>ERZ778517.1804-NODE-1804-length-14437-cov-3.523084_pt1 | contig 14437 bp, 13 predicted proteins | sample MGYA00510341_ERZ778517 | MGnify/ENA primary metagenome ERZ778517 (study PRJEB29527, sample SAMN07138964) | mouse gut metagenome | material: feces | host: mouse | place: China:Nanjing | collected 2016-01-25 ... | reverse complement strand
TCTAAAAAGGAGGTGAACGCAAAATGGCATCGGAGAATTTCGGCTTAAAGATAGGACTTGAAGGCGAGAAAGAGTTCAAGTCGCAACTTTCCGAGATTAACCAAGCCTTCAAGGTGCTAGGTTCGGAAATGAAGCTGGTGGATAGTCAGTTCGACAAGAACGACCAATCCGTCCAGGCACTAACGGCACGGAACGAAGTGCTGGAAAAGTCAATCGAAGCACAGAAGCAGAAGATTGAAGTTTTGCGTTCGGCACTCCAAAATGCTGCATCGTCATTTGGCGAAACGGATAAGCGAACACAGGCTTGGCAAGTACAACTTAATAATGCTCAAGCCGAACTGAACGGAATGGAAAAGGAGCTGAAGCAAAACAAGTCGGCTCTTGATAACACAAGTTCGGGAATGGACGATGCGAAAAAATCTGCGGATAAAATGGGCGATGAAATTGAGGACGCTGGTAATCAAGCGGACAAATCTTCGCCCAAGATGGAAGCTCTCGGCAGTGTATGCAAAGGGGTAGCAGCGACACTTACTGCTGCCTTCGCTGCCGTTTCCGCTGCCGCCATCGCTGCCGGGAAAGCGTTAATGGATATGACGAAAGAGGGTGCGGCTTATGCCGATAAGGTCCTCACGGAGTCAACTGTAACGGGCATTGCTACCGACAAACTGCAAGAGTATATGTATGCGGCTGAACTGGTGGACGTGTCCGTTGATACGCTGACCAAGTCGATGGCGAAGAACATCAAATCGATGAAGTCGGCGGCGGACGGTTCAAAAGTATATGCGGAAGCGTATGAGCAGCTCGGTGTTTCGGTAGTGGATGCGGAAGGCAACCTTCGAGACAGTGACACAGTTTATTGGGAACTAATCGAAGCACTCGGTCAAATCGAGAACGAGACCGAGCGTGATGCGCTTGCGATGCAGGTGCTTGGCAAGTCCGCACAAGAGCTTAACCCATTGATAGTAGCGGGTGCAGACCGTATGGCAGAGCTTGGCGAAGAAGCTCGAAAGGCAGGATATGTCTTGTCTGATGAAACGCTCTCGGCTTATGGTGCATACGATGACCAACTTCAAAAACTTACCACGGGTGCGACTGCTGCGAAGAACGCTCTCGGCACGGTTCTGTTGCCGATAATGACAGAGCTTTCAAGCGCAGGTGTTGACCTTTTGGGGGACTTTACACGGGGCATAAAAGAATGCGGTGGAGATATCAGCAAGATGGCGGATGTCATAAGTGACATATTGCCGAAGGCACTCGACACTGTGATGAAGTATGTTCCGCAGATTTTGGACTTGATAGTTTCGGTGGTTGGCTCAATCGGCAAAGCGATAGTTGACAACCTTCCGATGATTGTCAGTGCAGTTTCGCAGATAATCTTCACAATTCTCAATGGTTTAATTGCCGCACTTCCGCAGATAGCGGACGGAGCGTTGCAGTTGGTGTTGGCTTTGGTGGACGGAATTATCGACCAACTTCCGCTTTTAATTGATGTGGCTTTGCAAGTCATCGCAACGCTCGTGGAGAGAATAGCAAAGGCAATACCGAAACTAATACCCGCCATCGTTCAGGTTGTGGTGCAAGTAGCGAAAACGCTTATAAACAATTTGCCCACGATATTGAAAGCGGTTCTTGAACTTATAAAGGGAGTTGTAAAAGGCATCCTTGATGCAATTCCCACCATCATAAAAGCATTGCCCGAAATCATAAAGGCAATCGTCAATTTCATTCTTGGCTCAATTCCAGAGATTATCGATGCAGGTATTCAGCTTTTGACTTCGCTCGTGGCGGCACTGCCGGAGATTATAGAGGCAATCGTTGAGGCGATACCCGAGATAATAAACGGAATCATTGAAGCCGTGCTGAATTCAATCCCGCTCTTAATCGATGCGGGTATCAAGTTACTGACTGCGCTCATAGGAGCGTTGCCGGACATTATCCTTGCGATAGTAGCGGCAATTCCGAAAATTATATCGAGCATAATCGATGCTGTTATCAGTGCAATACCGCTTATCATTCAAGCGGGCATACAGCTTTTGATTTCGCTCGTGGGTGCTTTGCCCGAGATTATAACGGCAATAGTGGCGGCGATTCCGCAGATAATAAACGGACTTATCGAGGCAATTCTCGGTTCGATTCCGCAACTTATCCAAGCGGGTATTCAGCTATTTATTTCGCTGATTGCCAACTTGCCGCAGATTATTATCGAACTTGTTAAGGCAGTTCCGCAAATCATAAAAGCACTGGTAGATGGCTTTGCACAAGGTATCAGCTCATTTGTTGAAATCGGTGCAAACCTTGTGCGTGGTTTATGGGAAGGTATCAAGAGCCTTGCAGGTTGGATTTGGGATAAGGTCAGCGGTTGGGCGAAAGACCTATGGAAAGGCATCAAGAACTTCTTCGGTATTCACTCTCCGTCAACGAAGATGGCGTACATCGGTGACATGATGATGGAAGGCTTGGCGGGTGGTATTGACGAATCCGCCGGGGAAGTTATGGACTCGGCAATGGATATGACCAAGGACTTGAATTCCGTATTCAATGACCTATCTGCCGACTTCGCTGCCGAACCCTTACAGCTTGATGTTAACAAGACCATCAATGGGGTAAATGACACGGCTTTGGGCGGCGGAAGCGGTCTGACCATTCAGCTCAACATCGGCAACTTCAATAACTATTCGGGCGAGGATATAGCCGATTTAACCAACGAAATTATGGAAACGGCAGGAAACTTTATGAAGAGAAAAGGAGCAGTATTCGCATGACACAATTTACATACAACGGAATATCATCTGCTGATATGGGTGTGCGGATACAGTCCAAGAGTATCTATTCAGTTCCGAAGTTCGACATTAGCAGTGTTACTATTCCTGGACGGGACGGAGAACTGCTAGTGCCGAGCGGACGATTTCCAAACGCAACTGTATCTTACACTTGCTTTGTACCGGCACGGAGCATTGAGCAACTTGGCGAGAAAATAACGGCAATCAAGGCTTGGCTTTACACCGAACCTGATCGCTACCATATTTTAACGGATAGCTATGACACGCTGTTCTTCCGCAAAGCGGTGATAAGCAACAAGCTCGACATAGGAGAGCAGTGCAGAAAGATTGGTACTTTCACGATTACTTTCTCTTGCTATCCGTTCAGGTTCTCAAATGATGGACAGCGGAAAATTGAGAGTGCGGAAGCGGTCACGCTTATTAACCCTTATCCTTTCAACGCAAAGCCGTACATCAAGGTAAACGGAAGGGGCGAGGGTACGCTGATAATTCAATCGGAAGGTTCGAATAAAATCTGGTACTTCAAAACGCTGAACGGCTATACCGAGTGCGACAGCGAACAGATGAATTTCTATCACGATACTCAGTCGAAGAACGATACTGTCAGCGGAGACGGATTTCCAATTCTCTATCCCGGCAGAAATACAATATCGTTTGAGGGTGCGATAAAAAGCATTGAAATCGTACCAAGGTGGGTGTGCTTATGATACCGATTCTATTCAAAGCAGACGCCACCGATTTCAGCACCTTCGGTATTGGCGCATTGACGGAAACGCTCACTTGCGAAGTAACGGAGGAACGCAACGGAACATTCGAGTGCAAGTTGACCTATCCTTCGAGTGGTCGGCTTTACACTGAAATCTTGAAAGACAGAATTATAAAGGCGAAACCGAATGATACCAAGGAAGCGCAAGCGTTCCGTATCTACAAGATTTCGCTGCCGATTAACGGAACTATAACCATTTACGCACAGCATATTTCCTACGACCTTTCGGGGATAGGAATAATGCCGTTTGAGAAGTTGGCAACGACTCCGCAATTGGCTATGGACTACATTTTGCAACACGCAACTAGTCCGCACAACTTTACCTTCCAAACGGACTATTCCGCAGCGAAGGATTTCTCGGTTCTTAAACCCAAGAGCATACGAGCTTGCTTGGGCGGAGAGGAAGGCTCGGTTCTCAACCTTTGGGGTGGGGAATTTGAGTGGGACAATTTCAATATCAAGCAACACCAAGGGCGTGGCGAACACACGGATGTCGTTATCGAGTACGGAAAGAACCTCACCAAGTTCGTCCACGAGAGTGAAGACAGCGGAGTATATACAGAAGTGCTGCCGTTCGCTTTTATGGAGAATGAGGACGATGGCGAAACGCTCGTAACGCTTCCCGAAATCACTGTGCCGATTGAGAACAGTCAGCTCTTGCACAAAAAGACTTTATTCCTTGATTTGACGGATTCGTTTGATGATGGGACTTTAATCACGGAGTCGATGTTGCGCAACAAAGTGGAGTCCTATATCAAGGCACATTCGCTCGATGCGGCTGTTCCAAACATCACAGTTTCCTTTCAACCTTTGTGGCAGACCCCCGAATATGCTGCAGTTTTGGAGCGTTTAACGCTCTGCGACACCGTAACAATCAAGCATTCGGTTCTGGGCATAACAGCCAAGGCGAAGGTCATCAAGACTGTTTATAACACCCTGGCGGAAAAGTATGTCTCGGTTTCCTTGGGTTCGGCAAAAGCCAACTTAATGAACACCATAGAGCAGAGTACCGAGGAACTTGAAAAGGTTATCGACAAAGCAAATGCATCTGCAAACCGAGTGCCGATGCTTATCAACTCTGCCATCCGAAAAGCCACGGATAAAATAACGGGGCAGACGGGTGGCTATGTAGTTATGCACACGCACACTGACACGGGGCAACCTTATGAACTGCTTATCCTTGATGCGCCGACCATAGAGGAAGCGGTCAATGTTTGGCGGTGGAACGTGAACGGACTCGGCTTTTCGAGCAAGGGCTACAACGGCCCCTATGACACGGCTATCACCGCAGACGGACGGATTGTGGCGGACTTCATAACCTCGGGAACGCTCGTGGCGAATATCATCAAGGCAGGCACAATTTCCTCGGTGGATGGTTCTTCGTTTTGGAACTTGGACACTGGCGAGATTTGTCTGAAAGCCTATGCCACAACCGAGAAGTTGGAGAAAGTGGAAAAGAAGGCGGACAACGCTCAAACCGCAGCGAACCTTGCACAGAACGCAGTCGATGATTTGGCGGCGGATGTTAGCGATTTGGACTACGATTTGGGAGTTGTGTCGGGGAATGTTGGAACGCTTTCAACGAGCGTTAAAACGCTGACCACAAAGCAAGCCTCGCTTGAAAGCAACATTGACGGATTAACGAGTACGGTTTCCGCGGTAACCACAAGAGTTACGGAAGCGGAGAACACAGTCCTTTCCGTGGTTGAGGAGTTTTCGGCGCTTAAGCAAACAACAACGGAAATCTCTGCACAGGTTTCCAAGAAGGTTGACGAAACCTACGGCAGCAGTTCTTCATCTTTTGGATGGGTGCTGAAGTCCACGGGTTTCTATGTTTATTCAAACGCAAGCACTGTGATGTCGATAACGAGCAGTGGTCTTTCGGTGGTTGGCGCAATCGATGCAACAAGCGGTTCAATCGGCAATCTTACGATTGACGGAAAGCTCTACTTCGGCGGAGACTCGCAGTACTACATCAGTGCGAACTACAACGATTCAAACTATTACATCAGCTTGCCGGGGTTGCGAATTGACAAAGCCTCGACAGCGGTGTTCAGCGGAAAGCTGTCAGCACCGAGTGGAACGATAGGCGGATTTACGCTTTCGACTTCGTCAATCTATAAAACCAAGACCTCGTACAGCAGTTCAACCGAGGGTGTCTATATTGGCACGGACGGAATTGGACTCGGTGCGGGGACTTTTTATGTTACTTCGGCGGGTAAGCTCTACGCAACGAACGCAGAGATTTCTGGAACGATAACCGCCACGAGCGGAACGATAGGCGGGTTCACCATCAACTCAAGCAGTCTTACGAATGCAAGTGGTGGTTCGTCTATTCAAATCACGAGCGGAAACTACACAACCTACCTTGGTGCGAACACTTGTTACAGCAGATATCAGCAAACGGCAGGTACACGTGGTTGGACATTGTCGCACAGTATGATTTCTATTTCGGCATATTCGTCAAGCGTTTACTGCGGAATAAAAATCCAACCGACATACCAAAAGAGAACGAGTTATACGAGCAACGGCAATACAACGGTTGCGGAGGGGTGCATAACAACCTATTCAACGCAATCGTACAATGTCGACCAAGGCTACACCACGGGTTCAGCAGTGCCGTTCATCTTGGGTATAAGCCGTAGCTATATGAAATCGCCGTATGCTGCGCAGTACGAATGGGGCGCATATATGCGGTTTGCAAGCCACACACTTGCAGAGCTTGTCTATGACAGCTACCTCGGCGGAACTTGGCGAATGCGTGATGCCTACACGGGCAGAACCTATGACCTGGGTGGACACAAGTTCTATTTTTACAGCTACTCTTCGAGTATATCCGATGACAATGTTGTGAGCATTTCGCAGTCTATGCACGGGTTAAGCACAGTCCTAGGAGCAGTTGTGTGTCCTCGCTCGACTGCTACGAGTAGTTCAAATTTGAGCGGATATACGAATATAACGAACAAGGGCTATCAGAGCGTAGGTGTAACCATAAGCGGCACAACAGTTTATGTCGCATTCGACTATGGCACTTATCAAAAAGGCTTCTATTGCCTTATTTACGGGAAGTGATTTATGCTTATTTATTATCTTCAAAACGAAAACCAAGAAATCATCGAGGACGGCTTTCAGAAGTTCGATGAGCGGTGCAAGTCAATGGAAAGCACCAAATACCGAATTGTGAACGGCTACAACGGAGCATTATTCTTCGTTGAATACACGCTGACCGATGAGTACAAGGCAAAAGCAGCAGAGTTCAAAGCAAGGTCGGAAATCAATGGGCTACGGCGGAGACGGGAAGATGAGTGTTTCTCCGTTATCAACCGTGGCGCATTATGGTATGACCGCTTGACCGATGCGCAAAGGGCAGAGCTGGACGAATGGTACGATGCCTGGCTCAATGTTACCGAAACCAAGGAAGTACCGAAAACACCAGATTGGCTCAATTAAATTGGAGGATAAAGAAATGAAACTTATCAATGTACTGCAAGCGCGAGATGCTCTTGCGAAGCTCACGGACACGCACTTCACCAGTTACAAAATACTGCGTGAACTTGTCAAGCTCAAAAAGAGAGTGGACGAAGAATATGAGTTCTATTCCACCCAGGAACAGAAAGCGGTTGATACCTATGCGGAGAAAACTGAAGATGGTCAGCTTGTTTTCATCGATGGCGGAAGGCTCAAGCTCAAGGATGTCAAATCCAAGCAAGCCTTCGATGTGGAAATTGCAAAGCTCAACGAAACCGAGCTTGACGATATTCCTACTGTAACAATTCACGAGAGCGATTTCAGGTCGGCGGCGGATTTTCCCACGGCAACCGATATGCTGTTGCTTTCGGAAATAATCATTTTTGAGGAGGGCTGATATGATTGCATCAATCGTAATAAGCGTTTGCGCAAGCGTTATAAGCGGTGTTGTGGTGTTCTTGGTTCAAAGGTTCTTCAAACGTCACGAGGATACGGAGAAGAAGCGGAACGAGGCTCATAGGAAGGAGAACTTTCTCATCCTTAAAAGCATCAAGGCAATCGGTGAACTCACCGAGGCAAACAGCATCGCAATCCGTGATGGCAAGACCAACGGCGAACTTAAACACGCACTTGCGGATTACACGCAGGTCAACAAAGAACTCGATGAATTTTTAATCGAGCAAGCATCGGATAACTAGGAGGAACGATATGAACGACATTTTAATAAACATCATTTCGGCGGTAGTGACCACAGTGTTGCTGCCGCTTACTACTTGGGCGGGTACGAAACTCATTCAGTACATCGGCACAAAGGTCAAGAACGAAAAGGCATCTGCACTGCTCACAACGGCAACGAACATCGTGCTGAACGCAGTGCGCAGCGTGTTCCAAACCTATGTCGAGAGCTTAAAGGCAAACGGCAAGTTCGACTCGGCATCGCAGGTTGAAGCGTTGAAAAGGGCGAAGGATATCGCACTTTCACAGCTTGGGGACGATGTCAAGGAATACATCACTGCGAACTTCGGCAACCTTGACGGATGGCTTACAAACCAAATCGAAAGCTCAATCAACCTTTTGAAAAATCTGTAAGCCGGGGAGTGCGAGTATGGAGTACATAGCAAGCATAAGCTACGGCAAAGACAGCCTTGCAATGCTCGAAGTTATCCACCGCAACAACCTACCGCTTGACAGAATAGTACACGTCGAGATTATGGCAACGAAAGACATCCCGGCAGACCTTCCGCCGATGATGGAATTTAAGAAGAAAGCGGATGCCATAATCTTCGACAAGTACGGAATTCCCGTTGAACACATCACTGCACCGCATAGCTATGAAGATTATTTCTACTATGTCTGCAACGGCAAGAAAAGCCGTAATCGTGGGAAGATATACGGGTTTCCGTTACAGAAGGGGAACTGGTGCAATTCAAGGTTGAAGGTGGGTGTTCTTGAAAAGGTACAAAAGGATGCGGTCACTTACATAGGCATAGCCGTGGACGAACCGCGCCGATTCCATAACCTTTCGGAAATCAAGCGTAGTCCGCTTGTGGAGTTCGGTTGGACGGAAGCACAGTGCCGTGCATGGTGTGAGGAAAATGACTTATTAAGTCCCATCTATACCACCGCAGCAAGGGGCGGATGTTGGTTCTGTCATAATCAGTCGATTGAGCAACTTCGACTCTTACGGAAGAACTACCCAGAGTATTGGGCATTACTTTTAAAGTGGGACAGCGACAGTCCCGTTTCGTTCAAGGGTGATGGGCATACCTTGCACGATTTTGAAAAGCGGTTCTCTATGGAGGAGCGTGGGTTATTGCCCGAGAACACTGCTTTCAGATGGAAGCAGATACAGTAACGAAATAGGAGAGCGAATATGAGCAGCGAACAGACAGCAGTCAATACAATCGAGTTCAATTGTGCGGTGGGTATCGTTCTTAACCTTATGAGAACAGGTAAAATCACCACCGAGGAATTTGACTTGATTGAGGCAAAACTTAAACAGAAATACGGGATAGAAAGTGGGTGTGCGGAGTAACTTCCGCACACTTATTTTTTACCATCAAAGGACACGCAAAAATCTCTCGGTTTATCCGTAAAAAGTCTGATTATTTGGGCGTTATCGCTGGATATAGTTTGGGGTCTATGGTAATGTGTGTCATACCAAAAAGCGGAGGATATGTGCCTATGAACGAAGTAAAATTAAGAACGGTTGCTTATTGCCGAGTTAGTAAAAACTACGGTCAAGAAGTATCCCTAGAATCGCAGGTTCGGTACTTCAACGAAGTAATGGACAAAGACCCGTTGATGGTCAACTGCGGTTGCTACATTGACAACGGAATAAGCGGACGATTCATTGGGGCAAGAAAAGACTTCAAGCGTATGATGCAGGATGCGGAACTTCACAAGATTGACTACATTTTGTGCAAGTCAATCAAGAGGTTTGGACGATGCACCTTGGACACCATAAGGGCGGTTACAAGGCTGACCGAGCTGAATATCCCAGTGTTCTTTGAGCAAGAGAACTTGAACACCATCAAAGACCGCAACAATATTTTATTGGTTACGATGGCGCAGATAGCTCAAGAGGAATATGAAGAAAAATCCGAAGCCATCAAATGGACTTTCAAGAAAAGGTTCGAGCAAGGGCAGTTGATAGTCAACCCCAACACACCGCTCGGTTACAAGTTCAATGAAGACGGACATTTGGTGGTCGTGCCGGAGGAAGCGAAAATCGTCAAGCGCATTTACGAAGGCTACGCAAAGGGCATCGGCTCGGCGGAGATTGCAAGGCGATTGAATAAAGACGGATACAGAACGGCGCACGGCAGACAGTACCTTCCAAGCACCATCCTTTACATAATCAAAAACGAAAAGTACAAGGGTGATGCGATGCTCCAAAAGTATGTGGTAGCGGACGGAAAGAAAATCAAGAATATGGGCGAAGCTCAACAATACTATGTGGAGAATGACCACGAGGCAATTGTCAGCCGAGAACTTTGGGATACTTGCCAACGAATGATAGAACGGCATAAAACTTCTGAATATGTACGGGCGGCGGACAGAGAGTTCGACCCGTTCAAAGGAAAAATAGTGTGCGGAAAATGCGGACATAACTACCAACGAATAAAGCGCAGTGATAAGAAAACCAGGTACGGCTGTTACCTTAAAAGCAGCAAAGGGATGAACGCTTGCAGAAGTGAAAGCATCAAGTTGGAAACGCTCGAAAGGGTGTTCGTTGAAATCTTTAACTTGATACAAGGCAAACGAAAGTCCTTGATGGAAATGCAGGTAACGGATGAGGTTCGGGAACTCAACAACGAGATAACAAGAATGCTCAACCAGGAACGGACATACCTTCAACTTCAAGCGAGAGACTTGCTGCACGGCGAGATTGAGGAAGAATACAGAAAACTGCTCAACCGCATCGTAAAGGCAGAAGAGCAGAAGAAGGTAATGTTGGAAACCAACGGACAAAATGTGAAGGCTCAAAACGATTTGCGAGTTTACAATTCGGCGGTGATGCGAACGGCAAAGCTGACCGAGTTCGATGAGAAAGTTTTCGAGCAGATAGTTCGGCAAATCGTAGTGGTAGACAGAGAACACTTTGCATTCCACTTGACCTCGGGTGAAGTGGCGAATGTGAGCATAATCTACTGGGCAACAAGCGAAGATGAAATACAATCAATTGATATAAAAGCAGTAACGGAGGTGTGCTAAAATGGACGAGAAAAGAATAAGGGTTATTCCCGCAACCAACTCACGGAGACTTTTGGTGGACGATGATTCGCCCGTAATCACTAGGAAGAAAAGGGTGGCAGCATATGCCAGAGTTTCCACGGGCAGAGAAGAACAGCAGACGAGTTTCAAGTCGCAGTTGGAGTATTACACAAGGCTCATTTTGAGCAACCCTGACTGGGAGATGGTTGGCGTATATGCAGACGAAGGCATCTCGGGACGAAGTATGAAAAAAAGGGTGAAGTTCCGTGAAATGATAAAGGATGCGCTTGACGGAAATATCGATATGATTCTTGTCAAATCGGTCAGCCGTTTCGCTCGAAATGTCCTTGACAGCTTGACCATCATTGAGCAGTTGCGAGAGAAACGCATTCCCGTTGTGTTTGAAAAGGAAAAGCTCAACAGCCTGCAAGATGACAAGCGAACCAACTTTATGCTGACGATGTACGCATCAATCGCCCAGGAAGAATCGGACAGCTTGAGCGATAGCGTGAATTGGGGTATCCAACGCAGGAACGAGCAAGGGTTTGTAAGAAAGGCAAAGACCTATGGATATGATGTGTTGAACCACGAGTATGTGGTAAATAAAGAACAAGCGGAAGTGGTACGGCTTATCTTCGAGCTTTACATTTCGGGGTTGAGCTACCGCCTTATAAGCGATGAACTTCAAAGGCGGAACATCAAATCACCCTCGGGGTTGGACAGATGGGACGAAAGCACAATTGAAGGAATGTTGCAGAACGAGAAGTACATAGGTGATGCGCTTTTGCAAAAAACCATTGTAAGACCTTGGGTGCAGAAAAAGCGTTCAGCCTCGGCGGACTCGCAACAATACTATGTCGAAGATGACCACGAGCCAATCGTGAGCGATGAGATGTTCGAAAGGGTAAAGCGTGAAATGGAATACCGCAGAAGTTTACGCTCCTGCACCAAGTCGGGAAGGGGCGGCTATTCTTCGAAGTATCCTTTGTCGAGCAAGGTGTACTGCTACCAATGCGGATGCATCTTCCGCAGACATGGGTATTTCAGCGGCGAGAAATATGTAAAGACTTGGACTTGCTCGAACCATAAGCTGAACGGGAACTCGGCTTGCACACAGCTTGCGGTCAAGGAAGATGAGCTTTTCGCATCCTTTGTAAGAGTAACGAATATGCTCATTGAAGACAAGGAAGGAATGGTCAAGAAGATAACCGAGAGCATTCAAGAAACGCTTTCAGAACGGCTTTCCGACCAAGCAAGCGATGAACTTGCCAAGAAGATTGCTGCCAAGGAAAAACTGCTCGTCAAGGCGGTTAAAAATGCACAGACAGCCGATGACCTTATAAGCGGAGAGCGTGAAAGGGAACTGCTTATCAACGAAATTGAAAGCCTTAAACAAGAGCAGAAAAAGCGTTCTCTGCAAGTGGTTGACCTTGAGCATACGAACGAAAGATTTCAAGCACTCTGGGGAATGGTTGCAGAGAAAGGGAAGCTCACCGAGTTTGATGGCGATATGTTCCGCAAGATTGTGAACCGAGTAACGGTTGACGGAAAGGAACTGACATACGACTTCGGTTGTGGCATCACGATTACCGACTCCATTGAATAAGGGGTTCGGCAGCGAAGGGCGGATGGCAAAAGGCTGTCCGCTCTTTTATCGTATTCGGCGGTATTTGCTGGACTAAATCTCGGTATTTTGGTAATGTGTCTCGTGACGAAAAAAAGGAGGTAAAAATGAGCGAACAGCGGTATCGAACGGTGGCTTATGTAAGGGTTAGCACAACCGACCAGACAACGAGCCTCGACTCGCAAATTCGGCATTTCAACGAAGTGATGGATACGACTCCGCACCTGGTTAACTGCGGGATATATGTCGATAACGGCATAAGCGGTAGATTCTTGAACCGCCGTGAGGGGTTCTTGCAAATGCTGACCGATTGTGAGCTTGGTCGGGTGGATAGGATACTCTGCAAGTCCATCAAACGCTTTGGGCGAAACACGCTTGATATAGTTCGGGCAATCGCTCGGCTGACTGAACTCAATATTTCCGTTTACTTCGAGCAAGAGAATATTGACACCATCAAGGATAGGAATAACATCATCCTGGTAACGATGGCGCACGTGGCACAAGAAGAAGCCGAGGATATTTCGGAATCGGTGCGGTGGGGTTTTCAGCGAAGGTTTGAAAAGGGGCAGATGATACTCAACCCCAACACCCCATACGGCTATAAATTGGAGTATGGCGAACTTGTGCCAGACCCAGTCCAAGCACCGATTATAAAACGGATATTTGAGGAGTATGCGGAAACGGGGCATTCAACGCTTATATGTACCAAGCTAAACCGAGAAGGCATACGCACAGCAACGGGTAAGACTTTTAAGCCTTCCACAATTTTGTACTACATAAAAAACGAAAAGTACAAAGGGGACTGCTTGATGGAAAAGCGTGTTCTTTTGAATGGTCGGTCTGTGAAGAATTCTGGGCAAGTAACGCAGTATTATGTGGAGAACCATCACGAGCCGATTGTGAGCCGTGAGCTTTGGGAGAAAGCAAACGAGGTAAGGAAAAGGCAAACGAAAGCGGATGTGTTTCAGCCAAAAGGAGAGAACCCGCTTGAAGGTGTTCCTATTCGCTGTGGTAAGTGCGGACACGCATATACTCGAAGGTTCACCAACGGACAGCAGTATCGGTTTGTTTGCGGCGGACACGAGGATGAGCGTTTCCGAAAGTGCGACAGTCCAAGCGTCCGGTTGCAGACTTTGCAGAACATAACCATACGGATATTCAATGACCTACGGGGTACAAAGCGAAGGTTAATTGAAATGCCCTTGTCGGACGAACTGGTGGCGCTTAACGGCGAATTAGAGCGGTTACTCGCCCAAGAACGTATGTACCTTCAACTTCAAGCCAAGGGGCTGTTAGAGGGGCCTGTGGAGGGCGAGTACAACCGACTACTGAACCAAATCGTAAAAACTGAAGATAGGCGGAAGGAACTGCTGCGTACAAACGCGATGAATGTGGAAGCGGAGAATGACCTACGCAAGTACAACAAGGTTATAATGCAACCCAAGCTGACCGAGTTTAGTTTGGAAATCTTTCAAGCGTTGGTAAAGAAAATCACCGTGTACGGCAGAGAGAACTTTGTGTTTGAATTGACGAACGGACAAATTGCCAAGGTCAAGATTTACTACTTTCACAACAAAGAGGACGAGATTGACGAGGTGGTTTACGAGAAGGTTTGTGGGAAGCAATAAACGGGTTATTGTGTCAGATATGCGACAAACTGTATTCCGTTTTCCTCACAGAACTTTCCAAAACGGCGCAGAGTCAGTATTTGCGGGAGCGTTTTTCCATTCTCCCAACGATTGATTGTCGAAAACGAAACACCAAGTTTTTGTGCCATCTTTTCTTGACTTAAGTTCAGTTTGAGTCTAGTTTCAAGGCAGAACTTTGAAAATTCCATAATAGACCTATCAAATTAAACAATAGCCCACTATGCTTCCTCGGCGGAGATAGTGGGCATTTTTGTTTTTGAATGCGCTTAAATTTTTAGCGCATTTATTCTTCGGTATCGTTTTCGGTTTCGGAAGGGTTGTCGCTTTTCTCCAAAGCATCATCGTTGACTTCATAGGTTTCGTCTTCATCAACAATGGGTTCAAGGGAAGTGAGGCTCTTGGAGTAAAGCATATTGATGGGGAGACGGGAAGC
>ERZ778517.1792-NODE-1792-length-14523-cov-4.298452_pt1 | contig 14523 bp, 11 predicted proteins | sample MGYA00510341_ERZ778517 | MGnify/ENA primary metagenome ERZ778517 (study PRJEB29527, sample SAMN07138964) | mouse gut metagenome | material: feces | host: mouse | place: China:Nanjing | collected 2016-01-25 ... | reverse complement strand
CTACATTAGCTACAGTTAGACACAACTGAATATGCACCGGCATTTCGGCTTGACCCGGGTTAACCACAAAAGCGTCGTCTCCGACGACTTTTCATTTTGATTCACCCTCATTAACATTTCGGCGGAACTTCAGCCTTACAGCCCGTGTTCTTTGAGCCAGTGGAGCATGGTGTGATACACCTTTTGGCGTATTTCCCTGCTCGACAGGGCTAAGTCGTGGAGACCGCCGTCAAATGTGACTTCAGTAACATCCGGCCCGAGCCGACGTCCATACCGCGAGATAGCTTCGACATCGAGTATGGCGTCGGCCCGGTTATATTTTTCTTTAGAATCACCGTTTTTTACCGACTCAGCCGAATGCATGAGCAAGACGGGCACCTCGATTTTGCGACGACGTAACTGCTGCTGCGCCCTGTGGATTGCGCGCACCCAGCCCATGTCGGGGTCGGGTAATACGTCGGGCTTCCATTCTACACGGTAGTCCCATTCGCCCCCATATCGAGTAGATAGCGATTCGGCATATCCGCTATCGGGCTTCTGCCCTACCCTGACATTTGGCAACACACGCCCCATGGCACTGACGAAAGGCATGGCCACGCGACGCATCAAGGGAGGCAAGTTCCAGTCGAGAAACGGACTGTTGAGTATCAATGCCTTGATAAGCGGCGACGGTGCTTCAGACATATACAACGAAGTGGTAAGGCCACCCGTCGAATGACCGAGCAATGCCACCTTGTCATTACCGTCAGCCCTGATTATGTCGACTGCCGAGTCGATATCGGCAAAATATTCGTGAATATCCCTGACCTGGAACATCTTTTGAACGGCCATGAGCGAACGGCCATACTTACGCAGGTCTACGGCATAGAAGTTATAGGCATTGTCGGCAAACATACCGGCCATTTCAGCCTGTAGGAAATAGTCGCTAAAGCCATGGACATAGAGTAAGGACTTGCGGCTCGTGCCTTTCGATAGCCTACGTATGACCGTGCTGCGCACGTGACCACTATAATCGTCGGGATGCGGTATATATTGCATTTCGAAACCGGTGCCCAAAATATCAGGCAACCAGCCTGTCTTGTCATGTTTCATCACTTTTGAGATTTATATGCTAAACGCCCCCGAGAGAGTTTTAGTTGACTCTATAAGCTGACAAATGACCTTGCGAACTGACACAAAAAAAGGGAAAGCTTACTACATCGCGCCGCTACAACCCGATACCCTTGCTTCGGTCAAGACCTGGGGGATTTTCGGGGAGCTGGCCGTGTAGGACTTTCCCGGGCACAAAATTACAACATCCTTTCGACCCGGCCAAGAGGAGTCATAAAATTTAACTAAAATTCACACTACGCCGCCTGCGCCAAGAGAAAAAGAAGGCTGTAGGCAAACATCGACATGGCCGTAATACCTAAAAGGTGATTTAGGGCGTGGCCGTGCATACGAGCCATACGCAGTGTAATCGCCAGTGCGCCGACGAGGTATACGAGCGGTGCGGCAAGCCATCCACAGGGAAGAGCGAACCACCCCGGGGCCATCAAAACCACGGCAGCAAGCGCGTTGGCAAAGTAAAGCCAGGGCATAGCCCGGCGACCGAGGGTGTTGGCAAGGGTATGCTTGCCCACGGCAAGGTCTTCGTCGGCATCGCGATAATTATTGATAATAAGCACGTTTGCTCCCATCAGGCCAATCGAGGCAGAGGCGGCCAAAACCGACGCAGACCACGAAAGGGCCTGCACATAGTAGGTGAAATTGACCGGGATAATGCCGAAGAATAAAAATACGGCGACCTCGCCCATGCAATGCGTAGACAAGGGCCACGGCCCGGCACTATATGCAATCGCGAATAGCCCGATAAGTGCCCCGACAGCGATGAGCCACAGGCCGCCCCAATATGTCAGGGCCAGGCCAACACAAGCGGCGACACCGAGCACGCCGAATGTGGCATATTTCATAGCCCGGGGAGTGAGGTCGCCCTCGGTGACACCGCGCCGAGGCCCCTCGCGCCCGGCGCGGTCACGCCCGGCGCGATAGTCGTAATACTCGTTTGCAAAGTTCGACGCCACCTGGCAGAGCAGTGCGAACAAAAGGCACAGCAGCGCAGGCGCACCCTGGAATACTCCGTCGGCAAGCGCGTATGCCACGGCGGTGACCACTCCGGCCACCGATACCGGCAAGGTGCGGAAGCGCACCGCCTCAATCCATGCTCGTGTTAGTTTTCCCATTACAGGGTGCAAAATTACGCAAAATTCACCGAACGGCGAAAGTGTTAAATAAAGAAAAAATCGAAGATACATGGCGAAAAAAATAATTAGTGCCGTAGGTTTGATGTAAGGCAAACATTCCCTTACCTCATCAACAATGACACACCGCCATCAGCTAAGCCCCAAAACACGAGCAATCCTCACCGCCCGTATCGAGTCGAGCCTCGCACGGATATTTCCGCCGCTACAGCTCGGTGGCTCCAGTGTCAGATGCCACCTGTCGATGAACTGACACCGACGCCATTCTCCTCCCTCCAAACAAATTTTTGTCGAACATTAAAAAAGCAGAACCAAAAAAAATTCGTAATTTCGCATCATTCTCCTCCCCCTCCTAAAAAACGATAGTTATGAGTACCAATATCGACGATATCATCCGTTTGTTCGTACGCCGCCAGGCCACAGCCGAACAACGCCGCCAGGTCAAAGAATATATATATGACAATGCCGACAATTTCAACGTTCTATTAAGAATCATGCGCGAGGAAGCCATGAAAGACATGGGTCTCAACCCCGACGAAGACTTCCTGCCCGAACTCCTGAAAGAACGGTCGCCGCAAGCCTTTGGCGAATGTCCGGCCTTTGCCTGCTATAACAACAAACAGATAATATCAGCCGATTTTGCCGACGGCGAGTCGGACGACGATATTTTCGGCCACCTATGCCGGGAAATCCTCTACGAACAGCCAGCCTGGTACTAATACTAAGGAACCAAAAACTTCTCGAACGACACAGTGACACCCGAGCAACGAGTGCCACCGTGTTGGCATTTTTCTATTAATCAAAGAATAATACTTCAGCAGAAATAATAAGCTTATTTACACATAGAGTTTTCGACTTTTAGACCAATATTAAAGCCATAAACTCCACTATTAAAGTCTGACGAAGAGAAAAATTTTGGAGATTACGTAATTTTTTGTAATTTTGCTGTTGTATAATACAATTTTACAGCATATCTTCCGGGCTTAATATGATAAAAGCGACACTCGAAAAAGTTATCAACGAAGACATGGCTGAGATTTGGCAGATATTGAAGCCAGACGAACGCCGCGCCGTAGCTGAAAACTTACAAATACACAACTTCAAGAAAAACCAGCTCATTTATGCCGAGGGTGAGCAGCCTGAATATTTGTGGGTACTCCTCAAAGGCAAGGTCAAGAAGACCAAAGAAGGCGTCGGAGGGCGTGTGCAGATTATCCGCCTCATCCGGCCGGTGCAATATTTCGGTTACAGGGCATTTTTCGCCGAAGAGCCATACGTGTCGAGTGCCCTGGCATTCGAGCCTTCGACGCTCGGGGCAATCCCCCTGACACTCGTCAAGTCGCTGATTGACCAAAACATACAGTTGGCATGGTTCTTTATCCACGAGCTGTCGCACAACCTGGGCGGCTCTGACACACGCATAGTCAACCTGACCCAGAAGCATATACGCGGGCGCCTGGCCGAGGCCTTGATAGTGCTGCTCGACAATTATGGTTACGAAGACGACAACTGCACCCTCAAAATATATATGGCACGCGAGGACCTGGCAAACCTGTCGAACATGACCACCTCGAACGCCATCCGTACCCTGTCGACATTTGTGACCGAGAAGATATTGCTCGTCGACGGCCGCCGCATCAAAATCATCAACGAGCCCCAACTGCGCAAAATCTCGAAATTCGGATAAGCCTTTGAGATTTAAGAAGATATGCACACACAGCCCAACGAGGCTGTGTGTTATTTTTTATATAACACCCTCTCGGAGGGCATTTTCCTGACAAATCCCGATTAATCGAGAAGAAATCTGAGCCCATAATTCTATGAATTGACCTTTATTATCGCCTTGGCTATGCTGATTAGGCCTGGGGCGTAGCGTTGCTTTAGCTCGTCGTAGGCCGTGTCGGGGCGCGACGTGAGGGTAGCGGCAATATCCTTGTATTCGTCGGCGGTTATAAGTTTATGGAACGATGTGACAAGGCCATTCTCTATGAGTTCGGCAAAGTGGTTTTGTATGGTCGAAACCTTTACCCCCTTCGATTCGGCAATCTCTGGCACAGACAGGCCTGCATTGAAAAGTATGAGAGTCTCCTTGACGCTCGTACCCTTTGGCGTAGAGCCACCGAGACCTTCGAAACGACGTATCGCCTGGACAAAATGTCGGCCATATTTGGCTGCCTTCGTCTCGCCGACGCCCGAGACAGCCAACATCGCATCGAGGTCGGCGGGGCGGCGACGGGCCATGTCGAGCAGCGTGGCATCGGAAAAAATAAGGTAAGGGGGCAAGCCCTGCTTGCGCGAAATATCCGAGCGGACGGCCTTAAGCTGCTCGAAAAGCTGCTCGACAGGGTCGGTAGAGACCACAATTTCTTTTTTTGCCGACTTTTTCGATTTCAAAGCCTCGGGGGGCGGACATACCGACAGCTCGATGCGCTCGATACCACGAAGTATACGCATACCATAGGGCGTGACATTGAGCTTGTTACCACGCTCGTAGGCCATCTCGAGCAAACCGAGCTGGAGCATCTGGTTGATATAGTCGTTCCATTCCTCGTACATAAGGTCGGCCCCGACGCCGAATGTCGGCAAGAGGTCATAGCCGGCCTGTCGCACGTCGTAGCGCTGCGCCCCTCGCAATATGTTGATAAGCATCGCTATGCCGATTTCCTGCCTGGTACGCATCACAGCACTCAATGCCTTCTGGGCCAGGATAGTGCCGTCGAAACGTTCGGGCTTGTTCTTGCAATTGTCACAGTTGCCGCAGTCGCAGTTGCGTTCCTCGCCGAAATAGCTCAGCAATATGCGCCTGCGGCACACACGGGCTTCGGCGTATGCCTGCATACGGGCAAGTTTCTCGAGGTTTACCTCGCGCTGGCCCGACTCCTGGGCAAAATTGCGGCGCATAATCACGTCGGCATACGAATAAAACAGTATGGCCTCGGCCGGGAGTCCGTCGCGGCCGGCACGTCCTATTTCCTGGTAGTAGCTCTCGATGTTGCCGGGCATGTTGCAATGCACGACCCAGCGGATATTGCTCTTGTCTATTCCCATGCCGAATGCCACCGTGGCACAAACCACCTGGGCCGAACCGTCGAGAAAAGCCTTGAGCGAGGCATCGCGCCCCTGCGGCGACATGCCGGCATGATAACACACCACCCGGAGACCAAGGGCGGCAAGCGCCTCGCATGTGCTCTCAGCACCCTTTCGCGACAGGCTGTAGACGATGCCCGAGTCCTGCGGGTATTTCGCGGCCATCGAGGCTATGAAGCGCATACGGGTCTTTTTGTCGGGGTTCGTGTAGGCACGCAGGGAGATATTGGGACGGTCGAACGAAGTGAGCAGGCAATAAGGGTCGTGCAAGCCGAGCTGGGCGACTATATCGTCGCGCGTAAGGCGGTCGGCAGTCGCCGTCAGGGCAACGACAGGAACCGACGGGAACTGTCGCTTGATTGACGACAGGGCCGTATAGTCGGGTCTGAAATCATGACCCCACTGCGATATGCAATGGGCCTCGTCGATAGCAAAAAGGCTTATTTTCAGAGCCCTAAAGCGGTCGAGCTCGAGCAATAGGCGTTCGGGCGAGATATAGAGCAGCTTGAGGCGGCCGTTGTACGCCGCGTCGAAAATACGCTGATTTACCGACTCGTCCTGGTTAGAATGTATTGCCGCCGCCGGTATGCCGTTTGCCACCAGGCCCTGGGTCTGGTCCTGCATGAGTGCTATAAGTGGCGAGACTACTACCCCGCACCCCTGGGACAAGAGTGCCGGCAGCTGGTAGCAGATAGACTTGCCACCGCCGGTAGGCATGATGACAACGCAGTCGCGACCGCCAGATGCAGCCTCTACGACCTCGTACTGCCCGGGGCGGAAAGAGTGATAGCCATAGAAACGCGCCAATAGCGACAAGGCACGCTCGTAGAGTGTATTATTTGTCATTATGCTCCTTTCTGATGATACGCTGGCGCGCGTCGAGGGCATCGATGAGCGCAGTCAGTTCGCGCCGCATGGCATGGAGACGCTCGATGGTCTGGTGCAGCCTGTCGACATTCTGCCTGGTGCTGCGCAGGTGTTCGCGCGCACCCTCTACGGTCAGGCCTTTCTCCTTGATAAGGAAGCGAATCACGCGCAACTGCTCGATATCGGCCGAAGTGTAGAGGCGTCGGCCGCCGGCGTTGCGCTTGGGGCGCAGCGTCGGAAATTCCGTCTCCCAATAGCGCAGTGTCGACGCCGGGAGCCCGAGCATCTCGGCCACGTCGGCTATACGGTAATATTTCTTATCGAGTTGGTCCATGGTCAGTCCATCACGTGGCCGGCATTTTCGGCCAGGTTGATTATCTCGTCGTATTGCTCGGGCGAGAGGTCATAGAAATAGTAGTTGACTGGGTTTTGAGGCGCGCCACGGTAGCGCACCTCGTAGTGCAGGTGCGGCCCGGTCGATTTGCCGGTATTGCCGACAAGCCCTATAAGGTCGCCGCGCTTCACCTGCTGGCCGGGACGGGCTATGAGTTTCGACAGGTGGGCGTAGCGCGTGGCGTAATTGAAGCCGTGGTCGATTTCGACCATATTGCCGTATGCGCTCTGCCACGAGGCTATGCGCACGCTGCCGTCGGCGGTGGCATAGACCGGCGTGCCGACAGGGGCAGAAAAATCCATGCCCTCGTGAAACTTCATGGTGCCGTAGACGGGGTCGCGGCGCACACCGTAGCCCGAGGCCATGGTGCGCAGGTATTTCTCGGGCACGGGCTGTATGGCCGGCATATGGGCGGTACGCGCCTTGTTGCTGTCGACCTGCGAGGCAAGATAGTCGTATGATTTCACCTGGGTGTAGACCATCTGGTCGAGGCGGTCGAGCTTGTCGCGGACGAGCGATACCAGTTCGTCGTCGGGCAGCGAGTCGAGGCGGTCGAATATGCGCTGCCGCTCGAGGCCGGCATAACGCCTGGCGGCACTCAGCGGCTCGGCCTGCATCATGGCGCGGTAGAAATTATTGTCGCGCTCGGCGAGGTCTTCCATCACGGCGATAGCCTCGTCGGCGCGGCGTCCGAGCAGGTCTACACGGGCCTGGAGCCGTTCGTTCGACTGCCGCAGCATCTTCTCGCGCGGCGTCTCCACGAAGCTGTAGAGTGCCACCCCTATCACAGCGACCACTGCGATGGCCCACACATACGGGCGTATGGCAGCGGCAATGCGGCGACGCCTGTCGGGATAGACGCGCTCATACTGCTCGGTGGCCGGGTTGTAACGGTAGAAGACTTTCACGCTCGAAATGTGATGGTTGATATGACAGACAGCCCTAAGCTGTGAAAATTTGCAAAAGTGGGAAAAATCCGCTAATTTTGCACTTTCAAAACGCAAAGATAGTGAATTTTGCGCCAACGACAAGACAATTTTAAGGAAATCAAACATACATAAAATTCCAAAATGCTGACAGCAAAGGAAATACGCCAATCATTCAAAGACTATTTTGAATCGAAAGGCCACCACATCGTGCCCTCGGCACCGATGGTCATCAAAGACGACCCCACGCTGATGTTTACCAACGCGGGCATGAACCAATTCAAGGACATCATCCTTGGCAACGCCACCCCCAAGAGCCGCCGCGTAGCCGATTCGCAGAAGTGCCTGCGCGTCAGCGGCAAGCACAACGACCTCGAGGAAGTAGGCCACGATACCTACCACCACACAATGTTCGAGATGCTCGGCAACTGGTCGTTTGGCGACTACTTCAAAGAAGGCGCCATAGACATGGCATGGGAATACCTTGTCGACGTGCTGCACCTCGACCCGTCGCACCTCTATGCCACCGTCTTCGAGGGTTCGCCCGCCGAGGGCCTGGCACGCGACGACGAAGCCGAGGCAATCTGGCTCAAGCACCTGCCAGCCGACCACATAATCAACGGCAACAAGCACGACAACTTCTGGGAAATGGGCGACACAGGCCCCTGCGGCCCCTGCTCGGAAATACATATCGACCTTCGCCCCGAGGAAGAGCGCAAAGCTATCCCCGGTCGCGAACTGGTCAACAAGGACCATCCCCAGGTGATTGAAATATGGAACCTGGTGTTCATGCAGTATAACCGCAAGGCCGACGGCTGCCTCGAACCGCTGCCTGCCAAGGTGATTGACACAGGCATGGGCTTCGAACGCCTCTGCATGGCCCTGCAGGGCAAGACCTCGAACTACGACACCGACGTATTCACACCTCTCATCAACAAGATTGCCTCGCTCTCGGGCAAGGAATATGGCAAAGACCACATGGTCGACGTGTCGATGCGCGTTATCGCCGACCACGTGCGCACCATAGCCTTCTCGATTGCCGACAACCAACTGCCCAGCAACGCCAAGGCCGGCTACGTGATTCGCCGCATCCTTCGCCGCGCAGTGCGCTATGCTTACTCGTTCCTCGGTCAGAAACAGGCGTTTATGTACCGCCTGATTGACACCCTGATTGAAAATATGGGCGATGCCTATCCCGAACTCGGTGCCAACCGCGACCTCATCCTCAAGGTTATCAAGGAAGAGGAAGACGCATTCCTGCGCACGCTCGAAAACGGCATACGCCTTCTCGACGATGCCGTCAAGACTGCCAAAGCCGAGGGCAAGACCGAAATCAACGGCAAACAGGCATTTACACTCTACGATACCTACGGCTTCCCCCTCGACCTGACCGAGCTTATCCTCAAAGATTACGGCATGACGGTAGACCACGCCGGTTTCGACGTAGAGATGCAGGCCCAAAAGGAGCGCGCCCGCGCCGCTGCCGCCGTCGAGGCCGCCGACTGGATTATCTTAAACGATGGCGAGGAAGAGTTCGTAGGCTATGACGCAAACGAGTGCGACACCAACGTACTCCGCTACCGCCACGTGAAGCAGAAAAACCGCGAGTACTACCAGCTAATCCTCTCGCAGACACCGTTCTATGCCGAGATGGGCGGCCAGGTTGGCGACCGTGGCAAACTCGTCAACACCAACACCGGTGCCGTGACCGAGGTGATTGACACAAAACGCGAAAACGGCGTTGCCGTGCATATCGTAAAGGAACTCCCGGCCGATATCGCCGACACATTCCATGCCGCCATCGACACCGAGGCACGCATGGGCACATCGCGCAACCACACCGCCACCCACCTGCTGCACCAGGCCCTGCGCGATGTTCTCGGCACACACGTAGAGCAGAAAGGCTCGTTCGTGTCGCCCGACGTGCTGCGCTTCGACTTCTCGCACTTCCAGAAGCTCACACCCGAGGAAATCCGCCACGTCGAGACCCTTGCCAACCGCCGCGTGCGCGAGGCCATAGCCCTCGACGAGCACCGCCACACCCCCATCGCCGAAGCCAAGGCCATGGGTGCAATGGCACTCTTCGGCGAAAAATATGGCGACGATGTGCGCGTAATACGCTATGGCGACTCTATAGAGCTTTGCGGCGGCACACACGTGGCCAATACCGGCAATATCGGCATGATTAAAATCATCAGCGAATCGAGCATCGCCGCCGGTATCCGCCGTATCGAGGCCATCACCGGCCCCGAGGTTGAGCGCATGATAAACGAGACCGCCGACACACTGCGCTCCATCGCGGCAATGTTTAACAACGCCCCCGACCTTATCGCAACGCTCAAGAAATCTATCGAAGAGAACCACGAGCTGCGCCGCCAGGCCGAGGAACATGTTGCCGAGCGCATCGCCGCCCTCGCCAAAGAGATGGTAGAGAAGGCCCAGCATACGGCATCGGGCATCACCCTCGTAACGATGAACGGCCCGCGCATACCCGACGTTGTCAAGGGCGTGGCCTTCAAGGTGCGCGAACTGTCGCCCACAGCTACCGCATTTATCGGTGCAACCGTCGATGCGGCCAACAAACCTCTTCTTACGGTAATGCTGACCGACGACGTTGTCGCCACAGGCCTCAAGGCATCCGACATCGTTCGTTCAGCCGCCAAGGCAATCAAAGGCGGCGGCGGTGGCCAGCCCGGCTTCGCCCAGGCCGGCGGCAAGGACGCCGAAGGCCTCCAGACAGCCTTCCAGTCGATGATTGACGCAGTAAAATAGTCAGGCAGGTTAAAGGTTAACGACTTGACCTCCTGACCACAACAATAAACCCCAGCGTGTCAAAATCACCAAGCCGTAGAGGCTGATGATTTCCCACGCTGGGGATTATTGTTCTATAGACGAGCGGTTAGTCCGAGTTATGTTTGGAGCGATTTTCATCGCACATCTTCCATATCAGCTTGTATTTAAGATTGGCGAGGGCGGCTGGGAGAATACTCCATGGCCGAGTATGCCAACTGCCACAATGCGGACATTTGAGCGGTGCAGTCCACACAGTTGCAGCGAATTCGATATCCGGCCCCGTAAAGCTCTCGCCGCACTCGCTACAATAGAATCGTATAAATCCGCGCAACATGGATTATTATATTTGTCCTTTATTGTTCTTACCGCCAAGTAGTATAGCTGCAGCAACCGACAATACAGCGCCTCCAATTTTGAGCAAAGTGTTTCTTTTTTCTCTGCGTTTTTCTTCTTTTCTCTTTTCGTTTAAAACGTCTCGTTCTTTTGACATATGCATATATTTTTAGAGTTCGGTAAATTCTACGTCCTCAATGAACTCTTCTTTCCAACGCAAGAGTTCATTGCGTTTCTCATCCATTTCAGCGATTTTCGAACGGAGAGACTCAATTTCCTCATTCTTTTGCTCAACTAACTTCTGCAACTGAATCAATCCAGGAGCAAAGTTATTCAAAAAAGTCTCATTATCGCGATAGAGTGTATGAGCATCATTAAAAATATTTGTAATTGCCGACATTAACTCTTGCTTCGCCTTTTCGAACTGTTTTGCTTGCTTATGTTTTTTATACCAGTCCCAAAGTTCCATGCCGAACTGCAGAACTGTAGCAGCTTGGTTCAACCATTTGGTCAAATTCTTCGCCAAGTTGATTTTACCCCACGGCTTGAACTTGAAGTTTTTAAAAAACATATCGCGTACTTTACCTACGAATTCTGGCGATATCTTTACATTTTTAAGGTATCCGGCGCCCTTGGAAAGAGCGTCGGTTATCAGTGTTTCAGTCAGGGTGACTTTTTCAAGAATGTCGACTTTAACCCTTTCGAGAGTATTGCTGATTGAGTCGGAACATGATGATATCGCATTGTCGATGCGTCTTAAAACAATCGAGAAATCCACATCTCCATTATCGTCAAGACCAATAATATTATTAAGCACATCGTAAGCTGTATCTTGCGACATCGATTGTATGGCAGATTTCACATCAGATTCAATACCTTCGATAGATTGTATGAGTATTCTTTTTTGTTGCGAAACATCATCACGAGTCATTTCGAGTTGGTCGTTTAAATCTCGCGTTATTGGCTGTACTCTATCAATAGCTTTCTGAACCGGCTGTTTAGCCTCGTATATCGCATCCGAAAGCTCATCAATGACATCTATTGCGGTATCAAAAGCAGTTTTTGCATTAATTCCACCGTCCATCGTTTCCGTCATCGACGTTATCGTATCCTGCAAGAGTTGAATGTGGGAACTATCTGCGTATTCGTCCTTATTATCAAACCAATGTTCCAGACCAAGCCCTGCGGGATTAGCAGCAATACATACAATTTTTAATTCTTTAACTTCCCTATCAGTCAGGTTAAGGCAACGAATAAGACGTTCTCGTAAATTTTGAGTTTTAATGCGAGTACCATCTGCAAATTCTTCATTATCAAGCGTATCATATTTCTCATCCATCTTATTGATAACGAAGATGGCAAAGTCGAGTTTTCTTAAATCTCTCATCACATACCTTAGTGCGTCCTGGTGACTTTCAGGAAGTGGATTAGATGCATCCGTAACATAGATTACGGCATTTGTTTGAGAGATATAATCCTCTGTAATGGCGGACAATCTATTTACTGTGCCTGCATTCGATATTTTGTCTTTTGTGCCAAAAAGGCCGGGAGTATCAACAAAGCGAAATTTCTTGCCAAGAAATGGAGCTTCATAAACCACTATTTCATCTGAAGACTCGTTGACATCAATCTTCATATTATCCATCACCTGCCCTATCAATCCTGAAATAACTGTGGTTTTACCATCAGAGAAACTACCAAGAAGGGTGATGCTCACCTCTTCTGAATCGACAAGAGCAAGTGCTTTGTCAATTTTTTCAAGGTATTGCCATAAAGGTACACCAACCTCCATAACTGCATTAATTCTTTCCTTAGCTTTCACAATGGCAGCTAACACATCTTCTCTATTCATATTGTTGCATACAAATCAATAAGTTGACTATTCAATTTTTTAATCTCTGATACTTCATTTTCTATAGAATAGACGATTTTGCGTTGGTAATCGTCGAGCTGCCGCCCAATTCGACGTATACTTTCGTTTAGGCACTCTAATACTTGCGATTTCAACACATCAAGGTCTTCTCGAGCTGCAGTTTTTGCTTTGCCAACTCCATGGTCGCCAAATATCATTTTCTTGCCCACGCCCAAAATGCCACCAACAACCCCACCGATAATCATTCCGGGAGGACCAAAAGGAGCGCCTATACCAACGCCGCCAGCAGCTGAGAGTGCAACATCACCCACATCAGAACCTGAAACTTTCAAACTCTCTAAGACTGCTTCATCATCAAATTCAAGAATAAAACTTAAATCGAAATCAAAATTGGGTAAAGCTATCAAAACTCTTGGAATTTCAGAGAGGCGGTGACCTATTTTTGTTATCATAGGCTGTATTGTATTATCTATACAATTCTTTATATCAACTCTCAATCTCCTTTCAAGACTGCACAAGCATGATTTTATTTCATCTTTTAACAAATCATGTTCCTTTATATTGCAAATACTCTCATTAATATTATTGAGTGTGCCTCTAAAAAGTGAGTTTACCGTTTGTTCACATGCCCTTGAGAGTATCGATTTCGTAGAAGATATTTGCCTTCTTACATCTGATTTCATCGAATAAAGCCGTTCTTCAAGTTGACATAACTGCTCCTTATGACTATTTCCAAATGCCATTAGTTTTTGTTTAGACCTTTTTTTTAGAGCAGTCAATTTTTGTTTTTGAGAGTCTAATATTACATCTGAATAAGACAAGGTCAACTTTTCAAGAACTTGCACTAATGAAGTAAAATTGCTAAACTGATATGCAGACTCGCCACTCTCAAAAAATGTATGTAACTTTTCTGCTTGCTTTGCAAGACGCTCGTTAGACTCAAAATTGCTCGATGAACATAATGCAATTTGAGCTTGTAGAGTTATGTTGTCATAATAAAGATTACCGAGGATTTCTCCCAGTGCCTGTTGAATATTAGCAGACTGTTCTTTTACTGCGTATGTCAGCAATGCGACACGTTGAGTGGGGTATCTATAATTACCAATTGCACCAGTAACGTTATATATGGAACATACTCGGGCCCAATCTGTCAAATATTCTTTGATGCGCCCGGCTATCATAACATCCGGTCGAGTATTATGTTTGTGAACGTAAAAGACAATATGAGCCTTTCGCAATGCCTTTGATATAATATGTTTATACTTAACCTCGTTTCCTTCGATGCCTGGGATATCGATTAAAGTAACTCTTTTACCGTTTATACTAAGCTCATATTCGGCAGCATCCTTAGTATAATCAGCTTCTCCTGTTCCTACAATTTCTCCATGTATCCAATCTTTATTTATGTCCGCGCCATAGCGTAACCGTAGCGTTTCGATTATCGTGCTCTTGCCAGCATTAGTTTCGCCAAACATGCCTATAACTAAATGGTCCCAAACTATTTCATCGTGAACGATTTTATAATCCTCGCTGATGTTAGTAATTAAAGCACATAACTCATCTGCAAACGATTGTCGTATCATCTGCAAAGTCTGATGCTTAAAGTCTAAACTTTTAATGGCTTCCAAAGTGTTTTGATGCTGAGAAAGAATTCTTTTAAATCCCTTATCTATAGCGTCTTTTGATATCATAAGCAATTAAGGACTTAAGAAAAGCTAATGAACATATCAAGTTTTTTTGAAGAAATAGACAACGTGGTAGGATTTCAACCATACCATGTCTCGGTTGACAGCGTATATAAGGCTGTCAACCGAGACAAAGTCTACGGCCTGAATCCCATGCTCCTTGCGTATTCCCCCAAAAGTCTTGAAACAGCATAACTGAGACCTTGCAGGAAAAAGTGACTTCCAATATTATCGTTTCCCTTTGTAGCCGTTACCGACAATTTTCAGAAGAGTCCCAAAGAGCTTTTCTCCTACACCATTACGTGTAAGATATTGGTGGTCCGAG
>ERZ778517.1788-NODE-1788-length-14532-cov-5.821924_pt1 | contig 14532 bp, 15 predicted proteins | sample MGYA00510341_ERZ778517 | MGnify/ENA primary metagenome ERZ778517 (study PRJEB29527, sample SAMN07138964) | mouse gut metagenome | material: feces | host: mouse | place: China:Nanjing | collected 2016-01-25 ... | reverse complement strand
AGGTTGGAAAAATAATTTGCCGTTTATGTCTCCCTCAATTCGCCGTCCAACATTCATATGTCCTATAATCGCAACTTTTTCGCATTGCTTGCAACTACACACAAAAAAAGACCTGCGAGTACCACAACAGCACCCACAGGTCAATCCACTACATCTTAAATTTTCTTTCCATAATCCAAACCAATCCATCCGGCACCACTTTTCAGCTTGCCCCATTTCGTTGCTCCCTCACCATCTGCTTCCGCCACAATCGTAAACACTCCAATACCGGTGTACTTCCCGGTCTTATCATAATTCGTACCAGGTCCCTTTCGGATATTCAGGTTCTTAATGCTGACACGCACACGGTAAGAAACCTTTTTCTGTTCCGGCTCGGATGTCTTTGATGGCGCATACACCACATTTCCATTCCAGTCATAAACAGAATAGCCATCATTCTTATCTGCACATGCTTTGGCATTCTTCAGTACCTTATAGGCACCCTTCTGACTCTTAGCATCTGCCCATGTCTTACGAACACGATACCACTTCTCCGGTTCTACAGCAGTCTCTTTCACATCATACTGTGTCAGATTCCACTTTTCGATGATGGAACACAGCTTCTCCACATACGTAAGGGATGTGGCATACCCACCATCCTTGATAAGCTGCACCACTTTCTTGTAATCTGTCATTCCCGCAATGCCCTCATATCTTTTCTTACTGCCATTCATGGCACCAAGCAGATAGGCACTATGGTCTGCAATAGAATCTTCCACGTTAGGATATGCACGAAAATCTGCTGTAATGGTTTCATAAGAACCATCTGCATTCTGTTCTTTTGTCTGCTTTTTGTACACAGACTTTCCATCCCACACTGAACCACTCCATGTATTACCGGACAAAGATTTCTTCATGCCAAAACAGTTATTGGCATTCTGGGCAAGCTCACTCTTACCGTATCCACTTTCCAGAATAAATTGTGCCAGAGAAACAGATGCCAGGATACCACTTTTCTTCTGATCAGCAGTAAACAATGCCCCTACCTTTGCAATCACTTCCTGTTCGGAAAGATTGGCAAATGCTGTTGCCTGTGTTCCTGACACTTTTTCTTTCATGGCAGCTTTTACATCCTTACGAAATCCATCCATTGTGTACCCCATACCAAGCTGTTTCCAGAGATGTTCCGGATCTCCATGATTGCTCGCAATACCTCTTTTATGACCTTCTGCATGGCTGACAATCACGCCATCTGCCAGAGGATTCAGGTCATACTCCTTACAAAGCATGGCAAACAGTTCCACAGCCGCTTCATAAGTTCTCTTTGCAACCGCCCTTGCAGTTGCCTTGTCGGAACAGGTAAATGTGGAACCACCAGTATATTTGATACAAGCCGGTTCGCACATCTCCACACCGATATGGGTATTGTTGCAAGCACCGCCGCCATGCCATCCTCTGTGATTCCACGGAAGTGTCTGGTACACAGTGCCATCATTTCCATCAATGAACGCATGGACACAGGCATTGTCATAATCTGCCCTGTTCCAACTGTTAATAAAAACGGATGCCCTCGGCTGAGGACACCCTACACTGTGAAGCATAAGCCCCTTTACTGTAATCTTCTTTCCGGCTGTATAGCACGGATTCTTCGTCAGAATACTCTTAACCAATTTCATTGTCATCACCATCACTTTCTGCCCTGTCATGGAGCTGTGCCAGGATTGCCTTTAACTTCTCCGGAATCGGCAAGCCAAGATGTGCCGCGTTCTCCAGTAAAGACACGCCTTCATTGGACAGATAGAAGAAAATTACCGCAGTCCTTAATACTGCACCCGTTCCAATGACCTGTACATCCAGAAGATTTGCAATGCCCACTAACATCAAAATAAGTACCTTCCTACAGATACCCTTGAATCCCACAGCACTGGACAGCTTCTTATCGGAAACTGCACACATGACACCTGTGATATAGTCCACCACCATAAACACCACCAGTGCATACAGGAGACCATCATAACCGCCCAGAAAATATCCGAGCCATCCGCCCACCGCAGTGAACACCATCTGAATCACATTCCAAAATTCTTTCATAACCTTTTACCTCGCTTTCTTTTTTTGTGCATATGAAAAGGAGCCTTAGCACCATTGCCAAAGCTCCCTGTGATTAAATTATTCTGTTACCTCTGTCAGTTCATAGGTAATCTTCATTGTCTTATCCGTATTTTTGATGACCGCCGAATCCAGATTGTTGATGCTTGCCAGATATGGAGTCACCAGAAATGTACTGTGGTAATCTGAACCATAATTTCCACCCCATGCTGTCACAAACTCTTTATACTGGAACAACGGTGTTCCCGCATACAGAAGTCTTTTGCTTCCGGCTGTCTGCACCACTGTATCATCCGGCTTAATCTGATAATCCCAACCGATAATCAGGTCATTCACCAATACAATGTAAGTTGCCCCGGTGCCGGAACCGGACAAAGCAGTTCCCTCCGATTCAAAACCAAACTCAATAAAGGTCACATCCGCTGAATTATTCACATTGATTTTGTAAATACCGGTAAGTTCGTATGCCGGGACATACAGATAGCCATTTCGGATGACTCCCCTGTTGGTTCTCTCCACAAAGGTATCCACCTTGAAACTTCCCACAGCCTGTAAGTGTGCGTTGGATAAAGTCCACACACCTTCGGTAAAGGAATAATCATCCTTCTTAATCTTAATCCAGTACATGGTAGCATCCCCGGAAGAATTACCCTGATTGGCAAATCCATACCAATAGCCATCCTGACCATCAAAGAAGTTTCCATACGGTGTGTAACTGCCAAGGAAAGCAAAGGTACTGCATGTCAGCACCTTCTCTTCAACCAGAGTACAGGTCATGTCATTTAACCTGTCATTGATTCCAACCGTAAATACCGGAAGTTTTTTCTTGCGAATGATAACGGAAGCATCCTGAAAACGGATGCTGTACAACACATTTTTTTCAAAATCCACTTCCACGGCACTGTAAATGTTTGTCATTCCTTCCTATTCCATTTCATCCAATGTTACCCTTTTCAGCACCAAAAATGTTGTGTCTGAAGCGACACTATCCTCATATACATTCTTTCCACCCAGGGCAGAAGTCAGTGCCACCGCTGCAATCGTTCCATTTCCCTGACTGGGCGTGAACTCCCAGACAAAACGATACCCGTTATCCAACACCTTACTCTCCGTCAGGTTCATGCTACCCCTTGCCACACTGGCAGTCGCATTGGCATCATTGCTGGCATACGCCACCGGCAGCTTTGCTGTGGACGGATAAATATTTTCCACATCTTCCTCCAGTCTCTCGGAATAAAGAAGAATGCCGCCGATCATGTTCGGACAGATCGGCAGAAGTACATCATTCCACAGCACATGTTCATCATATTCACCACTGGCAGCATAAAAAATCCCCATCGGGTTTAACCCCAAAATATGGTTTACTGCATTGGTAAGCATGTTGGTTTCTTCCACACGCTCCACTTCTCCTGTATTCGTATCGGTCAGTTCCAATACCATAGTTCCTTTTAACTTCATTTAGCCCTCCGTTTCTATCGGCATTGCAAAAGCACCGATTTTAATTCTTTCCGTAAGCACATCTGCGTATGCTCTTCTCATAGTTTCATCAATCTTGAAGCTGACGCTATCGCTAAGACCAACTGCCCTCGTAACCGTTCCCACAGAAAATGCAGGAATCTTTTCTTCAATCCTGATTTCTCCATCCCATGCTTCTCCGGCTCCCATAGACTGTCCGGTAATGGTCGCCAGACAATTTCCTGTCTCCACGTTCCCAGTGCCGCCTTCCATCCTCATGTAAACATTAAAAATGTTCCTGTAATTGGCAACTACATGGTCAATGGGATAATAAAGCATGATGGTATGTCTGCCGGAATGCCAGGTTTCTTCCGGCTGATGGATGTCAATAACCACATCATTGAACTCAAATATAAAATGGGCAACTGCCATGCCATCCTCATTCCACGCCACAGGCACTTCCAATTCTATGGTCTGCTCTTTCGTGTTTCCAATAACATCCGGCTCTGTACCTTCTTCCGTTGTACCCTCTTCTGTTTCTTCGCCCTCGGTCTGTGTAACAACTGCTGTTACATCCACAGCCGGTATCACCAGACTGGTCTTTGCTGTCACGCTTTTTTCCACAGGATCTGCTTTCACATCCACAATCACCGAACCAAAGAACTGCGCCATGACTTCCTCACTGGTTGCAAATTCAATGGAAATAATCTTTGTATCTGTATCCGAAACGGAAAAAGCACTGGCATTGGTAAAGGTATGAATGCCAATTTTTCCTGCTGTCTTATTTTCTTCAATCTGATTCAGAAGTCCTGAAATATTCTTGTCATTCTTACTCTTTGCCCTTGCCAGTCTCGGATTTTTGCCGACACCTTTTAATGTCTGTTTCCCACCAATCTTTATCTGCATGGACATCACCGCAGATAACTTTGCCCCATCCGCATGACCTCCGGAAAATTTCAGTACATCCCCAAGGTCTAATGCCGGATTGCCAATGGTTTCTGAATCAAATGGTACATAATTGATAACTGCAAGGTCATTCAGGATATTGGTACAAAGTTCCTTTCTGGTCTCATCCACACCAAACTGTAACGGGGGATTTGTCCCCAGATTCATGGTAAGACCATCATCCGGCTCTAGTGCATAATACTCTGACATCTCCGTTTTTAAGTTCGTGGAACTTACTGCTGTGTATCTGGTGATAAAATCAGAAAAACTGGAAGTGAATCTGTGTCTGCTACCAATCTCCATGACCGGCTCTGCACCATACTTTCGTAGTTCCAGTTTCCCAAATCTGTTGATGCAGAAAAATCCGCCAAGTACCTGTCCTACATAGAAAAGCATGTCACGGTAAGTTTCTATGTCATTCTCCGTATAAACAGAAAGCACCTCTGCCCCATTTGGCATTGCTTCTATTTCTTCCCTTGTCTGGGCGAGTTCCACACGACACGCTTTACTGCAAAGTTCCATAAAATCATACGCATTGCCAATCATTTCAAAACCATTGAATGCCTCATCGAATCGGAGCATATAATCATACGCCTTTATCTCCAGACACTTGATTTTCCGGTTCGCTTCGCTGATTTCAAAAATCCCCATCGGTACTTCTTCCCATGAGCCATCATCCAATTCCAAATGATAGAACAATTCCACCAATGCATCTTCCAATGTGTACCTGTCCACATTCAAAAATAAGGTAATCCCCATTTCCGATGCATACACCGTACCAAGTTCCATCTCCGTACTGCCACAACACTGGGCAGAAATATATCCGCTTCCTTTTACAATCTCTTTTTCGGAAAACTCATGTACCACTCCTGTTTTCGTGGTAATCTTTCCAGTCCAGTAATATCTCCTTGTGTTCTCCTGCACCGCTGACAGGAATGCTTCACTTACCGGGTACATTCAAACACCGCCTTCCTAAAATTCTTTCAAAGTAAAAGAAACTGTCCAAAGACCTTTATAAGAAGTATCTTTTTCCAGTTTCGCTTTAAATCCCTCAACATACATCTCCGTATTCTTCATGTCTGCTGTCTCCGTATCAAAATAATCCACCGACAACTTATCCTGTTTGGAATAAGCAGTCAGTGCTTTCAGCCATTTGGCTGTCACGGAAAATGAGACAGAAATGTTCACCACACCCTGACGTACAACATCCCTTTGTGTGGTTCCCGCTTCTGTCTCTCCGCTGCTGTCCGCTTCCACCGCCGACAAAGACACATCATAAGAATCGGGCAGAGGAAGGATCGTTCCGTCAAATTTCAAATATTCAAAAAATGCCATCTTACCTTCCTCCACTTCTTAAATTCATTCTCTGCTGTGCATCCACGATCACTTCATCAAGCATTGTTCCACCCAGATAAATTGGAATTACAATGTCTCCATTCTGTCCATTTATCTGTGAAAGTGCATCCGTGATTGCAGACATAATACCGGATAGATTTTCCTGCGAAATAGTCGTATTGCGACTATTCTCATATCCTACTCCGGCCATAGCCATCTGCGGACTGATGACCATATCCCCGGCAACACCTTCCACAGCCTTTGTAACCATTGCCTTGCTCTGCTCAATTCCCTTTGCCAGACCACTCATAAAGTCAGGCATCCAACTTTCATAGTCGGTCAAAGGTCCTTCATCCGGAACAGAGAAATGCAAGAAGGAACGGATTGTCTCCGCCACATTCGTTACCGCATCCTTAACCTTGCCTATACAACTCTTAATACCATTCACAATACCCTGAATGATATCTGCTCCCCATTGGAATGCAGAAGATGCCAGATTCTTGATAAAGCTGACTGCATTGTTGAATCCTGTCTTGATGGTATTCACAATGCCTGATACCGTGTTCTTAATGCCATTCCACATGGAATTAAATGCACCGGACACCACTGATTTGATGGTATTTAAGACTGTAGTAAATACTGTTTTTATCGTATTCCATACCGTTGTAATGACCGTCTTAATTGCATTCAGTACGGTTGTGATGACCGTCTTGATGACATTGAACACGGTTGTAACATTGGTTTTATAAATATTGAAATAGGTGGTCACTATCGTACTGATCACATTCAGCACTGTGGTAAATATCGTTTTAATACCCTCCCAGATAGCGGAAAAGAAATTCTTGATTCCATTCCAGATGGTCTGGGCGGCATTGCTGATTGCTTCCCATGCAGATACAAAGAACTCCTTAATGGCAGTCCATACCGCAATGGCAACCTCTTTGATGTTCTCCCACAAGTCAATCCAAAACTGCCTGAACTCCTCATTGGTATTCCCAAGATAAATAAAAGCCGCTACCAGTCCGGTAATGGCTGCAATAATCAGGAATATCGGATTGGCAAGCATAGTTGTGTTCAGTGCCGCAAAAGCAGTCTTTACCGTATTGATAACTCCGGCAAGTTTCGGTACCACCGTCATGATTGTACCCACGGCACTCATAATCTTACCCACAATGATCAGTACGGGACCAACCGCCGCAACCACCATTCCAATGATAACAATAAACCTCTTTGTCTCGTCACTCAATCCGGAAAACCAAGCGGTCAATTTGGAAATCGTCTCTGCCAGCGACATGAGAAGCGGTGCCAGCACGGACATAATCGCATTCCCTAACTCAATCGCTGTATTTTTTAACTGATTGATTGCCACCTGAATGGTATAGGAATTGGTCTTCAACTTTCCAAATGCGGTATCCGTTGCACCGGTGCTGTTCTGCATTTCTGCAAGAGTTCCATTAAAGGTTTCTGCACTGTCTCCCAGTAAGATAAGACCGGCTTTTGCCGCCTCGGAACTTGACCACATATCACCAAAGGCAAGCCCCTGTTCTGTAGCGGCTCCCTCAATGACTGCCAAGCATTCCGACAAACTGTAACCACTGTTCATCAATTCTGCAAAAGAACTTCCAGTCTTCTCCTTCAAAATATCCGACACCTTTGTACCGGACTTCCCAAGTTCATTCAGCATGGAATTCATATAGGTTGTAGATTCCGCTGTGGCAACACCGTTTGCGGTCATAATCGCATAACCAGCGCAAAGCTGGTCTAACTGTACCCCATAGGCATTGGCAGTCGGAATAACTTTACCCATTGCAGAAGATAATTCCGCAACCGTAGTCTTACCTAAATTCTGTGTCTGGATGAGCATATCAGATACATTGGTCACTTCATTTGCTTCCATGCCATAGGCATTTAAGATGGTTGTCAGAATATCCAGTGCATCTCCGGCTTCTGCAAAGCCAGCCTTTGCAAGTTTGGTGGAATTGGATACAAAATTGACCGCATCCCCTGTGGACTGCCCGGCAGAAATGGCATTGTACACGTTATCCGCAATCTCCGTGGAACTGATACCGGTCTGGTTGGACAAATCCAAGATAGCCTTTTCCAGTTCATCAATGGGAACTTCCGTGGCATCTGCAATGGTAGATACCTTCGCCATTGCATCTTCAAAATCCAGTGCCGCCTTTGTACTAGCTGTACCCGCTGCCACAATTCCGGCAGATACCACGGACATCTTCTTACCTACAACCGTGACCTTATCCCCGGCAGATTTCAAAGACTCTCCGGCATTGGCAATCTTCTGTAATGCCACCGCAGACTGTTCCGCCTGTTCTTCCAAATCTTCCAATGCCTGCTCCGTGGCAATGATTTCCCTCTGGAGCGCGTCATACTGGTCTTTGCTAATCGTTCCCTGTTCCAAAGCGGCATTGGCCTGTTCACTGGCTGTCTTTAAGATTTCACTGTTCACGCCCTTTAATGCTGTTGTAAGTTTCGTGGTATCGCCACCGATTTCCACGGTAATACCCTGTATTCTGCTTGCCATTTATCCTCTCACCTCCCGTTTTTGAGCACAAAAAAAGAAGCATTTCTGCTCCGTCAAATCTATCTATTCGCTAATATTCACAAGACCCTTTGTTTTCTGGTCTACATCTGTTACATATGGTGGTTTATCGCAATCCACCCATTTCCCTGTTTCCACCTCTTTAACCCTACAAGACAAATCATTGTCCTTTGGTCTGGGAAGTCCCAAATCAATCAGGCACTCATCCAATAACCTTTTTTCTCCTGCTTTCCACACAGGAACATAAGATACCGATACTGTTTCCCCTTAAAATGGAGAATATTATATCTTCTCATCTGCTCTACTGTTGGTCTGACTGTAATACGCTCATCTCTCTGTCCTTCCGGCACAAGAAATGATTTCATCTGTCGGACATGAATCTTCACGCCATCCTTCATATACATTTCGCCCTCAGAATATCCGGCATAAATAAAGTTAGATGCCTGATACACACACCCAACTTTACCAACCATTCCATCTGCTCAGGTAAACAATATCTTCAATTCTGGAATATTCTTCCGAATCCACTTTACAAGTTGCGACAGCATCTGGGACTCACTATTTCGTGGCATCTCTTCCGTCATACACATTCGCCCAATCTCCAGATAGTCTTTTGTATCCAGACTCGGAAATATTCTCTGTATGGTATGTCGTGGTCTTGTGCCCCATCCAAGTGTAACCACACCGACCAGCTTCTTCTCCAGAAAGAACCCCAGAAAATATTTATTTATCTTTGGAAGAGTATTGGAATAGTGATATTTCTGAATCATTTCCAAAGCGGCTTCCTTTGAAATCTCTTTTATATCAAATCTGTACATTTCCTTACTTCCTTGCATAATAAAAGCACCTACCATTTCTGATAGATGCTTCATCTCATTTTTATATAATTTGTAACAGCTTATTCAAGCACTTTCCAATAACCAGTCTTTTTAGAACCAACTCTTTCTACATATCCATTTTCTTTCAAAAATGTCAGATTATTTTCTACTGCCGTTTCGCTAATCCCCAGTATCTGATGCAATTCGCTGGTAGTAATATTAGGATTATCTCTCATTTCTGTAATAATTCTTTGCCTTCTTGAATTTAATCCTTTTTTATTCCCAACTTTATCCCCAACTTTTTTCCCAACCTTTTTAATCTTCTGAAGCGGGATTGTTACAACGATTGAATTTTCTCTGAAAGTAAACGCTTCCTTTCCATAAGTTTCAATAATCTTAGGCACCCCTCTACCAGATTTCTCACTGATATGCAACTGCAAAAAGATCTCTGATAGTTTTTCATTTACCGGTATTGATTCTCCCAGGAAAAATCCTTCCATAGTCTGTGCTGGTGCCAATGTTCCTCTCGATAAGATTTCAATTCTGTTTGAGAATACAGAAATCATCGGTTCATTTCCACTAATCCACAAATTGTGCAGAATAGCATTGATAATTGCTTCTCTAAAAGCCTTATTATCAAACAGCGGTGTTTCCGGACGTTCCACTACACGCTCGCTCTCATCTGTCTGAATCAAATTTAACACATCTGCATATCTTAAAACCTCGTCCAGAGTATAGAGTAAACAATTATTACCAAATTCTCTTACAGAAAACAAATTGGAACCTTTTGTCTCTCCTTCAAAAATTGATACCCTTAATGGAAAATGAGAATTATCTGAAAGCAACTGTGCCAACAGATTATACTCTCCATCCTTATTCCTTAATCCAAGATTCTTCTCAAAGGTTCTTTCATTTAACACGATTCCTTTTGAACCATAATACCCAAACAATTTGGAAAATGTCAGTTCTTGATATTTTGCCGGTAATGTCTCAATCGTCTCAACTCTTCCATCCAAAATCTTAAATAACTGAATTTCCCTTTTCGGATAATCTTTCAAGTTTGCTTTAGAAGAACCAATACGGATATATCGTTTTTCTTTAAATGCCGTTGGTATCTCCTCAGCAGCAGGAATCACCAGAACAACAACCCTTTTACCATCAATGGTTCCTTCCTCGAATGAAAAGTTGATACTTGGTGATAAATTTCTCGCCAAGAAATTTTGGTATGGCTCTTTGTTATGATCACAATACTGATTAAATGTCGTACCCACGATCTCATGGGTTTCATCATTTACACCCCATACAAAATATGCTTGTGGTTTATAATGAAATGCCGCTGCGTTTGACAATGCTGATATATATTCCCCCAACACTTCTGGCTGAAACCAATTTTCTTTAAATTCAAACCATTCCTGTTCATCGTCATATGCACATAAATCTAAAACTAATTTTTCAATATTCATAAATCATCATCCTTTTCCCAACTTTTATTCCCAACAAAATCATTATAACACATTGGGAATAAAGTTGGGAATATTTTATGCATTTCTCAAAAAAATATTCTTAGAACCAATCAAAATCCTCCTGTGTCGCAACCTGCGCATACTTACAATCATCATTCCTACTCTCTGCATACATATCATTAATAAGGCCTATCGACAGCAGCTCCAAATCTGCCATCGACAAGCCTAACTGCACGCACCTTAACAGAAACAACGGTGTTGTCATTTCACGGTCTGTCGGACGAAATTTTTTTTAGCTTCCACATCGGTCTGCACGTTCAATCCCCAGAGTTCAATTAACTGCGGAAGTATCCTTTCACTGACCTTTGGGCGACAGGGAAACGCACACAATAGAACGTATCCCCACCTCCCTCTGCAGTCACTACTTATTCAGATCAGGACAGGAAATCTTCGTCATCCTCATCCGCAAAGTCATCCTCCGCACGGGACTTGCCGCCCAAGGGCTCGCCGTCACGGATTTTCTGCAGGTTGTTCAGCCCACAGGCGATGCCTTTGTTGCCGTTGCTGTTGAAAGCATAGAAATTGATGCTTGCCCTTCCATACACGCCGCTGTAGACCTCGGAGCGTTCCAGAATCGGCTGTCTGTCCGCATCCACGATTCCCGGTGCTGTGGTGCTGTTTGCATTGACGAAATAAGCGTTTGCGTATGCCTCATCGTCCGGGCGCTCCGTGTCACCGTCACGTAACGGCGTCTTCAGAACAGAGAGGGCAGGGACGCTCCTGCCGTTACCCTTCAGTTTTGCCTCGCCCTCGCGATATGCAGCCTCAATCGCCGCCTTAATCTTTGCGATTGTCTTTTTGTCCGACTTGGGGATGATGAGCGAAACAGAATACTTCGGCTCACCGCCGTTGATTGCTTTCGGTTCCCATGCGTTGCAATAACTCCACCGGGTGTCCGGACCGGTGATTACCTTTGTCGGATTATTTACATTGTTTGCCATATGATTTGCCTCCTTAATTTTCCTTGAAATCTTCTTGTGCGGTGTGCATCGGTGGGCGCTTGTCCGACTCCGGCACAAGTGCCGGCTTGCCCTGGGGTTTCTCGGTCAGTCCCGCTTTCTCGATGATGTCCGCAAACCTCTTCTTACCGAGCGCCGCCGTCATGGCAGTAATACCCAGCAGCTTCTCCTCGTAGGGATTGAAGCCCGCTTTTTTGACTGCATCCGCTACGGCGGCCTCATCGGTATATCTGCGGTTGGAACGGCCTTCCACCACCTTGTACCCGTCGTACTTTATGCCGCTTAGCGCCTGCTGCAATGCAAATTCCTTCACGTCCGCTGCCCAGACAGACAGTTCATCCGTCCTGGCAAGGATGGCGACGATTTCCGCATCCTCCAGCGTGGCGGGCATGGCAAAATCATATTTCGCCATCTCCAGGTTGTACTCGGCGCGCTTCCTGCAGGCGGCTTTCGCCTTGCAGAACCGGCACCAGTCGCCGCAGGCAAATTTGCCTTCGCCGTCATAGGCCAGCTTTGCTTTCTCTGCCAGCTCACCATTCGCCCACGAAAGGAGGTCATCCTTTGCCATGACGCACACGCTGACATTGTCCCTTCGCGGCTGGAAGATTGCCATCTGCACAGTGTCGATGTCATAGATGCCGTCAAAAAGTTCCAACGCGCCCAGGGCATACAGCATCATCTGCGGATTGTCCACAGCGGAGACTTCCACGCCCTTGCCGTGCTTATAATCCACAATGTACAATGTCCCGTCCGCAATGATCACGCAGTCTCCGGTGCCGAAGCCTTCCTGCACAAACCGGGAGAAGTCCAGCCGCTGCTCGATCAGCACGACCGGGTCTTTGCATATCTTCTTTGCCTCCGCCACAAGCTCCATCACATAGGCGGCATAGTCGCAGGCGCACTGCTCCATCTCTTCACTGTAGAAAGACAGCCCCTCGGTCGGGTTGGCGGATTCCATCCCAAGCATCGATTTTAATTTGTGTTCACACAGGCTGTGTGCGTCTGTGCCTTCCTGGGCATACTCGCTGCTCTTGTCCTCATAATTCTCGCACAGCCTTGCGGACGGCGGGCAGTTCAGCCATCGGCGGCTGGAAGATGCCGACAATAAAGCGTGTCCAGCCATCACAGCACCTCCACTTCTGCAAGGAGTGCCGGATACTCCGCCGGATCAATGCCGGACAGCTTCGGCGCACCGTGCTTCTCAAGCAACTCCTTGACCTTTGCCGTATGCCCGGCACGGGATTTCTCCGCAACGGCAGGTTCCGTGCATCGCGGATTTCAGCGGGCAACCGGAAATAATTTTCCTCATCTCCTAGGATGTGGTCTACATTGACTCGGATCGGCCATTCCGGGTTGTAGTTGACGCCATTCTGCGTCATATAATAGCGGGGCTTCTTCGGAAGCGGCGATATGTACCGGAGCTGGTGAGACAACTCGTCCGCAACCCCCCTGAAATACCATTCCAGCATAGAATCTTTCTTCTTGTTCCGTCCAAAGTAGGCGTAAATTGCTTTGTAACGCGGCGTGTAAAGGCCCGTATGGAAGCAGGCATGTTCGTTTTCAATATGGAACATCTCCGCCGCCTTGCTGGGATTTCTTTCATCTTTGTAGTCAATTAGCTGTTTTTTAAAGATTGCATGGATATAACGCTCTAAAATCGGCGTATCCGGATTTTTAGTTAAATAGATCGGATTCCGAAAGCGCCACGGCTCCGGCAGTGCCATCTCAGCCAGTGCGTCAAGCTGGATGTACCAGTCCGGGACGTAGGCAAAGGAAAACAGATCTGGCTGCAATATCATATCAATTCCCTCCATTTTTTCTGGATCGCATCCACCAGCTTCATCTGCACCTGGACTTTCATGTCTTCATCAATATGCTGGAATATCTCACCGTTCCTGCCGGTCGTCTCATAGGTCACCAGCGAATTGATGTAAGCATCATAGTACAGCAGTATTTCATCCAATGCCGCTGCATCTCCGTGGACCGCCCTTTTAATTAGGTCATAGTTCAATTCATGTCTCTGAGCTTCCCCGCTCATAAAATATTCTGATTGCCTGAAAGGCGCGCTGCCTATAATTATAGACAGTGCGTACCGTCACCTCCATTCTTTTTGCAATTTCCTCATCCGTCAAATCATACCAGAAGTCAAGCAACAATACCTTCTGCTGTTTTTCCGGTAGGGAAAGGAGTGCTTTATATAAAGTTTCACTGTAGACCACGCAGGATAACCCATCTGCAAAAAGCACAAAATAGTCGGACGGATACCTGTCCTCGTGGCTTAAAAGTTCAAGAATATAGTCTATCGGTTCTTCTGAAAAGTGTTTGTCCCGGTTTTCCTTCGCCCTTTTTAAGTTTCTGCTGAAATTGCGAGCCACCGTCTTGCTGAACGAGTCAAACATGGCGACCATACGCTTTTCACGGTTATCAGAGGGAACTCCCATGACACATCCCTCCTTTTTGCAGAATTGAGCTGGTTGGTTTTTTTCGCCTCCTCACATAACCAGAACACATCTCAGGGTGCAAAACCGGAAAGTTTTTTGAAAATATTTTTATTTTATTTTTTAAGGCAGGCAAGTGGGTTCGCAAAGCTATAAAAGAATTCGCATGTACGGACACCTCCTTTATGCACAAAATGGGCCAATCTACACGAGGCAGACTGACCCATTCCGGCAGGCAACAGACCTACCCTGCAATATTTTCAAGTACATCAATTCAGGAAACAGGCAGTATCCATAGCGGTAACTACGGTAATTCATAGAAGCTGCAAGTCTAATATTTTCACCTCGTTTCACTCTCAGAGCGGTCTCGGAAACTCTGAAGTATCCATATTTCCGCTCTTTTTTATTGTTTTA
>ERZ778517.1782-NODE-1782-length-14555-cov-5.602759_pt1 | contig 14555 bp, 12 predicted proteins | sample MGYA00510341_ERZ778517 | MGnify/ENA primary metagenome ERZ778517 (study PRJEB29527, sample SAMN07138964) | mouse gut metagenome | material: feces | host: mouse | place: China:Nanjing | collected 2016-01-25 ... | reverse complement strand
TGATCCCCGTATTTTTTTACAAGCTCCTGCCACAACTCGCATCCCGGAAGCCGTATCGCATTTTTTATACCTTTTTGCTTAATGGCTTTTACCGCTCCAATCCCATCTGCATATCCGATATGTTCATTAAATATTGTTTTAACAGAATTGTCACTACGCATTAAAATTTCTGCATTTACAGAAAGAAATAGCTTTTTTTCGCTATAACATGCATTTGCCAATTCTTCCATAGAAGTATAAGGATATATATTAATTCCTTTTACCGGTATAGGCTGCATATCTTTTTTCATTATTTACAAAATCATTTATCTCATTCATTTTTACAGTTTCATTAATATCTCTGAAATTCGTTTACAGGCATGACCGTCCCCATAAGGATTTTCAATCCGGCTCATTGCTGCATAACGGTCTGTATTAGCCAATAAATCCAGAACATTATCCACAATTTTCCCCTTATCAGTCCCGACAAGAATAACAGTCCCTGCTTCAACAGCTTCCGGGCGTTCGGTCGTATCCCGCATAACCAGCACTGGTTTGCCAAGAGATGGTGCCTCTTCCTGTACACCACCGCTATCGGTTAAAATAATATGGGATTGATTCATTATCCACACAAAACTGGGATAACTTAAGGGAGGAATAAGGTGGACATTTGCTATTCCTTCCAATAATTTATGTACAGGTTCACTGACATTCGGATTAAGATGAACCGGATACACAATTTGAATATCAGGACGGCTCTCAGCAATTTGTCTGATTGCTTGGCAAATATTGATAAAACCTTGCCCGAAATTTTCGCGACGGTGGCCGGTAACAAGGACAATCTTTTTATCTGAATGAAGTATTTGCTTTAATGAATCAATTTCACCGTTATCGTAACTTGCTGCAGTAACTTCCTTGACACTTTCGTATAAAGCATCAATAACCGTATTTCCGGTAACTTGGATACTATTCGCTGGAATACTCTCCTTAATCAAATTATTACGACTTTGAATCGTTGGAGCAAAATGAAAATCTGCAATACGTCCTGTTAATTGACGATTCATTTCCTCGGGAAAAGGTGACCATTTATTCCAGGTACGCAAGCCCGCCTCTATATGTCCCACCTTACAATGCGCAAAATAGGCGGCAAGCGCAACTGCAGCAGATGTCGCGGTGTCTCCGTGTACAAGCACCCAGTCTGGCTGCCATTCTTCAATGATAGGTTGTATTTTTACCAAAATATCTGCCCATATCGTATTTAAAGACTGATTCGCTCTCATTAAATCCAAATCATACTCCGGAACAATTTTAAAAAAATCAAGCACCTGGTCTAACATCTGGCGATGTTGAGCTGTTACACAAATTCGTGTATCGAATAACTCCTTCTTCTGCTTTAAGGCTTTATATAAAGGCGCCATTTTAATTGCTTCGGGACGAGTCCCGAAAGCGAGTAATATTTTTTTCATCGTAAAAAAATTAAAATTGACCGTCTGACACTCCTGCTGATTCAGAAGATTAAATAATTCCTAACTGGCTGCAAAGTTGATTCAGTACCTTTTCTTTCGCATAGCACTTGGCCGTCTGGACAGCAGCAGCTTTTAATGCCTCCTTTTGAACTGGCTCATTGCTTATATGCCACATAATGGCCTCTGCCAAAGAAATGGGAACTCCGGGTTCAAAAAAACAGCCGTTAACTCCTTCTTGTATATAATCAGTCAACCCTCCAATCCGGGAAGCGATAACCGGAACGCCGCACGCCATGGCTTCCAAACCCACTAATCCCAAACTCTCTTCCAGTTTCGTCGGGAAAACAAAGACATCCATTTTATTATATACCTCCGATAACCGGGCATGAGGAACTCCTCCCAAATACACAATATTTTCTAACTTCAACCGACAAATACTTTTTTTTAACATCGGAGTTTCTGCTCCTCTACCGGCAATAATTACCTTTACATTATAATTCCTTTCAACCAAGAGCGCAACAGCTTCTAAAAGAGTATCCCAGCCCTTTCCGCGGTCTATCCGTGAAACATAACCAATTGTATAGACCGAAGATTTTTTTCGAGTACAAGGAGTAAACAAATCAGTATCAATACCTCCTGATGGAGAAACATATAATTTATTTTCGGGAATCATGGGTAAAACTTCCCGGAAACGTGTTTTAAAATATTCCGAAGGAATAACAATCAGATGTGCCTTTTTCAACAAGGGAATAACCAATTTCAGAAAATATGCAGCCAAACGGGATTGGGTAAGCAAATCCTCTCCATGTACATTAAACACTAATGGTAAAGTTTTAAAAAACGAAACTATACGCAAGGGGAGAGCAGCATGAGTGATTAAATGGACGTAGACATAATCATACCTGCCAAAAAACAAACGGTAAAAAATGGATGAATAAAAAGAAATATACTTAAATATCTTTACCCAAACATGTTTACTTCGACCTTTGATTACCACCTTGTTGACCTCCCAGCAAGGTGCAATCTGAGCGACTCCTTCAACAAATTCTTTTACAAAAGTTCCATATACAGGATCCTTCTCTGAAGGATACATATTGGATATAATCAGAATTTTTTTTCTCATACACGAAAATCAACGTGAAGCCTTCGTTTTATAGAACACCAATCCATTAACGATAGCTATGAATATTCCGGCCATACCCGAAAACAGAATATGCCCGGCAAAAGAAGATACACTCAGAATTAAAAAATTGCAGAAAAAAGCCAATGGAGCGTATAAATACCTTTTTTTCCGGAAACGTGCATTCAAAAAAAGATAGAAATAAAAAACATAAACAAACAGTACACCTAAAATCCCGTAATTAAATAAAGTATCGAAAGGATCCATTTCCACTGTTGTACACCCTCCTAAACCCAAAAATATTTCTATGGGACGGCTTTGCAAATAATGACTCATGTATTCTTCAACTCGATTATCACGTCCGGACAAAAGCGATCGGACACCCGACTGATCATAGAAAGTAAGCCATCGGTCAAGAATTTCACTTTGCGTAATCCCGTAATAAACGATAAAACCGATAAGCATGAAAACCACCGGAACAGTAAGGAACTTCCACTTGTTTTTCTTCTTAATACCAGTATCTGGGCAAATAAAAGGAACACATACTAAAGTAAGAACTGTCCCCAAAATCGCTGTTTTGGTAACAGTTAAAACCCCCGTTATCAAAAACAGAAAACTGTAGAAAAAATATTTGCGCGTAAAAACCCCATCTTCACTGCCTATTTGATAAAGAGTAAAAGGAAAAAGCAAAAGTAACACTCCTGAAACCTCATTCCCCGCATAAAAATAACCTCTGAACCCTATTGTATCACCATATTGCGCATATCCCAATCCCAATAACCCGATCAAAATATTTCCGACCAAAATAAATGTATTGGTACGGATGGCTTTCTTTATATACGTCAATGTTTGGTCCGCATAATACTTAAGTTGATGACGGATATAATAAAAATAGAGAATAACACTGAGAAACTTAAATACATGATTGATGCTTTCTCCCCATAACCCGGAAGGAATGATGAAAGAAAAGTGAATGAATAATGAAATAACATAACACAATACCAGTGGAACAATAATCAGATATTTACTACTGGCAAGCCTGCAAATAACGAAAAACAGAAGTACTGTTTTTAATGACTGAGATATCGGTAAATCTCTTCCGCTATGCAAAAAGAAACCGTTAACGGTATCAAAAAGCAGAGAATAACGGATGATAAACCAAATCATCCTGTCCAAAAAAACTGTAGAAACAACAGCTGGCATTACTTCAGCGTATGCAAAGAAGTACGTAAAAAATCAAAAGATTCTGTTTGGTATTTCTTTACTAACGGATTGATGACCGAATAATCGGCATTTTTCCTGATACTCTCATTGGTCAGCATTTCTGCGACCGACTCCACCACAATATGATTCAGGGCATAGCGTTTTTTCAGGTCCATAAGCCTGCTGGCCCGTTGGGCATAGGTATAGTAAGCCAGGAATTTTTTCTGGTACTTTATTGAAAAAATACACCCGTGAAAAGAATCTGTGTATACAAAAGCCGAATGGGCCAATAAATTGAGCCACATACCCGGCGAAGCATCCGTAATGATCCGGTCGGCAAAATCTCCGGCTTCCAATGTACAATCGGGCAATGCTACTGCAACCACGGGCATATCTCCGTATTCCTTTTTGATTTCATCGATTACCTGTTTGTGTCCTCCCTGTATTTCGCCTCCCAGAATATAACAAAAAATATACGGTTCTTTCACAAACGGGGCTTTAAGCAACGTTCCGAAATCATAAAGCAACGTCGGATCTGCCACAACCGAAGGCCAAACACCGCTACATTGCCGGACCAAACGGCAGGTATTTTCGTCCCGCACGGATAATGCATCGAACTGCTGTAACTTCCTTTTTATCTTGGAAGTAGCAAACCGGGGGACATGTGCATTTGCACTACATGCAGCATAACTGACTCTTAGCCCTTCGTAAGCCGGAGACCAGTCAAACAAATAAATCAGTTGTTTTTGTCCCAATCCTGTCCACACCTGATCGCTTCCCACCACAATAGCATCATATCGGGAAGCTAAAAAAGCAATATTCTCTTCGTGAACAATAGGAGAATACCTGATTTGTTCGTCAATAAATTCCTGACAATTGGACAGAAGCTGAGAGGATGGAGCCTGTTGCTGTAACCTTCTTTTCTTATAAAAAGTTTTATAACAGTCCTTTATATAACAGAAAAACTCCCGACACGAAGAAAAGGAACTCATCACCATGACCATTCTGCGTAAAATCCCGGAATGTTCACGGGGAACATAACGAATCACTTCCACTTCATGACCTTCTTCTGCTAAAACATTCTGTAAAGCCACGCATTGAAGAATTCCGCCGTAATTACTCTTATAAGGCAGGGTCAGAATACCGATTTTCATGAAAATGAGTTATCTTGTTATTTTACGTAACACTCTTCCTGCAATCGAACGAAGGGTTGATATGTAATTCCGGCGCGTATATTTCCGGATCAGGTTAGAAAGAGAATCCGCCGATTGGTGCAGGTCCTGAAAAAATAACCTTCTTTCGGGTGGATAAGGAGAAGAGTGTGTGTATGCTTCATTACCTGATACAATATCTTTTAAAGTAACCTCCAGGGATTCTGTTTCTATTGTTTTCCATAATGAAATTCCCCGGGGACTGTTCAGCATTACGACACTCGTGCCTTTATCGTCATCAAATGACGGACACACTTTTCCTATACCCCAAAAATCGCCGAGAGTAATATCACTGTTGCTTTTTCCTTCTTTACAAGGACAATGATGGCAGGAAGGAGGTAAATAAAGATTCGTAAGGAAACCTTTGAAATAAAAATTCCTGTGTATTGTTTCGTTGAAATTAATTATTTCCTGTTTTTTTCCAATGTAATGAAGTAACAAACTGAAATCATACCAACCGGAACTTTTATCCCTGAAACTGACTTCCGAAAGATGCAGGCGTGAATCCGGATATTTTTGCTGTAACCGTTTGCTGATTTCGTTTAAATAAATTTGCCATACTTTGGGAGAAGGTACGCCGTGACAGATAAAATCGACCGTATATAAGTTCTCGTACGGTTTTCTTAAATACGCATATAATCCGGCAATCTGACAAGGAGTTCCGCTGAATAATACTTTTCGCCCGGCCTTCAGAAAACCTTCTGCTTCCCGGTAAGTATCACCGGTCCGGCTCTGTACATACTTGCTTCCGGAAAAAGCAGGCAATTCTTCCGGAACCTCTGCCTTGTCATGTATGACCTCCCAGTGTTCATTAAAACGTGCCCCGAAAACCACACCTCCATCGGCGATTACTCTTTCTGCAAGCGGTTGGAATATCCCACCCGAAGAACCCAAGCTAAGGTACTTCGCCTGCTTACTCCTGGCCGCATAAGTTGCTAATGGTTGCCGTATAGGAAAGGGATGTGCAACGGCACATACTTTCTCACAAAGCCCGCAATCCACACAAATACCTTTATCAACCGAAGGATACCAAAAACCCTCCTCATCCGGTTGCATAGAGATACATTGTTTGGGACAAATCCGGACACAGGCATAACAACCGGTACAGGAAGCCTTGTTTTGTATATCGATCATTTTATTTTTTTGATCAGACGAATGAGAAAAGGGAAAGGAATCAATAACCTTCCGACACGTTCATTCCAACTCAGGGCCTTTGCCTTTTTTAGTTTCCTGAAATAGGTAAGAAATTCTTCTTTCCGACAAAAATAAAGTGCCACATAACACCTTTTCCGACATTCCTTTAATTCCAATAAATGAGCATAATATACCTCTTCTTCACGGGTTAAAGGAATACGTTTGAGAGTCTCGATAATAATTATTTTCTGTTCGTACTGAATTTTCACACATTTTTCATACGAATTATCCTTCTGCCTTGATAAACTGTTTAAAATCAAGACGTAATTATATAGTGGTTCATCGATATAACCGAATTTACTCTTGTAAAGCAGAGGTAACAATAATTGATAATTCTGTCCGGCCCGGCTTTCAAAAATTGTCCGTTCCGGATTGACAAGCAAAAAAGCCGACGTCCGTACCATGTGACAAGGGCAAAATATCACATCCCTTTCAAGGATATAATCTTCAAACAACCCCTCCTCCCGGCAACGATTTCTTTTTTTCTTAGTAATAGTCCCGATAGGAGTAGTCAAATTGTCTTCCTTAAAAACAAAAGCATCTGAGCGCACCAGATGATATTCCGGATGGGTGTCCAAAAAATTTTTTCTTTTCTCAATAGAATCAGCAGATAACCAATCATCGGCATCTGGCCAGCACAAATACTCACCCGTAAAATATTTTAGTCCGGTATTTATGGCTCCTCCGACACCTTTATTCGCTTGAGGAACATACTTAAAGATCATTCCCCGGGCTTTGAATTGTACTTCATAAGATAAAATTACCTCTTCACTGTTGTCCGTTGAACCGTCATTAACAATAATAAATTCAATCTTTGTATAACTCTGATTTAGAATCGACTCAATAAGCCGATGGACATATTTTCCTCCGTTATAGCAGGGAGTGACAATACTTACTAATCCTTTTTCAGGCATAATGAAAGGAATAAAGCCTATCTGTATAAACTGTTAACTTTTAAGAATGGTCCACTCCTTTAACGGAGTTTCAGGAAAATACCATTGTTCCGGAGCAATAATCTCTTTACCGGGAACCTCGGACAACCAGGCACCCCACCAGTAAAAAGTACTATTGGAAATAATAAAATGCTTACATTGGGTCAATAGAAAAAGGTCATCAATCTCTCCGCTTTTATAATCCTTGGGAATAATATAACGAATCTCGTAATGATCCGACAGATGTTCCTTTACCCATTCCGGAGTTTGAGAAAAACAGATAAAGACCGGATTTTGTACCTGACGGGCCATACACTTCATGGCTTCCAGATAATAATCTTTACCGATGACCGATAAGTTTACAAACTTCTTCACCTCCTGATACCTTCTCACACACAATGCAATCCCCCGGTCTCCCAATTCCTGTATCATTTTTTCTTCTTCCCGTACAGAATCGGAAATCGGTTTGATAATCCGGAAATCTTTCCGGATCTGATCTCTGTAATCTTCAAAATATCTTTCCGATTGCCAGTACCCTTCTATATAATAATCAGAAGAAGGGAGATTGACAACTTGCTCCGGAGCAGAAAAAAAACGTTCTTGAATATAACGGATATTCAAATAAGGCAAATGTCTTTTTAAATCGACCGTATATAAGTTCTCGTACGGTTTTCTTAAATACGCATATAATCCGGCAATCTGACAAGGAGTTCCGCTGAATAATACTTTTCGCCCGGCCTTCAGAAAACCTTCTGCTTCCCGGTAAGTATCACCGGTCCGGCTCTGTACATACTTGCTTCCGGAAAAAGCAGGCAATTCTTCCGGAACCTCTGCCTTGTCATGTATGACCTCCCAGTGTTCATTAAAACGTGCCCCGAAAACCACACCTCCATCGGCGATTACTCTTTCTGCAAGCGGTTGGAATATCCCACCCGAAGAACCCAAGCTAAGGTACTTCGCCTGCTTACTCCTGGCCGCATAAGTTGCTAATGGTTGCCGTATAGGAAAGGGATGTGCAACGGCACATACTTTCTCACAAAGCCCGCAATCCACACAAATACCTTTATCAACCGAAGGATACCAAAAACCCTCCTCATCCGGTTGCATAGAGATACATTGTTTGGGACAAATCCGGACACAGGCATAACAACCGGTACAGGAAGCCTTGTTTTGTATATCGATCATTTTATTTTTTTGATCAGACGAATGAGAAAAGGGAAAGGAATCAATAACCTTCCGACACGTTCATTCCAACTCAGGGCCTTTGCCTTTTTTAGTTTCCTGAAATAGGTAAGAAATTCTTCTTTCCGACAAAAATAAAGTGCCACATAACACCTTTTCCGACATTCCTTTAATTCCAATAAATGAGCATAATATACCTCTTCTTCACGGGTTAAAGGAATACGTTTGAGAGTCTCGATAATAATTATTTTCTGTTCGTACTGAATTTTCACACATTTTTCATACGAATTATCCTTCTGCCTTGATAAACTGTTTAAAATCAAGACGTAATTATATAGTGGTTCATCGATATAACCGAATTTACTCTTGTAAAGCAGAGGTAACAATAATTGATAATTCTGTCCGGCCCGGCTTTCAAAAATTGTCCGTTCCGGATTGACAAGCAAAAAAGCCGACGTCCGTACCATGTGACAAGGGCAAAATATCACATCCCTTTCAAGGATATAATCTTCAAACAACCCCTCCTCCCGGCAACGATTTCTTTTTTTCTTAGTAATAGTCCCGATAGGAGTAGTCAAATTGTCTTCCTTAAAAACAAAAGCATCTGAGCGCACCAGATGATATTCCGGATGGGTGTCCAAAAAATTTTTTCTTTTCTCAATAGAATCAGCAGATAACCAATCATCGGCATCTGGCCAGCACAAATACTCACCCGTAAAATATTTTAGTCCGGTATTTATGGCTCCTCCGACACCTTTATTCGCTTGAGGAACATACTTAAAGATCATTCCCCGGGCTTTGAATTGTACTTCATAAGATAAAATTACCTCTTCACTGTTGTCCGTTGAACCGTCATTAACAATAATAAATTCAATCTTTGTATAACTCTGATTTAGAATCGACTCAATAAGCCGATGGACATATTTTCCTCCGTTATAGCAGGGAGTGACAATACTTACTAATCCTTTTTCAGGCATAATGAAAGGAATAAAGCCTATCTGTATAAACTGTTAACTTTTAAGAATGGTCCACTCCTTTAACGGAGTTTCAGGAAAATACCATTGTTCCGGAGCAATAATCTCTTTACCGGGAACCTCGGACAACCAGGCACCCCACCAGTAAAAAGTACTATTGGAAATAATAAAATGCTTACATTGGGTCAATAGAAAAAGGTCATCAATCTCTCCGCTTTTATAATCCTTGGGAATAATATAACGAATCTCGTAATGATCCGACAGATGTTCCTTTACCCATTCCGGAGTTTGAGAAAAACAGATAAAGACCGGATTTTGTACCTGACGGGCCATACACTTCATGGCTTCCAGATAATAATCTTTACCGATGACCGATAAGTTTACAAACTTCTTCACCTCCTGATACCTTCTCACACACAATGCAATCCCCCGGTCTCCCAATTCCTGTATCATTTTTTCTTCTTCCCGTACAGAATCGGAAATCGGTTTGATAATCCGGAAATCTTTCCGGATCTGATCTCTGTAATCTTCAAAATATCTTTCCGATTGCCAGTACCCTTCTATATAATAATCAGAAGAAGGGAGATTGACAACTTGCTCCGGAGCAGAAAAAAAACGTTCTTGAATATAACGGATATTCAAATAAGGCAAATGTCTTTTTAAACGCCTGCTTATTCGGTGAATAAAGTGTCCGCCAGGATATCCGAATTGAAGCAGGGGGGGCGCTTCTTTGAATTTTATATCAAGATGATTTAAGGCAAAATTACGTCGATAAAGCCGGTCATTTTTAAATCCGTGTTTACAATCCAAATATAGATCTGCATTCATGCGTAAAGCTATGGCACGGGCAGCAGCATACATAAACATTTGGTTACCCAATCCCCCGCTAAGCTGTGTTATAATCTTTCTTTTCATGAACGCATAAATAGATAGTTTGTCTCTGCCGGTTAGATTCTTCTATTTAAGTGAAAATTGAAGATAAAAAAGAAAATTCCTTTACATGAAATAAATAACTTAAAATCACATAACTCGATATCCCGGCCACTATGCCTGCAACAAGCTGAAGCATGGGAAGAGTGGTTGACATGACCACGGAAAACATGATGCTTCCCATTAGTAAACTCAATAAAAATAAAGGAATAATATTTTTTAACTGTTGCCAATAACCGGTCCGGATGACCTTTTTGGAATAATATATAGCAACAACACAATCCAGCAGATTATAAATAATAATTCCTCCGCAAAGTACACGCGTTCCCCAAGGGATCGTGGCAATCAGGATACCTATTGCGATGATTTTTTTTATAACTTCGGCTTTGAGATAATAGTCGGATTTCCCTTTGACATTGAGAATTTGATTATTTAGCGTCATCACCGGATACCACATATAGGCGATACACAAAATAGACAATAACTCGGCTGCATGCATCCATTTTTCCGTAAGTACCACTAACACTAACGGCTTGGCTAAAACGGCCAGCCCCGTCATCAGAGGAAAGATGATAAAACACGCCATTCGCAGATATTGGATAAATGAAGTTTCCAGTCTTTGTGTATCGTTCTGAAGCTCACATTGAATCGGAAAAATAGCACGCGTTATAATTTCTGTAATATTGACGGAAGGGAATTGTGCCAAAGAATAAGCCCGATTATAAAATCCTGCATCCGTTGCGGAATATTTTTTACCAATAACCAGCGTATATAAATTTGTGTATATGACAGACAACAGTCCGGATAGCAATAATTTCGAACCAAACGAAAATAATCCCCGGAAAGACTGCCAGGAAAAAATCCATTGAGGTTTCCAGTCAGAAAGAATCCACAACAAAAAACTATTGATAAAATTATTGGCTAATGACTGCACTACCAATGCCCATACACCATATCCGTAATAAGCCAATACGATTCCTATACCACCACTTAATATAACGGATAGCAGAGAAGCACGCGCTTGAGTTTTAAAATCAAGCTGTATGGTAAACTTCGTCCGTTGTACGATAGAAAAAGCGGAAAAAATGATATTTAGCCCGACCCATCGTGTTACAATCCTCAATAAAGGCTCTTCATAAAACTCAGCAATAAGAGGAGCACTACAATACAGCAATATGTACACTAATACAGCAATGACTGCATTAAAATAAAAAACAGTGGAAAAATCTGTATCTGAGCGTTCCTTTTTCTGGATTAATGCATTTGCAAAACCACTATTGACGAAAAGCTGAGCGACTACTAAAAAAATGCCCAACATGGCAATCAACCCATACTCTGACGGGGCGATAAGACGGGCGATAATAATACTTAACACAAACTGAAGTCCTTGAACGGAAAAACGTTCAATGGCACTCCACATAACTCCTTTAATAGCTTTTCTCCGTACAGAATCGGCCATAAATCAACATCTCAAATATTCGATTAAATATTTTTAGTTTTTTACTTGTGATTTCTATATATTACTCTTTATTAATCTATTATATTTACCTACTTTAAGTAAAAAAACGTAATTTACACCTTAGTTTTTTTCCCAAAAAAACGGCCGTTTTTTTGGTGAAAAAAGTACCTGTTTATACCTGTTTTATTTTTTCCAAATCAGTAAGCTTTTCTCTCCGGCACAATTCATTTGCGCTTCCGGCTCGGAGGAGAGGATGACGTAACGGATGTTGCGTTTAATCAACTCTTCGACTTTCTTTATCAAGGAGTTGAAGTAATTCGCGTTTATGCACTTGCCCAGGACGACCAATTCAACGGTATCGCTGTCTTTTCCTTGGGCAAAATCACCTTTCACCCATACTTTTTCAATATCGCCAGTCTTTTCAACCACCTGGTCGATAATCTGGGTGATGCCGCTGTGCTTCAGCACAAGATTGCGTATATCATGAAACAACGGGTGTGCGGAATTGGCCTGATAAACCTTTTTATTTCCTTCTGACTCGGACTTTAATAACCCCGCTTCTTCCAGGTGGTTCAGCTCCAAGCGTATGGCATTGATGGATTCCCCGAACTCTTCTGCCAATCCGCGTAAATACGCTTTCATGGAGGAATTCAGAAAAAACTTTAAAAGTAATTTAATGCGGGTCTTGGATGTGATTAAACTATCCAGCATCAGATATTAAAAAGGAAACTGTTTTTTACGGCTTCGCCCGGTAAGTCCCATGTCAGAGATGAGACAGAATAGAAATACCAGAAAATGTTACAATTAAATTCTGTTTAATTGTGCAACAAATTTACTCAATAAATCAGGAAATAAAAATTTTATTGCCTTAAATTTTTCATTTCTTTATATTGAAAATTGCGTATATACAAAATCTTTAAATAACCCACATTCCATCATTATCCTTACCTTTTCGCTTCAGGATTTCCATTTCCTTCAAAGCAGAAAGATCACGTTCTATAGTACGTTGACTCACCGACAAAGTCTCCGACATTTGCTTGGCGGTGATTGTCGGTGACTCCTTGATGAGATTGATAATTTTCTGCTGACGTTCCGTGAGTTTTGTCTCCGACATGTCTCCGTCATAGTCTCCGACATTCACTATATCGGCAGAAGCAAAGATTGTGGTCTGAAATTGAGTTGGAGTAGATTTGAATACCGGTTTCAGATCATCTCTATACCCATTCAAAGCTTTGGTCTCATTACAAATACGTGTAAGTCCACTACCTCGCTTCTCCATGTAGTTCAACTGTGCCATCACATTTGCGAGTATCGGATTACGTCTTTCAGAAGAAACGTCTTCGATCTCCAGGTTTTGAATCAGTGCACCGTTATACATACCTCCGGGAGATGTTACAGTAAGGCGGTCATCATAAATATCAAGATGCACCTCGCCACCCATAACAGTATAGTCGCGGTGGATAAAATGGTTAACCATCGCTTCAAGAACAGCACGTTCTGCATACTCTGGTTTATTTTTTCGCCCATCAGGTAATTTCTCCCACCCTCTCTTTGTGTTTGATTTTACAAAATTCATCGCTTCTCGAAGCAACATCAGTACATTACCGGCGAACTCAGCATCATTAATAGCATCCTCCTTTATTTTACCGTCCCACCGTGTACAGTAGAGACGTGATTGCCACAATGGGGAATCATCGGCAAACAATGCACCTGCATTCGTGAGACTTCCAGCGTTAGTAACGAGTCCAAACGACAAAAGATACTTTTTATTCCACTCTTGATTTGTACGTGTTTTGAAAGTGTTTGCCAGTATTGTGAAAGAATAGTCTTCAACTTTATAATCCGTGTGTAAGGAGTCAAATGTTTTATTTGAGCCCTTCAATACCAAACGTACCATTTGCTCTGCCGTTGCAGGTAAACTCTCATCGCCAGTACGAACAAAAGCAACACGTTGACCATCACCGACATAATAGTAAGGAGTATAACTGCCTGCATTAACTTTCAATTGTAATATATCAAGATTGCCAATTCTTTGTGGAAACATCTCGACATTAGGTAATGGATCCATGTAGTCACGAATCTTACTACTGATGATTTGACAAACATGCTGTATATCATCAAGACCTCTGACAACACCATCATTGTCTAAGCCGAAGAAAAGGGAACCACCCAAACCATTGGCAAAAGCACTTATACTCTTTAGCCAACTCTTGGGCTTCTTTTCTTCAAGCATCAATTTAAAATCGTATGCGGTGCATTCTGCTATCAGAGTTTCTAATTCCATATTTTATGATGGCTACAATATTATCAGTCAATAAAATTCATTGCTTCACATATATTCTAAGCACTTTTCGTGCAAGTTTGATCATTGAAATCTTTCTTTGAACCTCTGCCTTCAATCGCACTGATTTTCATCGCTGCGATATCTTTATCGGAGGCCAGGCGAATGCCATCTTCCTCAACCACATCATCTATCCAGGAATAAGAAACGACCTCAAGAGTTCCAAAGTGTGGTATTCGACCGTGTCGTATGATAACATCTGTATTCTTCTTTTGAAGTCCCGGACAAAAGACAGATATAAGAAAGGCACACCCTATCAAGTGTACGCATCTGCTTGCAAAACTCAACAATACGCACTAAACCATAATAATCACGTATCAAACGCCAATCATCCAAATTGCCATATTCGAGCACACGTTGCACCACCTGCTGCGGACAAGTATCCATAGAAGCCCCCGAAATATCCATATCCCAAAACAAAGAAGGAGATAATCTGTTCAAATATTCTTTTCCATCCATATGCACTTTTTTCCCGATAAAAATAGCCTAAATGAAATTTATCAAAAAATTCTTCTTGTTTTATGATTTACTTAGAAAACGTCGTATCGGCTCCTATTTACAAGA
>ERZ778517.1779-NODE-1779-length-14594-cov-7.849096_pt1 | contig 14594 bp, 10 predicted proteins | sample MGYA00510341_ERZ778517 | MGnify/ENA primary metagenome ERZ778517 (study PRJEB29527, sample SAMN07138964) | mouse gut metagenome | material: feces | host: mouse | place: China:Nanjing | collected 2016-01-25 ... | reverse complement strand
GATTTCTTACTGTGCCGCTTTCTGGTTTTCCTCAATCTTTTTCACATATCCACACTGCTCGTCAGCACAGACAAGCTTGCTGCCTTTCACAAGCATGATGCCGCCACAGCGCTCGCATTTCTCCTTGGAAGGTTTCTGCCATACCATAAAATCACAGTCCGGAATTGCCTCACAGCCATAATATTTCCTTCCCTTTTTCGTCTTTCTGACGACGACCTCCTTGCCGCATTTCGGGCAGGAGACACCTATCTTTTCAAAATATGGTTTCGTGCTCCTGCACTCAGGAAAGCCAGGACACGCAAGGAATTTTCCGTGAGGACCATACTTAATCACCATATTCCTGCCGCACACGTCACACAGTTCATCCGAAACCTCGTCCGCTATCTCCACCTCGTCAAGTTCCTTTTCTGCCTTTTTTACCGCCTCGTCAAGGTCCGGATAAAAATTAGCCACCACCGTTTTCCAGCTGATGGCACCGTCCTCCACCTTGTCAAGCAGCGCCTCGAGGTTTGCGGTAAAGTTCACGTCCACAATCGTGGGGAAGGCATCCTTCATCATGCTGTTCACGACCTCGCCAAGCTCGGACACATATAGGTTCCTGTCCTCCTTGACCACATAGCGCCTTGCCATAATCGTCGTAATCGTCGGGGCATACGTACTCGGACGCCCTATTCCCAGCTCCTCAAGCGCCCTGACAAGCGATGCCTCCGTGTAATGGGCAGGCGGCTGTGTAAAATGCTGCCTGGGGTCAAAGGATTCCAGCGTGAGTTTTGTGTCCTTTGTAATTTCCTTCAAAAGCGTATTGGACTCTGTCTTCTCATCATCTGCTTCCTTATATACACTCATAAAGCCGTCGAAGTCAAGCTTGGACGCCGATACGGTAAACTGATGCCCCTTCGCATCAATTTTCACCGACGTTGTCTCATACTTTGCCGGCGTCATACGGCTTGCCGTAAATCGTTTCCAGATAAGCTGGTAGAGCCGGAGCTGGTCCCTGCTGAGGGACTCTTTTAAGCCTGCTGGCGTATTGCTGATATCCGTGGGACGAATCGCTTCATGCGCATCCTGGATTTTCTGCTCTTTTTTCTTTTCCGTCGTGACCTCCGCCGCATATTCCGCACCATAATTTTTTGTAATATAGTCTTTTGATGCGGCTACTGCCTCATCAGATACCCTGGTAGAATCCGTTCGCAGGTAAGTGATAATTCCAACCGTCCCCTGTCCCTTAAGCTCCACTCCTTCATAAAGCTGCTGTGCCAGGCGCATTGTCTTTTGTGTCGAAAAATTCAGCGCCTTGCTCGCTTCCTGCTGTAACGTGGAGGTTGTAAACGGCAGCGGCGCCTTTTTTACGCGCTCGCCTTTCTTGATTTCTGCCACCGTAAACGCTGCCTGTTCAAGCTCCTTTAAAACCTTATCCATCTCCTCCCTGGAATGAATTTCTGATTTTTTGTCACCCATGCCATGGTACTTCGCCACCAGCGGCTTTTTTTCCCCCTTGATTTTCAGCGCCGCATCCAGTGTCCAGTATTCCTCCGGGATAAACGCATTGATTTCATCCTCCCTGTCGCAGATAATGCGCAGCGCCACGGACTGGACCCTTCCTGCACTCAGCCCCCTCTTGATTTTTGCCCAGAGAAGCGGGGAAATGCGGTAGCCCACCATCCTGTCAAGCATACGCCTTGCCTGTTGTGCATCCACCAGGCTCATATCAATTTCCCGGGGATTTTTCAGGGATTCCTTTACCGCATTTTTCGTAATTTCATTGAATGTGATACGGTATACCTTTTTTTCCTCAAGCTTGAGCGCAATGTACAAGTGCCATGAAATAGCCTCCCCTTCACGGTCAGGGTCGGTTGCAAGATATACCTTATCTGCCTTTTTTACTTCCTTTCGAAGCTTTGCCAGAATATCTCCCTTGCCTCGAATTGTTATATATTTGGGTTCATAATTATTTTCCGCATCAAATCCCAGCTGGCTTTTCGGCATATCGCGAACATGACCGTTACTTGCCAATACCTCATAATTGGCACCCAGAAATTTCTTGATTGTTTTCACCTTTGCGGGTGACTCCACAATTACTAAATACTTTGCCATACTGTTACCTCGTCTTCATACTTTATTTCAATTCAGATTCCCCCATGGGGAATCTGCAGCTGTTGCCTTTGACTTACGTTCACCACTATAACCCAATTTTGAAACCGTGGCAAGTAATATTTTCAAAAATCTGTCAAATTATTTTGTTTTTCGCTGCTATCTGCTACTATAACAACAGCTTGTACTGCCCATTTTGGCTGGCAGCAAGCCCCTTGAGTTCAAGCTCCACAAGTCCCTGGCATATCTGTGGCACTGACAGCGCGCTCCTGTTTTCCCGAAGCCTGGCGACAATCTCCTCCTGTGTGACTGGCAGACTGGCAAGAACGGCATATATTTCTTTTGCCGTTTCTGAAATTTTGCTGTCTGCCAGTTTTCTTTCTGTACGCCCATGCCGGCTTGTCTGGCGTTCCCAGTGCATATCGCTGATTATGTCGTCAGGCGAGACCGCTATCATGGCTCCCTGCCGTAACAGCCTGTTGCATCCCATGCTGAGTGCGTCCGTGCATCTTCCCGGCAGCGCATACACTTCCTTTCCCTGTTCCAGTGCCATGTCAACCGTAATCAGTGTGCCGCTTTTTTCGCACGCCTCCACCACAACGACCACATCGGCAAGTGCACTGATAATCCTGTTCCTCGGGGGAAACAGGGCAGGTCTTGGCTCCATCCGGGGCGGATATTCTGACAGAACGCCGCCTTTCTCCTGAAGCTGCCTGTAGAGCGGTTCATTTGCCCTTGGATAGACAACATCCACACCGCACCCAAGCACCGCAAAGGAGCTGCCGCCTGCCTTCAGTGCCGCACGCTGGCTTATCCCGTCAATCCCAAGCGCCATACCGCTTATGACATCCACACCGGCTGACGCGAATCCCGCCGCAAACAGTTCTGCCATGTATGTGCCATATTCACTGCATTTTCTGGAGCCTATCAGTGCCACTGCCGGAACACAGCCATCCGGCAGCCTTCCTTTATAAAAGATGCCAAACGGTGGGTCGGGGATATCCACAAATTTCTGCGGAAAATCCGGTTCCCGGCAATACGTATAGCTTATCCCGCTTCCTGTCACATAATTCCATACCTTCTGTGGGGAATACCGCCTTTTATGCTGTACAAAGCGCTCACAAGCCTTTTCCCCTGCAACGGCTGTTATATGCCGCTCAGGCATGAGATAAACATCCTGTGCCGTTCCTGCGGCTTCAAGCAGCTTATATTTCGTTCCTCCCGCAAGCCAGTATATCGTGTCCAGCCAGCATGCATATATCTTGTTTTGTTCTCCCATCTTCCATTCTACTTCTGTCCCGTCCAAATTATTCCTGTGTGCAACCATACAATTTCATCCTGTAAAAATTAATTCCTGTCGTTCATCCGATAGCATACCGCCTCACCCAGGTGCGCCGTGCCAATGTCATCCTTACCGTCCAAATCGGCAATTGTCCGCGCAACTTTTATTACTTTATGATACGCCCTTGCCGACAGATTCATGATGGTAAATATTTCCTCCATCATTGCCTGCTCCTCTGTCCCAAGAGGACAGTATGTCCTGATATCGCCTGCCCTAAGTTCCGCGTTAAAATGATAACCTGTTCCCCGATACCGTCGGTTCTGACGTTCCCTTGCCCCCATCACGCGCTCCCGGATGTCGGCGCTGCTTTCATTGTGCATTGTGGCTGACAGCTGCCTGATGTCCACCCGCGGCGCCTGTGTGATGACATCAATTCTGTCCAGTATAGGACCCGATATCCGTGAAAGATATTTTTTTACTTCCGTCTCGGAGCATGTACACTTGTTTCTGTCCGGAAAGTGGCCGCAAGGGCAAGGATTCATGGCGCCCACCAGCATAAAGTCCGCGGGATATACAAAGCTTCCAGAAGTCCTTGCTATATGGATGCGCTTGTCCTCAAGGGGCTGCCGCAATATCTCAATTGTGCCGCGCCGGAACTCGGGAAGCTCGTCCATAAAAAGCACGCCCCTGTGCGCCAGCGAGACGGCTCCGGGCTTTGGTATGCGCCCTCCGCCGGCAAGCGCCTGTGCAGAAATGGTATGATGCGGGTCAAGAAATGGTCTTTTCGTTATCAACGCATTTCTGTCGTCGAGCTGCCCTGCCACACTGTATATCGTAGACACCTCAAGGCTCTCCTCCATGGACAAGTCAGGAAGAATCGTGGGTATCCGCTTTGCAATCATGGTCTTTCCGGAACCGGGCGGCCCAATCATCAATATATGGTGAAATCCTGCCGCCGCCACCTCCACTGCGCGCTTTACAGCCTCCTGACCATTTATCTCTGAAAAATCCAACGCTTTATCCGTCTGGCTGCCTTGCCCCATCAGGGTTCGCCGTGCCGGCGCTATCAGCTGGCACCTGCGCTCCTCGGCTTCTCTCAGATATTCTATGGCTTCCGAAAGCGTGGACACGCCGATAATCTCAATATTGTCTATTATGGCGCCTTCCCGCACATTTGCTGTCGGTACCATGCACCTTTTCACGCCCTCCTGTTTTGCCCTCTGTACAATGGGCAGTACCCCCTTGACCGTGCGGACTGCGCCATCCAGCCCAAGCTCCCCTACAATAAGGGTGTTTCCGATGCCTTCCTCCGGAATCAGACCCAGTGATACAAGCACGCCTATGGCTATCGGCAAATCATAGGCTGCCCCTTCTTTTCTCATCTCAGCCGGCGATATGCTGACTGTTATCCGCATGGGCGGTATTGCAATGGAAGCATTTTTTAATGCCACCCTGACGCGCTCCCTTGCCTCCCGCACTTCGTTGTTTAACTGTCCGACCATCTCAAATCCCGGCATGCCTTTCGATGCATCCACTTCGACTGCCGCAAGCATACTTTCAATGCCATTGAGGGCGCCAGTCACTACTCTGCTATACATTTCATATTACTCCTTATCCGTCCAAACACCCATGCCATGTGCCGGCACTGCTGCCAGGAAAGGCTGGTGTTTCCAACTGACTGACTTTTCCAGTAACTGTCCAAGGACATATATAGCACAGTCAGGACGTTATTACAACGCAAATGTAAAAATTAGCACCCGAAATGTAAAAATTAACACAGTTTTTCCTGCTCCAGACCAGCTTTCAGTTTTCCAAGCGCCTTTTTTTCTATCCGTGAGACATAGCTCCTGGAAATTCCAAGCAGGCAGCCAATATCCCGCTGTGTCATTTCCTCTCCTGTAAAGCTTTTTCCTGTCACCCCATAACGCATTTTGATAATTTCCCGTTCCCTGTCATCAAGCCGCTCTTCAATCAGCCGCGACAGGCATTTCAGTTTTTCCATTGCATCCATGTCCTCAACCACGTCACGCTGTTCCTGCTCGCACACGTCAATCAGGTTTATCTCATTTCCCTCCTTGTCTGTTCCTATCGGCTCATACAAAGAGACTTCTCGTGTGACTTTCTTTCTTGCCCGAAACATCATCAAAAGCTCATTGTCAATACATTTCGCAGCATATGTGGCAAGCCTGCTTCCCTTCTCTGCCTTGAAGGTATTTACTGCCTTTATAAGTCCGATGGTGCCTATGGATATCAGATCTTCCATATCCTCCCCGCACCCCATGTATTTCTTGGACACATGCGCCACCAGACGCAGATTTCTTTCTATCAGGGTCTGCTTTGCCATATGGGCTGCTTCCAAATCCTCGCCGTTCATTATTTCCAGATACTCATTCTCCTCCTTGGCGGATAAAGGTTGCTCAAAGGTCTTCAAGAAATGCCCCCGGGACTCATTTATTCTATTGTATGAAACAGATTCCCCTTAAGTGCCTTTCCAACTAAAAAAGATGAGTGCCTGCGCACTCATCCGACAAAAAGCTTCCTATATATATTATTATCTCCTTTTAACCCTCCTGGCGCAGATAGTCCGCATACCAGCATACCACATTCCCAATCCGGAAAAGCTCCGACTCCCTGCTGGTACGCCTCCATTCCTCCTTATACTCATGAATCCATTCTTCCAGTTCCACGGCCAAATCTGCCGCCTTTATAGGAAGCAGAGGAGCGTAGCAGTGTTCCCTTGCACTGACGAGCGCCCCCAGCTTCTGCAAAAGTATCATACCATCTATCGCCATCAGATAAGGCGGCACACACGCCTTTCCGGCGCTGTCCAGTTCCGGGAGAATACTGTACAGCTCCCTTGCGCATGCTTCCAGCCCCTTGACTGCCTCCGGCAGACCGGACAGCTCCGCGCTGTCTTTGACTCCACCGTGCCCCTCCATAAAATTCACCGCATCATGCCACTTAAAAATCCATGTCCGGGAAATCTTCTCTATAATGGAAACAATCCTTTCACTGCGGTCGCGGAATTCCAAAAATGAAATCTGCCGGTTCAGTTCCTCATATTCCGGCACTTCACTTCCCCATGAAAAAGCTGCGCCATAAATCATCCCGGTGATGCCGAAATCCGGATGATTGACGTGCCCGAAGTCCCCCCAGTCCGTATTCAGTATGCCTGCTGCCCCACACTCCCTTGCATAGTGGCACATCCGTTTTATATTCTGATAAGATACATCTATCTGGTTGACCAGCTGGTTCCAGCCGCTCACGCCCGGACAGCAGTACTGCACCGCCCCTGCCGCGGCAATCCTGCGCACTGATTCCCCGCTTTCGTCCGCCCCATATCCCCAGCTTAAACATATCGTGCCTTCTGGCAGTTCCTTCAGCAGCTCCGGACATTCGCTGATGATATCCCCCCAGAACATAGGCTGTCTGTTATGCTCCTTTAAAAATGTGCACAGTTCCTTTATGAAGTCCACATAAAGTCTGTGTACGCCCTTCTCTTTTGCCAGCTTCCGGCTTCCCCCTTTTCCAAGGTCAAACGTCTCGTCCGCGCAGATATTGAATTTATGGGAAGAAAATAATTCCATATATTCTTCCATCAGTCCTTTTATAAAATATAAGCTATCCGGATTGGACACATCCAGCGTATGATGGTTCATCCTATCCACAAAGCCAAATGGCTTCTCTGCCAGTTCCGGCATCTCACACAGATGGCGGAAAGATTTCGTGCGCAATATCTTGTATAAATGCCCGAAAGAAGCGATTGCCGGCACAAGTTCTATCCCCCTTCCCCTGCAGTAGCGGTCAAGTTCCAGTATATCCTCCGCCGTAAGGGGTGTATCGTCGCGCCAGACCTCGCTTAAGTTTTCAAACAGAAAGCTGTGCTCGATATAAAGCTGTAACTGGTTCATTTTATAAAAAACCATATGATCTGCCAGTTTTTTCAGATAATCCAGCGTAGGTATCCGTCCCCTGGTTACATCATAGAAAAGCCCCCTCACCGGAAAGCAAGGATAATCGGAAATCTTCAGGCAGGGGATACATGCTCCGCCCTGCCTTATTATCTGGCGCAGTGTCTGTATTCCGTATATCATCCCTGCCCTTCCCCCGGCACTCATCCATATGCCTTTCTGACTGACAGTAAGGGTATATCCCTCCGGTTCCGTCAAGGCATCTATCCGAAGTGTAATATCCGCTTTTTTCGAACTTCCCTGCCGGAGCTTCAGCCTTATGCCCGTATCCTCCTCCACTTCCTCCTGCAGCATCTTCATATACGGATAACAGTCCACACCGCCTGTCTCTTCCGTCACGATGCATCCGTTATACCGAATTGTGTAACATTCCCCATACCATTCTTCCTGTTGCGGTCTTGGCAATAAATACATTTTTAGTCTCCCTCCAATTTTCCTGATGTCCGTCCATGCTTTCCCCATCAGTACCTGTCTGCCGCCTTGTTCGGGTCAAGCTCCCAGTAACATTCCAGCAGCATCTGTTCCTTCTTTTCCTGCGCAAAGGCAGATATTTCCTTGATAGGGCTACTTAGCGTCCGCCCCCTCCCTCTGACGTCATTGCCCGGCTTCACAGGTACTATGGTCATCTCTGACTCCCTGCATCCATCTGGCTTCCCTTCGCACGTACACCATACCTCTTTTAAGGAAATGCAGGGGTTCCACCTGTTCCCCCGCACACCCTTTGCAGGACACGCTACCAGTTTACAAGTTTTTTAGTAAAAAAATGTCGTATGGGAATTTCTGTTGTAGTAATCCTATACGATAAACTTATTATACAACAAAGAAAGCCTGATTAGTAGACTTCTTCAGTATTTTTATATTTATTTTGAAATATTCCCTGCCATTTATTGCGCCGATTGCCTTTCCGTCTTTATCATATCTTGCCCTGAAAAAATGCACTCAGGCTGATGCCAAAACCTTTGCAGATTCTGTCAAGCGTGGGTATTGACGGCACTGTCATGTTAATTGAATCATAATATGAAAAGTACTGTTCAGGGATTACGTACCCCTGTAAGGAAATCATTATAAAGGTGGCGAAACACATTTATGATTGACTTTTGAAGCAAGGTTTGGTATATAAAAGAATGATATTGCAACAACAAATATGATAAATAAGTGAGATGAGTATGAATTTGGAAAGCTATAAAGTCCTGATGATAGATGATGATGAAATGATAGCCACGGCTACTTCCGAATATTTCAATATGTTCGGCGTAAAGACTTCCTATGTAATAAGCTATGCTGATGCGGTAGCTTTTCTTGAAAAACACGATGTTTCATTGCTCCTGCTTGATATCAATCTTGGCGAAAAATCAGGCTTCGATCTTTGCAGGAAGATACGGGAAAACTATGACCTGCCGATATTCTTCATAAGTGCCCGGACAAGCGATGATGATGTGCTGATCGCTCTGAACATAGGCGGCGATGATTATATCAAAAAGCCCTATACGCTAAACGTCCTGCTTGCCAAGGTGAAAGCTGCCGTTTTAAGATACGACAGGACACGGAATCATACGCACGCTGGCCGAAATTTTCAGCAGAATGAGGACGGTCTTGTGAAACTGACAGGTGAAGTGTACCTTAACACAAATATTCACAGGATCATTGCAGACGGCAGGGAGATTACCCTCAAAGCACTGGAATACAAGCTGTTGTATTATCTTTACAAAAACAGGGGCAAGGTTGTTTCAAAGGACGATCTGCTCAGAGATGTGTGGGAGGATGCATATCTCAACGAGGGTACGATTGCCGTACATATCCGGCATCTGCGTGAAAAGATCGAAGCCGACCCCAAAGAACCGCAGCTCATAAAAACCGTATGGGGTGTGGGCTACATGATGGAAGAGACAGCGCTATGAAAGGATATTACAAATTTGTGATTCTTCTTGTCCTGCTGCTCGCTGCGGGGCTGTTTGCTGTTGTGAAGCTCACCGGCACAGATGATTTTTCACAAAATAATTATGATGTGCTTTTGCTCAATGAGATTGCGCATAAGATGGTTCTGGATGATATGCCGCCTGAAAACACAGCCCTTAAACGGGAATATGTAATACTTGACAGAAATGGGAATGTTATTTATGATAACCGTTCCGACTGTTCCGAAGTGATAACCGTTGAGACGGCAATGCAAAAGCGCTACCCCTACACCTACATTATAGAAAATAATCAGATAACAGGCAGCGTCGTACTCACAGACAGAAGGAAGCATTTTGACCGTCTGCGCACAGATATCATCGTTGTTTACTGTGTATGCGGTTTTCTCCTGATCGGCGCGGCGGCAGCCTTCGGGGCGTATATCCGCAAAACGATCCTGCTCCCATTTGCCAAGATGAAAGAGTTCGCATCTTATGTGGCGGCAGGCGACCTTGACCGGCCTCTTAAGATGGATAAGGGCAATCTGTTCGGCGCTTTTTCGGAGAGCTTTGATATCATGCGGGAGGAGCTGAAAGCGTCCAGAGCAAGGGAGCATGAGCTTATTGCGTCGCTTTCCCACGACCTGAAAACGCCTGTGACGGGTATTAAACTCACATCTGAGCTGATGGCGGCGGTATTCTCCCAGAATGAGGGGCAGGAAATAACCGTCACGGAAGATATGAGCGTGAAGATGAATAACATCTATAAAAGAGCGGATGAGATCGCGCTGCTTGTCAACGACCTATTTTCTTCAGCTTTGGAGGACTTAGGTACGTTCAAGGTAAACTGTGCGGACGAAAATTCCACTGTTATCGCAGAGCTCGTATCCGAGTACGATGACACAGGGCTTGTGCGTATATCCGAAATACCGCAGGTCATTGTGCATATAGACAAGCTGCGTTTGTCGCAGGTTATTGGCAATATCCTATTTAATTCTTACAAATACGCAGATACGCCCATTGACATTTCTTTCCGTCTTGATGAGCCCTTTCTTGAGGTGTCAATCCGTGACAGCGGTCCGGGCGTTCCCGAAGACGAGATCGCGCTTATCACCCACAAATTCTACCGCGGAAAGGAACATGGCGACAAGGAAGGAAGCGGTTTAGGCCTGTATATCGCAAGGATACTCATGGATAAAATGGGCGGGGAGCTGTCTGTCAGGAGTGAAAACGGACTGTGCGTAACGCTGCTTATTCCGCTTGGTTAAACCACTCAATTAAGAAATAGACAAGAATTTAACAAGAATTTGACAAGGAAATCATGAACGGAATCATATATAATAACTATCATAGGATACAACAATTATGATTAGAAAGGTAGTGTTATATATGATTCCTGTTTTGCATACAGAAAAGCTGTGCAAGTCTTTTTCGAACGGCGCTGTACAGCAGCATGTTATCAAGAATCTTGATTTGGAGATTATGGAGGGAGATTTTACCGTTATCATGGGCGCTTCGGGTTCGGGCAAGTCCACCCTGCTCTACGCGCTTTCGGGAATGGACAAGCCCACTCTCGGAAAAGTATTCTTCGGCGACACCGAGATTCAGGACTATACCAACGATCAGCTTGCGGTGTTTCGGAGAAAAAACTGCGGATTCGTTTTTCAGAGCATCTATCTGCTTGAAAATCAGAACGTCCTTGACAATGTGCTGACGGGCGCATTCGCCGTGCAGAAAAACTCCCCCGCACTGATCAAAAGGGTAAAGGAACTGCTCGCAAAAGTCGGGCTTGATGAGGCAATGCAGAAGAAATATCCAAACCAGCTTTCCGGCGGTGAGGCACAGCGTGTCGGAATCGTGCGCGCTGTGATAAACGAGCCGAAAATTCTTTTCGCGGACGAGCCTACCGGTTCGCTTAACTCCGCATCGGGCAGGGATGTTCTTGACATCTTCACCGGGGTACACGAGAACGGCCAGAGCATTGTGATGGTAACGCACGATATCAAGACCGCACTGCGTGGAACACGCGTCATCTATCTGCGTGACGGCAAAGTTGTCGGCGAACACAGAATGGCAAAATACGGCGAGGACGATTTAAAAGAGCGCCGTGAAAAGCTGACAGGATTCCTTGATGAGATGGGGTGGTGACTTATGAAGATATTCCGATTATCCTTATTTAATCTAAAGCGAAACAAGCGTGAGGCGGCAGCCATTGTCTTTCTCACCCTTGTTACGACATTTCTCATGGCAACCTTTGCGGTCAGCATTACACAGATTGACAGCGCATTTGACCGCGCCTTTGAGGAGACAGGCTGTGCTGATTTTATATTGTTATTTCAGGCTGATAAATACCGCGATATCTATCGAGATATTCTGGAAGAGGAATACAATGTGACCGACGTTCGGGAAAGCAGCGTACTTTACGGTGCGGGTGCATCGGCACTATCAAAGCAGGGTGAAAGTATCGCCTATAATATGATCTTTGTGGACGAAAACACAGAGCGGAAGATGGAAAATTTCCAAAAACTGAATGCCTTCCCCGATGATGAGATTGAAAAGCTGTCTCATCCAATATGGCTGCCCCAGTATTTTGAGATCACAGCCGGCTATGCACCGGGGGAAACCTTTACTTTTGTTTCAGGCGGCAGGGATTACCCTTTTACCATAGCCGGTTTCTACAACACGGGTTTATATAATTCCAGCAGTATGTTAAAATGTATCGTTTCGGATGATGATATGGTGCTGTTGTCCGCTGTCTATGAGGAATACCGCTTGATCGCATTTGACACGGAAAAGAAATTCTCCTATGAGGAATATTATGAAAAATGCTTCGCAAAGTCAAATGAGAATGTTTTAAGCGCAGTAATACCATTAGATAAAGATACGGAGAAACTGGTAGAAACCGCTTATCTTGCTGTTTTTCTGTATATGAGCGTATTTTTTTCCATTGTCACCATGATATCCGCACTCTTCCTTATCCTTCACAAGATCTCAAAGGATATTGAGGAACAGATGGTGCAGATCGGCGTGCTGGAAGCATTGGGCTATACAAGCCGTGCGCTTTCTCTTTCCTACATCTGCGAGTATATTCTTACAGGGGGCGTTGGCGCGGTTATCGGCGGCATAACGGCGGCAGCCTTTTCCCCGGTCATGGATACACTCACAAGGGGGATGATGAACCGTGACGTGCATACGGATGTGAATATTCTCCGCATTCTTATCGTGGTAATAGCGACCATAGCGCTCGTCACGCTCTTTGCGCTGTCAAGGGCGGCAAGAGTAAAAAAGCTCCCTCCCGTCGTGGCATTTCGCAAGGGCATAAAGACCCACCATTTCGGGAAAAATATACTTCCGCTTGAAAAAATGAGACACAGCATCAATATCCGTCTTGCCTTCAAGGGCATAGGTAACGATCTCCGCTCGAATATCGGTATGGGTATCTGTATGATCGCCGCAGGCGTTGCCATCATGTTTAGTGTGTACACCTTTGACTTTTTCAAGAGTGGCTATAACGGCCTGATAGGCGTTTTGGGAATGGAAACTCCCGACATAAACATCATTATGATGAACGGAGTGAATGGGGAAAAATTTTGTGATGAGATCCGTAAGTTCCCCGAAGTGGAAAAGGTTCTGTTGACGCGCGCAATGGGGGATTATGTGGAAATAAAAGGCTGTAATCAGAGTGCGGCTGTCTTTTCTTACGCCGATTTTTCCCTCACGGATAATCTCCGCCTGAAAGCGGGACGTTTCCCCGAGTACGACAACGAAATCATGATCTCCGCAAGGAGGGAGAAGACAGAAAACCGGCACATAGGCGACAGTATCATCATCAAAGGCGATGTCTGTGAAAAAAGCTATATCATAACAGGCATTGTAACCGCCATGAACAACAACGGCATAAGCGTCTACATGACCGAGGACGGTTACCGGCGCATACGCCCAAACGACCGCCCGAACGCAGTGGAGATCACGCTCAAAAACGAGGAGGACCGCCCTGCCTTTACGGATAAGCTCACCGCTCTATACGGTGCGAGCGCAAAGGACACAACATATGCACAGACTGTACAGGGAAGCCTTGAGGAACGTATCAGGGCGAAAGCGGACGAGAAAATGGCGGTGCTGATCTCTCAATACGGCGTTACCGACGTTGACTATGCCATCAGAATAGGCGACACCGTCATCAGCGGAAACAGCAGCCGTTTCGTGATAAAGGAAATATCCTCCATGAAGGATTTTTTGAAATCTCAAATGGAATCCATAGCCGCGGTTACAAAGGCATTCTCGTTTGGTGCCGTGATATTCATTGCCGTTGTGGTGGCTGTGATATTGGGCATCATAGCCGTATCCGCCGTAAAAAGACAGCGCAGGGAATTTGGTATCATGAAAAGTATGGGCTATACATCAAGGGAGCTTATGACACAGCTTACCCTGCGTGTTCTCCCAGTAACGATTGTTTCCTCCTGCATCGCTGCGGTGTTGTCGGTATGGGTACAGCGTGCATTTTGGATGGCAGCGTTTGGCGTACAGATTCCCGAAAGCCTGCCGCTGATGATTGGCACGACGGCAGCGCTTGTATTATACTGCCTGATCGTCACCTACATCAGCGCAGGCAGTATCAGAAAAATATCCGTGACTGAACTTATGACAGAATGAAAAGATTGAAAATTAAAATTTTCAATCGCGAGATTTGTGTCTGCGCATTGCTTGACACAAACTCGGTTATGCGAATCTCAGCAAAGCTGAGATAAAAAATGCGCAGGAATGGAGGAAATGAATGATGAAGAAAAAGATGATTGCGGCAGTATCCGCCTTGTGTATGGCAGGAACTGTATACGCATCTGTTGGAAATGCGGTACATGCTGAACCTGTACAATCAGAGCTGACAGCCGAAGCAGCCGTTTCGCAGGAAAGGATATATTGCATTGCGTCTGTAAGCAAAATGTATTCCACACTGGCGGTCATGCAGCTTGTTGACGAGGGAAAGGTAGAACTTGACGCCCCTGTCACAAAGTATGTCCCCGATTTCAAGATGGATGATGAGCGGTACAAAGACATCACCGTGCGTATGCTTATGAATCACACATCGGGTATCCCTTTGGGTCTGCCGACAAACCATTATCTTTATGAAGATGTTGACAGTTTCGTTCATGACAATGCACTTGATATCGTGTCGGGGTTGCGTTTCAAAGCCGACCCCGGGGAATATGCCTGCTATGATAATATGGGCTTTAGTCTTATGGAGCATATCGTAGAGAACGTCACTGGTATGAGCTTTACAGATTATGTAAGAAAGAACATCGCCGCAAAGATCGGCGCAGATCATACGGGAACGGCATGGAGCCTGTATGCGGGCGATTT
>ERZ778517.1775-NODE-1775-length-14609-cov-7.225505_pt1 | contig 14609 bp, 4 predicted proteins | sample MGYA00510341_ERZ778517 | MGnify/ENA primary metagenome ERZ778517 (study PRJEB29527, sample SAMN07138964) | mouse gut metagenome | material: feces | host: mouse | place: China:Nanjing | collected 2016-01-25 ... | reverse complement strand
AACAGCTCTGGGGCGGCATCTGCGCCGTGTTTGACAGCTGGATGAACGAACGTGCAATTCTCTACCGTCGCATGAACCAGATCCCCGAAGAATGGGGCACAGCCGTCAACGTACAGGCAATGGTCTATGGCAACATGGGCGACAACTCAGCCACAGGCGTGGCATTCAGCCGTGACGCAGCAACCGGCGAAAATATCTTCAACGGCGAATACCTCATCAACGCCCAGGGCGAAGACGTGGTCGCCGGTATCCGCACCCCCCAGCAGATCACAGTAGAAGGCTCACGCCGCTGGGCCGCCCTCCAGGGCATCAGCGAAGAAGTGCGCGCTGAAAAATATCCTTCACTCGAAGAATCAATGCCCGTCTGCGCCGCCGAGCTCATCGCAATAGCAGGCCGTCTTGAAAACTACTACAAAGACATGCAGGATATGGAATTCACCATCCAGGACGGCAAACTCTGGATGCTCCAGACCCGCAACGGCAAACGCACAGGCGCTGCAATGGTAAAGATCGCTATGGACCTTCTCCGCGCAGGCGAAATCGATGAAAAAACCGTGCTCAAGCGCATGGAACCGCAGAAACTCGATGAACTCCTCCACCCCGTGTTCGACAAAGCAGCACTCAAGCGCGCAGAAGTCGTGGCAAAGGGTCTTCCCGCATCTCCCGGCGCAGCCGCCGGCCAGATCGTATTCTCGGCTGAAGAAGCAGAAGCCTGGAGCGAAAAGAAACGCAAAGTCGTGCTCGTCCGCATCGAGACATCTCCTGAAGACCTCCGAGGTATGGCCGTAGCACAAGGTATCCTCACAATGCGCGGCGGTATGACATCTCACGCAGCCGTAGTAGCCCGCGGTATGGGCAAATGCTGTGTGTCAGGTGCAGGCGAAATCCGTGTCGACTACAAAGAAAAAACAGTTGAGATGGGCGGCAAAGTATACAAAGAAGGTGACTGGATCTCACTCAACGGCTCGACTGGAGAAGTTTACAACGGCCAGGTTCCCACAACCGAACCCGAACTCGGCGGCGACTTCGGCGCAATCATGAATCTTGCGTCCAAATACACCAAAACACTCGTCCGCACTAACGCAGACTCACCCCGCGACGCAAAGCAGGCCCGCCACTTCGGCGCACAGGGCATCGGTCTCTGCCGCACAGAACACATGTTCTTCGAAGGCGACCGCATCAAAGCTGTACGCGAAATGATCCTCGCATCTGACGAAGAAGGCCGTCGAGTAGCCCTCGCCAAACTCCTTCCGATGCAGCGTGGCGACTTCGAAGGCATCTTCGAAGCTATGGACGGCTACGGAGTGACCATCCGCCTCCTCGATCCCCCCTTGCACGAATTCGTACCCCACCAGACCGCCACTCAGAAGGTAATGGCCGAAGAAATGGGCATCACCCTCGAAGAAGTAAAGGCCAAGGTTGACTCACTTGAAGAATTCAACCCGATGCTCGGCCACCGTGGCTGTCGTCTCGGCATCACCTACCCCGAAATCACCGAGATGCAGACCCGCGCCATCATCGAAGCCGCCCTCGCAGTCAAAGCCCGCGGAATCGACGTGCACCCCGAAATCATGATTCCTCTCGTAGGCTCACTCAAGGAAATCCAGAACCAGGCCGACGTGATCAACATCACAGCAGCCAAGGTATTCGAAGAAACCGGCCAGAGCGTACCCTACAAAGTAGGAACAATGATCGAAGTGCCCCGTGCAGCCCTCGTTGCCAACCAGATCGCTGAAGTTGCCGACTTCTTCTCATTCGGCACAAATGACCTCACCCAGATGACCTTCGGCTTCTCTCGCGATGACGCACCCAAGTTCCTCAAATTCTACAAGGAACACGGCATCATCAAGACCGATCCCTTTGAAGTACTCGACCAGGAAGGCGTAGGCCAGCTCGTCAGAATGGGCGTTGAAAAAGGACGTGCCACCAAACCCGAACTCAAAGTAGGTATCTGCGGCGAGCATGGCGGCGAACCTTCATCAGTCAAATTCTGCGCCAAACTCGGCATGAACTACGTCAGCTGCTCACCCTACCGTGTGCCCATCGCCCGCGTAGCCGCGGCGCAGGCTGCCATCGAAGACTAAGAGATAGATACTTAAAATAAGCCACTTAGGCGGTATGTTCTGATAAACAAGAGCATACCGCCTAAAGTATTTTTAAGGGGTATGTGCATTTGAACACGATAGTGTGTACGATTGAACCGCGAAAATTCAACAAAATCCACACGTCTATCAAACGGTCGATTCAACATGAATTCAACAGAAATAATTGCATGATATAATTCTAAACAAGAAAATAATATGGCAATACTGACAGTCTGCGTAAACAAGCAGCGCAAAAGAAAGGACGGGTGCTACTCGGTTTATATCCGGGTCGCTCACAATGGCAAATCGGTATATTTACCGACTGACAAAGTAGTAAGCGGAAAAGGCTTGTCATCCTCGATGGAAGTTATCGACCCGTTTGTCCTCAAACCGTTATCTACGCAAATCGTTAATTGGCTCGATGCGTTAAATCGCCAAGATATTTCTGCGTGGAACGCGAGACAAGTTGCAGAGTTTCTGAAGAATTTGAACGAGGATTTGGTATTCTCGGACTATGCCCGAAAGCACATTGACCGTATGATTGACCGAGGGCAGGAGCGCAACGCGAAAAATTACCAACTCGCACTCCAACACATGGAGCGATACTTCGGTACGACCAAAGTAAAGTTCGCGCAGCTCACCTCGATAAACGTAAACAAGTGGGTCGCCACTCTGAGCGGCACCGCGAGAGCCAAAGAGATGTACCCGATTTGCATCCGTCAGATTTTCCGTGCGGCCATTGATGAACTGAACGACTACGACAACGGCATAATCCGGGTAAAGACCAATCCGTGGGGTAAAGTTAAGATACCTGCTGCCGACAGGCCTAATAAGAAAGCAATCACCGCTGAGGCTTGCAGGGCATTCTTTGCGGCACCGCTGCCGGAGTCGAAGATGATTGACCCCCTGCCGGAGTTAGGCCGTGATGTGGCCATGATGTCACTATGTTTGGCCGGCATGAACACGATTGACATTTTCAACCTGTGCAAAGAAGACTACCACGGCGGCATAATCCACTACAAACGAGCCAAGACAACCCGGACCCGAACCGATGACGCATACATCGAAATGCGAGTGCCGGAGGTAATCAAACCTCTGTTTGAGAAATACAGAGCCGGTGAACACACCGACAGGCTGTTTCGGTTCTGCGACCGCTTCTCAACCTCAGACAGTTTTTGCGCCAATGTGAACACAGGCATCAAGCAGATATGCAAAGCTATGGGGATGCCAAAGGAGCAATGGTACTGCGTCTACACGTTCCGGCACACATGGGCGACCACTGCACAGAACGACTGCGATGCGACAATTGCAGAGGTCGGCTTTGCGATGAACCATTCGCACAGGCACACGGTGACGCGCGGATATGTTATGCTGGACTTCTCTCCTGCGTGGAGGCTCAACGAGAAAGTGATTGACTTTATTTTTTTCAGTGATGCGACCTCGCGGCGCATGGCGAAAGAGCAGCCCGAAGATGAGGGGTTGTTTCGTATCTCTCCGAAGATGCTCATCAGAGCAGCGGCATTCTTTCAAGGCAAGTGCCTTGCCAACTTTGAGGACATCGGCTATTCCAACATTGACGAGGTAACAAAAGCACTCGTATCTCAATTTCCTGCGGATATTCCCGACCGCTCAATGGTTCAGTTCAAAATCGTCAATCTTGACAATGGAAAGGTCTATGTCTACGAGCATCAAAAGGGCAAGGGCTTCTGACCATTTCGTTGAGGCCAACAAAATGGTACAAGGGTCGCACCGATAATCGGCGCGGCTCTTTTCTTTTTCGCGCAACTTTTTCTTTTTCTCTCCTGCCTCTATGAGATTGGCGAAGCCTCAAAAAAAAATAAAATTTTCTCGCGCGTGTGTATGTACGCGCGTATCGCCGATATATATACCTTTTCTTTTATATTTCTTTTTTATTTTCTTTTTATCAAAAGAAAGGTTTCGGAAACAATGCCCTTTTCTTCTGAACTTTGGGAAAGAAATAGCAATAACTTCCGAAAGAATGTGCTTTACTTCGGAAGAAATAAGAATAACTTCGGAATTTATGCCGATAAATTGAGAATGAATTTTGCACGAAAATCAACGAAAAACACCCCAAAATCAGCCTGTTTTTTGACCTGCAAAATCAGTGTTTTTTCTCTCGTTGCATCATAAATAATCAAAGTGGGAATTTATGCCCTTTATTTCGGAAGAAATAGCAATAACTTCCGAAAGAATGTGCTTTACTTCGGAAGAAATAAGAATTATTGGGGAAGAAATGCCGTAAACTTCGGAAAGTATTGTCTTAATTTGGGAAAGAATGGCTATAAATGGGGAAATAAAAATGCCGAGCGATTTGCGCCCGGCTTGCGGTCTAAATGTAGACAAAAATAGACGGCTTAGTTGTCGTTTTCGGCGGCGAGTTGCGCAAGGCGCTCCTCGATTGTAGTAGTGATATCACCTGACAACGACACCTCGGCAGACACTGATTGCATCTGCGGTGTGTGATACCGCAGCAACCTTTCCTGTATGGCGGCGCGGTCTTTTGCCTCCATCATCATCATATCAACTTCAAAATCGGAAACAACAAGCGGATTGCCGTCTGCATCTTGCAGAACTACGGTGCTGTATATGTCGCCCTCCTTAGTTCTAAACTCTAATTTGCGTGGGGTGCCGTCCCCATTCGTTTGTGGCCGTGGTGCAAAGTAGGCCATTGAATGGGCGCGTAGATGCTCTTTGAGCGGATTGGGTTTGTTTGGAGTACCTTTCTGTCGGCCTCCGGTCTTTCGTCCTTGTGCCATGACTAATAAGTTAAAGTTACGATACAAAGGTATGGGTTTACCTTTGCTCCATAATTATAACTTTTTAATTCTCCCAAACAATGATGCAAGCAGCAGGAGGCATGGGCGGTCAAGGTGGAGGTATCACCCACAGCGCCCGGTGCCGATAAGGAAGAGCAAGAAAAGGATGTAGCCAATTTAGGCATTATCGACCTTGCTAAACAAGCTACAAGTAAGTAATCTATAAAAACGTACAGATATGGGCATATTAGGCAGCGCAATCGGAGGAGCGTTAGGTATCGGAGCAAGTATTTTCGGTGGTATCAGCGCTTCAAAGGCAATGAAAAAGGTCAAGCGAAATATCGAGGGTCAGATGAAAGAAAACCAAAATTGGTATGACCGCCGATATAATGAGGACGCGACACAACGTGCAGATGCACAACGTATCCTTACTATGACTAATGAGAATATTCGACAACGAAACCAAGCTGCCGCAGGTTCAGCGGCGGTCATGGGGAGTAGTGAGGAAAGTATTGCGGCGGCTAAAGCAGCCAATAATCAAGCTCTCGCAGATGCAACATCGCAGATAGCTGTTAATGGTGAGCGCCGTAAAGACCAAATCGAGTCGCAGTATATGCAGACAAAGCAGGAACTCAACGACAAACTTAATAATCTTGAACAGGCAAAGGCTCAGAACACCGCGCAAGCAGTGCAAGGTGTAGCACAAGCCGGTTCTGCAATGGCAAGCGTATTCTAACTATGGTAGACTCTAACAAACCCATTATAGCCCCTCGGACAACAGTTGTCAGCAATGAACAGCCGGCTGCTCCTGCGGGTTCGGCACCTGCCGGTGGTGGCACTCCGCCCCCGGCAGGTGGTAGTTCATCTTCTGTTACCTCCACAAAGGTTACGACCTCGACCCCAATATCAACGACTATCCCGGCTGAATACTCGGCAAGCAGTTATGAGGAGCTTATACCGCAGCTTGAAAAGCGCATGGCCGAATTTAAGCCTTTGTCGGAGGAGGAACTGAAGAAGTTGCGCCGTAAGCAAAAGATAGAGGGCATTATCAGCGGAGTGTCGGACGCAGCTCAATCTGTTGCCAACCTTATCTTCACTCATCACTATGCCCCGAATATGTATAATCCCAAAGAGGGAATGTCGGCTAAGGCTAAGGAGCGTTTCGACAAGGAAAAGGCGCAGCGCGATGCCGATGCCGATAAGTATCTGCAATATGCTCTCACTATCGGCAAGATGAAAGATGCCGACAAACAGCGAGGCTTACAGGCATGGCAGACTGAACAGACCCTCGCCCGACAAGACCGAGCATTTGACGCAGGTCGCCAAGACCGTGCCGATGATGTTGCATTCCGTAATAAGGATTATGACGAGCGTGTGCGTCAATGGCAAGCCAACTTCGACCGACAGGGAGAATGGCACGAAGAAGAAGGTCAGCGTTGGGAGCGTCAGTTCAAGGAGAGTGTTCGTCAGTTCAATGTCAGTGCGGCCAACGAGAGAGCGCGTATCAACATGGAGTCACAGCGCCTTGCCCATTCTTTGAAAGAGGGTCAAATGACTTTCAACCTCGGTTCGGGCAACGGCAATGTGACATTGACGCTCGACAAACTCAACGCTCAGACCGTATCGCGCATTTATCACACTCTATCCCCGGAGGTTCGCGATAAGGTACAGGGTGATCCAATTGTGCGAAATGGCTTCGTAGTTGGCTACAAGCTACCGACAACAGAGGCTATGCTTATCGCCATCGGTGCGAATGTAGAAAACTCTCCGGCCACGCAGAACGCAATCAAGCAGGTTGCAGGTTTGGAGGTAGGCAATAAACCAGCAGGTTATTAACCCGACATCATTATCATATAATATGGCTAATCCCAACGACAATTTACGCAGATTGTATCAGAATGGCTTGAAACATTTTTCATTGCCCGACTTCGATACATTCCAACAGGACATGAGGGACGAGGAGAAGCGCAAGCGGTTCTACAATAATATGCAGGGGGCTTACTCTCTCCCCGACTTCGATACGTTTTCACAGGACATCGGCGCTGTCACTCCTCCACCTGCGCAACCTCAAGCACAGGCACAACCTCAGCAGACGACATCGACCGTTAAGCCTGTGACCGACAACACGGCTCAGCAAGCATCGGTACAGCCCACAGTTCAGACTTCCTCTCAACCGGCACAGCCGGAGGGTTGGAAGCCTACTCCTATGCAACAACGAGCTTTCCAAATGCAGATGGACGAAGCTAATGCCCGACTTAAAAAGCAGGGCGAGGAGTTCAAGCAGCGTATGGAGGGTATCGAGAAAGGCAATCGCCCCGGTGCATTTATGGGTGAGCGTGAGTTTAATCCTCAGACCGGCAAAATGGAAACCCACTATTACACTACACAGGGTGAGCGTGTCGGCACCCGAATGGAGCAGAGCCACGCTAACACCGAGTATCATAATTGGTGGGAAAACAACACGGAAGCAGGTAAGCGTTCAAAGGAACAGCGTTTACAGCGTGAGTTTGACGAAAAACTTTCGTATCTGTGGCAACGTCATAATCCTGCCGAGGGGGAAAACGCAGCAGAACAGGCATGGTCGGCCGCAGAGAGCGCCTACAATGCAAAGGCAGAGCGCAATCGCGAAGCAGCCAATTTCAATGTGCAGAATTTTGCGATGAACAGTACTGATGCGGTTGCCTTTAAGCAAATGGAAACCGTTGACAACTTCACCGATAGATTGACTACCCATGACATGGATGTCCTAATGGATAATGCGTGGAACAATCTTGGCGAGGAGGGTCAGAAATCTCTTATAGACGATTGCTATCAGATGCTGCGCCGCCGCAATCCCGGTGTTGATGACCTTGTGCTGTATGGAAAAGCCAAAGAGTTTGCCCGACAGCAGTCAGATTTGCGAATGTATCACCTTGCTGTAGAAAAGAACTTACCTAAGAGCAATCTTGAATACTTCATGCGCAAGGTTGGCGATATGAATTTAGTTACGAATATCGGCAAAGGCATAGCGGTTAATCGTGTGAAGAAAACAGGCGATATGGCCGCGTATGAGGCAGCGAATGAACAATATCGCCAAGACGGTCACAAAATACTTGATGTTGCAGGTACGGTTACAGGCTTCGCTCTTGACCCGACTACATGGATGTCCGCAGGTGTCGGAGGTATGGCAACTCGTGGTGCAATGTGGGCCGGTGGTCGTGTCCTCGCAGGTCGCGGAGCTACTGCCGCAGTCACCAATGCCGCTACACGTCAGTTTGCAACCTCAATGACAGGTCGCGTTATCGGTGGTATCGCCGGAGGTGCTGCCAACTTTGGCACATTTGAGGGCATTAAAGAAATGGAAACCCAATTTGCGCATGGCGGTCACATTGTCGGACAGGACGATACTGGCCGATACCTCAACGAGGGCTACTCTGCCTCCGCTGTTGCAGGTCAAGCTGCGCATGGTTTTCTCATGGGTGGTGCTATCGGTTGGCTTACTCCTGTATCGGGTAATGTGGCCGACAAACTTGTGCGCAGCACATCAAGCACCGGCTTAAAGGTAATGGAACGTGCAGGAGTCTACTCCGGCGCCACAATGCTTGAGGGTACAATCTTCTCCGTTCCCGAATGGATTGAGGGCAATCGCGATGCTATGGACGTGTGGACTGACAACATGGCTATGATGGTTGGCTTCAAGGCCAAGCACATGATAAAGAGTGCCGGCAACGTCCTCGGCGACCTCAAAGCCTCGTTTGACAGCCCGACCAATGGCCGCAAGAACCGCTTAGACTTCGAGAGCCGTCTGCGTCAGCGCATGGACGCTCCCTCTGACGGTGGATTGTCACTTACAAAGGACGAGGCGGCAGAACTTAGCAAACATGGCTATGGCGACCTGCGTGAACTCGTTGAGAGCGCAGAGCGTACCGGCGATGCGACAAAAGGTGAACTTATTACCGCAAATGCTCCCGAAATCGTCAGCCGTCTTACAGACATGGTAACCGACCCTCGTATCAGCGAGGCTGCAAGAGCCAAGATGTATTACTATGCCACCGGGCGCAAGCTCCCTGAGTCTACCGTTATGAAAGGTGAACTCATCGAGGACGGCGAGGGAGGCTTTATTGTAGAGTCGCAGGGTGCCAATGGTGTAATCACTTCTCGTTCGTTCAAGAGCCGCAAGGCCGCAGACCTTGAATTGGAGCGCATCAAACGTCAAACAGAGCTGAACCACATAGAAATCGGCGAACGCTATCAACAGACTGCCGACTTTGAGAACCGTTTGCAGGAGGCTTGCCGCACCGTTGCCGCTGAAAACGGTTGGGATATGGTTGAGGTTTACCGTACCTGTGAAGAAGCACGGCGCAACAACCTTCGTGGCGGCGACAAGCAGTTTGACGAGGCTCAGCAGAACATTCTCCGGAAGGTAACTGAGGCAATGGGCGAATTTGAGGAAACAAGTGTTACCGACAACATGAGAGGCCGCATCAATGACAAATATGGTGTGGACATCGACAATGCAATCCGCAAAGAGGCCAACCGCCGCACAATAGCTGAGCAAACCGCCATTGATGAATATCTTGATGAGCTTATCCCCAAAAATGCCAAAGAGCGTAATACTGTTGAGGACGCAGAAGCCGAGGACATCACCAATCAGAAACTTCTGACTGACGAACCCGAAGCAACGACACCCACAAACGATGCACCTATTGACCCTCGTTTCGATAATCCCACAACACCCGAATACGACCCGCATCAGCCCGGAGGCGAACAGAAGCCTGTTGGCCGTGCCGTCATGAAATACCAAGACCGCCCTGTTGAGGTATTGAGTGGCCGTGTCGTTATGATGGAGGACGGCACAATGATTGACAATGAACGTAGCGATGCCTCTATTGTCGTTCGTGACCTCGAAACAGGTAAGGTTGAAATGGTGTCCCCCGATGCTATTCTGTCTTATGAGGGCTATCCTGCTGAGGTTGAAGTGCCGCAAGATAATGTTGCACCCGAAGCCGAAACACCGGCCGAGCCTCAACCAAAGTACACAACAGGCCAAATCAAGATACGCAACTCTGACGGCACGGAAACACGCGGTGTCCTTACCGGCTTTGTCGATGAAAACGGCAACCACGAGTATTATGTTGAGGGCGACCTGCAACAACTCCACTACGCATCAGAGCATGAACTTGACAACATTCTCTCTGAATACACTCCCGATGAGCCGCAGGAAGTGAAACAGCCTCAACCTGCCGAACCTCAACCCGTAGACCCCAACAGGCCGACCCAAGAAGGTGTAGCCAATGTTGAGGACTATGACAAGGGATATTCTTTTGGTATAGATGAAACGCAGGGGATTTCAGATAGTGAACTGACTGCCAAAATAAGCGAGTTGCGCACCGATGCCGAAAGACTGACCGACTTCGGTAGAGGTATGCTTGAGGCATACGAGTACGAGCAACAGCGCAGGGCTATGGAGCAACAACTTGTTCCCGTAGACGCTGAAACCGTTCCCAAAACTGAGGAAACAACCCTCAATCCTATGGAAACAGGTGTAAATATCACGGAAACCGTTCCCAAAACTGAAATTCCTATTGAAAACGTACAGCAATCTGTCGATGATGGAAATGTTGTCGTTCCTGCCCCTGCTACTAACGAAGCTCCGCAGGTAGATAATGTATCTCAGCCCGACTTGACAGCACAGGCAGAGCCTACACCTCTGCAACGCATTCCTCGTAATGAGAAGAACGAACCTATCTTTGAACAGGCCGAAAGCCCGGAAGTAGGTTGGGACGCTCTTGTTGAGTTTTCTGAGGGCGATGCGGCCACAGCCAAAGAGATTGCCGACACAATGGTCGAGGAGAAACGCAAGGCTTTTGAGAAAGCACAGAAGCTCAAACCCAAAGGCAAGACCCCGACTGAGATACTTGCATCAAAGAAAGCCAACACCGCTGAACTCACAAAGGCACAAGCCGAATATGAGCAGTGGCAGCGCATGGCCGGAGTTGAAAACGCCCGTCAGAGTGCAATCCGCTCACAGCAGGAGGTCGAGGCTCGTAGGCTTGCCGCTGAACGTGCTGAGGCTGAGAAAGCCGAGAGAGAGGCACGAGAAGAAGCCGCACGACTTGAACGCGAGGCATTGGAGGGAATTCCCGAATGGCACATGGACACACCCGAAAATGCCCGTAAGCGAGGTGTGCGCCGTTTCAGCGGTCAGATGTTCACTCGTCAAGAGCCTGTGCAGGGTGTTGTCGGCAATGAGGTTGAGGTCAAGTTCTCACAGAAAGACCTGCCCAAAGGCCGTGTTGCCGTCATTGAGGCTTCGCAGTTGCAACCCTCCCATGTGCAGGGACAGCGTAACCCCATGTTCTTTATTGAGGAGGCACAGCCCAAAAATCGCACGGAGGCTGTATCTATGTTCGCCGCAAAAGAAATGGCCGAGGGTATTCGTCCGAAAGAAATCACCGGCAGCGTTACGGCATACACCGGTGCTCCTACTGTCAATACTCGTGGCGAGGTCATTCAAGGCAACAACCGCTCTGATGCACTCCGCTACCTGTGGCAGAGCAACCTGCCTCAACAGCAGCAGACCTATAAACAGTACCTCATTGACAACGCAGAGCAATTTGGCATTGACCCAGAGGCCGTGAACGCCATGCAGAACCCTGTCCTCGTCAATATGCTCGATGTCGATGATGCTGAGGCTATCCGTCTTGGCCAAATGACCGCACAGGACACCGAGAGTGGCGGCATCGAGCGTATCAAGCCTAAGAATGTTGCCCAAACACTCGGCGACAATATGCGGACGTTTGCCAATATGTTGCTCAGCAGTGGCGAAGAAGATGTGTCTTTCGGCCAACTCGTAGACCGCAACGGTACTGAGGTTATGAAATGGATGAACCAAGTAGGCGCTATCAGCAATACTCAATTCCAATCTGCGTTTGATAGTAAGAGCAATCTCACAGCCGAGGCCAAGAACGACTTGCAGAAAGTTCTCTATCAAGCAGTATTCAAGGGTGCATCACAGCAGTTGGAAGAAATGTTTGACAAACTTCCGGCCAAGGCACAACGCGCAATCCTCGCAACGGCATTCCGTGATATGGACTCGCCTTTCGCCGGTAAGATGTTACCCGAAATCCAAGCCTCTATTATTGTCTACAATCAACTGATGTCCGACCCCACATTTGCCAACGCAAAGAAAAAGGAGGAGGTTTTGAAAGCCGTTGAAGCTTTCAAACAAACGATAGCCCTTGATGATAGATTTGAGCATTATATGCCGGCCGATAATTTTAGTAACTTTGCGTTGCATTTGGCCGCTATGTATAAGGCAACCGATATGTCGCAAGCGACAATCGCGTCCTATTTCAATCAAATGTACGACCTTGCACAAGGGAAAAAGGCCGCGACCCTCTTTGATGAGGCCGACACAACCGAGTATCCGCTTGCGGAAGTCATTAACCAAGTATTAAACTTTGAATATCAACCGGCGAAGAATGGAAACAACGATGTCGCAAATGGAGGTGCTGATGTGGCTCTCCGCAATCAAGTTAGCCAAGGAGGGGAACTCCGAGGCAATGAACCACCTGCAAGCGGAGAACAAACTCCGACAGGAACAGAACCGTCCGACAGTGGAGCAGGAGCTTCAGATGATAGCAGCACAGCAGGAGTCGAAGCAGTAGAGGGCGAAACACCTCAATCCACAGATGCCGCACCTGCAACGGTACAGGCCGCAGTTGAGGCCGCATCTGCCGAGGTGAACACCGAGCCTACTCCGGCGCAAGCTGAGGCAGGAAATTATAAGAAAGGCCATATTACCATTGGCGAGTTTGACATCACAATCGAGAACCCTGCTGGCAGCGTCCGCAAAGGTATTGATGCAGATGGTAAGGAATGGAGTACCACTATGGCCAACACCTACGGCTACATCAAAGGTACAGAGGGTGTTGACGGCGACCATATAGATGTGTTCCTGCATGAGAACATGGATATGTGGAATGGCCGCAAGGTGTATGTCGTAGACCAAACCAATACAGACGGCTCATTCGATGAACACAAGGTTATGCTTGGCTTCAACAATAAGGACGAGGCCATGAGCGCCTACCTTGCCAACTATGATGCTACATGGGGACAGACGCACCCCGGACTGCGAATTTCCGAAACTAATATCGAGGACTTCAACAAATGGGTACAGTCGAGCCACCGCAAGACTAAACCGTTCGCCGATTATTCCACCGTCAGCAAAATCACAGACGAAGCTCCTGTTGAGCAACCGACACAACCTGCCGCCGCTATCACCGGCGAGGGTTATAAAGTCGAGCCTAAGCCCTACACCAACAAGCAGGGCAAGACGCTTGACACATACCTTGTGACCTTTGACCGCGATTTCTCCAAAGAGGAATTGTCCACCTTACGTGCGAAAGCCAAAGCTCTCAAAGGTTGGTACGACCGTGAAACGCGCGGTTGGATGCTCCGTAGTGCCGACGATGCGAAAGCCTTTGCCAAGGATATTGTCGGCAAGAGCGAGGACGAGGTTGCAGACGAGGCTCCGCTGTCGCTTGCAGACATGGAAAAACCTGCAAGCGATAAGCCAAAGAAAGCGCCTGTCAATCGTGTCAACGTTGAAGGTGTCATGGCCGACCTATCTACTAAAGGAGAAACCAAATTGAGCGACCATGCCGAGCCGGTAGAACCTACACAGACCAAACCGAAAAAACGCAGATGGATTAGCGATGAGGACGCAGACGAGTTTAACAACCTGCGTGACAACCTCCGCAACCATTTCGGCAAAGGTGATGATATAGTACAGGAGAGTGCCGAGGGTTATGGCAAACCACAGCCCAAACAAATGGATGCAGAAGTCTTGCGCATGGGTACGCGTATGACATATCTTATGATGAAAGGCGGTTTACGCTCCTTTGCCGACTACTGCGAGGCGATGATAGACGAGCTGCCCGACATCTTCGATGATATGCGTCCTCACCTCAAATCTCTCTATGCCGCCGCGCAGAACATGGAGGAGGTGATAGAACTCGGATGGGATGAGGAAATGGACGACCGAAAGACAGTCAAGGCTTTTGACGTTTATAATTTCGACAAGCCCGGAGCCAAAGATATCATCGCCACCTCTCAGCATATTGTTGATGAGCAAAGCTCACAGCAGCATACCGACCAAATAATTCAAACCCTCAAAGACCAACGAAATGAGCAAAGAAAAAAAGAGGCTGACGAAACATCAGCAGATACAGAAGCTATTGCAGACAAAGCAGAGGCTGTTGCAAGCAAAGTCGAAAGTGAACTCGAAGTTGCAACAACTGAGCAAGATGCCGAAAGACTCTCTCGTGACCTCGACAAAGAAATAGAGGATGTCAATAAGCAACTTGCCCTCCTCGGCTACTATGAGGCAGTGGAAGATGACTCCAAATTCCATGAGAGTTATGGTTATATGCTGACAGCAGAGAAAAAAGCTGTATCAGACGCTACCAATCTTGCCAAACAGATTGTTAAAGACCTTGGAATTGACATCAAAGTTACGAGTGCTACAACACCTCTTGGGCGAAAGAACGTAAAGAAAGGTACAACTGTTCGAGCAAATCTTGCACCTGCAGGTGGGGAAATTTATATAACCCTGCCACTTAACGAAGGCAGACATCTCAAGATGTATATCGGTCTTGAACCGGTTGCAGAGCAAGACTCACGTAGACGAGGAGATAATCTAAAAACGGATAGAATAATGTACCGTGTTGAGTGGCCAGATGAAAAAGGATATGTTTCATTTGAA
>ERZ778517.1771-NODE-1771-length-14633-cov-6.518178_pt1 | contig 14633 bp, 13 predicted proteins | sample MGYA00510341_ERZ778517 | MGnify/ENA primary metagenome ERZ778517 (study PRJEB29527, sample SAMN07138964) | mouse gut metagenome | material: feces | host: mouse | place: China:Nanjing | collected 2016-01-25 ... | reverse complement strand
TTAACCGTGGGGTTGTTGGTTCGAGCCCAACTCGGGGAGTTAAGGAAAGCCCGTAGACATTAGTGTTTACGGGCTTTTTTTGTTTAAAGATTCAACCTCGAAAGAGGCATCATAGATTGGGATTAGTAATCCGACTAATTTTTCAGAGACGGAAAACTGTCCGCTGTAGGAGATGGAGATCTACAGAGAGACTCTGGCATGGTTATTTGCTTTTTTGGTATTACTCATCCTTATATTGTGAATCAAAGAGAGCTTTCAATTCATAGAAGCTCTCTTTAAATTTGGGCGAAACAGCGGACGGATTCCTGTGGATGATGTTCACTGCCTTCTGATATTCCTTATCTTTTCGCGCTTTTAGTTTTATGTCTATATATTTGAGCTTTTGTTTCAATTCATTGAGATCTGCGACATGAGAGGAAAGTCCCGTCCGTTCTGCAGAAGGAACGTCTGATTGAAGCAGGGTTTGTAACTCTGTGATGTAGGCGTCGGTCTTGCTTTCAAGTAATATAAGCAGATGTGATTTCCTTGTTCTGTGTTCTTTTAACTTATTCAGCAGGGCAGTTTTATAGGACTGGTTAAGCAGCGCTGTTTTTAGCGCGAGCAGTTCACGGGTTTCTGTAAGCTCTGTTTCTATCTCATGCAGATGTTCATGGAATTTTACCGAATTCAGAGCAATATTTTCCGATACATTTTCGAGTTTATCTTCTAAGGAGGAAAGTACGGCGCTGTGTTCTGAAAGTTCTTTCAAGAGTTCTCTCAGATCCAGAGCGGATTGTACGGACCTTGTAGTATCCACGGCAAACGCAGCGACAAGTACGGTACTTGTAAAACTTGCAATATTTGCGGGGATTTTTAATATGATATTTTCAAAGGGAAGGTGCAGCACCTTTACCATAAGTATAGAAAACGTTCCCCATCCAAGAGAGCAGAACAGACAGATATGTCCGTTCAGGTTGAAGCGGTTGTTGCTATAATCCCAATATCTGACATGGAATAACCGCTCCATTGCCGCTCCGGTGAAGTACTCTAAGATAGTCGCGCCAATCATGCCAAACAGGAAGATAAGAGCAATGCTGTTTCTTACCGGCAAAGTAATCCAGAGGACTGTGATTGCTCCGAAACCATAGATAGGAATAAGTGGGCCGTACAGGAAGCCCCGGTTTATCCAGCGCCTTTGCAGAGCAGAGACATATAGGCTTTCCCAGATCCATCCAAGGAAGCAGTATAAAAAGAAAAATAACAGCCATTGGGCCTGCGAGTACAGCATATGATCATCTCCCAGTCTTATGTTTTTTTTGTCAACAAATCATATTGATGATAGCATAAAAGAAATTAAAAGACAAATATATCTGAGGGGATGATCTTAAAAATGTCTGCAAACTGTCCCCGGAGCTGATCAGGAGGAGCTATGAACAGCGAAAACCCGCTAACCATACAGGTTTGCGGGCTTCGTTGTTATAGTTATCTAAAAGGAATGAGAGTAAAGTGCTACACAATTTTTGTGTATACTTTTATGAGGGGGAGATAGCGATAAAGTTTTTTATCAACTATCTGATATCAAGTATAAGAGATAAATGTGTCAAAAATATGTTGATTCTATAAAAGAAAACAAAAAAACCTTAAGAACAGCTTAAGAAGATGGGAAGAAAACCTAAATTGCAGAAGTAGTGTCGGATGTATGCTGAATGTATGCAACTAGAATATCTAAAAATTCGCCCGCTGTCGGTTTGTTATACAGCGGGCGATATGCTATATCTTGTAAAAGCGATTTATTACCCTTGTCCCAGCATACTTGAACAACTGTGCGGATGTCACGCTCAACGCTGCTTAAAGTAGTGTTAAATTCTTTTGCAATTATCGGGTAGAGTAATTTACTGATTGAAAGCAAGTATTCCTCATCTGTTAGGCACAGACTGACACCATAACAAAGATAACGGTACCCACGGTAAGTGGCACCGATGCCGAGACGGCGTATAAGTCTTTCTATTGTTCTATTTTCCATAATTTATCCCCTAATCTTTTGTAATATTTCCAGTCTTAACCATATTATAGTCGAAAACATATGTGTAAAGCTGTTGCATAATCCGAAATTATTCGACATTTTACGATAAAATATTACATAATTTCTAGAAGTAATTTTAAGACGTTTGTATAAGTGATTTTAGGGCTTGTCAGATGCATTTCATAATATCTTAAGATTTTTCGGTAATCGGTCTTAAAAATTCCCTGATATTCTTGTATAGTATAAGGGAGGTGATGAAAGGTGGCTAAAATATTAGTTTGTGATGATGATAAGGAAATTGTAGAAGCAATAGAGATTTACCTGTTACAGGAAGGTTATGAAGTGTTGAAGGCATATGATGGTATGGAAGCGCTTCGTGTTCTGGAAACAGAGCATGTGGATTTGCTGGTGATGGATATTATGATGCCGAAGCTTGACGGTATACGGGCGACACTTAAGATTCGTGAAGAGAATAACATGCCGATCATTATCTTGTCGGCAAAGTCGGAAGATGCCGATAAGATTCTGGGGCTTAATATAGGGGCGGATGATTATGTGACGAAACCCTTTAACCCGTTGGAGCTTATTGCGCGGGTAAAATCACAGATTCGCAGATACACGAAGCTTGGCAGTACGGTAGAAGCAGAACAGTCATCGATATATACAGTCGGAGGCTTGTCAGTGAACGACGATCTGAAAGAAGTGACGGTAGACGGTGAGCTTGTAAAGCTGACTCCATTAGAATACAGCATATTACTGCTTCTTGTAAAGAATCAGGGAAAGGTATTTTCCATCAGTCAGATCTATGAAGATATCTGGAACGAGGATGCGATCGGAGTGGATAATACAGTGGCAGTGCATATCAGACACATTCGGGAAAAGATAGAGATTAATCCAAAGGAACCGCGATATCTGAAAGTTGTATGGGGAGTGGGATACAAGATTGAAAAATCATAAAGGGGAGTTACTGTGAAAGAAAGTAAAGGACAGCCGATAAATGGCACACTTTAACAAGCTGTCTCATAGCAGCCTTTGAAAAAGTATTGTTTTAGAAAGCTAAGAAGCCAGTTGGGATTCAGAAATAATCCCTTCGCAGATTAGTAGTTTCTTACCCTGCTTGATAGCCTTTTCCTTCTGCTTATAGTAAGGCGATTTATCAGTCTTCACGGCTGCATGGGCAACTTGTACCAATACAGGTTTGAGATAGACACCGGCACGTGTTATCTTGACAGATTTTTTTTACCAGCAGATTCATTGTTGTCGGGAGTTAATCCCGCCCAACAGCAGAGACGTTTTGAATTAGAAAACGGATTCATATCGGTACCAATCTCAGAGATAACAGTGATTGCGCTGTTACGGTCAACACCCGGAATGGTACACAGTAACTGGACAGCATTTTCATAAGGAGCAATTAAAGAATCAAGCATAGTGTCTATATCATTTTGCTATGTAGTGTAGCTTCTTTACAAACTATTTTATCAGCAACGTGGAGAGAGTGGAACAATTTCACTACTATTTGTGCCGCCAGCCAAAGGCGGCGGAATGGAGATTTATATGAAAGAAAAATGGTATAAAAGCAGTGTGACCAAGGCTGTTTTAATCGTAGTTGTCCATGTGTTGGTTATTGTGATAACTGCAAGCTTTATGTGGCTGCTTTCTTATCCGGTACTGCGTGCAGAGATATTTGCAGGAAGATCTGCAAAAGAGTATAAGGATTCCAGAAATTTTATTGATAAGATGCTGCAATACAGTCAGCAGGCAGTTTCCGGAATTAAAAGCGCTGATCTCTTTGAGACAGAAGGAAAGTATAATCCTGACAAGATTGTGGATATTGAGAAATATTACAAGACGAATACTTTTGACGGAGAAAATGAAAGCGGATTTGCGTATCGTCTGGGAGATTTGCTCGAGTGGGCGGGAATCCGGTATGGGAATAAATTCTCAGATGTAAATGCTAATTCTGAGGAGAGCATACGTCTTGATGAGAATACAGAGAGTATCATTGTCTGCAAAACGGCGAGTGATACGTTTGAATATTACCGGATGTCTGACTTCTATGAAGCGGTAAAGAGCGGCGGGCTTCAGTTCATTGTATCACAGGAAGAGAATGAAGTTACAGACGGCCTTATTGTTGAGGATGTTTCGGGACAATATATGCTTCCGGAAGGAGGCTTCCGGGGAGTCCAGGATAAGGCTGGCACAGTAGTCTATAAAGATTGCTGGGTTTATGACGGAGCGGCGCAGGTAGAGCAGTTCTCACCTGTGGGTGCAGAGGATATCCTTGCGATCGTGAATGGCAAACCTCAGTGGAATGGAAGGCTTGACGAGGCTTATAATATGCTTGATAATGTGCTCTATGCGCTGAATGATCAGTATGCGATATATGAAAAGTCCCGTGAGAGCGTAAAGGAAGGGGATACGAACTTTTCTTACATCTATGCAGACACGAAGAACCGCCGTGTCTATACGAACAAGGCGGAGTACCGTTCATACGACGCATTAAAGGACAATATAGATAAAATAAAAGAGTCGGGAAGATATGTTGTAGTGAATCCAAAACTTGCAGATTTTGAAACAAATATGAAGGAGGTAGATGCCTCCCTATGGAGAGATTCGGTAAAAAATTCCGGGCTGGACGAAGAGAATTTCCTGTTCGCGGCGGTAGTAGATACGGCATATCCGGTGCAGGATATATTTTATACGGAAAATGCACTGTATGGAAAGTACGGAAGCAGCGCAAGAAGTATCACAATGTTCGGGTGTTTTGCGGCGGTCTTATTGATTGGCATCGTTTTGTGGCTGACGGTGATAGCGGGCCGGAGTGACAAAGATGAGGAGATTCATCTGAATGCGTTTGACAGATGGAAGACAGAGCTTGCGGCAGTGATCGTGGTTGTTGCATGGTTCATTCCGACATTTCTGGTGACAGCCAATGTAGACTGGAAAGCGGTACTTCTGACAGATAAGGCAGTTTTATACCAACAGATATCGTATATGAACGATTTGGTTCTGTTTATTATTATGGCATGTATACTGGCCGCATTCACATGCTGTATGTTTTTGGCGGGGTTCTTAAGTCTTGTCAGAAGGATTAAAGCCAAAACATTGTGGAAGAACAGCCTTGTAAGGTGTTTTGGTATACTGGTAAAAGACATTTTCCAGAATCTGAACAGTATCTGGAAAACGATTCTGCTGTTTGGCATTTATGTTCTGATCCATTGGGGTATTGTTGCGAGCAGCGTAGGAGTAGATTATAATCTGGTGTTTATTTTACTCTTTGTGGACGGAGCGGCGTTTGTCTATCTTGTGTATAAAGCAATTGGACGGAGTAAGCTGAAAGGAGCTGTTAAGAAGATTTCCTGCGGGGAACTGGGATATGAGATTTCGCTGGATAAGCTTACCGGAGATCAGAGGGAGATTGCCAAGGACATTAATTCTATCGGCGAGGGGATGGAAGCGGCAGTGGCAGAGAATGTCAAGAGCGAGCGGCTTAAGACGGATCTGATCACGAATGTATCTCATGACATTAAGACACCCCTTACGTCGATCATTAATTATGTGGAGCTTTTAAAACAGGAGAATTTCGAAGATGCTAAGATCAGAAGATATATTGAAGTACTGGAGCAGAAGTCTCAGCGGCTTAAGACACTGACGGAGGATGTGGTCGAGGCTTCGAAGGTAAGCTCGGGAAATATTATTTTAGAGTATATGAATTTGAACCTTGCAGAGATGATACAACAGGTCAGCGGAGAGTTTGAAGAGCGTTTCCAGATGAGGAATCTTAAAGAGGTGCTTGCGCTTCCGGAAGAAGAGGTTATCATACGGGCGGACGGAAGAAGGATGTGGCGTATTTTTGAAAATATCTATAACAACGCGGCGAAATATGCTATGGAGGGCACGCGCATCTACGCAGAACTTGTTGCAGAATCGGGCAATGCGAAGTTCAGCCTGAAGAATATATCAGAGCAGGCGCTTAATATATCCGCAGATGAATTAACAGAGCGGTTTATCAGGGGCGATATTTCAAGAAGTACGGAAGGAAGCGGACTTGGGCTTTCCATCGCGAAGACGCTGGTACAGATGCAGGGCGGATTATTTGAGCTGTATCTGGACGGAGACTTGTTTAAAGTGACAATTGAATTTCCAAAAGTGGAGTAATCTTTATGAGGACAGGGCATGTGCACTGTCTTCATTTTTTGAAACAATCTTGTTTCACGGCTTAAAATAAGGTATACTGTCTGTAGCAACAATTTTATAGAAGGAGAGGTAGACGTATGTTAAGAATAGGAATGCTTACCAGCGGCGGAGACTGTCAGGCGCTTAATGCGGCGATGCGCGGAGTTGTGAAGGGAATTTGTTCAAAACGTGATGACGTAGAGATTTACGGATTTCAGGAAGGCTATAAAGGTCTGATTTATTCTAATTTTAAAATGCTGACTTCTAGGGATTTTTCTGGAATCCTGACCGTTGGCGGTACCATTCTTGGGACATCGAGACAGCCGTTTAAGATGATGCGCGTTCCGGATGAGAATGGTCTTGACAAGGTTGAGGCTATGAAGCACACTTATCACAAGCTGAATTTGGATTGTCTGGTCGTACTCGGCGGAAATGGTACACATAAAAGCGCCCATATGCTGAGCGAGGAAGGGCTGAATGTGATCACGCTTCCGAAGACGATTGATAATGACTTATGGGGAACAGAGATGACGTTCGGTTTTCAGAGTGCTGTTGACATTGCGACCGATACGATTGACCGTATCCATACGACAGCGACCTCCCATAGCCGCGTATTTATTGTTGAAGTTATGGGACATAAGGTCGGATGGGTAACGCTTCATGCGGGAGTTGCAGGCGGAGCAGATATTGTACTGCTTCCAGAGATTCCTTATGATATTGATGTGATTGCGGAGGCGATTAACAGAAGAAAAGCTGCAGGCAAAAAGTTTACGATCATAGCAGTTGCGGAGGGTGCGATATCCAAGCAGGATGCGAAGCTTTCCAAAAAAGATTTAAAGAAGAAAAAGGAAAAAGAAAAATATCCTTCTGTAGCGTATGAATTGGCAGAGAAGGTACAGAAGAAGACGGATCAGGAAGTGAGGATCACTGTACCTGGACATACTCAGAGGGGCGGTTCACCGTGTCCGTATGACAGAGTATTGTCTACGAGACTTGGCGCGGCAGCGGCAGAAGCCATTTTGGACGGCGAATTCGGCTGTATGATCGGTGTTAAGAAGAATGAGATGGTGCGTGTACCGCTTTCGGAAGTTGCGGGCAAGTTAAAGTATGTTGATCCGAAAGCATCGATCATTAAAGAAGCGGAGCTTACCGGAATCAGCTTTGGTGTATAACAGATTTGGAAATGGAGAGTAATTAGATGTCTTCTTACATGGCATTATACCGAAAGTTTCGGCCGGATGGCTTTGAAGATGTAAAAGGGCAGGATGCAATCGTAAAAACTTTAAAAAATCAGCTTGCGGTCGGCAGGATCGGTCATGCTTACCTGTTCTGCGGAACCCGCGGTACAGGTAAGACGAGCGTTGCGAAGATATTTGCCAGAGCGGTAAATTGCGAGCATCCTGCAGACGGAAGCCCCTGCAACGAATGTGCCATGTGCCGTGCGATTGCCGCAGGAACTTCCCTGAATGTAATAGAGATTGATGCAGCGTCCAATAATGGTGTGGATAATATTCGGGAGATACGGGAAGAGGTTGCGTATAGGCCGACAGAAGGAAGATATAAGGTCTATATCATTGATGAAGTGCATATGCTTTCTATTGGAGCTTTTAATGCGCTTTTAAAGACATTGGAGGAGCCGCCGGAATATGTGATTTTTATATTGGCAACAACGGAGGCTCACAAAATCCCGATTACGATTTTGAGCCGCTGCCAGCGTTATGATTTCAAGCGGATCAGCATAGATACCATTTCCATGAGACTTTTGGAATTGGTTGGGAAGGAAGGGCTTGATGTCGAGGAAAAGGCGGTGCGTTATATTGCGAGGATGGCGGATGGTTCGATGCGCGACGCATTGAGCCTGCTTGATCAGTGCGCCTCATTTTATATCGGAGAGCGCCTTACCTATGAACATGTATTAGAAGTGTTGGGAGCTGTAGATACGCAGGTTTTCAGCAGGCTCTTAAGAGAGCTTCTTAATATGGATGCCCGGGCGGTCATAGAGACTGTTGAGGAGATCGTGATGCAGGGAAGAGAGTTGTCGCAGTTTGCCGCAGATTTTACATGGTATTTGAGGAATCTTCTCTTAGTCGTAAGTTCGGAGGGGATGGAGGATGTGCTTGATATGTCTGCGGAAAATCTTGCAAGGCTTAGAGAAGAAGCGGCAATCATAGACAGTGATACTCTGATGCGTTATATCCGCATTTTTTCAGAAATTTCCGGGCAGCTTAAATATGCGGCGCAGAAAAGAGTGCTTCTTGAGGTGTCGCTGATCAAGCTGTGCAGGCCGCAGATGGAGGATACGCAGGATGCTTTATTCGATCGGATCCGCGCTATAGAAAAGCAGATGGAGCAGCTTGAGAAGAAGACTGTTCATGCACGTCAGGATGTGCGGGCAGCGTATGTGAATGCAGAGGAAGAGGGAAAGAAGACGGCAGAACCGCCTGCACTCCCCAAAGCGCTGAGTGAAGATGTAAAGCTGGTGGTACAGGATTTCCGGAGCATGGTACAGGATATATCCCCGTTGCTTAAGACTTACCTTAAAAAGGCAAGGCTGAGTGCAGGTGAAGGAAATTGCCTTCAGATTGTCCTGCCCGATGAGGTCAGCGAGAGTGTCGTAAAGACAAAGGAGCATATACAGGAGATAAAACAGCTTATTGCGGACAGGATCGGAAAAGAGATTGAGATAGATGTCCGGCATGTAGAGGAAGGACAAAGGTTTGAAGAAAGCTTTGTGGATATAGAGAATCTTATCAATATGGAAATAACGGTGGAGGAATAGGAGGATTTTAACGATGGCAAAAAGAGGAGGATTCCCAAACGGAGGAGGTATGCCGGGAAACATGGCAAATCTTATGAAGCAGGCACAGAAGATGCAGCGCCAGATGGAAGAGCAGGCGAAGGAACTTGAATCGAAGGAATTTACAGCGACTGCAGGCGGCGGAGCGGTAGAGGCGACCGTATCCGGGACAAAAAAGCTTTTAAAGGTAAAGCTTGATGAAGAGGTCGTAGATCCGGATGATATCGAGATGCTGGAGGATTTGATCGTTGCAGCAATTAATGAGGCGCTTGATCAGGTGGAGGAAGCGACGTCTTCTTCTATGTCAAAGCTGACCGGAGGCATGGGCGGAGGAATACCGGGCTTGTTCTAAAGAAGAAGCCGAATAAGGAGTTTATATATGGATTACTATAGTAACCAGATAAGCAGATTAATTGAAGAATTTTCATGCCTACCGGGCATAGGTGCAAAGTCAGCGGCAAGGCTGGCTTTTCATTTGATCCATATGCCGGAGGCGGATGTAAAGCGTCTTGCGGATACGATGGTGGAGGCGCGCCAGAAAGTACGTTACTGCAAAGTGTGCTGCACGCTCACAGACAGCGGGCTCTGTCCCATCTGCAGCAGTGCACAGCGCGATCACAAGACTATTATGGTAGTAGAGAATACAAGAGATCTGGCGGCGTATGAAAAGACAGGCAAATATAACGGCGTCTACCATGTCCTTCACGGGGCAATTTCTCCAATGATAGGAATCGGACCAGAGGATATTAAGCTGAAGGAGCTGATATCAAGACTTGCAGATGACGTAGAGGAGGTAATTATCGCGACAAACTCAAGCCTTGAGGGAGAGACCACCGCTATGTATATCAGTAAGCTGATCAAACCCATCGGTGTGAAGGTAACAAGAATTGCCAGTGGAGTTCCGGTGGGCGGAGATCTGGAGTATATCGATGAGGTTACGCTTCTCCGGGCATTGGACGGGAGGACGGAGCTGTAAGCGCAAAGATCATGCCGGGGAACGGGGTGATCAAGGCAGGAGCCGCAGAAAAAGGACAGGTGCGTAGGTATGGGCAGGAGGAAGGTTACGTCTACAGACATCGCGAAGGCGGCGGGTGTGTCGCAGTCTACGGTGTCTATGGTGTTAAATAAGAAATATAATGTATCATTTTCAAAAGAGACGGTGGATAAGGTAGAGCAGGCGGCGGCAGAGCTTGGCTATGTTTTGCAGAAGCGAAAAGGACAAAAGGGCGTCAAGAAGGAAAAGCTGTTAGTCGTATTCTGTCCGAACCTTACGAATCCATACTATGTCATGCTGCTGCAGGGAATTGAGCTTCGGGCGAAGGAACAGGGCTTTGGTCTGTTTGTGTGCAACACTCAGCGCGACCTTAAGATGGAAGAGCGGTATCTGAAGATGATGTGGCAGATACGTCCGCTTGGGATCATCTATACCTGCAATCCCAGCCATTGTTTCAGGGATAATGTGGAGGAGCTTGCCGAGCATATTCCTGTAGTAATCGTGAATAACCAAAATGAGAAGCAGAATGTTGACGCGGTGGAGCTTGACAATTCAAAGCTGGGACGTCTGATGGCAAGACATCTTCTGGAACTTGGCCACCGTCACGTGGCATATATTGCGCCGCCTCTGACCGTAAGACAGAAACAGCGTTCCAAGCGTGTGGAAGGGTTTTTGAAAGAATATGAGAAGGCAGGAATCAAGGACAATGTTGTGATTAAAGCGGCAAAGGAAGAGTTAGACTTGTACGTTGCGCATATTGATTCGGAGTATAAGATTGGCTATGAGCTTACAAAAGAGCTTCTCGGTGAAACAGACAATATCACTGCCATCGTAGGGTTAAACGATATGATCGCTTTCGGAATCATGGATGCTCTTCACGAGGCAAAGCTTAAGGTTCCGGGAGATGTGTCGGTAATGGGCTGCGACAATACATTGTTCGCGCGGCTTCACAAGGTTTCACTGACCACGATAGAGCATTTTGTCGTATTCAAGGGAAGGGACGCATGCGATATCATTATGAAAAAAATTGCTTCGGACACGGGAAAATATTCGGATATTGAACCAATCAGTACCTATCACGTAGAGTATGAGCCGAAGCTGATCGTGAGGGGGACAACCTCATATGCGAAAAGTATAAAAAAATAAAATTAACGTATTTAAGATAATTATTAATAATATTTTTTGGCTATAAATCTATTTAACAATAAAACACAAGTAAAAATGCGAAGATTTCGTTGATGATCCGCCGAAATATATAAATTGTGATAGAAAACGAAATTAATAAAAATGAAATATTAATCAAAAGAATTATTAATAAAAATAAGCACATATTGACCAATACTTGCTATATGCGATATAATTTCAACATAGAAACAAGTCGATGACTGTGAGAAGACTCACACCAAAAAAGGAGGAACTAAAATGAAATTTTTTATCGACACAGCCAAGGTTGAGGACATCAAAAAGGCCAATGACATGGGAGTGATCTGTGGAGTTACTACGAATCCGTCACTGATTGCCAAAGAGGGCAGAGTATTTGAAGAGGTAATCGCTGAGATCGCTTCTATCGTAGACGGACCGATCAGTGGGGAAGTGAAGGCGACGACAGTTGATGCAGAGGGCATGATCGCAGAGGGGCGTGAAATCGCAAAGATTCATCCGAATATGGTAGTTAAGATTCCAATGACTGTAGAAGGCTTAAAGGCTTGTAAGGCGTTGACAGCAGAAGGGATCAAGACGAATGTCACATTGATTTTTACGGCAAATCAGGCGCTTCTTGCAGCGAGAGCAGGGGCTACCTATGTATCACCATTCCTTGGTCGTCTGGACGATATTTCTGTAAGGGGAACAGATTTGATCGCTGAGATTGCTGAGATTTTCAAAGTGGCTGGAATCAAGACAGAGATCATCGCGGCCAGCGTACGTCATACGATGCATGTAACTGACTGCGCGCTTGCAGGAGCTGATATTGCAACGGTACCATACGCAGTGATCGAGCAGATGACAAAGCATCCTCTGACAGATGCAGGTATCGCAAAATTTCAGGCTGACTATAAAAAAGTATTTGGTGAGTAAAATTTGTTGTACAAATAAATTTCAGGAGGAACATCATGAACAAATCAGAGTTAATGAAAACTGCGAATGAAATTCGCAAAGGCATTGTGACGGCCGTACACAGTGCTAAGTCCGGACATCCGGGCGGCTCTCTTTCAGCAGCAGATATTTACACGTATCTGTTTTTTGAAGAGATGAATATCGATCCGAAGGATCCAAAGAAGGCTGACCGTGACCGCTTTGTATTGTCAAAGGGACATACTGCTCCGGGTTACTATTCCACGCTTGCAAACAGAGGATTTTTCCCGGTAGAGGATCTTACCACACTCCGTAAGGTCGGTTCTTACCTTCAGGGACATCCGGATATGAAGCATATTCCGGGTGTTGATATGTCCAGCGGTTCTTTAGGACAGGGAATCTCAGCGGCAGTTGGTATGGCTATATCCGCAAAGCTTTCAGGAGAGGATTACCGTGTATATACACTGCTGGGAGACGGAGAGATTCAGGAAGGACAGGTGTGGGAGGCGTCCATGCTTGCGGCTCACAGAAAGCTCGACAACCTTGTAGTGATCGTAGATAACAATAATCTTCAGATTGACGGGGCAATTACTGACGTCAACTCCCCATATCCGATCGACAAGAAATTTGAGGCATTTAATTTCCATGTGATCAATATTGACGGACATGATTTTGATGCGATTGCCGCAGCATTCAAAGAGGCAAGAGAGACGAAGGGACAGCCGACAGCGATTATTGCTAAGACAGTAAAGGGCAAGGATGTATCCTTTATGGAGAATCAGGCGTCATGGCACGGAGCAGCTCCAAATGATGAGCAGTATGCTACCGCAATGGCAGATTTAGAGAAAGTAGGTGAAGCATTATGTCAGAAGTAAAGAAAATCGCAACAAGAGAAAGCTACGGTAATGCTTTAGTAGAATTGGGAAAAAAATATGACGATGTAGTTGTACTGGACGCAGATCTTGCGGCAGCGACAAAGACCGGAACCTTCAAAAAGGCATTCCCGGAGCGCCATATTGACTGCGGTATCGCGGAGTGTAACATGATGGGTGTTGCGGCAGGAATCGCAACGACAGGAAAGGTTCCATTCGCAAGCTCATTCGCGATGTTTGCGGCGGGACGTGCTTTTGAGCAGATCCGTAACTCCATCGGATATCCGAAATTGAATGTGAAGATCGGCGCGACCCACGCAAGTATATCCGTAGGCGAGGATGGCGCAACCCATCAGTGTAACGAAGATATTGCGCTGATGAGGACGATTCCCGGTATGGTAGTTATCAATCCGGCTGATGATATCGAGGCAAAGGCGGCTGTGCAGGCAGCTTATGAGCATGTAGGTCCGGTATACCTTAGATTCGGCAGGGCAGCAGTTCCGGTGATCAATGGCAATCCGGAGTACAAGTTTGAGCTTGGCAAGGCAGTAACTCTGAAAGAAGGAACGGATGTAACAATCATTGCATCAGGACTTCCGGTTTCTGAGTCTCTGGCGGCAGCAGAGAAGCTTGCGGCAGATGGAATCAGCGCAGCAGTCATCAATATGCATACGATCAAGCCGTTAGACGAGGCTGCAGTTATTGAAGCGGCAGCAAAGACCGGAAGGATTGTAACAGTAGAAGAGCATTCCGTGATCGGCGGACTTGGAAGCGCAGTATGCGACGTTGTGGCACAGAAAGCGCCTGCAAAGGTTCTCAAGATCGGTGTGAACGATGTGTTTGGCGAGTCTGGTCCGGCGGCGGCACTGATTAAAAAGTATGGATTAGATGCAGATAGTATCTATGGGAAAGTAAAAGAGTTTGTGAAATAAGATATTGAAAAATGGGACGCCCCCGGGAGATTGGTGTACCCGGAGCAGAGGTCAGGCTTTGGCCTTGAAGCGAAGGATACAAAATCTTTCAGGGGCTGTGTGTTTGCAGGTATTAGCAAATCAATGCTCCCGACTATCACCGTATTGATTCCCTGTTCAATTCCCATATACGGACTTTCTCCTTATAAAATCAAAAAATTTCGTGCGGAAATCTTTCCTCTTCAATCTGCTGATTTTAATTTTTTCCCGATTGATCAGATAAATCTTTTCCTCTTCGATCTTATCTATGTAATTCATATTTACAATATAACTTCTGTGAGGCATATAAAAATCCAACGGATCCAACTGCTGCTTCATCTCTGTAATTGTATATTTTACCCTGTAAAACCCTTCTGAAGTACGAATGCCGGAATACTTATCACCTGCTTCCACATAGATGATTTCCTCTTCGTGTATCACTTTCTCTTCCCCATCACACCAGCCTATATACCGGCGGGACTTGCCCAGCAAGAGAACTGCCTCATCTAATGCTTCGAAAAGCGCCTGATCCTGAATGGGTTTTGACAAAAAACGAAATGCCCTGACCTTGTATCCGTTTGCGATTTCTTCCGTGTGGGACGTCAAAATGATATTAATGCTTTTGTGATTTTTCCTGTAAGCGTTGATTATGTCCATCCCGTTTTCCTTTCCGAGATCAATATCCATGAACACGATGTCAAAATGTTCTTCACACTTCGTAAAAGCCGCGCCGGAAAGAAATAATTTAATTTCCGCATCTATATCTTTT
>ERZ778517.1761-NODE-1761-length-14684-cov-6.547611_pt1 | contig 14684 bp, 15 predicted proteins | sample MGYA00510341_ERZ778517 | MGnify/ENA primary metagenome ERZ778517 (study PRJEB29527, sample SAMN07138964) | mouse gut metagenome | material: feces | host: mouse | place: China:Nanjing | collected 2016-01-25 ... | reverse complement strand
ACTGTATCACTTAATAGCTTAAACCAGTGTATAATCAGGCCGGGATTTTAGGCAGTATATGACATTTCCAATGATAAACGCCCAAAACATAATCCTCTCAATGTTACCGATACGAGCAAGAAATAGTGCCGAAACAAATATAAGAGAAACTGCAAATGTAATATACCTTATCCACCCAATCTTTTTCCGTGGTGTTTTGGGAACTTTATATGGGAGAAAATCAAGCACCATTGCCGTCCAGCAGGCATACCCACACCAACCTCTGCCAAAAAGCAGCGGCCCCCAAATTTTTGCCACCGCATAATGAATTGTTGCAGCTTCAAACACTCCTGTGAAAAGATAATACCAAAATCCCTCAATCTGCATATTTTCACCGCAAATAAAACCCAAATATACCAACATATAAAGTCCGACTAAAAGCTGTGCAACCCTGCGGGCATATTTGTATTTTTTGACATAAAGAAATATCCCGAAAGAAATTGATATTCCAATATAGCTAAAATTAAAAAGGTAAAATATATTACCCTGTGTCAGCCATAATGTTACTGCAACAATCATAAATATTCCCAATACACCAAGCGGTAGAAAATACTTTTTCATTTTATTTCTCCAATCCCAAAATCCAAATTTAAGTTCTAAAACTCATATCTGGTTCCATGTGATAATAACGATCCATCTGTTAATTTCACACATAAAATTATAGTGTTTTCATCATCAAAATCATTATGTCCGTTTTCAATCCATTCCGCAAAGGCATTTTTCAGTTTCTCTGCAATCAACCGATTTTCTTCTCTCTTAAAATAACCTAAATTAATACCATTTCCATGTGCTGTGAACCACTCGCCTGATATTGCAACGATTGGGTTATTTTCTATCTGTCTCATTTTATTTGAAAGTGCATATGTAATAATATAAAATGCTCCATCTTCATAGTATGCATTTACACTTCTTACATATGGAACTCCGTTCTCAACTGTTGCCAATGCAATAACTGTGTCTTTTCCAAAACGTTCAACCATTATTTTTTCAGCTTCTGCACTTATTTTTTTCATTAGGTAATCTCCTTTCAAATTCCAATTGTCGGTGAGTTAATCAGCTCTGCGTTTTCATTTCAATCTCTTTAATCACTGTTACCTGTAAATCCTTTGCGTCAATCAAACTTTCCTGTCTGCACTTCGGGCAGTAGAGAGGAAATACTTTCCGGAAAGTTTTTCAGCTCTGTATCTGTCCGTATCCGCAATCTTGTCTTATTTCCGCAGACAGGGCAGTGTATCCATTCAGTAATTATTTTTTCCATCCTTACACTCCCTTGCCGTTTTTGCTGTTGGCAATTTAATCAGCATGATGATTGCACATAGTATTAGTCCCGACATACTGATTAGCCCTGTCGGATTGGGTCCTAATAGCCCATTCTTACCCGAAGCGGAAAGGAAAACAGGTATTTCTCCTATGACATTGACTACTCCATGAATAATCGCAGGATACATGACATTGTTACTGCATACCATAACGTAGGAACATATCATTCCCATTGTCACGCACACAAGCATCATCATAAGCATATTGCTCCACGGTGCGCCTGCATTTTCTGAACTGTAATTAAATCCAAGATAAATGAGCGGCAAATGGGCTATTCCCCAATAAAGACCATTCATCAATGTTCCTTTTCTCACTCCATACTCCGCTATTTGTTTCGGGAGCAGATATTCTCTCCAACCGATTTCCTCCCCAAGCTCCAATACCTGAATTGGAATACATACCGCCGCAACAAGTATACATATTATGCAAAATTGCAGCGGATTAGCGATATGTATCACCTGTTCTGTGCCTGTCAGACTGCCCAGATTGAAAACGCCGCTGTATTGTTCGGGAAACAGCACAAAATATAGCATCGTCCCCATTACACTTAAAATACTGGGAGCAAAAGCGCAGAAAGCCCATAGCTTTTTGTTCTTCCATACACGGAAAGAAATGCGCCATTCTGATTTATCCCCCGTAATGTGTCTTGTAAAAACAGCAGCTATAACGGGAAATGCTGTAAAGCCCTTTTGCAAAATTTGATATATGGTATTTTGACTGTTCCCTTGCAAACAAAACGCTGCTATGCCAAGCGCCCAGCAGATACTCAATACAAATATCAAGTATATTCTAATCTGATTTCGGTTATCATTCATATCATTTATTTCCTTTATCTTATTTTGCAGATAGGGCAGAATATCCATTCGCCTTTTTCCATAGAAATCCTCACACTTTGCCACCTTTCGTTTTCTGCTCCAGTTCCGCACCATAACGTATAACCATAGCAAGCAGAAGTAAGCAGATTCCAAGCGCAACACTGCCGCTATCATCAAACATATTCCATGACGGCAAGTGAATTCTCTCGTAAATAAAGTCTGTAACACTCACAGATATGACAGATAATACAATCGTGATAATTCCAAGCTGCTTTACCCTGTCTGCGCCTGAACTTGTAAACGGCGTCCCCTCTTTCAGCTCTGCTGTAAAATAGTGATAGACAAATAATGTTATTACGCCGCCAAGCAAAAGAGAAATATCCGCCGCCGTCAAAATGCCTACAAGCTGTCCCTTGCTCATTTCAGCCGAAACCGACAGGAAATGAAGAAACTGGTTTTCCATATTTAATACATCTGCCGCCACGAGGACAGCCGCTATTGATGTTAAAACCACTCCCACTACTGCAAATATCAAAACAATCTTAGAGAGTATCTGAAACACCCTCATTCCTTTTTGAATTTTCTCTAAACTGCTCATTCCTTTTTCCCTTTCTTTGTTGTTATTATGAAATCTCTCACACCGGAATGGAGATCACAAACTCTTTTACATAGCCTGCTTCTTTATGTTCTACCGTTAATGTACCGCCATGTTTTTCTACAATCTTTTTTGCAATGGCAAGACCAAGCCCGCTTCCACAGGCGGCATTCCTTGAAGCGTCGCTGGAAACAAACGGTTCAAAAATAATCTCGGATTCCTCTTTCCGGATATCCCTGCCGGTATCCGCCACAACAATGAATATCCTGCCCGCATCTTTTCTTACCATAATGCCCACCTGATTTCCTTCATCATTGTGTTTATACGCATTGATAACAAGATTGCCGACAGCCCTTGTCATCTGCAGCATATCACAGGAAACAGGGATTTTCTCATCAGGAATATCAATCTCCAGCCGGATATTCTTTTCCTCAAAGGCTTCATACTGCCTCGCGGCTGCCCTGCGCACAATCGAGCAGATGTCTGTTTCCGTTTTGTTCAGCGGATAGCCCTCTGTCTGCAGCTTCGTGTATTCAAAGAGCATATTCAGCAGTTCGTCTGTCTGCTTTGCCTTCTGGTAAATCCGGTCAATCACAATCTCCGACTGTTCAAGCTCCACCTTTTTATCTCCCAGCGCTTTTGCATACCCAAGTATGGAAGTCATGGGCGTTTTCAGGTCATGGGCGATATTGGCGTAAAGCATATTGCGCTCGTCTGTCTGGCGCTGTATCTCGGCATTCATTTTTTTAGTAATCAGTCTTGAAAACAGCCACGCTGCAGGCAGCACCATAATCAGGGCTGCGCACATAATAATATTTACAACCAGTGTCCCCGTTGCGACAGCAACCGCTCCGGAAATACCGTAATATGATGTAAAAAACTCCCGAAAAAGAAGCGCCAGAACCAGTTCCGCAATCGTAAGGGAAATGGTTGTACCCACAAAGCAGAGGATAATGGATCGTTTTAACTGTTTCATTTTCTCTCCTCTCTTACCAGCCTGTACCCCAAGCCCCTGATTGTTTCAATATATCCGGCTCCGGTCTTTTCACGAAGCTTGCTTATCATAACCCGTATCGCATTGTCATCCACCGCATAATCATCATTCCACCCTGCGCTGTAAATCTGTTCTTTCGTAAACACCCTGCCGGGACTTTCCATAAACATTTTCAGTATCAGGTATTCCGTCTTGCTAAGGGGGATTTCTGCACCGTTCTTAATCAGACAGCACTCTCCGGTGTTTAAGCATAAACCGCCTGATGAAACCATTCCATCAGTTTTGCAGTTCTGTCCTGCGTTCAGGCGGCGAATCCTTGCTTTTACTTTTGCAACAACTTCCAGCGGTTCAAACGGTTTCAGGATATAATCATCCGCCCCAAGGTCTAAACCCCGTATCCGGTCAGACAAATCAACCTTTGCCGAAATGACAAGTATGGGGACATCCATTGTCCGGCGCACTTTCTGAATCAGGTCAAAACCGTCCATATGCGGCATCATAATATCAACAAGGGCAACATCAATCCCATAATTCTGCAAAACCATAAACGCCATATTCCCATCATAGGCTTCGTAAATCTGAAATCCTTCTTTTTCAAGATAAAACCGCAGCATTCTGATAATGTCTTTGTCATCATCTGCAATCAGGATATTTGCCATACTCCCGCTTCCTTTCCATATCCATGTTCAAACAGCCATATTTATACTCACGACAGATGAAATCTGCCGTGAGTATTGCGCCAGCCGCAGCCGCGAAGCGGCATATTTCCTTATGCGGCTGTGTGCATAATACGATTTTACACCCCGAATATTACCTGAATGCAATCTGAACATTACCTGAACATTAAATTTTTTGTATCTTAGCTAATCTGTTCCTTGCAAGTACAGCGAATGGTGTAATCAACAGATAAAGGATTGTCAGGATTATAAAGAACCCTATATCCGCCTCCAAAAACACATAAATGATATTAAATCCAAAGTGCAGCAGTACCGAATAAATCAGATTATTATGCCGTTCCAAAAAGATATTCATTAAAACGGTCATGCAGGTTATGACAACAATATTGGAAATGACATAGGGGACTGCCCGCCAGTCGGTAAATTCTGAATCCACTACCCACAACAGGGTATGCCAAAAACACCACACCAAGCCCTGACAGACAGAGGATTTAAGGAAACCATACTTTTTATTAAATTCCTCCCGCATAAAGCCACGCCATCCCAATTCTTCTCCTGTCGGTCCCGACGTAAAGGACAGGAAAATACTGAGCGGTAATGCTGTTATCCCAAAATTGATATAGGACAGCATGGGCTTTCCCATGACAGCTGAAAAGAGGAACAGCGCCAAAACACTAATCCCAAACGTAAGCGCAAAGGAACATAATAAAGGAAAAAGTTTCACTTTACCCGAAAAACACCGTTTTACGAAAACCATTCTCGTTTCGTCCGGTCTAAAATGTTTCCAGCCGATCAGAAGCAGATACGTTGGCGACCATGCAATCAGGTTGCGGACAATCCACATGATGACGGGCGGCGCATGGAATACAAGGCTTGCCGTACCTGCCACAAAAATAATGAGCGCCCATACCAGAATATAGGAACTGATGACGTATTTCTTCAAATAATCAGACTTCATACCGTCAGCTCCTCTCTCTACCTGTGCAGATAACAAGCTCGCTCTTGATTCCATTTAATTCAATGATGTTCTCCGCCTCCGGCACACTGAAAGGCTCGGTCTGCTTTCCGTCCTTCTCATAAGATATGCTTGTGCCAATCCCTTTCGCAATGGCGGTAAACGCTGCGTCCTGCGGAACATGGATTTTTGAAGTTGCAGACACTTGGTTGATTGCCACCTCCCCGTTTAAGGAATGGCAGACCACTTCCATATCAAGGTTACAGTTAATCTCTACCGTTCCGGTAACGTCCACAAGGATAACATCCGGCGTCTTTATATCAAGCTCTATGCTCTCACACTCCAAGGAACGGATTTCCACCGTTTCCGCATTGACCGCACATTCAATTTTCCCGATATACGGCGTCGGTATCTGGACAAAGATGCTGACCATTTCTTTTGCCATTGCTTCTGTCACCCCGTTTTTACGGTTTACATCCACATCAATCCGTTTTCTGATGTCGTCAATCCTGACCTTGAAATCATTCTGAAGCGTGGGCATGGTATTGGATACGAGGCGGACACGGATTTTCTCCCCCTCATATCCCGACAGCATGAATTGCTTTGCACCGCCGAATTTCATATCGTAGCGTTTTGGCTCATCAATGTCATACTCTGTAATGCTCTCATAAAGACAGTCTGCCGGCTTTTTTGCCCCTTTTTCATTGGAGAGCAGCTCGTCAATGGAAATGTCAAACAGGGCGGAGATTGCCATCATGTTTTCAATGTCCGGAATGCCTGCGTCCGTTTCCCATTTGGTAACTGCCTGTCTTGATACGCCGAGTTTCTCCGCCAACTGCTCCTGTGACATACCTGCCTGCTTGCGGATAGATTTTAATTTTTCTGCAAATGTCATGTGAAACCTCCTAAAGTTTTAACTTTTTTTGCGAAACAAAATGCCTGCCATGCCTGCATGGCTTGCGCCATTGCATAGAGCAATGCCCAGCAAGCTGTACTGGATTTTGCCTCTTTGTTTTTACATACCCAATATAGGAAATCGTATTTTGCATTACAAGCAAGCAGGGATTACATTTCGGTTTTTTCTGCTACTTTGCGTGGCATTCCCTTATTTTAAGCATTTTCCACCGCTTTATTGCAGGGCAGCGTACCCATTCTGCTCTATTGTTTATATCCATATGACACCTCGCTAATTACACCATCAAAATAAACAAAATCCCCATCAGGATAATTCCAGACAGCTTGAAATCTCGTAGGGTATTTAATGCCATTGGAAGAAAGCTGGTAATCATTACAAATTGCAGACCACGGTACATATTCCATACTTCCATCCGCTCCTGCAACGGCTCTGTCATTTGTGGTAAAAGAAATCATTTCATACTGCTCATTAAAAATAAAGATGCCACTTGCTGTCTGCCCTTTGTAACCGATTGTCGCTTTTACTTCAAAATCACTTATTTCCTCAAAAATGATATAGTCCTGTAACAGAATCGTCGGAGCAAATAAACTTTCTGCAAGAAAAGTAGCAAGGCAAGCCTTATCCATATCTGCCCCTGTCTGATCGAACAGGGTAATAGCTTTTGCAATCACCCCTTTCATGCCACCAGTCCCGTTTTGATAATAATCATATCCCTCAAAAGGAATACCAAACATACTGCTGTCGATAAGTGCCATTCTGCAAGGCTCATTAATAAAGTTATATTGTGTATAATCAATCGCCAGAGCAGGGCGGTCTTTGCCTTGTGAGAAATTAACATTGTGATATTCCATTTTCAGATAGGACATTTTCTGTGTTCCGATATAACCACAGTTTTCAATATACCTTTGAATAGCAGTTGGCAAATGTGTAAAATCTTTTTCTGTAAACAGTCTATTATCAACCGATAATTGATTTTCAGCGAAAAGAGCAGTTATGTCATTTTGAAATTGCTTTTTGACAGGTGAATACGGAATGTTAAACCATATTACCAACGCTCCGATAATAACAAGCAGCATACCCAATACAATAAACATTTTTCTTTTCCTCGCTTTCTTCATTGACCTAACTCCTCCGCATATTTTTCTACCCGTTCCATACCCGCAAATAATTTAGTATAAAGACGGAAAAGCAGCTTTATTTCATCTTCACTGAAGTCTGAAAATAACAGCTTCAAAGACTGTAAATGACGTTCTCCCATTTCTTCGGCATATTGCCCCACTTTATCAGTTAGTTCAATACAGACTGAATTATTTCCACCTGACACCAAACGGACAAAGCTTTTCTTCTCAAGAGCTAACGCTAACTTTTTTATGTTCTGTCTTGAACAGCCCATAAGTTTTCCAACATCCGTTAATGTGCGCGGTTCAGGACAGCAAGCCGCCATTGCAAGTAATAACCATTGTTTCATGGATATTTGTGTTTGAAGTTTTTCGCCTGCTGTCTGCATACGGTTTTGTAAAACAAAAACACTTGAAAATATCGCCTGCATCCTGTGTTCGGTATCACACTCGTATTCTTTAAAAATCATGTCCAATTTCATCTGTTTTTCCTCCACGCTTAGTAGTAACAAATTACTATTAAATAGTATAGTAACTTGTTACTATATTGTCAAGAATAGAAAAACATCTTTATCTCTCCAATATGCAGACAGCTTCCACCGCAACACTTCCGCCCCTTACAATCTCAATCCTGTTTATAAACTTCCTGTTCAGCAATGAAATTAAATCATTGTTCCTGTTTTCCGTCTGAGTACACTCCAAAAGGACAGTAGCACCGTCATAATCAATTATGGCAGCATTAAACACTTTTGAAATACGAAACAATTCGTTTATATCCGCATCAGAGCAGCCGTTTACTTTTACAAACAAAATTTCTTTCATGTGAATTGGCGTGTCCGTATAATCCACTAACCTGATTACCTCAACACTCCTGTTTAGCTGCTTCTTAACCTGCTCGAAAGTCTTGTCGTCACTGGTTAAGCTGATAGTCATCCTTGATATGGTGCTGTCCTCGGTAATCCCGACTGTCAGGCTGTCTAAATTGTAGGACTTGGCAGAAAATAAACCTGCAATGCGGGCAAGTACGCCTATTTCATTTTCCACAAATAAACATATCCATCTTTTTTTCATTTTGTACTTTCCTCACTTTCCAGTATCATATCATTGAGGGGATTCCCCGGCGGCACAATCGGCATGACGTTCGCTTCCCTGTCTATGATAAATTCAATGACAGTAGGCGTTTTTTTGTTCTTCTGCGCACTTTCAAAAGCCGCTTTTATATCCTCCGCCTTTGTGACACGGATTCCCTTCGCCCCATAACTTTCCGCAAGCCTGATAAAATCCGGCGTGTATTCCGGACATTCCTGATTTGGCTTGTTACAGCCTGTTTCACAGCGTCTGCGGTAACGCATACAGGTGCTTGAATATCTCCTGTCATAAAACATTTCCTGCCACTGCCGCACGTTCCCTAAATATCCGTTATTCAGTATACAAATAATGATTGGCAGCTCGTAAACGACAGCGGTTGCCATTTCCTGAATATTCATCTGCATACCGCCGTCACCGGAGATTACAATCACATCCTTGTGGGGATTGCCAAGCTTCGCCCCGATTGCCGCAGGGAATCCGTACCCCATTGTCCCCAATCCGCCCGATGTCAGCATCTGCCTGTTTTCATCAAGAGCAAGGAACTGTGTCGCCCACAACTGGTTCTGCCCAACATCCGTCGCAATCACGGCGTCCGTAAATGTTTCATTCACAGCCTCAATCATCATCTGCGGCGTCAAACCGGATTTTCCCCTGTCCGCAGGACATGCAATAGGATATTCTCTTTTCCAGCGGTTAATCTCATCTGTCCATTCAGAAATAGAAAGCGGCTGCGCTTTTCCAAGCAGCGTACAGACAGCTTTCTTTGCATCTGCAACGATAGGAACATCTACCACAATATTCCGGGATATGGAAGCGGCATCAATATCAATATGAATAATCTTCGCTCCTGCCGCAAATTCCTCTATTTTTCCCGTTATGCGGTCATTGAACCGTGTCCCTATGGAAAAAAGGACATCACAGTTACTAACTGCGGAATTGGCTGCAAAACTTCCATGAATCCCTAAATTACCGACATACAGGCTGTGCGTTGCTGGAATTGCCCCTTTTCCCATAATTGTCGTAACCACAGGAACGCCCGTCAGTTCTGCAAGCTGTGTCATTTCCTGATTTGCACGAGCAATGTTCACTCCGCCGCCAATCAAAAACACTGGCTTTTCTGCATGGTTCAGAAGCTCCAACGCTTTGTTTATCTGCCCCATATGTACGGAAAGCTGCGGTTTATATCCTCTGATTACTACTTCTTTCGGATATGCGTCACTTCCATAAGCCCTCTGAATGTCTTTTGGCAAATCGACTACGACCACTCCCGGCTTGCCCGTCCTTGCAATGATAAACGCCTTTTTGATTGTTTCTGCCAGTTCCTCCCTTTTCCGTACTGTCACCGCATATTTGCAGATGCTCCGTGTAATCCCGACAATATCAACTTCCTGAAAGGCATCATTCCCGATCAGGTTCGTAGGCACCTGCCCCGTAAAGCAGACCAGCGGAACGCTGTCATAATTCGCTGTTGCAATCCCTGTCACAAGGTTTGTCGCCCCCGGTCCGCTGGTCACAAGGCAGACACCAACTTTCCCCGTAGAACGGGCATAACCGTCTGCCGCATGGATTAACCCCTGCTCATGGCGGGGCAGGATAACATCTATCTCCTTTTCCCCATACAGGGCATTGAAAAGGTCTATCGCCTGCCCACCCGGATAAGCAAACAGCACATCAACCTTTTCTTCCTTTAATGCTCTCACAAATAAATCTGCACCCATAATCTGTTTCATAACTTCCTCCTTTTTCTAAATGCGTGTGCTTGCTTGCATATTGCTTATTTTTATAGGAAACGACTTCTGTCGTTTCCTATTGCATTGCCATATTTACTGCTTTATTCCTTTCACAAACGTCCGCACACTTTCTTTTATATACTTATCTTTTTCTACATCCGTCAGCTCTTTTCCAAAAGATGCGTTCAGGAATGTATAGCCAAATGTCGCTGAAAATACCGTCATTGCAAGCGCATCAAAATCCATCTTCTGTATTTTCCCCTTCTCGCTCATTTTCTTCAAATAAGAAGTAAACGACTCCAGAAAAGCCTGTGGGACTTTCATAATCAACTGCTTCGTTTCCTCATAGAGCTGCGGCGCTCTTAAACCGATTGACAGATTGACAAAATCCGGCGTCATCCTGTCAATATACGCTCGCATGAACATCTCCAGATCCGCTTCCAGTTCCCATACCACGTTTCCAAAAATCTCCGGCACGACATCCGCCCGCCACCCCGACTGGTTTGCCCCCTGTATGACAATATCCTTTTTACTCTCAAACTTACGGAACAGGGTACACTCATTTACGCCAGCCAGCCTTGCAATCTCTTTCGTTGTTGTTGCGACATATCCCTTATCCCGGACTAATGTCATGGCTGCATCAATAATTTTCTGGCTTGTTTCATCCAAATTCTGACTCCCCCCTTTCTGTAATCTGCGCTTATACATACCACTTTTTAATGCAAGTACACGCTTTCATCATAACAGCCTAAAATACAAATGTCAACAGCACAATGCCATATTTGTCATTTTATAACTCGTCCCCATCCAGCTCAAAATACTCTGATAATGAGAAATACAAGTCTTTCGGGTGCTCCGGCAGATAGTCATTATAAAAACTCATCAGCCGGTTCATATCCATTGCCGCCGCTTTCTCCGCAGCACTTAATCGGGAACAGGCTTTACAGATATGAGCTGCATGACCTTTCCCTGAAAACTTTTCATTTGCTTTATATTCGCCGCATATTTTACAATAATGTCCATGCGGGCAGTTTTTCTTTTTTGACATACCATATTTCCCCCAATTCTGTCTTTTATTATACTGTGAACCTTATTGTATTCAAAGGCAGAAATGTATTCTTTTAGAAATTCTTTATTTCTGCTAATTACTTTTCTAATCAGCTAAACAAAAAACAGGCTTTCCCTCCGTACACAAAACGGACATGGAAAACCTGTTTCTGTCAATTCAATCTGACTTTTACATCTCCCTCTGCTGATTTTTGGAATTTTCATCACGCCCCTGTCCTGCCACCTGTGCCTTTTTCTCTGCAAGACGGGATTTTAAGGACATTTTTTCAGCGGGCTTGTCCTTTGTTTTTTTATTTTCCTCCTTCCGTGCTTTTTCCCCGACACCATTATTCAGGACATTATCCACCATGCTATAGTTCTGTTCTTCCATGCCATTTATGGCATTGTCCTCAATCTTCGCAAGGGGCTTATATTCCGCCAACTTTTCAAGCAGTTCATTCGCCTGCTGCATTTCTTTTGGTGCGGTTTCCGCAGCGATGACCTCATTCAGCCATTTCGTCAGGTGTTCTACAGCTCCCTGCCCGATCATTTCTGAAATCTCTGATACATTTTCAGTCATGCTCTGATTATTGTCATGATAGACATTCATATCATAATTATAAATAAAACGGTCTATCTCAACCGCAAGCTGTTCTGCAGGTGTCAGATTCGGCATACGCTTTTCCCATAGTTTAGTCTCCAAATCCTCGCTTATATCGCCCTCTATCTTCATATCAGGCAGTTTTGCCATCAGTTCCGCAATGACCTCCATCGCTTGCGGATTGCTCTTTATTTCAGGGATATAATCCAAAACGTCAAGTTCAAACCGCTTTCCGGTTAAAATATTGGTAACGGCGTCCTCATATGGTTCTGTCCCCGGTGTATGGATATTAATGCCGATTGATGGAATACCGTTCAAACGCTCCGGCGGTATCTGTTTCCATATCGCAATGGCTTCATCTACCGTCGCAATATTCTCATGGAATTCCCCGAAATTATGAAACTCACCACACTCCGCCACGGTCAGCGTCACTTCCGTTTCCGGCTCTGTTTTCTGCGGAAACAGTGTTTCCGTCAGTCCTTTCGTTTCAAAATGCTCCCCGTCCGATATGATAATCTCGTCCTTATCCGCGTCAAATTCTAAGGAAAACGACAGCTTATCCCCCTGCTGAATGTATGCAAAACCCGCTTCTGAAATCGGCTTTCCATACTGCCCCATTTCAACAAAAGGTTTATCACATTCCGCATAGGCTTTACAGAGTGCAGCCGCATCAAGACCTCTGGTATTTTCATAAAAGCACTGTTCATCGTACATTTTCAGACAAAAAATGCTTTTAGGCTCCTTTTCCCTTGCTTCACGCACGCCTGCAAGGTATTCCTCTATCTGTGGGAGATAACTTTCCAAAGTGCCTGTCCGCTGTGGTGTAATCGGATTGATATCAACCCTGACATCTCCTATATACATTCCGTCCGCATTGTTAAATGCGTTAAGCAAATCATCCTCCCGCTCATTCGTGGTAAGTTCTACTACCACGTCAAGGTCTGAACCGTTCCTTTCAAGTCCCCTGCATCTGCTCCCCGATATTGCAACATCCCCGACTGTCGCAACAATATCATAATAATCAATCTTTACCTGCACATGACATTTCACAGCATCCTCAATCTCTGACGGGTTCATTTCGCATATGTCATGAAAAAATTCATTCGTCTTTTCCTTAAAATTTTCCACGATATTCCCCTGCAAAATCTCTGGCACGATACGGTTTGCTTCCTCAACCTTTTCCATTAATCCGTCATAATCAATCGGTATTAATTCGTCATTATCGCCAATACTTCCACCTGCGCCGTTGTCAAATGGATTTTCTTTCAAATCCTCCACAATGTTATTAAGCGCATCACGGATACTTATATCAGGATTGTCATATACGCCGCCGTCGATTTCCTTATAGTCCATGCCCATAATGGAATAATCATAGCCGCCCTCTGTTTCCTGTATGCTGATATAGCGGTCTGCAATCTGAAACGCAAGCTCTGTTTCCTCCGCTTTCTCCTGTTCTGCCTGCCCCTGCTTTTGGCCACTCTGTTCTCCTGTCAAGCAAGGACTAAAAAAAATTTACTTTTTTGGTGATTGAAAAAGTGCAGGCATAGCCCACACTTTTACGTTGTTCCTGTATCAGAAAAACCACTTTCAAATTTCCAGTATATCTCTATCCTGTTATTGGAATATACCTTCACTTTGTCAATCAGCTTTTCCTTGATCTCTTCTGTCAGTTCCATTTGTTCTGCATAACACATCAGCTGGCTGGCATGTTTCCGCTCCTGCTGGGATCGTTCATCCTGTTCATTCTTACTATTTTGTAGTTCGTCCAGACGCTGTTCCAGTTTTGCCGCCTCGGCATCATATTCTTTCTTCTTTGCAAGAAAATCCTCCCTGGAAAGACTGCCATCCCTGTACTGCTCATACAGCGGCATCCACGTCTTTTTCAGGGCGGCAATGGTTTTTGTCAGCGATATGATCTCTCCATCCGCGGAATATGGGACTGTTCTGCTGCGCGCATTCTGTGACAGCTCCGATTCCTTTACAAAAAGCTGTATCTGCTGTTTCAGGGCGTCCATGACCGCACGGTCTGCCTCCCCACGTTTTATGGAGGCCCCGCGGCAGCTGCATTCCTTTATCAGATATCTTTGTCCGCACTGGATACTGCCTTTTCCGGTATCCTGCATTTTTCTCCCGCAATAACCACAGTGATAAATATTCTTTCCTTTTCTCCCACTCTGTTTGAACGTGGTCTGCCTGATCACAGAGTTTGCTTTCAGGTACAGCTCATATGAAACGAGCGGTTCGTGTGTATTCTCAACACGCACCCATTCCGACGGGGCTTTCCTGATACGTTTACCGCCGACTGTGAATGAAGATGTTTTTAGCGAGACCATTGTTCCCGTGTACCGCTCGTCTCGGATCATGCGGCGTATTTTTTCGGCAGTCCAGTGGCACTCCACCCCATACAGGCCCCATTCCTGACGGGAACCCTGCATGATCTGGTTTTCTGATGGGGACGGTATCCCTTTTTCGTTCAATAGCTGTGCGATTTTCAGGGGCGACATGCCGGATGCCGCGAGACTGAAAATCTCCCGAACGATTTCGCCGGTTTCTTCATGTATAGCAAGCTGATGGATACTGCCACGGTTACGCCTGTAGCCATACATTGTAAATGTGGCATTGTACTCACCTTTTTCCGCCATACGCTTCCATGCTATTTTCTGCTTCTTTGAAAATTCCCTGCTATAAAAATCATAGATCATGTTCTTGAAGGCAACGTCAAGACCGCCCGTCGTCCCCTCAAAGTTTTTACTGTCATATCCGTCATTGACGGATATGAACCTTATGC
>ERZ778517.1760-NODE-1760-length-14689-cov-7.442531_pt1 | contig 14689 bp, 13 predicted proteins | sample MGYA00510341_ERZ778517 | MGnify/ENA primary metagenome ERZ778517 (study PRJEB29527, sample SAMN07138964) | mouse gut metagenome | material: feces | host: mouse | place: China:Nanjing | collected 2016-01-25 ... | reverse complement strand
CTCGCGCGCCGGGCACCCGTCAGCGCATGCTGACAATCTTCCTCTGGGTGCCCGTCATACTAAAAAGAGGAATAAGCTGCCGCTTATTCCACTGAGATCACTTTATAATCCTGATCCTCCACTGTCTTTTTCAGGATCTCATCGCTGACTTCCGCATTCAGCGTGAGTACCGCAGTCCCCGCCTCATGGCTCACCGCGGCCTCCGTCACCTGCTCGAGCGCCTCCAGGCACTTCTTTACCCTCGCCTCGCAGTGTCCGCACATCATACCCTCGATCTTCATTGTCTTTGTCATTTTCTCTTCTCCTTCCTTTACCATTCCCTTATCACCAGGACGTTTCCTGTCGCGCTTCGTACTGTAGATATCAACCAGATTCAGCCGCAGCGCATTGGTCACCACGCAGAAACTCGACAGACTCATCGCCGCTGCGCCAAACATAGGATTGAGCTGCCACCCAAACAGCGGGATCCAAACCCCCGCTGCCAGCGGGATCCCTATAACATTGTAGAAAAATGCCCAGAACAGGTTCTCATGAATGTTTCTGAGCGTCCGGCGGCTCAGCCGGATCGCCGCCGGCACATCGCGCAGACGGCTCTTCATCAGCACTACATCTGCCGCATCGATCGCGATATCCGTTCCTGCGCCGATCGCAATGCCGATGTCAGCCCGCGTCAGTGCCGGGGCGTCATTGATCCCATCTCCCACCATCGCGGTCCTGCCCTTTGCCATCAGATTCCTGATGACACTCTCCTTCCCATCTGGCAGAACGCCCGCGATCACCTCGTCAACACCTGCCTGCCGCCCGATCGCATTGGCTGTCCGCTCATTGTCGCCTGTCAGCATGACGACATGGATCCCCATGCCCTGAAGCTCCTCCACCGCCTGACGGCTGTCCTCCTTGATGACATCCGCCACAGCGATCATTCCCACAAGCACATCTGCCGTCCCGTTCTCTCCTGTGCCCCCCTGTGCAAAGAACAAAGGGGTCTTCCCCTCCTCCGCAAGCCTCTCCGACCTGCGCACAAACTCCTGGGGAATGGCCTGCCTTGAGTTTATAAACTTAGCGCTCCCGCCGTACAGCACCCTGCCGTTCACCACGGCTGTCAGCCCGTTTCCGGGAAGCGCCCTGAACTCCGACACCTCCGCCGCATGCTTTTTGCCATCTTCCTTATCTGCAAAGTACGCTCTGGCATACTCATTGACAGCGCGCGCGAGCGGATGTTCACTCTTCTGTTCCAGCGCATACGCCATGCCGACAAGCTCTTCCTGCGTCACTCCGTCTGCCGGTATGACATCTGTCACTCTCGGCTCCCCACTCGTGATCGTGCCCGTCTTATCCAGCGCCACGACCGACACTTTGCCGGTCTCCTCCAGCGACACCGCCGTCTTGAACATGATGCCGTTTTTGGCGCCCACACCGTTTCCGACCATGATCGCCACAGGCGTGGCAAGCCCCAGCGCGCAGGGACAGCTGATCACGAGCACGGAAATTCCCCTGGCGAGCGCAAAACCAGCTGTCTGCCCGGCCGCAAGCCACACCAGAGCCGTCAGCAGGGCGATCCCGATCACCGCCGGTACAAACACGCCGGATACCTTATCCGCCACTTTTGCGATCGGTGCCTTCGTCGCCGCGGCGTCGCTCACCATCCTGATGATCTGCGAGAGCGTCGTGTCCTCTCCAACCCTGGACGCCCTGCATCTGATAAAGCCTGACTGATTCACCGTCGCGGCGGATACCTTGTCGCCAGCCTGCTTGTCAACTGGAATACTCTCACCTGTGAGCGCCGCCTCATTCACGGCGCTCGCACCCTCCAGCACGATACCGTCAACAGGAATGCTCTCGCCCGGTCTCACCACAAAGATATCCCCCACTGCCACTTCCTCGATCGACACCTTTTCCTCACTGCCCCCGCGCTCCACTACCGCTGTCCTGGGCGATATTTTCATCAGCCCCTTCAGCGCGTCCGTCGTCCTTCCCTTGGAGCGCGCCTCCAGCATCTTTCCGACCGTGATCAGTGTCAGTATCATCGCTGCCGACTCAAAATAAAACTCATGCATATATCCCATGACTGCCGCATGGTCATTTCTCATCTGCGCATCCGTCATGGCAAACAGTGCATACGTGCTATAGACAAAAGCCGCCGTCGAGCCGAGCGCGACCAGCGTATCCATGTTGGGCGCCCTGTGCCACAGGCTTTTGAAGCCGCTGACAAAGAACCTCTGATTGATGACCATGACTGCGGCTGTGAGCAGCAGCTGGACCAGCCCCATCGCGACATGATTGTCCGCCAGTGCCGACGGGACCGGGAAGTCCCACATCATATGTCCCATCGAAAAATACATCAGCACTGCCAGCAATCCAATGGAGTACAACAGCCTGCGCCTCAGCGCCGGAGTCTCCTTATCCCGCAGCATCTCCTCCTGTTCGCTGAGAGTGGAGCGCGCACCGCCGGATAACTGCGCACCGCCCTTGACCGAGGCGCCGTATCCAGCCTCCTCCACCGCCCTGATCACATCCGACGCGGCGGCAGTACCCTCCACTCCCATGGAGTTGGTGAGCAGGCTGACGGAGCAGGAGCTGACTCCCGCCACCTTCGATACCGCCTTTTCCACCCTCGCACTGCACGCGGCACAGCTCATGCCTGTCACCGTGTATTGCTCCATCTCTGCGCCTCCCTTCTCCATCCTGATCTGCTGTGAAGAACACAACCCTTTTTCACTTCATAAGCTTTTTGAGCGTCTGGATCAGCTCATCGACCGTCTCCTCCCTGCCATCCCGGATATCCTTCGTCACGCACGTCTTGATATGGTTCGCCAGGAGCACCCTGTTAAAGCTGTTGAGCGCTGCGTTTACCGCTGCCACCTGCACCAGTATGTCCGTACAGTAGACATCCTTCTCGACCATTCCCTTGATCCCGCGGATCTGCCCCTCGATGCGGCTCAGCCTGTTGATCATGTCCCTGTACTCTTTTCCTGTGCGCTCCTTCGTCTTCTGTGTACAGTCCTCGCACGCTGTGCCTTCTATTTCCACAGCTTCTGCTTCTTTTGCAGCTTTTTCCACAGCTCCGACAGTTCCTTCATTTTCCGTGTTCTCTGTGTTTTTTGCGTCTTCCATGTTTTCCAGTTTCTCCAGATTTTCGTTGCTCATTCAATTTTCTCCTTCTGTACAATACAGTGTATTTTTATACTATACCCTTGTAGGGTAAATGTCAATATCTATTTTTCATTTACCGCAAAATTCAGGCATCTGCTCCATCGCGTCCCGCGCCCCCTGCAGGCAGTCCATCAGCTTCGGCGAAAATGTCCCGCACTCGCCGTTCATGATCATGTCGAATGCCCGTTCCCTGGTACATGCCTTCTTGTAGCACCGCTCACTGACCAGCGCATCATACACATCTGCAACCGCCACGATCTGCGCTTCGATCGGGATCGCGTCGCCCACCAGATGATCCGGATATCCCCTGCCGTCAAAACGCTCATGATGATGCCTGCAGATCGTATAGGCATATTTCCTGTAGTGCTCGTCCCAAACACCCTCAAGGTGATCCAGAACCCCGCAGCCGCGCACCGTGTGCGATTTCATGCACTCGAACTCCTCCTCCGTCAGCTTCCCGGGCTTTAGCAGGATATTGTCCGGTATCGCGATCTTTCCGATATCATGCACCGCACTCGCCGACTCGATGATATGCACTTCCTCCTCCGTCAGCCCGTATTCCGGGTACCGCCTCATAAGCTCCCGTGCCAGGATCCTTGTGTAGTATTTCACGCGCTTTACATGCTCCCCGCTCTCGAGATTTCGGCTCTCCACGACCTCCGCCAGAATATCCGTGATCTGCTCATTGCGCTGTTTCAGCACCTCCGCCTGCTTACAGATCATCTCGTACTGGCGCTTCAGCGTGATCGTCTGGGATTCCACCCGCTCCTCCAGGCAGTTTCTGTACGCAAACAGATCGACCATGTTCCACACACGCCGGAGCACGATCTCATTGTCAAACGGCTTCTTGATAAAGTCCGTCACGCCGCAGTCAAAACACCTGCGCTCAGTACCGGCCGCAGTTTCCCCACTGATCACGAGCACCGGTATATGTTTCAGATATCCTCTCTGTTCCATGATCCGCAGCACTTCAAAACCGTCCATAACCGGCATGACCAGATCCAGCAGCACCACACAGACCTCGCTCTCATGTCCCGCGAGCAGGCTGATCCCCTTCTGTCCGTCCTCCGCCGTGAGGATCCCGTATTCCTCCCCGAGTATCTCCGCCAGCATCTCGCGGTTAACCTCCGCGTCATCAATTATCAATACCTTATTTCTCATCTTCATTCCTCTTGCCAGTTTTATTGAGTAACGTATGCTATTTTATATATGTTTTACATTGACATTATCTTAACATATCTGACAGAAGCTGCGCAACATGAAAATATCTGTAATAGCTTCCCCATTTACAGTCGACTTTCATCATATTTAGGATTGATTTTCATAAAATAAAGTGCGATACTAAAAATATCGTGTCAGACAATAAAATCATATAATCGCAAAAAACTTGACAAATATAAGGAGGAAAACCAGCAATGGAAAATCTTAAGATTCCTGAAAACTACCGTTCTGAGCTCAATCTGCATGACACACAGATCGCCATCAAGACGGTAAAAGACTTTTTTCAGAACCAGCTCGCGCATCGGCTGAACCTGACGCGCGTGTCGGCGCCGCTTTTTGTCGATCCCCTGTCCGGACTCAACGACAACTTAAACGGCGTGGAACGCCCTGTCAGCTTCGACATCAGGGAGCAGGGCGGACGCATCGCGGAGGTCGTACAGTCGCTTGCCAAGTGGAAGCGTTACGCCCTGCAGAAATACGGATTTGCTGTCGGCGAGGGCATCTATACCGACATGAACGCCATCCGCCGCGACGAAGATACCGACAACATCCACTCCATCTTTGTCGACCAGTGGGACTGGGAAAAGATCATCAACCGCGGGGACAGAAATCCCGACACGCTCAAGGCAGTCGTCCGAAATGTATACAGATGCCTCCAGAATACGGAGAAATACATGGCGATCCAGTATGACTATATCGATGAGATCCTTCCCGACGACATCTATTTCGTGACCACGGAGGAGCTGGCCGAGATCTTCCCCGACAACACCCCGAAGGAGCGCGAATACTACATAGCGAAGGCAAAAGGCGCTGTGTGCATCATGAAGATCGGTGACAGGATGGAGAACGGAAAACCCCACGACGGACGCGCGCCGGACTATGACGACTGGTCCCTGAACGCCGACATCGTCGTGTACTATCCGGTTCTCGACATTGCCCTCGAGCTGTCAAGCATGGGAATCCGCGTCGACCGCGAGGCGCTGCTCTCACAGCTCGAGAAGGCAGGCTGCCCTGAGCGCGCACAGCTCCCCTATCAGAGAGCCGTTCTGAACGAGGAACTGCCGTTTACCATCGGGGGCGGTATCGGACAGTCGCGCATCTGCATGTTCTTCCTCAGAAAAGCACACATCGGCGAGGTCCAGTCCTCACTGTGGCCCGACGACGTGGTGAAGGCCTGTGCCGAAAACGGGATCAATCTCTTATAAACACCTTACAGAAATATAAAAAGACCGGATACCGGTCTTTTTATATTTGCTTTTCGTATTTTCTGAGCACGGAACACTCCAATGCTCCGACCGATATGTAATTATGCTCCACGGCATAAAAGTCTGTATGTTCTCCGGCGATCTCGCACTCTGCGTCCTCCAGCGCGTACTCCCATTCATTTTCTGACACGCATGACACTTTGTATACATCTTTGTAGCGCGGAAACGGCGCCGGGATCGTCTCCCTGATCCCCCTGCATTCCTCCGGACTGCACGCCGGGAAATTGATATTCCAGATCTCATGCGGCAGCATCTTCCTGTCAATGGCATCTCTCAATATCTCTTCAAGATACCTGTCCACGAGCGCATGCTCTTCCCGCCAGGTGGAGACCGCTATCCCTTTGATCCCCTGATACACCGCCTCTCTCGCCGCTGCTACCGTTCCGGAATACACAGAGTCGTATCCCATATTATGGCCGTTGTTGATCCCCGAGATCACGACATCCGGCCTTCTGTCAAGAACCGCCTGCACAGCCACTTTCACACAGTCCGCCGGCATACCGCTGCAGCTGTACGCTGCCTTCACCTCCACAGAAAACGGCACGCGCCGGATCCGGAGCGCCTCCGCGACAGTGATACTGTGTGACACTGCGCTCCTCTGCCCCGAAGGTGCCACGATATAGACTTCATCCGATATCTTTACGGCGATCTGTGCAAGCTTTCTGATGCCTGCTGCATCGATCCCGTCATCATTCGTTATCAGTATCCTCATTTTTCATCCTCCTGCAGATCATATATGAAAGCGCCTCTTCAGCTCCACGCGCGCCCTCCTGCCGCCTATGATCAACGTGCCGAGCAGCAATATCACAGACACATTCAGCGCGATCACTGACAGCATCGAATCCGTGATGATCTGCACCAGGCTCAGAAGGATGGTCACCGCGCTGCAGAGTACCATAAAGATCTGCACCATCAGATAACTCTGCCAGTTCTTGCGGTTGATGAACATGCACACCACGATACCCACATCGATCAGCAGGATGCCGGACGGAAACACATAGTTGACCGACCAGCCGTTGTAGCCCACCGAAAAGTCGACCGCCACCAGCATGATCACTGCGATGATCGTGAGTACGACTGTCTTCGCGATATAGCCGCTCGTCCCCAGAATCGCATACCGGATCACAATGTATCCAAACAGGAGCACCAGCCCGCCGATGATATACACCAGCGACTGCACCTCGGTAAGCATGCATATATTCACGAAGATGATCTCCGTCACCACCGCCAGAAACAGGTAGAGCCTGGAAATGAACACCAGCTTCCTCGACCGGACCCGGATGTCAGGATACATATTCTCCACCTCGACAGTCGGCTCCAGGACCGTTCCGCACAGCGGGCAGCGTTCCGCCTCGTCAAGCACCTCTATCTTACATTGTCTGCATCTACTCATAGTTCACCCCATTACTCTCAATCTCCACGCTGACACCGTCCTCGGCGATCTTTCGGAAAAAACCGCGCTGCACTGACGCGTCAGCAAGATCATAGCTGAAACTGAATACCAGTGTGCTTCCATAAGAACATATGTTTCCCTTGATATGCTGCCCCTTTGACATGGCAAGGCACGAATGGAACATCTCCACATATGGCTTATACACATCGTCGACGGTTATATTCCCTATGTTTGTGATCGTCGAAGTATTCGCGAGCGCCGACTGGGTATACACGGCCCTCATGGCGATATTCTTGATCAGCAGCGGCGCCGCCCGCGCCACCAGGATCTTTTCATTCGATACATTGTATGAAAAGAGCCGCTCCAGATTCTCTTTGTTGATCTGTTGTTTGAGGCTGTCCCTGACAATGGCGAGCACCTCCTCAAAAGCATACTCCTCCTCGACAGGATGGAACTCTGCCGACACCATGACAAAAAAGTTTTTCGTGGTGATGGAATTGAAATACGGCCGCAGATTGACAGGCACCGCCACCCGGACCGGCTTGTCGGACGGCATGCCGTGCATACACTCCCTGTACACACTCCAGACAAATACCCCCACCAGATACTCATTGATGCTCACGCCATACTGATGACACACCTTCTTCAGCTCAGGCACCTGCATATAGCCGTGCATGATCCCAAACTCACCCGGGCTAAGCCGCTCGCCCTTGATGAGATATGCTTTTTGGGTCTGATAGCCCTTCTCAGAACTTTTTCTGTAATTTTTCAGGAAGCTGTCCTCCCTGTTCAGGGAAGTGCTGCTGGCGAGCAGATCGCCCTTCTCTCCCTTGAGCTCAGGATGAAGCAGTCTCAGATACTGATACGTCAGCTCCTTTAAGAAATTGATACCGCCCATGCCGTCTGTCAGCACATGAAACACCTCCAGATTGATGCGGTATCTGTAATATGTGACGCGGAACAGATAACTGTTGTTCCTGTTCGGGTAAATGTATCTGCACGGAAATGTCGTCTCCTCCCGGACCTTCGGCGCCGGCTTGCCATTCTCCTCAAAATAATACCAGAACACGCCCTGCCGCAGCCTGAGATTAAAGCCGTCAAATTTGGGCAGCACGATGTCAAGCGCCTGCTGCAGCAGCTCCGGATCGATCTGTTCCGTGAGTGTCACACTGATGCGGTACACATTGCTCATGCTGTCGCCGGCTATAACAGGAAAAAGATGGGCCGTGTTATCCAGCTTGTCCCATCTGATATCCCTCATCGTACTCTCCGCCTTTACGGGCTTTGTCTTTTTTCCTTCCTTCTCTTTTCCATGTCCCTGCACAGGATCCGTTGATCTTTTCTTCATACACAGCCCCATTTCTCAATGATATCATCTATAGTATACTCTCAAATGAAGACCGTATCAAGAAAAATTATCAGTCAGTCCCTAGAGCGTGTTTGAAAAATCATTCCCGCCATCTATACGCCCCACTTTGCGTGATATTTGCACCGAATTCAGTCAACATAGCCCGCTATGCCTCCTTCATTCGGCACAAATCTCCCACAAACTGTGACGCACATCTGACGGAAAGCATTTTTCAAACACGCTCTAGTTCAGTGCCGCCTTCCTCACGCGCGCACGCACCTGGGAGCCGACGAGCAACGTGAGTGCCATCTTCGCGAGATCGCCCGCGATAAACGGAAGCACGCCCGCGGCGAGTGCCGCGCCAATGCTCAGATCCGCCTGGTACGCAAGCCACACCGTTCCAAATGCATACGCCACTGCAGTTCCCGCAACCATGCCGGTAAAGCTGATGCCGATCTGCCCGTTCCATCGGTCGATACAGTAACCGCAGATCAGAGCCATGAAGATAAACCCGATCAGATACCCGCCTGTCGGTCCAAAGAGCTTCGCCGGACCGCCCGTGAAAGCCGAGAACACCGGAAGTCCCGCCAGCCCCAGCAGCAGATACACCAGATAGCTGATCGTGCCGCGCCGCATTCCCAGGATGTAGACAGAAAAATAGACCGCAAGATTTGTCAGCGAGATCGGCACCGGACTGAACGGCAAAGGCAGCGACAACGGTCCCGCAATACATGTGAGTGCCGCCATCAATCCGATCAGGGTGATCTCTTTTGTCCTCGTATTCATTCGCATCAATCCTCCATTCAAAATGTTAACCATTGTTTCATTTATAGTTTACATTCAATGTCTGAAAATGTCAATACCATAATTCTCCGTATCGTCCTGAAACGCCATACCCAGCAGTTGCAGGTTTTTCGGACACAAAAAAATGGAAGCAAGGGGGCTCGAACCCCTGAACAAATGCTTCAACCCATAATACTATTATTTTCATTACTGTACCTTTATCGAAAATCCATCATAAATTCCAACAGGTACATCCTCGCCAAAAGAATACTCTTCCATCGTTTCTTTTTCGAATCGATACACCATCACTATCTCTTTTATCGGATCGACTATCCAATACTCCCGAACTCCAGCAGCCTGATATTTAAACAGTTTTTTGAAATAATCCATCTCTTTATTTCCCGGTGAGATGATTTCTATTATCCAATCAGGAGCACCATTACATCCTTTATCTGTAATTTTATCTTTGTCACAGATAACAGATATGTCCGGCTCAACATAATTTTTGTCATCCCTATTCAAAAATACAGCAAATGGGGCTGGAAACACTTCACATTCACCATTATTTTCTCTAATATACACATTAATTTCTGTATTGATAAAGTTTAATAATCTTTGATGTCTTGTACCTGGCGGTACCATATAATAAATTTTTCCATCAATCAGTTCTGCCCGCTCTCCATCAGGCAATGCATAAATATCTTCAATTGTGTAAGACTCTAATGTTCCTGCTGCATCCATCTGATCGACCTCCTTCTAATATATATGATACCTTTTCCTGAACATTATAGCAATAAATAATTTGATAATATTCTCTATTTTTACTTGCATTCTGTGTCAACTGTGATATAATAATGTGCATGGGGATATAGCTCAGCTGGGAGAGCGATACGTTCGCAACGTATAGGTCACGAGTTCGAGTCTCGCTATCTCCATTTTGGAAGCATAGCTCAGCCGGGATGAGCGTTCGCCTCACACGCGAGAGGTCAGGGGTTCGAGCCCCCTTGCTTCCATTTTTTTGTGCCTGAAAAACCTGGAGCAAGAGGACTTTCCAAAAACGTCGCTGAAGACATCGTCAGGCTTAAGATTTGAAAAGGCTGTATTTTTTGCCACACTTATGATATACTTTTAGATAGAGATCGAGTAGGGGAAAAGGTTTTCCCCTGCCCGCGCGCCGTGCACCCGTCATCGCATGCTGACATGTTTCCTGCGGGTGTCCGTTCACATCAAAATATCTGCCCACAGGAGGTTTCCCTTATGCACTCGATCATTAAGATCCTGGAATTGATATTGACCTGCATTGTCGAGATCAGCACGATCATTCTGGAACTTTTCGGGGTCGCCATCCTGGTCTTTACAGCTGTGAAATGCTTCCTGTACTGGATGAAGCAGGACTCGCGGATCAGGCTGGATCTGGCGCAGGGCATCGCCCTGTCACTCGAATTCAAGATGGGCAGTGAGGTTCTTCGTACCGTCGTCGTGCGCGAATGGGGCGAGCTTGGCATCCTGGGCGTCATCATCCTGCTGCGCAGCATCCTTACCTTCCTGATCCACTGGGAGATCAAGCATGAGGAAAAAGCACTGGCGTTAGACAAAACAGGATCCTCAGACAAAGAACAATAAACATAACACATGTCATATAATGAAAAGGAGGTCTGCAATATGACGATCGGCAATATTCCGGGATTGTATCCCAGCTATTCCCCATACACAAATCCAGTCTCCCCGTCTGCAAGGCCGGCAGATGGAGACATCAGCACAGCAGGTGCTGTCAACCCGTCAGAGGAGACAGATCAGCACAGCGCTGACCCCGACAAGGTCAGAAAGCCCGGAAAGCGCTCCGCACCGGAGGACTGTGAGACCTGCGCCAACCGCACCTATCAGGACGGTTCCGACGAGGGCAATGTCTCCTTCAAGTCAGCTGCACACATCTCACCGGAATCAGCCGGCGCGAGAGTGCGCGCCCACGAGGGAGAGCATGTATCCAACGCGTACAAGAAAGCGGCGCAGAAGGACGGCAAAGTGATCAATGCCTCCGTGTCCATCCACACCTCAATCTGCCCCGAATGCGGACGTACATACGTTTCCGGCGGTGTGACGCACACACAGATCAAATATTCCAACGAGGATAATCCATACACCAAAAATCAGAAGGAACTCGACGCGGCAAAGTTCAAGGGTGCCAATATCGACTACGCGGCATAACAGCCATAAAGCGAACAGGGGAAGAGCCATCTTCCCCTGTTTGTCGTACCTGGCACCCGATCCTGTTAATACTCATCCTGGAATTCGTGATGATATTCCGTCATACGCCACTCTCCGTCCCCCTCATAGGCGAGCTCCGCAACAAAATGGTTCCCTGGAAAAACCCCTGAAACGCATGTGTCTGAATAAACCGCAAGCCCGGCATCCAGCACAATTTTCTTCTCCGGGTTGTCCGGATCTCCCAGAATCCTGTCCTCCCTGGACACAAAGTACGGCAGAATCCCGCTCTCACCGTACCCAAAACGGATCTGCGCCCCTGCGCCATACCTGGCAGATGCATCGATGATCTCATCGTTCGCGAAAGGATGCCCTACGCCTCGCCCATCAATCTGCAGCTCCACACTCTCATCGCCGTACACAGTATCCATATGCTGCTGTATCATGGGCAGATAGATGTCATCATGAAGCTCATACGCATACCAGCTCCCATCTGCTCCTCTATCCACGACAAACAGCTGCTCCATATAGAACCCCGTTCCATGTGATCCGAATCCACCCATGATGACCAGCTCCCGCTCTCCATCCTCATCCAGATCCTCCTCGAACCAAAACGGCACTTCCCAATAATTTGAAGAAAAGCTGCTGTCGATCCGCACATACTTCCCATCCGGCGTTCCGACCAGTATCGTGTCGATCGTGTTCATTCCATAAAATTCAAAGTTCTCCGTCCTTCCGATCAGATTCACCCACGAATACGCGTCCCTGCGCCTCGCCCTGCCTTTCGTGCTGACTGCCTCATCGCAATAGTCAAAAAAAGCATCCATATTTCCCTCATAGCAAGGTACCAGACCGTCAATCCTTCTCTGGACTGCATCTGTCGGTTCGTACTCCTGTCCGATCTGATAGCGGTCTGCACGATCACCTCTCCTGTGTGCCGTCCAGGGCCTCCACTCCCCCTCATCCTGTGAGGCGTCATGCCCGTCGGCCTCCCGGACCGTCTCCGCATCGACCAGCCAGTATGCATAGTCATTGCAGAGGATCGTCCCCTCCCTATCGCCGATCCTCTTCTCCCCTGAAAGATCAGACATGATCTCCGTTGTCAGATCATCCCCTGTAACTGGAAGGATCCTGCCGTCTGCGCGGTTTCCGGACCGGTAATTCAGTATGATATACGATGCATCGTCAAATACGATCGATGCGGCCTGTGTATCCGCCATCGCGATATCCTGCATGACAGGCTGTACGGCTCCGCTCCGGACATCGACCCGCCACAGACTCCCTGTGATCACGCCATCTGTCTCATCGCCCGCCATCACATATGCGACCGCGTTCATTCCATCCCGTTCCTCTTCGTCTGCCGTTTCCTTCGCCCCGTCATTGTCCGCGTATGCAAACGTGCGAAAGTCTGCAGCTTCACCAGACACCATGTCCGATCCCATCAAGATCTTTGTATACTCATTTTCACCATCCGTCCCTCTGATCATACCGGAGCGCCAGTTCGCCTCTCCACTCAGAGCTTTATCGTTCAAAGCCTCTCCGTCCACAGAGTCCGCTGCCAGCATACCCGGTATCCCCTGCGCTGTCTGCGCATCCGTCCTGCCGACGGGCAGCGTCATCAGCGCCTCCTGCCGCGGCTTAAAAAACAGTCCCGCCATCACGACAAGCACACCGCACAGCACAAATGCGGAACCCATCACATTTCTCTCCCTGTACTGCAGTACATTTCTGATCCTGCATTTCAGTGAGGGTTCACCAAATGTGATCGGCGTCAGCGTATACCCGTTCTGCCGCGCCGCATATTTCAGCAGACTCTCCGCGTATTTCTTCCGGATGTCTTCATCCGCATTGGCGATCACCGCCTCATCACAGGATATCTCCATATCCCTCACAAACAAAAAGTACGCCGCCCACACCAGCGGGTTAAACCAGTGGATCACCGCGACCGCCCAAAAAAGCGGTTTAAAAATATAGTCCCGCCTCTTCCTGTGGTAATCCTCGTGGGCGATAACATACGTGCACTCCTGCGCATCAATTGACCGCGGCAGATAGATCACGGGCGGGAACAATCCCCACAGAAAAGGCGACTCAATCCCGTCTATCGTCCGAATCCCAGCGGCGCATTCTTCTGAAAATGGCTCCGCATTCCTGATCTTTCCCCGAAACTTCCAGACTGCCCATATATTTCCTGCCGCCAGCAGGAGTACCCCGGCTCCCCACACAAACGCCATGACCGCCCTTCGCGCATTTTTCTCCCGTCCGTCACCTGTGTGGTACTCATGATATGTCGTCCCATCATTCGAATCGGTGCCCGGAACGCCCCCCATCCTATCGGGTGCATCCTCATGACTGCTGATTGCTGTCGTCGTGATCTGTTCATTCGGAAGATAGTCTACCTTTCCCTCCACCCCATCCTGAATGAATGACGCCTCACTGTTTGAGTCCGTGCCCGGAACGCCGCCACCGGCCGGTACGTCATAATTGTGCGATATGCCACTGTACGTGATCGTCGCTATAACCTCATTTGGAAGATCATCTGCTTCTCCCTCTGACACAACCGGCTGTCCACCCTCACTCCGTCTGTCGATATCAAAATCCGCAACCCAGGCCGGCACGAGGCTGAACGGTCCTTCGAGCCGGAACGGAATACAGAGGTTGACAAAGACCACGAACCATAAAAAATATACAAACTTCCGCTCCCACCGCAGCAACAGCGCCCGGAGAACCATCACCACCACGATCGTATAGCAGCTGATCATGCTGATGCTCAATATCCTGACAAACAAATCCCCCATCATGTCCTCTTCATCCCCTTCCGTTCCTCAGTCCTTATACTCCTCGATCAGTGTCACCAGCTCCTCGATATCGTTTTTGCTGAGCTTCTTTCTCTTTAAAAATCCTGCCACGAAATTCGGCAGGGAGCCGTTGTGGTTCTCCTGCAGATACTGCTCTCCCTTTCTGCTTGTATACTCCTCCTTGCTGATCTTTGACGTGACCACAGCCGCCTGATTCTGGAAAATGTCGTTTTCACAGATCTTGCGCAGGACCGTGTACGTCGTCGACTTTTTCCACCCGAACCGCTGCGCCGCCATCTTCACCAGCTCCCCGCTCCGTATCGGCTCCTTCTCCCAGATCAGTTCCGCCAGCAGATTCTCCGCCTCCGTCATGATGTATGTAACCATTCGTCTTCTCCTCCTTCTTACAACAGCCTCATGAGGTCTCCATTATACATCATATATAATGAAACCGCGAGAGACAGTGACTATAAATATAAAACAGGTTTAAAACATTTAAACTAATTATAGTCTAAACGTTTTAAACCTA
>ERZ778517.1759-NODE-1759-length-14734-cov-4.636964_pt1 | contig 14734 bp, 16 predicted proteins | sample MGYA00510341_ERZ778517 | MGnify/ENA primary metagenome ERZ778517 (study PRJEB29527, sample SAMN07138964) | mouse gut metagenome | material: feces | host: mouse | place: China:Nanjing | collected 2016-01-25 ... | reverse complement strand
GGGTAAAAGTATACAGGGAAAATGTTGTCAGGGAAACCACGCTTGCAGGGAACAGGAAGTGTTACAAACATGTGGAACAGGAAATTGGCAGGATGAGGCTGCAGGCAGTAAGGCCCGAGCATATACAGAAGGTTTTAAACAGGATGAAACAGGAAGGCTATTCCAGGGGATATATTAACCATACCAGGGTGACTATGGACATGCTGTTCAGGCAGGCTTACATGAACGGGATAATTACTTCAAACCCTGTAAGCAAATCAGTCATGCCAAAGGTGGAAGAAAGGAAAAACCCACGCAGGAGGGCACTTACAGAGCAGGAGCAGAAGGTGTTCCTGGAATGTGTGGAGAAAAGGAAGCCTTTTTATGCAGGCATATTCTATGTAGGGTTTTCCACTGGCTTAAGGATTGGCGAAATTAATGCCCTGGAATGGGCAGACATTGACTTTGACAATATGGAAATACATGTAACAGGCACAATGATAAAAGTGGCAGGCAAGGAATACAGGAAAGGGCCAGTAAAAACGGAAGGCAGCAGGAGGACTGTACCAATGCTTCCAGCAGTTGCAAGAAGGCTCAGGAAACATAAGGCAGAACAGGCAGAACTGCATATGATGATGGGGGATAAATGGAAGCCTGCAAAGGGGCTGGAGAACCTGGTATTTACTACTATGTTTGGCATGCCACTTATGACGTTGTCTGTTGGAAGGTATATAGATTCAACGGTAAATGCCGTAAACCGCACAGAAGAGAAGAGGGCAGCAGCGGAACACAGGAAGCCGGTGGTTATGGAAAGCTTCTGTCCACATTCCATGAGGCATACATTTGCAACAAGGGCACTGGAAAGGGGGATACCGCCAAGGGTAGTACAGAGTTACCTTGGACATTCAACTATTGACATGACAATGAACATCTATACACATGTAACTGCTGAACTGGAGAAAGAAGAAATAAGGAAACTGGCAAACCAGTTCTGATTATTTTATATTCTAAGCAGGTATAACAAGGTGCAAATAAATTAAAAAATGGTGTCAATAGTGGTGTAAAACTAAAAAACGGGCTTACATGAAGCCTTGTAAACACTGTAAATACTGGCATTATAAAAAATAAACATATTATCCCATGAGGATAACATGCTTTTTATTGTTGATGAGGCATCAGGTGTTGCAGAACCAATTATGGAGGCAATACTTGGTACATTATCTGGTGAAAATAACAAATTGCTTATGTGCGGGAATCCCACAAGGACTTCTGGCACATTTTTTGATGCCTTTAATTCCGACATGGCACTTTATAAATACCATACAGTATCTTCACTGGACAGCCAGAGGACAAACAGGCAGAATATTGCGTCCCTGGTACGTAAGTACGGGGAGGACAGCAATGTTGTACGCGTCAGGGTGAAAGGGCTGTTCCCTAAGCAGCAAGATGATGTGTTTATTGCCCATGAAATTGTGGAACAGTGTGGAAGCAGGCTGTACAGGCTGGATGAAAAAAATCTGCTGCCATATATAATTTTTGGTGTGGATGTAGCAAGGTATGGAAATGATGAAACTGTTATTTACCGTAATGCAAGGGGCAGGCTGGAAATGGTAAAAAACCGCAGGGGACAGGACCTTATGAAAACTGTCGGGGATATTGTTTCAGAATATAAGAAGGCAGTTAAAAAGTTTCCAGATTATAAGGGGCATATTTATGTAAATATTGATGATACTGGTCTTGGCGGAGGGGTTACAGACCGCCTTGTTGAAGTAAAACGTGAACAGAAACTGCACAGGCTTGCTGTAATCCCGGTCAATGCGGCAGAAAAGATTGAAACAGATACAAAAGAAGGCAGGGAAGCAGCAGGGCATTATAATAACCTTGTAACGCATATGTGGGCAGTCTTAAGGGATCTGCTAAGGAATAAGGAAATAGAAATAATGGAAGAACAGGAAACATTTGCACAGCTGGTAGTAAGGAAGTATTTTATGGCAAGCAACGGGAAAATAGAACTTGAAAGTAAAAAAGAAATGAAGAAAAGGAACATTCCTTCACCAGACCGCGCAGATGCCCTGGCACTTGCAACATACCTTGGAAAAATCAAAAAGTATACTGGCAGCATACCAGCAGATACTTCTTTAGGGAAGGACAGCTACTGGAAGTAAGGAGGGGAAATGTCTGTAAATAAAGAAACAGGACGCATTGGGCAGCGGCGTTATGGTGGTACATTGTATGAGGAATTTCTTCCTGAACTCCGTGGCAAAAGAGGGACAGAGGTTTACAGGGAAATGTCAGAGAATGACGACATTGTAGGCGCTGTCCTTTTTGCTGTTGAAATGCTTGTGCGGCAGTGTAACTGGAATGTTGAGCCTGGAGGGGACACAGCAAAGGATAAAGAAGCAGCAGGGTTTGTCAGGCAGTGTATGGATGATATGTCGGAAACATGGGTTGATACAATTTCTGAAATACTGTCATTTATTACATTTGGCTGGAGCTACCATGAGATAGTATATAAACGCCGTATGGGAAGGACAAAGGATAAACGTACCAGGAGCAAGTATAATGATGGCCTTGTCGGATGGATGAAACTTCCAGTACGTGCACAGGAAACATTATACCAGTGGGAATATGACAGTGAGGATAACCTTCTTGGCATGACGCAGCTTGCGCCGCCAGACTGGAAGATATGCACAATACCAGCAGAAAAAGCATTGCATTTCAGGACTAAAAGCAGGAAGGACAATCCAGAAGGGAAAAGCATACTAAGGAATGCATACCGTTCGTGGTATTTTAAGAAACGCATCCAGGAGATAGAGGGCATAGGCATTGAAAGAGACCTTGCAGGGCTGCCAGTAATACATGCACCGCAGGGTATGGATATATGGGACAGGGAAGACCCTCATATGGTACAGATGTACGCTGGGCTGGAAAAAATGGTAAATAGTATAAGGCGTGATGAAACGGAAGGCATAATACTGCCATATGATTTTAAACTGGAACTGCTTAGTTCCGGAGGGACAAGGCAGTTTGATACAAATGCCATCATAGAAAGGTATGATACAAGGATTGCAATGACAGTGTTAGCAGATTTTATCTTCCTTGGACACCAGCAGACGGGTAGTTTTGCCCTTAGTTCTGATAAGACAGAACTGTTTGCCGCTGCCATAGGGGCGTTCCTTGATATCATATGTGAAACATTCAACAGCCAGGGTATACCAGCCTTAATTGACATTAATGGGAAATATTTTGAGGGCATATCGGGTTATCCTGAAATGACACATGGTGACATTGAAGATATGGACATTACTAAGGTTTCAGCGTTTATAAAGGATATGACAGGTATTGGCGTCCTTGTGCCTGATGACGGGCTGGAAGATTACATACGCCAGGCGGGGCATCTGCCAGAAAGGACTTCTGATACTAGGGAAACCGATAGTATAAGGCAGGGACAGCAGGAAAAGGAGCAGCCTCCAGAACCAGAAGAAACACCTGGCACAGATGCCGGGGAAATACCAGGGGAAGAAACAGGGGCAGCAAAGAAACGGTTAGGAAGGTGCATATAAGATGGCGTTGCGTTTCATTCCAGCAGGGGCAAAGGTTTTCAGGAAAGCACGTACAAAAGACAGTAGGGAAGTCCTGCGGAGGCTTCAGGGTTACCTGGACAGTAACTGTGGGAAGTTTGCTGTAATATTATGCAGCTTCTGGAAAGACCAGCAGGATGCGGTTACATACCAGGAACTAAGGCGGGCAGTGGCAGACGGGACAATAACCACAGAAATGCTGGGACTCTGGATGCAGGACTATTCAGTCCTTGTGGCAGGGCAGCTTGCAGGGATGTGGGCGGATGCTGCTGCAGCAGGTGCAAAGGGGCAGCCACTTCTTGATGGCACTGGTTTTAAATTCAGCCTGCAGGAACCTGGGATAGCTGGATGGATAAGCCAGCGTGGGGCAGAATTTATTACATCCAGCACACAGGAGCAGAAAGATGCCATTGCCGCACTGCTGTCAAAGAAAATGCGTGACGGGCATACGGCTGGTGAACTTGCCAGGCTTATCCGCCCATGTATCGGTCTTACGGCAGGTGATGCAAAGGCAGCAGCAAGGTTTTATGACAATATCGTGGGGAACATGAAGAAAGAGCATCCACGCATGAAACCAGAAAGTATAAAAAGGAAAGCCCTTGATGCAACACAGAAGTATGCAGAAAGGAAACACAGGTACAGGGCGTTTACAATTGCACAGACAGAATGTGCTTTTGCATACAACAGGGGTGCAGATGAAGGGGTGAGGCAGGCACAGGCACAGGATTTGTTAGAGCCTGTAAAAAAACGCTGGTGTACATCTGGTGATGATGCTGTATGTACACTTTGTAATTCGCTTGACGGGACTGAACTGGATATGGATGAAAATTTTAATATAGGGGGTAGAATACTTTTTAAGGGGCAGCATCTTTTACCGCCAGCACATCCAAGGTGCGCATACGGGGTACAGTATATTGAAACCAGCCCGCCAGTACATACAGATATCCCAGGCATGGATATTGCTGTTACACAAAACAATTCTTTCAGGGAGTACAGTGATGAAGAAATAAATAACATTGCAGGGCAGACAGAAACAATTATTTCCAGGTATGTAAGCACACCAAGCAAATGGAGCGGCAATATGGTTATCACAGACAGCGGGGTTGATGATGGCACAGGGCATATTGTAAAATATGGGAAACTGTGGGACTGTGACATTGTTACAGGGCATGAAACAGCCCCTGCAATTATAATGCATGAACAGCTCCATGCAAGGTCAGCCAGCTATTACGGGGTAAATGTATACAGCCAGTTCCAGCGTATTGAGGAGGCTTCTGTACAGTATATGGCAATGGAAATCTGTATGGCAGAAGGCATTGAGGTTATTGACTCTGTTTATGATGAAAACGTGGACATTTTAAGAAAAATAAGAGGGTATTTAGACAGCTTTGGGACAGACCTGGATTTTGCAAAGGCATTAATAGAAGTCCCCCTTCCAGGGCGTATGGACTGGATTTCTGAAAAACTGTATGCTACAATAAGGGAAAATACAAAAATTACAGTTGCAGATTACATAGGACTTACAAACCTGTTAGATTCTTTGTATTAGGAGGGGCAGCATGGAAGCACAGGAAATAATAGACTGGATAAAACAGAAACAAAAAAAAGGCGGCAATCCAGAAGAATGGTTCAGTATACTTGATGCTATAAATGAATTTTATGACAGTGATAAACCTGAAAGTGAAAAGAGAAAATTCTATCCATTAGGGTATGGGGAATCTGTAGGCATGGTTTGTGACGGGCTGTTACGTTGCAGGAACTGTATATGTGCCAGATGTAAAAAGAAAGGTGGTGACATATATTCAGACTCCTGCAGTGTATATGAGATTGTACCAAAGGAAATATGGACAGTAAAGGACGGACAATGCAAGTATTATGAAGAAAAATAAATTTAAGAGGTTAAAGGACATCTTGTACAAGGTGTCTTTTTTTGATGGAGGCATACAGCATGAAAAAATTTTCTGATTTAATAGTTAAAAACAGGCAGGAAGGGCTGCCAGAAAAAAACAAGGCAAGCCCGGGGGATATAGCGGGAGGGAAATTTTCCATAACAAAGTCTGATAACGGGAGGCATCTGGCATTTGGATGGGCAAGCATAGCCATAAAAAACAATGGTGAGGTTGTGGAGGACTGGCAGGAGGATATCATAGAGCCTGCCGAACTGGAAAATGCTGCCTATGGGTTTGTTGAGCTTTATCGGGAAGGCGGGGAAATGCACGAAAGGGGCGGTGCTGCTGTCCTGGTGGAAAGCGTTATCTTCACAGAAGAAAAAGCAAAAGCAATGGGTATTCCAGAAGGCATCCTGCCAACGGGCTGGTGGATTGGCTTTAAAGTTACTGATGAAGATGTATGGGAAAAGGTTAAGGATGGGACATACAGTATGTTTTCTATTGAAGGCACAGCAGAGAGGGTGGAGGTGGAAGATGGAAACAGTACATAATATTCTGGTGGTTATTGAAATATTGTTCTGTGTATTGGAAACAGCTGCCCTGGCTTTTTTGTTATGGTTTTTCAGGGATGTAACCAGGAATCCGTTATATAATACAGGAAAGGGGAACAGGATGGCAGCAAAGCTTAAAAACCTGGAAGTAACTAAAGTGGACTTTGTAGATGAAGGTGCTAACCCTGGCGCACATATCCGCCTGTTTAAAAGGAAAGACAGCGGAGGGCAGCAGGAAGTGGACAGCACTGGCGAAGGGCAGGGCAGCCCGTTAAAAAAGCTGCTTGGCTTTATAGGGAAGGCAGCTGGCATGGGGCAGGATGAAATTGACAGTGCAGCCAGTGAGATACAGAAAAGCGGTTCTTACAGCTTCAATGAAAGGCTGGATGAAGCAAAGAACAGGAAAATTGAAGATGAAATATGGGATTTATGTTATGCACTGCAGTCTTCATTAAGTTCAATATTAAATGACAGTGAGCTTGACAGTGCAGGTGCAGAGGCAGCAATGCAGGAAAGCCTTGGCGAGTTTATGGAAGTGGCAGGGGAAGCGGTTTCCAGGTGGTCTTCTGGGAATACCAGCGGCATTGCAAAGAAAGAAACTACAGACAATGCTGCCCCAGTGGCAGCAGCAGGGACAACAGGCAGTACAGTAATGGAAGGGGAAACAGCAATGGAAATTGACAAGAGTAAATTAACACCTGCTGAACTGGCATTTCTTAATTCTATTGAGAAACGCTGTGGGAAAGCAGGGGCAGACAGCCAGAGCCATGCAGATGAAGGGACAGGCGGGCAGCAGCCAGATGCCACAGGTGCAGGGAAACCTGGTGTGGCAAAGTCACAAGGCAGCAGTACAGGCACAGGGATGCCAGAAGCAGCAGGCACAGTGCAGACACCGCCAGTACAGGAAGAGCCACAGGGTGGCAGTGGTGATGTATACAAGGGGCTGCACCCGGCAGTAAGGGCAGAAATAGAAGAACTTAAAAAGTTCCGTGAGGCAGTGGAAGAAAAAGAGTTACAGGCTGTTGCAAAAAAGTACGAAATCATTGGAAAAAAACCAGATGAGCTTGTGCCTGTTTTAAAAGAACTGAAAGCGGCAGGCGGCAGTGCATATAATGACATGGTTGCAATGCTTGACCAGACTGTGGATGCCATAGAGAAATCGGGTGTGTTTGCAGAGATTGGGAAATCTGGCGGCGCAGGCAGCGGAAGCGGCGGTGCATGGGCAAGGGCAGAAGCACAGGCAGTGGAACTTATGAAGTCAAAAACAGGCATGACCATGCAGCAGGCACTGGATTCAGTCTTTGTTTCAGACCCGGGGCTTGCAGCAGAATGTGAAAAAGAAGAATAGGAGGGGCAGCAGCATGGCAGATTATTTCGGGAGCAGCATAAACAGCAGCCCTGTTGTTGTATTCAAAGCAGGTACAGGGATAGAAAATGCAAGGGCAGTGGCGTTGTCACTTAAAGATGGTGCACTTGTTAAAGCAGGAGCAGGCAAAACTGTCCTTGGCATTTCCATTGTGGAAACAGATACAGATGTAAAGGCAGGGGAAGACATCACTGTCCAGGTCAAAGACATTGGTGAGTGGGTGGCAGGCGGTGGAATCCAGGCAGGTGATGAACTTGCATCTGATGCAGAAGGCAGGGCAGTGCCTGCAAAAGCAGGGGATTTTATTGCAGGCATGGCATTAAGCAGTGCAGACAAGGCAGGCACATGGGTAACAGTGCAGGTTACAAAATCAGGTTATAAAGCAGCTACAGCAGGTTAAAAGGAGGTACATACAATGTCAAGGGAAGTAAACAGCGCAGCAGAGATACAGGCACGTATTGCAAAAGGGTGGAAGCCTAACCGTTATCTTTCTAACATGAGCATGGCATTTTTTTCAGGGAACAGTGGTTATGTGGCATCCAGTATTTTCCCAATGTGTCCTGTAGATTTTTCTACAGGGTATTATTATGTATACAATAAAGGTGACCTTGCCAGGGACAATGTGGCAAGGAAGCCAAAGTTTGGCAAGGTGCAGCCAGCACAGATGGGGCATACAGATGCAACATACAAGTGTGAAGTAGACCAGGTGATAGTCGGCATTGACCAGATAGGGGCACTGGATTACCAGAGGGCAGGCGTGCCAGCGTCAGTTGACCCGAGGCGTGCGAAGAACCGTTTTGTGACAGACCAGCAGATGCTCCACCTTGACCTGCTGTTTGCAGAAAAATTTTTCAAAAGCGGTGTATGGGGGAATGAGTTTGAAGGTGTCACATCAGGCACAACACTTTCGGGAAGCCAGTTCATAAAGTTTTCTGATGCAAATTCTGACCCTGTGAAATTCTTTGACGCAAGGACAAGGGAAATACACCTTGGAGGCAGGAGGAAACCGAACAAGCTTACGATTGGTTATGATACATTCAATGCATTAAAAGAGCACCCAGACCTGTTAGAACGTGTAAAGTACACAGGGAGCACAGCAAACCCTGCAAAGGTAAATGAGCATGTCCTTGCGGAACTGTTCGGCTTTGAGCAGGTAAAAGTCCTTGATGCCACATACAATAAAGCGGGCAGGGGACAGGAAGATGACATGGATTTTGTATGTGAGCCAGACGGGGCGCTCCTTACATATACTACAGACAGCCCTGCACTGGATGAGCCGTCTGCTGGCTATATATTCACATGGGACATGCTTGGCAACGGGAATTATATTGCCATTGATACATTTGAAGGTGAAGGCGGCACACATTCTGAATTTATGGAAGGGCTTCTTTGTGCTGACATGGAAAAGACATGTGATGATTTAGCCTGCTATATGAAAAAATGTGTATAAGGAGGGAAACAGCATGCAGTATTTATGTGAAAAGCAGATTGCATTAGGCGGCAGTACATATAACCCAGGCGATATAATACCAGACGGTGTTGTTTTAGACAGCCGTTCTGGCAAGCTGGAAAACAGCGGGTATATATCAGTAATCAGGAATACACAGCCCATGCCATACAGCAGCGGGACAGCCCTGCCGCAAATTGGGGAAGTTACCATGTATACACAGGAAGAAGTTGACAAAATTGTTGCAGAAGCCATTGAAGAAGCAGTAAATAATACTGTTATGGAAATGGAACAGAAACAGCAGGAATTACAGGGGTATGCAGCAGAACTACGTGAAACAGTACCAGGGGCTTATGAAGGGACAGTCCAGATTTCCATAGAGGGGACAGCAGACGGGGATAATGCACAGGCCACAGTAATACCAGCCACCCAGGAGGAAATCCAGAAGGTATTTTCCATCATGCAGATGAACGCAGAGGATGGTGTGAAGGAAATAGCAGGCGTTACAAGTGACAATGTGCTTGTGCTCCTCCATGCAGCAGACAGCCGTAAGACAGTTAAAAATGCGGCAAAGGAACAGGCAGTTAAATTACTGCATACAGATGTCACTGGTGCAGGTACAGGCACAGCAGGAAGCAGTGCAGAGGGGGATGGTGCCTGATGGCATACACATATAACCCGGAAAATATCATGGAAGCAGGCAAAGACCGCATGAGGTTTGAGCTTGGCGACACAATGACAGAAGGGCAGGCAGACACCACAGCACTTTCAGATGAGGAGATACAGGCAGCAATTCAAATGTACCCTGGCAGATGGAAAAGGGCAAAGCTTGCACTCCTTGAAAGCCTGTGCCGCCGTTTTGCTTACGAGGTTGACACAAAGACAGACTCATTGTGGCTTTATATGCAGGAAAGAGCAAAACTCTGGCGTGCAGATTATGAAAGCCTGAAAAAAGAAGTGTCTGCTGGTCCATGCAGCATACCTGGCACTGGGAACGGGGCAGGCAGCAGGCCGCCTTATTTTTATGCAGGGATGCAGCATAATGGAAGGACAGGCAGCATATGAAAAACGCAAAAATGATGTACCTGAGGCCAGGAAACCTGTTCAAGGAATTTGTTATAGAGGACAGCAGGCAGGTTGTTACCAGCACAGGGAGGGTTGCAGGCAGTTATTCTGGCAATGGCACAAGGACATTAAAAGGCTGCCTTTCCAAAGCTTCAGCAGAGGACAGGGAAAGCCACAGCCAGAAAGAACATATTGTTACACATTCCATTGTACAGGCTGGGAAACCGCTGGCAAAGCGTACAGACAGGCTTGTGCTTGGGGAGCGTGTATTTTACATTGTTGATATTAACAGTTGTGGAGGGCTTGGAGTATCAACAGTATATTATGCCGAAGAAAGGCGGGATGCCAGGTGAAACTGTGGACAGAAACAGATGCCATAAACTCTGCTGGCAAAGCTGTAGCTGTGAAAGTTTCGGAAATGACAGCGGACATTAACCACCAGGCTTTGTCCAGGGGTACAAGGGCAGTAAATGCTTTGAGGAATGCAGAACTTGAAGTGCTCAGGGGACAGAGGAGCGGGAAAGTGTATAAAAAACCATATACACATGGGAAAGCAACAAAGGCAACGAAGGAATTAAGCAGGGAGTATGGGCATAAACTCCGGGGCGGGCAGCTGTACAGGGCGTCTGCACCAGGTGAAGCACCAGCAAGGCGTTCTGGGAACCTGCGCCTGCACTGGAGTGGTGATGTGGAGAGCAGAAACAAGCCAGACGGGGGCATTGAAGTGCTGGCGGAACTGGAAAGCGGTGAAAAGTATGCGTATTACCTGGAGGAAGGCAAAGGCATGGAAAAAAGACCGTTTATAGAGAAAATTAAAGAAAAGGCACTGCCAGAAATTGAAAGGATTTATAACAGGCCTTTTACATAATAATGGAGGTGTGGCAGTAAATGGCACTTGTAATTGAAAAACCAGTGAAAGCCTTTGACCTGTCACATATAGGCAGGGGATGCCTGCTGTGGGGAAGGCACTGTACATGGGATGCAGGGAAGGCAGGTTTTGTCACATCAGCAACAGAAACACAGCTTGTTGTGCAGTACCACCCTGGTATTGGCAATATAACAAACCACTTTATAATACCTGTACAGGAAGTGGTGGAAGGACAGTGGGAAATAAGGTGGTCTTATGGCCTGTCAGAGGTGCAGGTGTATGGTGCTGTACCAGATAACAGCCAGCAGGGGCAGGAAGGGGAAACAGGGGATAATGATACTTGAAGAACTTATATATAAAAGGCTTGCAGGTTCAGAAAAGCTTGCACGGCATCTGGCAGTATATAACAGTGCGCCTGCTGTTTTTACCCCGGAACCTCCAGATGCCAGCCAGGAAGGATGGGAAGGCAGCACACAGTACCCAAGGGTGGTTTTTAACTTTGACATGCAGGCGAACCAGGAGAGGCACAGTGCAGGGGTACTGGAAGTTTCCCTGTTATGCCAGAATACAGCGGATATAATGCCAGAAGCAATAGAACCGCTTGTAAGGGACTGCCTGCGTGATGTGGTGTTAAAGCCGCAAGGTGGCACACCTTACTGTTTTGCATGGGCAAGGACAGATGCATTTACTATAGAGGGGAAAAAAGGGGATGTGGTAACAGGAAGTGAAATACGGTTCGATATACTGCAGTACCCTTCACAGGAAACATCAGACCCTGACCCTGTAATGGCATTAAACAGCTATATTAAAAAGTTATGCCCTGGCTGCATAGTCATGGGGCATGACAGGATGGAAGAAATAACAGAGGCATCTGCAAATAAACCAGTGATATACTGCCGCCTGGTATCAGCAGAGAAATCCAGGGAAACGAATACAGTTGCATGGATGGATGGCAGAATAGCCGTTCATATAATATGCCCTGACAGCAGCATAAGGATGAAAACTGCGGCAGGTATTTCAAACAGCCTGTCACTGGACGGTGAGGTCGTTATGCTGGATGGTTCGCCCATGCGCATAAGCCGCCTCCAGGCAGATTACAAATCAGACTACCTGGAAGACGGCCAGGTTTTTGTAACGGGGCATTACGGAATTTTAAGATACCGCGCGGCAGGACACCGTTTAACAGATGCTTTTGTAAACATTGAAAAAAAGGAGGTTTTCCATATGGCAGCAGCACAGAAAGATGCTAAAGGGACAGAAAACAGCAAAGAGGAAAAACAAGACAGTAAAGAAGTACAGCCACAGTGTACAAATACAAGGAAAGCAAAAAATAAAGCAAAGTGCAAAGAAGCAGTTTATACAGCCAGTGAGTTTGTGGCAGCGGCACAGTCTGTCTTTAACACATCACCAGACATTGTGGCGGCAGCACTAAGGGAGGAAAACATTACAGCATGTACTAAAGCAGAAGCAAAAGGCATAGTACAGGACTTTTTAGGAAGGAAGGTTTAAAGGGCATGGCAGGGACTTTTATTCTTGGTGAAGAAAAAATAAGGCCAGGGAGTTATTTCCGTATAAAAAAGAATGGTGATGATGCCACACCAGAAATAGTAAACGGTGTGACGGCTGTCATATTCCGCTCTGATTTCGGGCCGTTAGGGAAAGCATCTGTCCTGGGCAGGGATGAAGGCTATGAAAGCACATATGGCACAGGAGGTACAACAGAAGCACTAAGGGAAGTATTCAAAGGCGGGGCAAACACGGTGGTTGCGGTACGCCTTGGTGACGGTGGCTCGCTTGCATCTGTAAAGCTTAAAAATGCAGAAGATGAAGAGGTGGTTACAATCAGCACAAAGCAGCCTGGTTCAAAAGCCTTTTCTGTCACAGTAAGGGAAAAGGTTACAGATACATCAGTAAAAGAGTGTATTATATACACTGGCACATCTGTATTTGAAAGATACCAGTTCCCAGCAGGTGAGGGGGAGGCAGCGGCCCTTGCAGGGGCAGTAAATATTTCTTCTAATTTTGCAGCAGAAACAGCAGAAGGAAAAGAAAATGCAGTGCTTGCAGATGTTTCACAGGAAAGTTTTGAAGGCGGGGAAGACCCGGACATAACAGTAAATGACTATTCCGCTGCATTTGCACTGGCAGAACCATATATATTCAATACCATATGTGTTGATACAGAAGACACAGCGGTACATTCACTTCTCTATGCGTTTGTGGACCGTATATTTGAAAATGGTTCACTGGCACAGGCAGTCATAGCAGAGAAAAATTCTGTACCACTGGAAACAAGGCAGAAACGTGCTGCGGCTTACAATGATGAAAAAATGAATTATGTGCTTAATGCACATATGGAAACATCATACGGGGACATAGACGGGTACCAGACAGCAGCAAGGATAGCAGGGATGGTGGGCGCAGTGCCTTCAAATTCATCACTTACACATACCGTTGTAACTGAATTTACAGATATACTTGAACGCCTTACGCCTTCACAGATGTCAAAGGCAGAAACAATGGGCTGCATTGTGTTTTCAATGAATACAAAAGGCCAGGTGTGGATTGACAATGCAATAAATACGCTGGTAACACCGCCAGACAACAAAGACAAAGGATGGAAGAAAATCCGCAGGGTAAAGACAAGGTTTGAACTTTTAAGGCGCTGCAATGAAGTCACAGACAACCTTGTTGGCAAGGTGGACAATGACACAAACGGGCGTCTTACGATTACAGGGCAGCTTACAGATGTGTGCTACAGGATGGTAAAGGAACAAAAAATAATTTCATATAATGTAACAGAAAACAAGGATTACCCTGCTGACGGGGATTCTGCATGGTTTGATATAGATGTTGTGGACAAGGATTCAGCAGAACATATCTATACATCATTCGGCTTCCAGTTCAGCACAAGGGAATGATATAAATGGCAGGAAGGATGGTGTAAAACATGAGAAACCCACAGGCAGCTGGTGACGCAAGGCACGGCAGGACAGGCAAGGATGGTGTTTTTTATTCTGGTGACGGGGTTCTCCTGGCAACGGTTGAATCCTTTACATCAAATGTGACTTATAACAATGCAAAATATTCTGTCCTTGGTGATGCACAGGAACATGAAACAGCAAACACATATTCTGTAAACCTTACAATGTCACAGATAGTAGTTGAGGATGATGCTTTCTTTAAGGAAATAATGGAGGCACTGGAAAACCAGACAATGCCGTCATGGAATTTCCAGGGTTCACTTCTTGGAAGGAATGGTTCAGAAGAACGTGTCACGTATTATGAATGTGTACCATCGGGGCAGATAGACATACAGAACATAGCGGTTGGTGACGTAATAAAACGTAACTGGAACTTCTTTGCAAACAGGCCGCCAAAACTTACAAGCCTGCTTTCAGTTGACAGGTAACATATTTTTATTAACAGCAGTATTTAAAACCAGGCAGGGTTTCCCTTCCTGGTTATTTTAAAATGGAGGGAAATAAAATGGCACAGACAGGGACAGGAAAAAAAGGTGTAACCACAGGGGCAGGCAGCACAGCAGATGCAGAGCCGTATGTTAAGGATGAAGTTTTTACAAGTGAAGAAACAACAAACCAGTTAAGGGTATCAGAAGAGGACTTTTTACAGGGGCTTATAGATGCTGCATGTTATGCGGATGATGAAAACCAGACAAAAGTAATTGAAATCATACGCCCTGGGAAAAACAAGGGTGAAAAAAGGCTTATGTTCAGGTTTTCAGTAAAGCCGTTGTCTGAAAGGGAATATAATGAATGCAAGAAAAAGCATACTAAATATGTACGCAACAGAAGCCTTGGCGTGAAGATGCCAGAAGATACAGATAACGTAAAATACAGGGCAGAAATCATTTACAGGGCAACAGTGCCAGAAGACCGTAAGAAACTCTGGGACAACAAGGAGGCGTGGGAAGCACTGAGGGACAAAGGCATGCAGATTTTAAGCGGCCTTGACATGATTGAATACT
>ERZ778517.1757-NODE-1757-length-14748-cov-16.363438_pt1 | contig 14748 bp, 9 predicted proteins | sample MGYA00510341_ERZ778517 | MGnify/ENA primary metagenome ERZ778517 (study PRJEB29527, sample SAMN07138964) | mouse gut metagenome | material: feces | host: mouse | place: China:Nanjing | collected 2016-01-25 ... | reverse complement strand
TCATCCACAGCAGCCAACTCAAAGACATCCTTACACACTAACCTGAGAAGAGCCAGTATAGGGCCTGCGATTTGTTGAAATCGCACGGTGTTCAGGGCGCCATACTTGCTGGTGGAGGGTTTTGGGCACCCGCGTAAGCGAAATACGGCACCCCATGCCGAAACAGTGGTCCGCGGGCGATCATGCGACCGCCCGCGGACCACTGAGGAAAGAAAAGGAAAGAGATAAGAATCAGAAGTTCAGCGAGACATGCACCTCCTCGGTTCCGGGCGCCGCGATCGGCACGGTGGTGCCGCTGACGGGCTTGCCGTCCACGGTCAGGGAAGCCTTGCCGGTGCGCGTGGCGTCGATCACATAACGCACGCCACGCCATTCACGCTCGATGTGCAGCTCGGTGAACTGCGCGGGCAGATGCGGTTCGATGCGCAGGCCGTCGAATGTGGGCCGCACACCCAGCAGATGCTGCGAGACGTCCACGAAGGTCCATGCGGCGGTGCCGGTGAGCCACGAGTTCTTGCCTTCGCCCGGCGTCGGCGCCTCCGGGCCGGCCACCATCTGGCAGTAGACGTACGGCTCGGTGCGGTGCACTTCGGAATACTGCTCCACATACGCCGGGCATGTGCGCGTGTACACGTTGAATGCTTCGTCGTCGTTGCCGATTGTGGCGTTGGCGATCGAGATCCACGGGTTGTTGTGGCAGAAGATGCCGCCGTTCTCCTTGTACCCACGTGGATATGACGAGATCTCGCCGAGCTCGATGCGGTACGTGGAGTACGCCGGCGCCAGGATCGCCGTGCCCCAGCGGCACGTGAGCAGGTCCTTGGTGGATCGCAGCGCCTGCGCGGCCTTGCCGTCATCGGTGCCGATGCCGGCCATGACGCACATGCCCTGCGGCTCGATGTAGATCTTGCCTTCGCTGTCTTCGTTGGTGCCGACCGGGTTGCCGTTGGCGTCGTACGCGCGGCGGAACCACGCGCCGTCCCAGCCTGCGGTGAGCGTGGCCTCGCGCACTTCGCCGATCGCCGCGCGCACCGCCGCGGCTTCTGCCTGCACATCGGCCGCGTCCATGCCGCACGCCTCGCCGAACCGCTCGAGGATCTGCGCATACTGCTCGCCATACAGCACGAACATGCCGGCGATGAACACGGATTCGGCGATGCCGGTGTCGTTGTTTTCGACGGTCTGGAAGCTTTCGCCCGGCGTGGACGAGAAGCAGTTGAGGTTGAGACAGTCGTTCCAGTCGGCGCGCCCGATGAGCGGCAGGCCGTGCGGGCCGCGGTGCGTCATCGTGAAGTGCACCGAACGGCGCAGATGCTCGAGCAGCGGCTGTTCCGAGCCTTCCTGATTGTCGAACTGCGTGGGTTCGCGCAGGATCGAGTCGTCGCCGGTCTCGTTCAGGTAGGCGAACACGCCGGCCACGAGCCACAGCGGGTCGTCGTTGAAGCCGCCGCCGATGTCCGCGTTGCCTTTCTTGGTGAGCGGCTGGTACTGGTGCCATGCGGAGCCGTCGGGCAGCTGCGTGGCCGCGATGTCGAGGATGCGGCTGCGCGCACGCCCGGGGATCATGTGCACAAAGCCGAGCAGGTCCTGGTTCGAATCGCGGAAGCCCATGCCACGGCCCATGCCGGACTCGTAGTACGAGGCGGAGCGCGAAAGGTTGAATGTGACCATGCACTGGTACTGGTTCCAGATGTTGACCATGCGGTCGAGCTTGCCATCTCCCGTGGAGACCTGGAAGCGGCCGAGCAGCCCATCCCACGACGCGCTGAGCTCATCGAGTGCCTTGAGCACCTTCTCGCTCGTATTGAACCGCGCGAACAGCTCGCGTGCCGGCTGTTTGTTGATGATGCCGACCTTGGCTGGATCGTTCGGATCCTCCCACTTCTGGTCATCCGGCACTTCGATGTACCCGAGCATGAACACGAGCATGCGCTCCTCGCCTGGCTGCAGGTTGAGGCGCACGCGCTCGGCCGCGATCGGGTACCAGCCGTGCGCCACCGAGTCGCGCATGCGGCCTTCGGAAATCGCCTGCGGGCTGTCCCAGCCGTTGAACTGGCCGAGGAACTCATCGCGGCTCGTGTCGAATCCGACCGTCGGCTCGTTCACCGAGAAGAACGCGTAGTGGTTGCGGCGCTCCTTGAACTCGGTCTTGTGGTAGACGATGGTGTTGGTGTCGGTCTGCTCGACTTCGACTTCGCCGGTGGAGAGGTTGCGCTGGAAGTTGCTTGCGTCGTCCACCGCGTTCCACAGGCACCATTCCATGCAGCCGGTCACGTCCACGGTCACGGCCTCTCCGGTGTTGTTCCTGACCGAAAGGTGGTTGATCTCGGCGGCCGTGTGCAGCGGCACGAATGCGGTGAGCGTGGATTCGATGCCCTGGTAATCGGTATGGAACGTGGTATAGCCGATGCCGTGGCGGCACTCATACGAATCGAGCGGCGTCTTGACCGGCAGGAATGTGGGCGACCACGTGGCCACCGGCGTGGCGTCTTCCCCACTGCCGCTCATGAGACTCAGGTAGTAGTTGCGCGCGCCGTTGTCGCCGGGCACGCCGTTGTAACGGTAGCGCGTGATGCGGCGCAGTTTGGCGTCTTTGTAGAACGAATATCCGCCGCCGGTGTTGGAGATGAGCGAGAAGAAGTCCTCGTTGCCCAGGTAGTTGATCCACGGCAGGGGCGTGGCGGGCGTCTCAATGACGTATTCCCGCTTCTCATCATCAAAGTGGCCAAATTGCACGACGCGTCCCTTTCCTGCGGCTTTCCGGCGCATGATTCAGGTGTGCTTCCCACACGCAACCGCAATGTTGCCCATAGCGGACCTTCTGTGGTCCGCCCCCGTGATTCCTACGCCGACCATTTAATTCAACGACAAAACTATTATACGCAGACAGCCACGCACACAAGTCGGCGTGTCGCATTATTGATAAGCCTATCAATAAACATGTCGCATATATGCGGGGAGGCCGCCAAGCATGTACTTGGCGGCCTCCCCGTTTCAGGCTCAGGGGCGGGAAAATCAAGCGGCTGCGCCGTCTTCCTCCACCTGCTTCTTCGTGGCCGGGGCGATCGAAAGCGCCGGGTCACGCAGCGGGATCATCATAGCCTGCGTGGCGTGGTAGAGGTCGGACTTGCCCGGCCACACCGTATCGATCGGCTTGTTGGTGCGGTCGAGCTGGTGGAACCACGACCCGTTCACGCGGTCCATCAGATACGTGTCGATGTACTCGAGGAACGTGGCGTACCAATCCGCATATTCCTGCTTGCCGGTCACATGGAACAGCGTGGCGGCCGTGTTCACGCCTTCGGCGAGCGTCCAGTGCATGCGGTCATGCACCACCGGCTTGCCCTCCCAATCGGTCGTGTAGACGATGCCCGGGGCGCCGTCGGCGTCCCACGCGTCTTCGACCGCGCGGTTGAACAGATGCTCGGCGGCGTCGAGGTACTTGCGCCCGTCGCCGTCCAGCACACCGCTCTTGCCATACACCGAAAGCGCGTACTGCGTGATCAGGCGCGCCCACTCAATGCCATGGCCCGGCGTGGCGCCGTACGGCTTGAACTGGTCGTCCGGCTTGTCGGCGTTGAACTCGAGCAGCGGCTTCCAATCGGAGTCGAAATGCTCGGGGATGCGCCAGTCGTTCTCCTCAGCCCACGTGAGCACATGGCCGATAATCCGGCCGGCGCGCTCACGCCAGCTGTCGTCGCCGGTCACGTCGGCCACGGCGAGGCAGGCCTCGACCGAGTGCATGTTCGCGTTGAGGCCGCGGTAGGTGTCGAGCTCGGTGAACTCGGTGTTCCATGTGTCGACGCTCAGGCCGATCTCGTCGTCCCAGAAGCGCGTCAGGTACACGTGCTGCGCCTGGTCGAGCAGCTCGCGCGCGCCCGGGCGGCCTGCGAGCAGCGCAGACGACGCCGCGAGCAGCACGAACGCGTGCGCGTACGCCTGCTTGCTGGGCATGTGGCAGATGCGCGGGGTGATCTCCGCGTACCAGCCGTCGTTCTCGTCGTCGTGCAGCGCGCCGCGCAGGCCGCGCACACCGTCGTCGACGAGCTCGGCGGCGCCGTCCACGCCCATCAGCGTGGCGAGCGAGTAGACGTGCGTCATGCGGCAAGTGATCCACGTGGCGCGGTTGCGGTCCGCCCACGGCGTGCCGTCGTCGCCAAGCCAGTACGAACTGCCGTCGACCGCCGGAAAACGCCGGCCGAACGCGATGAGGTTGTCTCGCGAAAGGTCGAGGAACCGCTTGTTCTCCAGCGTGCCGATCTGGTACTTGGGGTCTTGCGAATGCTTGGGAGTGTTCACTGCCATGACTTCCTTCCTGTGTCGTCGTTGACTGTCTGATTCAGAGCGTATCACTGAAGCGCTTAAGCCGCAAGTTTACAACGCCTGCATGTCGAGCACAATCGCCTGCATGGGCCACAGCGGCGGCAGCTGAAGACCGATCTGCTGCAACAGCGCACCGCTCACCACGAACCCCTCGCCGGTGCGCGCGGCGGCGATCCACTGAGGGGTATTCCACCCCCAGCGCGATTCGCCGATCTCCTCGCGCAGACGCACGCGGTACGTGCGGGAGGCGTCAAGCCCGGCCGGGCGCAGGCGCTCGGTCACCACGTCGCGCAGGTTCGTGACGGTCGCCACGACCCACACCGCCCGCGAAGCGTCATCGGCCACGACCCCGCGCGCACGCAGCGCCGGGTCGTGGAAGTCCGCGTGGCGCACCTCGCCGGCGTGCAACAGGCCGCGCAATTCCTTGACGAGCTTCACGAACGCCGTGATCTGCGCGATCTCCTCGTCCGTGCACTCGAGGATGTTCCATTCGAACCCGGAGCAGCCTTCGAGCGACATCGCGGCGCGGTAGCTCAGGTCGGTCGCGCGCCACGTGGAATGCGCCGGGCTTGGGCCGATGTGCGCGCCGATCATCTCGGGCGGCACCACGAGCTCGGTGGTGCGCTGGATGTCCACGCGGTCGCGCGGGTCGTTCGAATCGGACGCCCAGATGCGGTCGGCGTGCTGCAGGATCCCTGCGTCGGTGCGGCCGCCGCCCGAAGCGCAGCTTTCAATCTCGAGCCCCGGGAACTCGGCCTTGAGGTCGTCGAACAGGCGGTAGGCGGCCTCGGTCTGCGCGTGCAGGCCGTAATGGCCGTCGTGCACCGGCTCGGTCACGTCGCGGTTGTGGTCCCACTTGATGTAGTCGATGCCCAGTTCGCGGATCAGGTCGGCCATCTGCCCGCGCACATGGCGGTAGGCGTCCGGATTGGCCAGGTCGAGCACATACTGCGTGCGGTATGAGATGTCCTCGCGGCACGGCACGGCCTCGGGCGCGGCGAGGATCCAGTCTGGGTGCTCGCGCGCGCAATCGGAGTCGAGGTTGACCATCTCCGGCTCGAACCACAGGCCGAACTGCATGCCCAGCCCGTGCACATGCTCGGCGAGCGCATCGAGTCCGTTGGGCCAGACCTCGGGGTCGACGATCCAGTCACCCAGGCCCTTCGTGTCGTCGCGGCGCAGGTGGAACCAGCCGTCGTCGAGCACAAAGCGCTCCACGCCCACCTTCGCGGCCAGGTCGGCGAGCGCGATGAGCGTGGCCTCGTCGTGGTCGAAATACACCGCCTCCCATGTATTGAGCGTCACCGGGCGGTCGCCGCGCACGTGGTTCGGCAGCGAGCGCAGCCAGCGGTGGAAGCGCGCGGCCATGCCGTCGAGGCCGTGGTCGGACCACGAGAAGCACACCTGCGGCGTGGCGTAGTCGGAGCCGGGCAGCAGTTGGATCTCGCCGGGGCCCAGCAGTTCGCCCGCGCCGAGCAGCGGCTCGTGCTGCGGCAGGTTGTCGAGCCGGTAGGTCTGGTTGCCGCTCCACGCCAAGTGGCACGCCCAGACTTCGCCGGAGTTGAACAGCGGCTCGCCGTCGCTCGCGATGAACAGCCACGGGCTTTCGTGACTCGTCTTGCCGTGGCGGCAGTCGCGCGTCACGGAACCACGCGGCAGCGGGCCGGTCTGCGGCTGCTTTTCGAGCGGCCAGCGGCCGGTGAACTGCGTCAGGTGGTCGGCGCGGCGCGGGATCGGCAGCACGGAGTCGAGCCAATTCACGGTGAGCGGCTCCTCATGCTCCATGTCGATGTTGGCGATGCGCTCGTCCATGAGCACCAGGCCGCCTTCGGCGAGGCTCAGCCGCACGTCGAGCTCCACAAGGTTGACGGCGTCCTTGGCATGCACGAGCAGCTCATGGCCACTGTGCGCCACCTGCGTCTCGACCGTGGTCCAGCGCACGAACACCGGCGCGGTGCCGCGGTACGCCTCGAGCCCGGGGCGCCCGGCGAAGGCCTCGGCGCCCTGTGGCAGCAGTGACGGCCGCAGCGCCGCGTCCGGCTTTTCCGCGGGCGGCGTGACCTTGAGCGTCATCGCGTCGAGCGTGGAAAGCTCGCCCTCGGCGCCAGACACGCCGAAATCGCGGCCCCAGTATTCCACTTGCGGCATTTCATTCTGCGGCGTCTTGAGCACGACGGCCACGCCGTCGCGGCGCAGCACCACATGATTCCCGTTATCGAACATCGTTGTCTCCTACCATGGTGGGTTCACCAGTCAGTGTGGTTCGCGCGCGCAGCGGCGGTGCAGCACGCGTGAAGGGTTGACTTTTCCGTGCAATCAGTATAAATTAAGCGTTTAAGTAATGCAAACAGAACATCGCGTTCTGTGCGTTTCGCGGCACCGGGGCCGCAGTAAGGAGGGCGCCATGCCGAACACCGACCGGCTCACTGACTCGCAACGCGAGGCGATCGACACGCTCACCGCCGCCCCACAATACGCCGGCGCGTCGAAGTTGCGCATTTTCATGCAACTGCCCGCCAAACACAAAGCCGCGTATTTCCGCGAGCACTTCCTCGTGCCGTGCATCGCCGCCGTCATCGCCATCGCACTGTGCACATTCGTGATCGTGCGCATCGTCTCGCCGCGCGAACGGCCGGCGCTGTACGCGGCGGTCGTCGACAGCTCGCTGCCGTTGGGTGAGGCCGCCAAACTCGAGCAATCCACCGAGCACGAACTCGGCGCCGACGTGATTGTGGACGACTATTTCGACACCACGAAAGACGGCATCTCCAAACTGCAGACCATGATCTCGAGCGAGCAGATCGACGTGGTGATCGCGCCGCCGACCGTGTTCAAGGAACTCGCTTCCTACGGCTATTTCAGCAATCTGCACGAGGCGCTCCCGGCCGCCGAATACGGCCAGCTGCACGCGTACACACAGGATTTCCGCGGATTCGACGATTCGCAGCTCGCCGATGACGTGGATGATTCCGGCAGTGGCAGGGGCGCCGCCGAACCCTACGGGCTCAAGCTCGAGCGTGCCGGCGAATGGCACCGGTACACGGATGGCAGCGATGCGCTCGTGGGCATTGTGGCCAACACCAAGCAGCAGGCGAACGCGCAGCGGTTCATCGATTACCTGTACCACTAAGCCAGTCAGTCAACCACCACATCTACCCGAAGGAGCGCACGATGGGCGCAGGCATCTTCCGCCAAGACAATCCATACAACACGATCATGGGCCGCATCGGCGACCTCGCCATGCTCTCGGTGGCATGGACGGTCTTCTCGATCCCCATCTTCACGATCGGCGCCTCCACATCCGCCGCGTGCGAAGTGGCGCGCGAGATCGTTGAAGACACCGACGAAGGTGTGTTCCGCGCGTTCTGGCGCGCATTCAAGCGCCGTTTCGGCACGAGCTGCCTGTTCACGTTGCTGTACGCCGTGGTGTTCGGGCTCGGCGCGTTCGACCTGTGGTGGATTTCGCGCCAGTCGGGCGATTCCGCGTCGATCTTCTACGGCGTCACCGTCACGGTGTTCGTGATCGTGGCCATGCTGCTCGCGTTCGTGCTGCCGCTGTCCGGCCACAGCAAGCTCACCGCGCGCGGGCAGATCGCGCAGTCCGCACGCCTCGCGCTGATGAAGCCACTCGTCGCGCTGCTCATCGTGGCGCTTGCGGCATTGCCGATCGTGCTGATGGCGCTTGTGCCCGGCGCGATCATGTGGGTGCCGTTGCTGTGGGTGATCCTGGGCTTCGGCGTCTCGTTCTGGGCGGCGATGCTCGCGACGTGCAAGGCCTTCGCGCTCAAGCCTGCCGATCAGCAGGCGCAGGGCCAGTAGATTCACGCACTTTCAGCACATACGGCGGCTCTTCGACCACGCCCACGTCCTCGCCGTCGATGAGCTTGAGCATGAGTGAGGCGGCCATATGCCCTGAGCGCACGATGTCGCGGTTGAGTGCGGTGATGCCGGGGTGCGCCGCCTCGCACATGAACGAATCGTCCCACGACATGATGGAAAGCTCGCTGGGCACGTGCACGCCCAGCACGGCGGCCACGCTTTCACCGGCGAGCGCCATCACGTCGTTGTCGTAGATGATTGCGGTGGGGCGCGGGTTCACGCTGAGCAGGCGGCGTGTGGCCCCGGCACCGGAGGCCGGCGTGTAGTCGGTGTGCAGGCAGCGGTAGCGGATGCCGAGTTCGGTCGTGGCCTCCGAGAACGCGGCGTCGCGGATGTACGAATGCCCGAGCTCCTCGGGGCCGGCCACACGCGCGATGCTGCGGTGCCCCAAGTCGTACAGGTGCCGCACGGCGAGCCCCACGGCCGCCGCGTCGTCGCTGGCGAGCGTGGGCAGGCCGGCGGTCAGCGAGGCGTCGGCCACGGCGAGCACCGGCATCTGCGGGTTCTGCTTCATCGTCTCGATGCGGTCGTCGCCGATCTCCAGATTGAGCAACAGCATGGCGTCCACGTTGCTCGTGGCGATCCAGTCCTCGATGATCGCGTCCTCATCGTCATGGTCCATCGACATGCGCACGAGCAGCGAATAGTCTTTGCGTTCGAGTTCCGCGCCGAGGCCGGAGATCAGGCTCATCATATAGGGTTCGACCGCGAGCAGCTGCGGGTCGTAACCCAGGACCAGGCCGATGCGCCGCGTCTTCGACTGCGCGAGCGACTGGGCCGCGCCGTTCGGCTTCCACCCCAGTTCGCGCGCGACTTCGAGCACTTTGGCGCGCGTCGCCTCGGACACGCCCGGCTTGCCGTTGAGCGCGTACGAGACAGCGCTGCTGGACACCCCCGAAGCCTTCGCCACATCGAAAATAGTCACCTTCGACTTTTGCGCTGCCATGCTCCGCTCCTCATCTTCGACTCCCGGCCGAATGGTCGGGCTGTTCATGTTCAGGCGGCTGAACACCCAGTTGCTTAACTAACTTAAATCATATGCTGTACGTTTGGGCCGTACGAATGAATCGCTTAAGACCATCGTACGCCGCTGCCCGTGCGCGCACACTGCGAGCCGAATGCAGCGTGTGCGGGCCCAGTGGGAAAAGGGCCCCGACGGCTGTGCACCGCCGGGGCCCGTGATTCACCGCTTGAGGTCGTTCGCCGTGCGCAGCACGTTCGCCGCGGCGAAATCGGCCGGGTCGCCAGTGTAATCGGTCGTGATGTGCAGGGTCACCGTCTCGCCCGGCAGCAGGCTGACCATGCCCTCTTCGACACGCGCGTTGGGGTCCACCTTGTCGACCATGCAGAACAGGTCGCGCACATATTCGCGCGCGGTGACGTTCAGCTCCACGCCGTCCGCAGCGCGCTCGGCGGTGGCGCTGAACGCGTCCGCCGGTGCGGCGAGCCGCTGGTCGATGATCTCCGCGCCGTTGAAGATGACGCGCGGGAACGTGTTGTCGGACGGCGTGGCCACAATGAGCTCGTTCGCGGCGTCGCCCAGTTGGGCCACGTCCTCGTTGAGCGGGAAACCGCGGTGGTCGACCGCGTCGATCGTCACGTCGTCGATCCGCTGCGTGGCGAGCACGTCGCCGTCGAGCGTGCGGCGTTCCACGGTCCACGAGCCGGTCCACGGCTCACGGGTGTCGTTGAGCACGATCAGCTCGAGGTGGTCCGTATCGGTCTTGACGCCTTCCCAGCTGTGGGTCTCGCGGTATTCCTCGCTTGTACGCGGCTGGATCGTGGCCAGGCGTGGCGCGAAGAAATCGCGCGACGCGTACCAGACCGGCTTACGGTGGCCGTTGAAGTCGACCGCCGCCCACGAGACGACCGGCCAGTCGTCGTTGAGCTGCCAGATGAGCGCACCGGCGTTCACCGGTTCGAGCGAGCGCATGTGCTCCACGCCGAAGCGCATCGCCTGCGCCTGCTGCAGCTGCGTGGCCCAGTGCCAATCCTCGATGTCCGCCCAGTCGTCGGTGGGGATGAGCCAGCTGTGTTCGCCGTCCTTCGGTGTGCCGTTCACCACGCTGCCGAAGCTCACGTCGTTGAGATTGCCCGGCGTGATGTGGCCGCGCATGCCGCGCGCCAGCTTGTAGTTGCCGCCGGAGGCCTTCTGGTGCACGAGCATCTGGTCGCCGAAGGGCTCGAGTTTCTCGTCGTGCACGGCGCCGACGAGCGTGCTCCACGCCGGTGGGGCCTGATAGCCGAATTCGTCGGCGAAGCGCGGCGTGTAATCAGCGTACACGGTGTAGTCGGCGCGGTTCCACGCGTCCCAGATATGCATCGTGCCGTCGGTGTCCCAGTTGGCGTTCGTGAAGCGCGTGAAGCTCATCGGGGAGCTCGGCAGGTACACGTGCGTCGGATCCAAATCGGCGAGCAGTTGCGGGAACAGCTCGGAGTAGTAGTAGTCGCCCCACGGCTTTTCGCCGTAGCCGTAGTCGTTCGGCTTGCGGTCGTCGTCACGCAGGGCCTGCTTGTAGCCGCCCCACTCCGCGTAGGCCACGTAGTTCTCGTTCGAGCCGTTCCATACAATCAGGCTCGGGTGCGGGCTCAGGCGGATGATCTGCTCACGGGCCTCGGCCTCCACCTCTTCCTTCGTCTCGGCGTCTTCCGGGTACGCGGCGCACGCGAGCATGAAGTCATGCCACACCATGATGCCGTGCTCGTCGCACAGGTCGTAGAACACGTCGTCTTCGTAGATACCGCCGCCCCAGATGCGCACCATGTTCGCGTTGGCTTCCACCAGGTCGCGAATGCCGCGCTCGTAATCACGCTTCGAGATGCGCGAGATGAAGGCGTCGTCAGGAATCCAGTTGTAGCCGTGCGCGTGCACCGGCACGTCGTTCACGTAGATCTGGAACGGGCGGCCCACTTCGTCGGCGCGCGTGTCCACATGCGTGGTGCGGAAGCCGATGCGGCCGTCCCATTCGGCCTGCAGGTCGTCGCCGGCCTTGACCGAGACCGCGTAGAGCGGCTGGTCGCCGTAGCCGATGGGCCACCAGAGCTTCGCTTCGGGCACGGCGATCGTGATCGTCGTCTCGTTGCGGCCCTGGTCCACGGAACCGTCGGCTTCGAGCATCGTGCCGTAGCCTTCGAGCGTCACGTGCACGGGCACGGGCGTCTGCTGGCTGTGCGCGTCCATCGGGCTCATGATGCGGCCCTTGCCGGCGCGCTCCACCACAACGTGCACGTTGAGGATGCCGGTGCCGTCCGCCGAGACGTCGACGAGCGGGCGCACCTCGGCGAGGCGCACGCCCGACCACGAGTCGATGCCGATTTCGCGCCAGATGCCGGCGTTCGCCACATCGATGCCCCAGTCCCAGCCGAAGGTGTAGCTCGGCTTGCGGATCTGGTTGAATGCGTGGTGCTCGGTGTGCGGGTAGTAGCCACGGCGCTGCTCGGCCTGGTCGGAATAGCGCACGGGAGACATGAACGTGATGGTCAGTTCGTTCGCGCCGTCGGTGAGCAGGTCGTTGATGTCGAAGCGGTAGCTGCGGTGGCAGTTCTCGGTCTGCGCCACCGGGTCGCCGTTGAGTTCGATCGTGGCCACGGTGTCGAGCCCGTACGCCACCAGGTCATGGCGGTCCGCGCCATCGTCATGCCAATCGAAGCGGCACGTGAACCGCCAGTCGACATCGCCGATCCACTGCTGCTTGGTCTCGTTGTCACCGTCGAACGGGTCGTCGATCAGGCCGGCGTTGAGCAGGTCGAGCGTGGCTTCGCCCGGCACGGTCGCGGGGATGCCTGCGACGAGCTGGTCGCGCAGCTCGGCCGGCGCCACCTCCGGGTTCATCGCGGTGAGCGTCCAGCCGCTGTGCAGCGGGGCGAAAGTGGATGGGGTGTGGGTCATGGTGTCCTCCTTGGTGGGGTCTGCGCAGGCCTCTGCGTCGAGGGCGGCAGATCGGATGAATGGGGAAAGAGTGGAGCCGTGCCGACCGTCATTCGATCGGCACGGCTCCTGATGGTGAGGAAAGGGGAAAGAAACGTGTTGTTGCTGTGTGCGGATTACTCCTTGACCGCGCCTGCGGCGACGCCGTTGTAGATCTGCTTCTGGAAGATCAGGAACAGGATCAGGGCGGGCAGCAGCGTCACGATCACGCCGGCGCAGATCAGGTTGTATTTGCTGCCTTGCGGGCCGGTGAAGGCGTATAGCGAGATGGCGACCGTGCCGAGTTTCTGCTTGTCTTGCAGGTACAGGTTCGCGGCATAGTACTCGTTGTAGATGCCGACGCCCTTGAGGATCAGCGCGGTCACGATGGCCGGCTTGAGCAGCGGGAGCAGGATGCGCCCGTAGATCGTGAAGTAGCTCGCGCCGTCAATCATCGCCGCCTCATCGAGTGATATGGGCAGGTTCTCGAAGTATTGGATGAAGATGTAGATCGAGATGACATCCGTGCCCATCGACATGATGATGTAGCCCCACAGGGAGTTGATCATGCCGAGCGAGCCCATGATCTTGTAGACCGCCACCTGCATCGCGATGCCGGGGAGCAGTGCCGCGATCGTGAACGCGCCGCGGATGAACGCGTTGCCGGGGAACTGGAAACGGCTGAGCACATAGGCGAGCTGGGTGCCGATGATCGTGGTCATGAAGCAGACGCACACCAGCACAATGAAGCTGTTGCGGAACGCCACGGCCATGTTCGACAGCTTGAACGCCTCGACGTAGTTGCTGAAGTTGAACCAGTTGTGCGGCATGGCCATCACGTTGCCGGTCTTGTATTCCGCATCCGTCTTCGCGGCCGTCCACACGCACGAAACGAGGGGCAGCAGGATGCAGAACGTGATGAAGACGAGGCTGAAATACTTAAGGAAGACGAGGATCCCACGGCGCACGTGGTACAGCGGGCTGACCTTCTCCACCTGGGTTTCCATGGCGATTCCTTTCTCTGGTTCGCTGTACATGGGGTTCATGTTGTTCGTATCGGGGGCGTTGACGGTTGCGCTGCTCATGACTCCACCGCCGTTCCCGCATTGGCGCTCGAGCCGTTCTTGAAGAGCGGTGCCGCGCCGACCGCGACCTTGTTCTGGTTGCGCAGGGCCTTCTTGCGAGCCTTTTCCACCTTCTGGGCGTGCTTACGGGCCTTGGCGGTGCCGTCGTCCGCGTCACGGAACAGGTAGTTCATCACGACCTTCTGGATCAGTGCGCAGATCATGATGATCACGAGCAGCACCACGGCCATTGCGGAGGCGAGGCCGACCTTCTGGTCGGAGTGCGCGATCTTGTCCATCTGCACAAAGAAGGTGCCGGTGCCATTGGCGCCCGATGTGATGACGTACGGCGCCTCGAATGCGGAAAGCGAGCCGGTAATCGAGAGGATGATGTTGAGCACGAGGATCGTCTGGATGCCCGGCAGGATGATGTGCTTGAACTGCTGCCACTTGTTGGCGCCGTCAATCTCCGCCGCCTCGTAAAGCGAGCCGTCGATCGACATGATCGCGCCGATGAAGAGGATCATCGTCTGGCCCAGGTACCTCCATACCGAGGAGGCCACGAGCGACCAGTTGTTCACCTTCTGGTCACGCAGCCAGTACGGCAGGTTGTCGAGGCTGAACCCGCACCACTGGAGCACCGAGTCGAGCACGTAGCCGCGGGTGTAGAAGAACTTGAAGATGAAGCCGATGGCAATGCCGTTGATCAGGTAGGGGAAGAACATGGCGCCCTTGAAGAAGCTGCCGCCCTTGACCTTGAAGGCGAGCACGGTGGCCAGATAGAGGGCGAGGGCGACCTGGATCAGCGCGCCGACCATGTAGTACAGCGAAAGCTTGAGCGTGGCGAGCAGGTCCGGGCGGGTGAAGATGTCGGTGTAGTTCTTCAGTCCGATGAACTTGGGGGTGCCGATGTACTTCATCTTGTAGAAGCTGTATCCGCACATCTGGAAGAATGGCAGATAGGTGAACACAACGAGCAATGCAATGGGGAGCGCGCAGAAGAGGACGATGATGCCGATCTTCTTCCAATCGCGGGGCTGCTTGTTGAACGGAACCGCCTCGGCGGTGCTCACAGCCGGTTGTGAGGTAGTCATGATGGTCTCTGTTCCTTCCTTATCCAACCGCGAATGCTGGTGGTTCGCGGCCCCGTTGGGGATTCAACCGTGAATCCTGCTCGGGTACCCACCTCAGGCTTCTCTGCCTGCCTGTGATAAGTGATGTCACATAATATATCGCCGTGATTCCAGTTTGTCAAGCGCTTAAGTTGCGTCGTGTCGCGCGTAAAAACCGCGCAATTCCAACGATTTTCGCTATTCTTTGACTTGCCCCAACACGCTGAGTCCAACTTAATTTTGATCGCCTGGCGCGATGTGTGCCTTATACGTATTCCAGCCACATCCTCTTCCTCACCCTAGGAATGCCTGAAAAACGGCCGTTTCTGGCCCTTTTTCGCATCAGACGCCCCTTCCACCTCCGCATCACAATACTTAAGCGCATAATGTACAGCCGCCGTATGACGCCAATCCACGGCATTTCGCCCGATTGCACACATAGACGAACGGTGCCGGCCCCTCG
>ERZ778517.1753-NODE-1753-length-14768-cov-4.400734_pt1 | contig 14768 bp, 5 predicted proteins | sample MGYA00510341_ERZ778517 | MGnify/ENA primary metagenome ERZ778517 (study PRJEB29527, sample SAMN07138964) | mouse gut metagenome | material: feces | host: mouse | place: China:Nanjing | collected 2016-01-25 ... | reverse complement strand
TCCCATTATTCCATCCCTCCTTCCTCAGCCAGTCCGCTGATTGCTGCGCCCATATCGGCAATGGCGCCGTCATGCACGCTGAGTTCTGCCGTCAAAGAGACGATCTGCTCTCTCAATTTTTCGATTTCGAGTTCGGTTTCATCTTTTTCGCGAAGATAGAAGTGGCAGACAACAACATCCTTTTCTCTTGTTGACAATTCATGGTCAACGGCAAGGTCACTCAGCCGGTCTATGAAATCCCCATTTTCCGACGTGAGCGTTACGGTTTTTAAACCGTCCACTGTGAGAGTTTTCCACATGTTTGCGTAATCGGACGGATTGACCATGAGATCAAATATGGTTGAACCGTCGTTTACACCGATTTCCGCATTGTTTGATAAGATAAGTTTTAACATTTTTGAATCCTCCTTTTTGTTTTAGGTTGAGGTATAGAAAAGAATACCCTTTTTATTCGTAAACTGTGTACCTGATGAAATATCCCTGATTTCTGCAACAAAAGCTATGTTTTTCCGTTTGTCTTCGCTGCCGCTCCACATTCTTGATCGCAAAACTTTATAACTGGAAATGTAGAAAGATTGGGTACGGCAGAAACAATGGCATTTTCTGCAACATAAATATAAATTCCATATTTAATATACGCCGGTGCAGTGTTAACGCTTGCAGCCTCGATCAGTGTCGGAATACTGCTGCTTTGCGGTGCGGCCCCGACACTCACACTATACAGCCCGTCATATCCCGTGTCGGGATACACCGTCATCGAGGACGAGCCGGGAGTAACCGATTTCGACTGATACTTGTATTGCCCCGGCTGTTCTCCGATTGGCGGCAAAACCAGATAGGCCATATCGCCGTAGGAATGCACGGAGCCGTCTTTGGTATATGTGGCGGTGAGGGTGTTTTCTCCGGCGGCAAGGTTGAGCGTAAGAGATGTTTCGCTTGACTTCAAACCGCCTGTCGCGCTTAACACGGTCGTTCCGTTTAAGGTAATGGTCAGTTTGTCCGCCGATTTCGTTGCGGTTCGCCAGCCGATATATGCCGTCGCTGCAGCGGGAACCGTCACCTTCCACGTGGATGTCGCTGTCGAGGAGTTGATGCCCCTGTTGTCGGCAATCCACCTGTCGCCGCTCCCGGCAAATTTGTATGAGCCGTTTTCGGTGTTCTGCCAAAGCAAAATATCGGGAGCGGTCGGAATCTTTCCGATATTCGTGGCAATCGCCTCAAATGCCGCATCGGCCGCCGTGGCAACGCCTTTTGCAGTGATGGCATCGGCGACCGCTGTTTTACCATCACTGACAGATTTTTTTAAGTCGTTTACCTCGGATTTCGATGCAAACAAAGACTCCGCTTTTGCTTTTATATAGTCCCAGAGAACGGAAAACTTTCTGCGCCGATATACCGGCTGACTGATCGACGGATCGCTGCTGTTACTGTATTGCGATATGAAATAGTCGCTATCGTACAGGGTATCGCTTTCCCCGCCGGGCGCTAAACCATTCGCCAGCGCGGCGAACGCATCCTGCGCTGTCGCCGCTCCTGTTCCGCCTTTGCCGATCGGCATAATCCCGGTAAATTCTTCAATGCCCCATGTCGGGCTTCCATCTTCCATGCCGCTGAGTTTCTCTGCGAGCGCATCTATTAGGTCTTTCATGACTTTTCCCTGTTTCGCAGATAAAGGCTTATCGGCAGCGATAGAGGTAAGATTGTCAATAATATCAGATACGTTTGCTTTGCCTTCCGCTAATTCATCCAAAAGAGCCCTTATGTCGTCATGGGAAGCGGCGGAGGTATTATGATCGGAAACGGCAGAATCAATGGCATTCTGCTGCGCGGCAGATACGGGCTTGTCCATATCGGATGTATTGTCCACATTGCCAAGCGACACTTGTGCCTTGGTGACTTTATGCGGATTGTTATGATCTGATTTATGCGTATGTAAATTCTCGTTAACCATCTTTACGGAATTGGGGGTGGCGGCATCTGTGATGGAACTGCTCGTTGTGGAGTCAACAAGCCTGACAACGCCCGGATTATTCAAATCCGCGTCGTACAGCTCATGCCTCGGAATCTTTGCGTTTTCATCCAGAGACGGCACGCCGTCCGGTTGATCTTTTTCTTTCTTGAATACCAGATCTCTTTTCATGGCCTCCAGATCCAGAATAAGGTCAATGATATTTTTGTAGGTGTCGGTGGATAACAGATTTTCGTCGTTGTGGACGGCTTTGCTGACCACGATGTGAAAGCGGCTGGAGGTATACTGTTTCCCGGTGTTGTCACTTAGAACGAGCTCACATTTCACGGTACCGGGAACGGCGGTAAGCTGTTTGGACACTTTTATGGCGACCCGGTTATCCTGTATACTGCACCATTCGTCGGTGTCGATCTGTTTTCCGTCGGGCTTTACGGCTTTCAGAAAGACATAAGTGTTTTCAGGTATGGAAAAGCGCTTTCCATCGTTTGTGAAAGCGATGGAGATGACCCGCTCGGTATCATATTGTGACACGGGCAGATTGATGATGCCTGTGTCGTTGTAGAAGCCGAGGGTGATATCTTTACTTAATAGTTCCATGGTGTTCCTCCTTCTTAAAAGAAATGAGGAGCAGAGGCGTTATGCTTTCTGCTCCAAAATGGCAATGCGCTGTTTCAGTTTCTCGATCTCCTCATGCTGCTCCTGAATCAGCTTTAACATGGGGGCGATCAGCATGTTGTACTCCGGCGCTTCGGGCTCGCCGTCCTTTAAGTTGCAGGCGATGGGGTAGACATCGTATACGTCTTCCGCGAGGAAGCCGATGATGTCTTGGCCGTATCGCTGGTCGTCTTTATCCAGATAGTCCTCATCGTATTTAAACTGCACAATATTTAACTTATACAATTTATGCGGGTTTAAGTCGTCACAGATATTTGTACTTATATTCTTTTTATATATTTTGGATGAAGATGCATATCTCTTAAAGTAACCGTCAGCATCAATCCGTAACTGTGATCCACTGCTGGTAGTATGGGAATATACCCAGGTATTTCTTAACGTATATCCATAATTAAAAAAGTAATCTGTTTGATCAAAGCCGGATACGTAATAAGTATAACTTCCAGAAATACCTTTTGCGGAAAATTCACAGTATGGTTTTGAAGCAAGGGCAGGATTGGATGAAATCATTTTTCCGCCATCCTGCCAGCTTGGCATCAGCTTCATATATTCAACATCTTCGTCGGGCGAGGTAAGTGCAAAACCGTTTTTGCTCAATAATATTTCCATATTGTGGGTTTCACCGTTATCCTCATAACGTCCTTTGAGTCTGATTTCCCCGCCGCTTATGACGGCGTTGGCAGATTTCAGGTTTCCCATATGATCTACACTGAAAGCATCCTTTATGGAGAGACCGTCATTTCCCAGATAGATGCCGACGGGAGATTCAAAGTCCGGGTTTCCTCTGTAGAAGCCGTCTCTGTTAAAGGTCCATCCGGCAATTGTGCCGGATGTGTTGGCAGTCAGGCAGTTTGCCGTGACATCACCAGTAAATCGGCCGGCTGCGGCGTATATCGTCCCATGTATCACCGCGTTATCCGCTTCCAGTAATCCGTCAGAGGAAAGACAGAAATAGTTATTGCTGTGGCTGGCGGTATTTTGCTCACCGATAGCTATATCCTGAATGACAAAACCGGAGGCGTCTGTCAATTTGTCAGCGGTCAAGCCGGCAACAATAGAATCTTTGTTTAATATGATTGAGTTTGCAATGATGTCACCACAAAATTTGCCGTTGCCTTCTACATTTAATTGCTTCCCATTCCACTTCAACTTTCCACCAAGATTAAAATAACCACTGGATAAGTCAATGATACTGCCAATGCTATTAGACAATAAGTTATCTTCTGTGCCGTCCCAGTTGCTTGATTTGATTTTGTCAAATAGACAGTCCCCGTTGATCTTAATCCCGCCGCTCTCCAGACTGTCAAAGATGCCGCTGTGAGCCAGCAGTTTTCCGAAATTCCCCTTATTGGCCCTGATGCTGTCCAGAATCACGTCGGACACCTGTGTGCCGAAGGCTTCGGACTTTAACAGGGCGTTCAGCATATTGTTGGCAATCTGGATTTCGGCATCGTTTTTTCCGTAGGTGCCGCCGTTTCCTGATGCGGAGCCGGAGGAATGGGAGGAGGCGGAAGCGCCCTCGCCAAAGAGAAAAGCCAGATCGTTGACATCTGACAGGGATCTCGTCATGGTGGAAAATTCCACGGAGATATCCCCTGAGACTTGAAGCGGATTTAACTCGATGGAAATGAGGCGCAGCTTCACGGCGTCGTCACAAAACAGGTCGGGCAGCAGCCGGATGAAATTGCCGATGGTGAAATCCTCCTGCAGCGGCGCAAATTCCTCCAGCGCAAAGAGATTGTCGATGGTGGTGCGGAAAGCGTACTGGGGGCGCGATGCGATATCCAGTCGGGTTTTGGCATCCTGATAGAGTTCTTCCGCTGCGTCGATCACGGTTACAATATCGTCCAGATTGGTAGTGACGATATTTTTATTGCTGTACTCCGCTTCGTTTGTGAGGAGGCGGAACAGTCTCAGGTTCTCTGTACTGAAATGGTTTTCCGGGCGGACGAAAGAGGAGAGGGTGTCTCTCTGTGCGCCGATGGAAGTGAGACGTTCCTGCAGAGAATCGATTTCGCTCTGCCTTTTTGAAATGGCGTCTTCACAAAGGCGGATAATGCCCTTGCAGTTTGTGCCGGTTATGGCATTGGCGTGGGGCTCGAAGGACATGTAATCGAGATAGCTTGCCAGCGTGTCCGTGAAAGCGGTGATGGTGGTAAACTGCGCTTTCTGGTCGGCCGTGAGCATTTCCCATCCGCTTTTGTCCGGGGTCAGGTATGCTTCCGGCGACTCTTTTGTGCCGGAGGCGATGAAGCCGTCCCGGTATAAGAGATTGACGCATTCCATCCATGCCTTTTTCTTCGCCTGCAATTCCGCCAAACCGTATAAGTCAAATTCGTACAAAAAAGCGTTTACGGGTTTCACCATGGCGGGTTCTCCCGCGTAAGCCGGGTTGCCGTTTTCGCATAAAAGATAACTGCCGTCCTCACCCTTTTTCAGACTGCCGTCGGCGTCTGTCTCGTACCAGATTTTCATGGCTTCCAGAACGGAGGGAATGATCTGGCATTTGTAAGCGAAATAATCGTGCCAGTACACGGTGGTGCGCAGATGCGCTTCGTCCAGCTCCGTGCCGGGATCGGCATAAAGATCGGGGTAATCGTTTTTGTACAGGGTGACCAGCGCCGTCAGCGCCTTTTCGTATGCGTTTAAGGAGAACGCAAGCTCGTCCGCCTTGTAGGTTTTGTAGTCGATGCTGCAGCCGTCGTTGGGCAGGCGGTTTTGCAGTTCACTGACCGCCAGCAGGATTTGGTTATACTCCCTTGTGAGGGCAGTGTAATTCGGGCGAAGATCCTCCCGTTTCTTTTTCCATGCCGCATATTCGTCGTGGAAATTTTCGGTGACATACTGATAATCTCCGTATTCATTGTGTGTGTCGGCAAAGTAGTCCAGATTGTGCAGGCAGGGATCACCAAAGTTGACATATTCGATGCCCGATCCGCTTTCACAGGCAGGGCGGTATGCGGTGATGAGCGCCGCGTCCGTGGTGGATTCGATCTGAATACGGCTTGCCAGATTGCGCATACCGATGCATATGCCTGTGTCCCTTCCGATATGCGGATAGGAGCGGAAGCTGATCCTGCGCTTCCGGCGGTCGAAGAAAAAGAGTACATTTGCGGTGGGAGCTACTTCATTCATGAGGAAAGAATAAATATCTTTCCCGTCCGCGCTGAACTGATATTTTCCGGTGCAGGCTTCCGTCTCAGATGTCAGGAGGTTTTCGTCAACCGTCCACCCGGTTTCCTGAAGCGCCAGGTGCAGCAGGGACAGCTCCGGCCGGTCAAAATTGACAAGGCGGATATATTCCTGCGGAAGTCCGGTATAGGGATCGACGTTGTCGGCGGCCAGATACTCCTGACTCTCAGGGGTGCCGTTGTTAATGTAAAAATTGCGGAGAAATTTCTGCTGCAGTTCACATTCCGCTGTGTGCGCCGTGATGCTTTTGGTTTCCTGAATGCCGTCGTTTGTGGTGACGGGTTTGGCATCAATCAGAAAAAGGGTGTTGGCAGTATCGCTTTCCAGCGTCAGGTACATATTTTCGGAAAGCGATTCATAGAAATCGGAGGGTGAAAAGTCTCCGTTTTCGTCCACGTATTTGTTGACCTCAAAGGTAAGCTCCCACATGTCGGTCAACGTTTTTTTCAATTTACAGGTTTCCTCTTTGATGCCGTTTGGCCTGCCGAGTATATCGCCTGTAGGTTTTGCCACATAAATCATAAGCAGCCTGCCTTTCTGGGAAATTCAAAGATAAAGTCGGCTTTGCAGTCCCCGGTTATCTTAATGGTGTTTGTTCCCTGTATCAGCCGGAACCAGTAGATCGATTCCATGTACTTGTCGATGGAAGAAACATAGCTGGAATACTGTGTCGTCCAGCCTACCTCGTGAAACGGCACGAGACGGCTGCCGTTGTTTACGTCAAGCAGCTTCATCTGCGCGCTGTCAATCAGGAGTGTCCGATTTCCCAGACTGTCCGTCGGGAAAGTCTCGGGAATCGAGAGAGTGACGGATTTTTGATCGCTTACATTTTCGATTACAATGGCGTCGGCGCTTTTTGCGGATAAAAGAATCCGGGGATAGAAGATGCCGTTTACCGTGTCGGCAATGTTATCCATGGAGAAGATTTCTGCCCCTGTAACGAGAAACCTTTTTTCTACGGGATCGGTAAAGCCGAAAGGGGAATTCGTTTTGAAGACCAGCCTTTTGGCATGATGTTCCAAAAATACTTTGTCTTCAATTTCCGTACAGACGGCGTAGTAGTGGAGCGACGGAATAGCATTATCGTTAAAGTATAATGCCCTCGGCACGGTGGGACCGGTAAGCCAGCGGTTGACGGCAATGGACTCCTGTCTGGTAAAAGGCGTCTCATCCTTTTTGATGATATAGAAGGAAAATTCGATATTTCCTTCAAAGCTTACGCCGTAATTGTTGGTTTTCAGACGGACATGGTTTACGCTGCCGCTGTCGATGGTTCTTCGCAGCCCGTTTGCGGAAATATCCGCAGTGTCGTTGATCCAGCACATCATCAGGTTATAAGAATCGCTGCTCTGGCTGTCAAAGATAAAAGAATCTGCATCTAAAAATGACATGTAATTACTGCCTCCTTTCCGGGAGCGCGGGAGCAATCATAGATTTTCCCACGCCCTCCGTTAACTTCTGTCAATGTAGGGAATACCCGATCTTTTTCAGATCGGCATATTGCTTCTGTGTGGTGTACTGATAGGATTTCTCCAGAATCTCCTGCAGACCGGGAAGTGCGTCCCTGTCTACATTGCCGTCAACACGCAGCAGCGCGTCGTAGTGGTTGACGATTTCCACGGACTCCCGGTCAGAGGAAGGTATCGTCTCCAATGCGCCCGCGGTATCGGGGAAACTGGCGAGATTGGGAGTAACGTCCGATTCCGGCAGATTTGCAAGAAAGACATCCATCCGCTCCCCGGCAAGGCGGTAAAAGTCGGTGACTTTCTGCATGGTTTCCTCCACCGCGTCCGTGGAAGTGCGGTACAGTTCTTTGGCTTCCTCGATCACTTTCTTCTGGGACTCCAGGGTTTCCTGTACGGTCTGGGTGGAGGTATCCAGCGCTTCTTCCAGTGTTTTAGCGTAATCGTCAAGGGCGTCCATGCTGATGGAATACGCGTGTTCGGTTCTGGCGGTTTCCCGCTCTTCTTCCGCCTGTGCAAGCTGGGCTTCCAGTCTGGCCCTTTTGGCCTTTGCCTGGGCCGTGCTGATATCGTTTAAGGCGGCAAGCTCGGCCCGCAGGGAGTCGATGTTTTTGTTTTTCTCTTTTAAGCTTCTGTCGTAGTCGTAGTAGGATTTCTTGGCCTGCAGGGCTTCTTTTCTGGCGGAAATGATATCTTTCCAGCCGGATACTTCTTCTTCCTTCGCCTGCCGCATCAAATCCATGATGGCGTTTTCCACGGAGGCGGCGTCGGAGAGTGCGTCATAGTAGTTCCGGGAAGCTTCGGCAAGGGCTTCGCGGTAGGCGGTATCCGAGGCGTAGGTGTCCTGATTTTCGTTGATGCGTTTGGTGAGTTCCAGGTATTCCTCGGCTTTGTTCTGGGCGTTTTCGAGCTGGGATACGAGCAGGGCGGCTTTTGCCTTTCCATACTCGGTAAGGCCGTCGTCCCCGTAAAGCCATGCATCCTGAATGAGCCCTGACATGGAGGAGAGAACGGCGTCCGCCCGGTTTAATTCTTCGACGGCGTCCGTGATGCCGGAGAACCGGACTTCCCGTAAGGCGTCGTTGATCTCCTGTATGGAGCCGGCTGTTTCGATCAGGCCGGATCTGGCATCCGCAAGGGCCTGTTCCCATTCGGCGGCCCACAGATCCGCATATTCGCCCCAGTTGTCCGCATCGGCGGCGCGCTCGTTTAAGAGGTCGAGAACGGCCTGCAGTCTGTCCGCCATCTCCGTGTTGCCGGAAGCCTGATAGGTTTCCATGGCTTTTTGGAACAGGGCCATGGAGGACTGGAAATCGTTGGTGTCGAGGGCTTCGAGAAGCTGTTTGTACTCGTTGATCCGGGAAAGCGTCGCGTCGTATTTGGAGGTGAGTGTGTCCAGATATTTTTCATATACGCTGACCTGACCGGAGAAAGCGTCTTCGTCCAGATCGGTCATAAGGCGGGAGAGTTTTTCGCCGGAGAAGCGGTCGTAGAGGGAAACCAGATCGCTGTAGTAGCCGATATAGGCATCCAGACAGGAGAGCTGGTCGTTTAAGGCGTTTATGTTGTATTCGGCGATCTGTTTCGCCAGTCCGTATACTTTGGAGTAGTAGCTGTTGACCTCGGATTCTGCGTCGGCCAGGTTCTCATCATGGGTCTTCCTGAGTTTCTCCAGATCGTCTTCCATCAGGGACAGGAGGTCGTTGATCCGGGACTGTTTTTCCGTGTTCCACTTTTCGAGCTCGGATTTCAGGCTGTCGTATGTGGCGGCGTCTTTCTGATTCAGTGTTTTTCCGCTGTCAATTTTCTGCCGGAGGGTGTACCATTTTTCCCATGTTTTCATGTAGTTTTCGATGTTGTCCCCGGTGGCGCCTTTTTCCAGGGCTTCCAGCTCCTCGGTGTATTTCCGCAGGGTCTTTTCCTCGGCGGAGGTCAGGCCTTTTGCGGTGTCACGTTTGTTCTCCAGGCGCTGCTTTTTTGCGAGCAGGGTCTTATAGGAATCGGAGGCTTTCATGTTGGCGTCGATGGCGTCGATCTGGCTCTTGTAGCTTTCGCGGATGCCCTCGGAGGACTCCTCGAATTCGCGGTTGATGTTTTCCGTTTTACCGCCGGGGTTTTCCAGCTTCTCAAGCTGTTCGTTTAAGGATTTGACGGCGGCGTCCCTGTCGTCGGCAAACTGCTTCAGCTGGCTTTCGTAGGTATTGTATTTTTTCCGTTCCGAGGCGGACAGGACTTTTCCACTGTCCAGCTTATCCTGAAGCTTGCGCCAGGAATCGTAAACCCTGCTGTACTCCCCGATGGTGTCGGCGGTGGCGTGGGCTTCCAGCTCCGCTTTCTTTTTCTCGTAGGCGGCAAGCTGTGCGTTCATCTTATCCAGATTCTTTTTCTGTGCGTTTAGCTGCGCCTTGCTTGCCTTTTTGCCGTCATATTTATTCTCCTCTTTCGCGATCGCCGCTTTCTTGTCGGCGATATCTTTTAAGAGGTTCCGATAGGTGGCGGACTGTTCGATGCCGGAACCCGGATTGGGTTTTCCTTCTTCGTCGGTGCCGAAGCCCAGGATGGCAGTAAGCTGGTCCTTCAGCCTGTCGGCTTCCGTCTCACCGGCTTTTTCGCCTTTTACGACGGAGAGCCGGTCCGCCAGTTCCTCAATGGCGGCGGTCCTTGTGTCGGAGATTTCCGTCATTCTGGCCTGTATGTCCGCCAGCTTTTTGGCGTCGGCCTTGGATAAGTCTTTTCCCTGCGCCTTTTTCTTTTCCTGTCTGGCTAAAAGGGTCTGTCTCGTATCATACAGCCTGGCGTACTCTGCGGCGGTGTTGGCGGTGGCGTTTCCTTCCAGCGCTTCCAGTTTGTTTTCCAGATCTTCCCGCTTTTTCTTTGCCTTGTCGTAGGCAGTCTGTCTGGCTGCGATTCTGCTTTCCTTCTGCTTTCTGACTTTTGCGGAATCGTTATCTTTGATTGTGTTTTTTGCTTTGACATCCTCCAGCTCCGCCAGCTTTTTTTCCTCGTTGTCCTTCGCTTTTTGGATTTCACGCTCGATCTTTTTGTAGGCTCCCGTATTTTTGACGCCGGATTCGGCATGGGTTTTTTGGGCGTCCAGGGAGGCGGCCAGTTCCTGCTTTTCTTTCGCCTCCGCGGCCTTTACCCGTGCGGAAGGCTCAAAGAGGTTCTTTTCCTGCGCTTCCCCGGCAGCCGTTGTCTGTGACCGGAGGTGCGCGGCCTGCTCATTGACTGCCGCAAACTGCTCCAGAAGGTCGGAGAGGGAGCTGCGTCTGCCCATGTCGTCTGTCAGGGAGATGAAGCTGTCCATCTTTGAGACGATGGAGGACATGTAGGAGTCCAGATCGCTGTAGTAATCCAGCACGTTGTCCAGCTTCTGTCTGATGAGGTCACGCTCCTGCTCATAGAGTTCTGAGACGGCGTCCCCGCAGGCTGTCATCTTGTCATACCATTCCTGATACTTTTCGATCTTATCCGAAAGGGATTCGTTCTGCATGTCCTCCATGGTCAGTGTGCCGTTCTGGATTTTGCTGACGTAGGCGCTGCTTAAGCCCACCCGTCTTGCCTTTTCCGCATAGTAGGCGTAGGCGTTATTCTGCCCGGCGATCTGTTTGTCCGCAGCCTTTACCGCCCGGTTAATCATGGCGTTCTTTTTTGACCAGGTAATAAACTTCCCGGCCTTGTCGATCAGCGCAGAGGTTTTCTTGGAGAGGTTTTCCAGAAAGATTTCGATCCAGTTGTAGGTTTCCTTGATGGATTCCAGATAATCGTGGTAGGATTCCTCGGCGTCCCAGATCTGGTCCTGATGCTCCTCGTCGCCTTCAAAGGAGTTTTTTGCCAGGGCGAGGAGTTTTTCGTAGTATTCCGCTTTGGTAATCTGATCCATTGCCAGCATGTGCTCTAAGAGGGATTTCTCCTTGTTGTAGGCATCCATGGGACTGGCTGCGGCTTCGGTTTTCGCGGGTTCCGTCTTCGCGGGGGAAGCGGCGGGAGAGGAGGCGGGGGTAAAGGAAAAGTCCACCTTTCCCGCCATCTGTTTCGCTGCCTGATAGCCCTGATAAATCTGTCTGGCGGCTTCTGCCTGCTTGCCGCCCCGCATTTCGGCGCCTTCTACGGCGGCCGCAAGCTGCGCTTCCGCAGCGCCCAGCGCCGCGTCCCGGAGCTGTTCGTTGGCGTAGGTGAGATATTCCACCGCCGCCGCCTCGGTTTTTAAGCCGTTGATGGTGTCGGCGGCATTTCTTGCCATCTGGATCTGCATTTCCTCGAGCTTTGCCTGTGAGAGCCGCTCAAAAGCGCTGGCGTTTAAGCCCAGCTGCCCGTTCTCATCCACAAGCTGGGAGAGGAAGGTGAAGCCCATGTTTGTGAGTGCCTGATACTGGTCCACGGTAATCTTCCCGCTCCGGTTGTAGGTGTCCCTGATATCGCAGAGGGATTTGTAGGAGGACTGCAGTTTGTCCATTTCGGAGTTCAGGTTGGAGAGGGCGTCGGTTTCGGATTTGGCGGATTTGGCGGCGCCGGCGGTGCCGGTCTTTCCGGACTTTATAGGATCAAACTTAATCTTAAAGGATTCGGTCTGCCTTTTGATACCTGCCATCATGTCAGACAGGACTGTTTCAAAATCGCCACGTCCGTTTGCGACCCGGTTGGCTGCAGAGGCGGCAAGAGTAGCGGTGGCTGTGTCGCCGTAGGCGGAGGCCAGATTTTTTAACTGGGAAATCTTTTCTTCCGTGCTCAGGCCGGTAGTATTATAGGCAATCTCAGAAGCGGCTAACTGGTAAATCATTTCACGGGCGATACCTGCAGCCTGCCCTTCGTCTAACAGATTGGACATGTCTGCCTGCGAGGCTTCCGCAAGGTTGTAGGATGCGATAAGAGCTGCGCCCTTCGACTCGGCAAGCGTACGCATGGCCAGTTCATCCGCGTTGACAACGCCCAGCGATGCCAGTAATCCGGAGAAAAGTCCGGCGGTTTCCTGTGTCAGTCCGTCAGTGGCTGTGCCTGCCTGATAAATAGCGGCTGCCAGATCGTTGAAAGCCTGTTCTGCCTGTGCCTGTGTGGTGTCAGCGTCCGTCATTATGGCGGCAAAACGGTTGAAGGATTCCATATCGAAATGGAAATCCGGTCCTTCCGTCTTACTAAGGGAATCAATGGAGGAGCGGATGCTTTCCAGTGCTTCAAAATCCGCGGTATCCACATGGAATCCGTCTGAAAATATCGTTTCGTAGGCGGATTTTAGGGACTGCAGAGCCGGTTTCAGCTTTGCTTCCATATTCTCCAACACAGTGAAAGCGTCTGCTCTGAGCGGTGGTTCTATTTCTGTCCGGTTTGCTTTTTCCAAGGCATCTTTATACATCCGGGCGGCCTGTTCAGCGTTTTGGGCGCCGCTTGTTGCTTCCAGCCAGAGTTCTGCCTCTTTTGCGGAAAGGGATCCGACCAACTCCGATAATTCAGCGTACTGTGCCCTGTCAGCGATGCTGTGATTGTCCGCAATGGTGCGGATGGACTGTTCCAGCCTTTCCTTTGTATCGTCGGCATCAAACCCGAGCATCGCCTTCAATTCGACGGGAGTCATATTTAATTTTCTCGCGGCTGCATCGGAAAAAACCGTTATTTTTTCATCAAGTTCGTCGATGCTCAGGGCATCCGTATCCAGAGAAAGCAGATTCTGGAGACTGTTTTTTATAAGCTGCTGGTCTGTCGGGTTTAGCTGACTCATAGGGACGATGAGCTTGTCCCGGATATAGGCGTAGGGGTCAGGATTCCACTCGTTCATGGCGGTGGCGCAACTGTAATCAAGCTCTTCCACAAACTGTATGGCAGTATCCTGTAAACCAGGAGTCAGATCCTGAAAGGTCTGTTTGGACTGCATACCGGAAACCAGGGACGGTATAAAATCCCGCCAGGCATTTTCGCCCTGTGTGACCTTTGCCTGCAGTTCCCGGGATTGTGCCCCGATGGAGTCTAACAGTGCGCCGCCGGCACCGGAAACGTTATCTTCAATGATGGCTTCCAGCGCGGTTTTTTCCTCAGAGGTGAGGCGATATGCCTGTGAATACAATTCAAAGGTGCCGTCATCCGCATAGGATGTTGAAAAAAGGGTGGCGTCGTTGATTCCTATGACATCAAGTTCTGAACGTCTGGAACCATCCAGGGATTTCCAGAATTCCCGGGCGGAGGAAGTAAGCGCATCCAGGTAATCCAGCTCTGCCTTATTGCCTGTGTCTCCGCTGAAAAGAAGCTGATTGGGACTGTCACCGAGCCTGATACCGTCCGCCGCGATTTCCTGCAGGCGTCCGAGCGCCTCGTTGGAGTCAGCGACTGTGCCGTCCAGTCTGGCGGAAGCCTGCGCTGCTTCTTCTATGTATGTATAGACACCCGTAAAGGATTCTTCCAGTCCCTGCGCGGTTTTAAAGTTGCTTAAGTCTTCCTCCGTGCGTAACAGTTCCTCGAGATGTTCCCTGGCGGTCATGCCTTTGGTGCCAAGGGAGAGGATGGCATTGCCGTTTTCGTCTATCCCCTTTGTCAGTCCGGGAAAGGATTCGGCAAGCTGATTATTGATGGTGAGGAATTCTTCATACTCCCGGGTGGAGAGAGAGCGGTTTTCATTGGTAGAAAGATCGACACCCTGCGAAAGCTGGGTGTAGCGGTCAGCAGAGTCAGCCACTACTTTTTTATGGGCGGAGAGGGTATCGTTTCTCTGACTGAACTCATCAAACAGTTCGGCGGTGCGTTCTCTTGCATTTTCAACCCTGTGGATGTAGTTATCAATGCCGGTGGCAATAGCCTGAATGGCGAAAGAGGCTGCCAGGAAGATGCCCGCATTGAGGGCTGAGTTCAGGAGCGTTGTCTTGAGAGCAGCGGTGGAAAAGCCATTGCCTGCTTTTTGGAGGTGTTTGCTCAGACCCTCTATGGAAGCTGCCTGATTGTTGATTGTACCGTTGCCGTTATCAAGGGTCTTGAAGTAGGAGAGGGCGGTTTCGTCACAACCTTCAATTGTTTCGGCTATGGCGGACCAGTTTGCTTTGCCATTATCTAGTTTAAAAATTGAATCTTTAAAATCTACTGTTCTAAAATCATCAATAACCTTTTTATAACTATCAATATCAACTTCAAATTTATTAAATATATTACCTAATTCAATACCATTTTCTGTGACTTGTGCGAGCGCATCAGAAAATAATATTAGAGTCCATTTAATAAGTAACTTCCAATTACTTACTAAATGTAGTAATATAAATATAAGTTAGAGATGAAAGGATAATTACTATGGCGTTAGAAGCGAGGATATGTCCGAAATGTGGTTCTAAAGGATTAGTACCAATGGAAGCTGATAAAAAATGCTTTTGTGGAGGAACAAAAATAGTATTCAATGTAACAAAGGATGAATATGTTAAAATGTCTGATTACGAAAGAAACCAGATGATAGAAGAGATGGATATCCATCCACTCATCAGTAAGGAAGATGCCCTTGC
>ERZ778517.1741-NODE-1741-length-14862-cov-5.327615_pt1 | contig 14862 bp, 11 predicted proteins | sample MGYA00510341_ERZ778517 | MGnify/ENA primary metagenome ERZ778517 (study PRJEB29527, sample SAMN07138964) | mouse gut metagenome | material: feces | host: mouse | place: China:Nanjing | collected 2016-01-25 ... | reverse complement strand
GCGATGTAATGACAGCTTTGTTTCATGTCTGATCATTTGCTGCAAGTCTGATTGAAGTCTTGGAGGACGGAAGAGTTTCTGACAGGCGGAGAGGACTTTGACCGGTTCTATGGCAGTGTGTAGGAGGGAGTAGTAATGAGTGAAAAATTGAATAAGTATCGGATCAAGGAACGTTTGGTGCGCGGTTTTGTGATCGCATCCGGAATTCCGGCGGCGGTGGCGGCGGTAGCGCTGATCGCTATGATTATTGTGGCGATGAGGTATTCGAACGCGCTGAAGGTTTATGGATTTGCGCAGGGCGACGTGGGTAAGGCGATGACCTATTTCGCTGAGACGAGATCCACGATGCGGGGTGTCATCGGTTATGATGACGAAGCCGTTATAGATAGCTTGAAAACCGCGCACACGGAGAGTATAGAGAATTTCACATCCAGCTTTGAGGCGTTGGAAAAGGCTATGGTGTCCGAGGAGAACAAGAAGGTGTATGCGGATATCAGCTCCAAACTGCCCGCCTACTGGGCGCTTGACAGTGAAATTATCACGCAGGGCGGCGTTACGGACAGAGAGCAGTGCGCCATTGCGCAGGCGCGGGCGATCAATGAACTGGCTCCGCTCTATGAGGATATTAACGACGACCTGATTGAGATTATGGATATCAAGGTGGAGCGCGGAAACAGCACGTCCACGCTGCTGACGTTTGTCTGCATCGGGCTGAGCATAGCGATTGCGATAATCATCTTTATGGCGATTTTCACATCCATCAAGCTTGGCAGAAATATAGCGGAAAATATTTCTGCACCGTTGATTCAGTTGAGCGACAGACTTGAGCTGTTCGCCGAAGGCGATTTGTCTACACCTTTCCCGGACACGCAGACGGATGATGAAGTGGCAGATATCATTGGCTCGGCGAAGGATATGTCAGAGACGCTTATCTTTGTCATCTATGATTTGGAATATATTTTGGGTGAGATGTCCAATTCTAATTTTGTCATCCGCTCAAAAGACGGCGAACGGTACAAAGGAGAGTTCCGCCAGATATTCGATTCCCTGAAACAGCTGCGGGACAATATGGTCGATACGCTCCGTTATATCGGAATGTCCTCTGAGCAGGTTTCCGCAGGTTCTTCCAACCTTGCGGACACTTCCCAGAGCTTAGCTGAGGGAGCGACGGAGCAGGCGGGTGCGGTGCAGGAGCTGCACGCGACGATCACGACGATTTCGGAGGCGGCAAGGACGGCAGCGGCTTCTGCAGAGGACGCTTACAGGCAGTCGCAGGAATATGCGAATGTGGCGGAACGCAGCAGTGGCGACATGAATGAAATGGTGGAGGCTATGAGCCGAATCAGCGAGGCTTCCCACAAGATCGGGAATATTATTTCCGAAATTGAAAACATTGCGTCAGAGACAAATATGCTTTCCCTGAATGCGTCCATCGAGGCGGCGAGAGCGGGAGAAGCAGGTCGTGGTTTCTCCGTTGTGGCTGACCAGATCAGGCAGCTTGCGGAGCAGAGCAGCAAGTCCGCCGTGGATACCAGAGCGCTGATTGAAGGCACCATGAGAGAGGTCGAGAACGGCAATAAGGTGGCGGAGCGCGCGGTTGAGTCACTGGCGATCGTAGTGGAAGGCATCAGGAAGGTGGCGGATTCTTCCAAGGAGCTGAGCACGATTTCTTCGAATCAGATGGCTACCATGAAGGAAGCGGAGCTGGGCGTGGATCAGATTTCGGATGTCATTCAGACCAACGCGGCAGTGGCGGAAGAGTCGTCGGCTACCAGCCAGGAGCTTTCCGCACAGGCAATTTCCTTAGATGAATTGATTGCGAAGTTTGTACTGCCGGAGAAGTAGGGATTAAAAAGCGAGAGAAGGTTATCAACATACAAAAGAGGAGGATGGAGTACAGGGTGTGTCCTGTTTCCATCCTCCTTTTGCGCGCATAAGCAGAGTCAGAAAGCGGTGGAGACAGGATGCGTGCTTGCACGCGAGACTGTCTCTGCCGCTTTCTGACGAGCAACGCGAACGAGAAATGCGAAGCATTTCGAGTCTGCTTATGCATGGAATATAGCGGGTCAGGCCATGCGTTCAAACACCGGCATATAGTCGATGGGTGCGTCCACGCTGACAGTGCGTCCGCCCTCGCACACCTCGTCGGTGGAGGTCAGTTTCCACTTTCCGGCGGGGAGATAGACCTCGCGTTTCCACTCGTTCAGATGAAGGATTGGCGCCACGAGGAAACGATCGCCAAACATATACTGATCCTCTGTTTCCCAGCATTTTTCGTCCGCCGGAAACTCGTAGAACATGGCGCGCAGAAGCGGGGAACCGTTCGTGTGCGCCTCCTCGTACAGCTTTTTGATATAGTCGTGCAGTGAGATGCGCACGTTGTAATACTTTTTCATAATGGCGTAATTGTCTTCGCCGTAGCTCCACAGCTCGTTGGGCTGGCCGGTATGGAGATAGCCGCCGCCCCAGTCGCGATCGTCAAGCGGCGGGATATTGTAAGGGCCTCTGTCGCCGTGCATACGCAGCACGGGAGAGTACACGGCAAACTGATACCAGCGGATCAGGAGCTGCCGGAAGTCCGGGTCGTCCACGTCGTCGGTCATAAAGCCGCCGATATCCGTCGTCCACCAGGGAATGCCCGCCAGTCCCATGTTAAGGCCGCACTGGATCTGGTCAGCAAAGGCTTCAAAGGTGCTGGGCACATCGCCCGACCACACCACGTTGCCGTACTTCTGGGAGCCGGCCCATGCGCAGCGCAGCAGATTCACTACGGGTTCTTTCTGCAGCTTGGTCATTTCGTCGTAGAACACACAGCTGTAAAGCTGGGGATAAAGATTGCTCACCGCCAGCGCGGGGCCGTCAAAGTAACGGTAGTTTTCAAAGTCGTACACGCCGTAATCGGGCTCGGAATTGTCCAGCCAGAAAGCGTCGATGCCGTAGTCGTAATAATTCTTTTTGCACACGTCCCACACGTATTTGCGGGTTTCGGGGTTGAAGGGATCGATCTCCACACAGTCGCCCTGAAAGTCGTAGGTCTGCGCTGCGCCGCGCTCTGTCCGGATGAGCAGGCCGCGCTCCATCATAGGGCCGAAGTTTTCGCTCTTGCGGTCAACGGAAGGCCAAACCGACACGATCACTTTAATACCCATTTCATGCAGTTCATCCACCATAGCCTTCGGGTCGGGCCAGTATTTTTCGTCAAATTTCCAATCGCCCTGCACCGTCCAGTGGAAAAAGTCGATAACAATCTGGTCGATTTTGATGCCCTCTTTCTGATACCGGCGCGCAACCTCCAGCACCTCCTCCTGCGTGCGGTAGCGCAGCTTGCACTGCCACAGCCCCATCAGGTCTTCGGGGAACATTTCCGCCCGTCCCGTGACGGCGGTGTAGTTCTCGACAATCTGCTTCGGTGTGTCAGCCACGGTGATCCAGTAATCCATCTCTTTCGTTGCGCGGGCAATCCATTCCGTGTAATTCTTGCCGAAGCTCACGCGGCCCACGGCGGGGTTGTTCCAGAGAAAGCCGTAGCCGAGGGAGGAGACGGCGAAGGGCACGGAAATCTGGGAGTTGCGCTGTGCAAGCTCTAAGACGCAGCCCTTCAAATCCAGACAGTCCTGCTGATACTGTCCCATGCCGAAAATTTTTTCCTTTTTGTCACTCTCGAATTTCACGTTCAGGGAGTACTCGCTGCCGCCGATCACGCCCTTCCATTCCCGGTTTACCAGCTTTAAGCAGCGGCTTTCTCTGGAGAGCGTGCCGTCGTAATATCTGAAATATTCCTGCAGGATCAGTTTGTGGTCGTGGTAGAAGGAGATAATGCCCGCGAAATTTACAACAGCCTTGAGATGCCCGTTTACAATGGTGGCGATCGGACGCTTGTCGATGGTGCCGTCGCCTACCCGGTGATCCTCCTCCTCGATGGCAATCTGCGTGTCACATTTTTCGACTGTTTCGGTCAACGCCCAGTCGTTTTCGGTAAATTTTGGTAACATGGCGGCGCGCACTCGGAAGGAGTCCTTTCCCCAGGGCTCAATCCGCAGGGTTTCGCCTGCACGGCGGCATACCAGCGCGCCGCCTTCCTTTTCAAATGTCATGTCATCTGCCTCCTTTTCTTTTTCTTATTCTGTGTCAAATGTCCATAAAAATATTACAATCCACACACTCGTCAGATTTCCCATCCATTGTTTCAGCACGTTTTTGGTGGAACAATGAAGATATGTCGATTATAATAGTATAATATTATTACTTGGACGGGAAATGCTATTGAAATACTACCTCATAATGATACTATTGTATCATATTGGCGAAATGTAGGGACAAAATGGCTCCAGGCGGGAGATGATGACAGAATACGGAAAGGAAGGTGGCGGGAGAATGCCGGACAGGGAGACGCAGGAAAAGAGACAGCACAGCACCACATGGATTCCCTACAGCTATTATGAGTGCAGGCTGCCGGAATGGTTTGCGAATGTGCCTGTGCACTGGCACAGTGAGTTTGAACTGATTCATATACGGCAGGGCAGGGGGGAGTTTATCTGCGGCAGCCGGAAACTGGAGGCGGAAGAGGGGGAACTTCTGCTTGTGCCGCCCAACATGCTGCATGCTGCTTATCCGTGCGGGGAACGGAAGGCGGCAGCGGCAGAGGAGCCGTGCGGCATGGGGAGCGGTTCTGGAGACGGACACGCCAAGGAGGGAACAGGGGCATTGATATACGACGCCCTTGTATTTAACCCTGTCATGCTTGGTATGGGCAGCGGCGACCGCTGTACGAATGAATGTATCCGTCCGATGGTAAAGGGCAATGTCTGCACGAGTGTCTGCATCCGCAGGGCAGCGGCGGTTTATGAGGAACTGAGGCCTCTGATTGAGAGGGTCTTTTCCTGTGTGCATGACGATTCGGCACGCTCGGATCTGCTGTTAAAAAGTGAACTTCTGCGTCTGATCTGGATTCTGGAGGAGAGAGGGGAGATTTTGTTTGAGGCAGACGGCGTGGAGGGTGAGACTGAAACCATCCGTCCGGCGCTTGAGTATATGGCGCAGCATTTCAGGGAGGATATTACGGTGGAGCGGCTTGCGGGGCTAGTGCATCTGAGCAGGAGCCACTTTATGAGGTGTTTCCGGAAGGCGGTGGGAATCGGGGCCATCGAGCATCTGACCCAGCTGCGGATTCAGGCGGCCTGCGAGGCGCTCGGTGATGGCGGGGAGCAGATCGCGGATATCGCCTTTGCCTGCGGCTACAGCAATCTTTCCAACTTTAACAGGCAGTTTTTGAAGAGAGTGGGCTGTTCCCCGAAGGAATATCGGAAGCGTAATCAGCCGGTCGGGTCGAAAGCACCCTGATGATGGAATAGACTTTGCATTTGAGATATGATTTACTCATATTGTAACGATAAAATTGATAAAATCATAGAGTGACTGGAGATTCATAAAAGAACACTGGAAAAAATAAATCATCTGTGGTAGAATAAACACGTTGGGACAAAGAGGTCTGAAAGGATTTCTTTGTCCCTTTTTGCGCGTATAAGCAGAGTCAGAAGGAGTGCGAAATATGCACCATGCTTGCATGAGGGCATATTTTGGAATCCTTCTGACGGGCAACGCGAACGAGAAATGCGGAACATTTCGAGTCTGCTTATGCGCGCAGGGAAAGTCAGAAAACGGAGGAGATATCATTGGCTGAGATAAAAGAAGCCTGCGGCGTTGTCGGTATGTACGGGCCGGAGGGGGAGAATGTGGCGCCCTCCCTCTACTACGGTCTGACGGCATTGCAGCACAGAGGTCAGGAGGCTTGCGGGATGGCAGTCTCCAGAACCGATAAGGAGCGTGGGAATGTTTCCTTTCACAAGGATCTGGGGCTGGTGAGCGAGGTGCTCACAAAAGAGGTTTTGGGGAAGATGGAGGGCAATATCGGCCTGGGACATGTGCGCTATTCCACCACGGGGGCGTCTGTGGCGGAGAATGCACAGCCGCTGGTGCTGTCCTATATCAAGGGGACGTTGGCTCTCGCCCACAACGGCAATCTGATCAACACACCCGAATTGAAGTGGGAGTTGATCCAGAACGGAGCGATTTTTCACACAACCACGGACTCGGAGGTGATCGCCTTCCATATTGCCAGAGAACGGGTGCATTCGGCGACGGTGGAGGAGGCGGTCTATAAGACGGCTCTGAAAATAAGGGGCGGCTATGCGCTGGTCATTATGAGTCCGAGGAAGCTGATCGGCGTGCGGGATCCTTACGGCTTAAAACCCTTATGTCTCGGAAAGCGGGGAGAGACTTTTGTGCTGGCCTCGGAGTCCTGCGCGCTGGACGCTGTGGGAGCAGAATTTGTGCGGGATATTCTGCCGGGTGAGGTTGTTACGGTTTCCGGCGGGGAGGTCAGATCGCAGATGCTGCCGAAGGAAGAAAAGTGCGCCCACTGTATTTTTGAGTACATTTATTTTGCCAGACTGGACAGCACGATGGATGGGGTGCGGGTGTACGACGCCAGAATCCGGGCCGGGAGGATGCTTGCAAAATCCTATCCCGTGGAGGCGGATTTGGTGACCGGCGTGCCGGAGTCGGGTCTTCCGGCGGCGCAGGGCTACGCGCAGGAGAGCAAAATCCCCTTCGGGCTGGCGTTTTATAAGAACAGTTACATAGGAAGGACTTTTATTAAGCCGACCCAGACGGAGCGGGAGTCCGCCGTCCGCATGAAGCTTAGCGTGCTGGAATCGGCGGTAAAGGATAAGCGGATCGTGTTGGTGGATGATTCCATTGTGAGGGGAACCACCATAGCCAACCTGATCCGCATGTTGAAGGAGGCGGGGGCCAGAGAAGTGCATGTGAGAATCAGCTCGCCGCCCTTCCTCTATCCGTGCTATTTTGGCACCGACGTGCCCTCCAACTCCCAGCTCATTGCGGCGAACCACAGCGAGGAGGCGATCCGTGAAATGATTGGGGCGGATTCCCTCGGCTATATGCGCCGGGAGGATCTGTCTGAGATGGCGGAGGGTCTGCCACTGTGCAAAGCGTGCTTTGACGGCGTTTATCCGATGGAGTGCGGCGGGACGTCAGAAAAATAGTCATAAGGAAAGGCGCGTGACAATCTCCGCCATTTCCTTCCATTTCTTTTCCATATCCGCCACCAGCTTAAACTGTGTTCTGGCGCGGTCAAGGTTATGGTTTTCGCGGTGAATCTTGAAGTAAACGTCCCCGGACAGGTGATCGGCCAGAAAACGGATGCCGCACTCGTAGGTCATAAGTTTTGCGCCCATGGGCAGCATTTTGATTTCCAGAGGCGTGAGGCTGCCTGCGCATCCTTTCAGGAACCCTTCCGTAAAAGTCTCGAACAGGGAGAGATCCAGTTCTATTTTGGAAAGGTCGGTCTCGTCCTCCGCGCCCGTGCTTGCACCGGTGCGAATGGAGTCTCCGAAGTCATACAGTGACAGACCGGGCATTACCGTGTCCAGGTCGATGATGCACAGCGCCTTTCGCGTGTCGTTGTCAAAGAGAATGTTGTTTAACTTTGTGTCGTTGTGGGTCACCCGCAGGGGAAGCTCCCCTTTTTCCAGAAGATCCGTGAGCACATGGGTGTCCGCTTCCCTTGCAAGGGCGAAGTCGATCTCAGGCAGTACCGAAGCGGCGCGCCCCAGCGGATCGTCAGCCACCGCCTTTTTGAAGTCCTGAAAGCGGGAAGGCGTGTAGTGGAAGCGGGGGATCGTCTCGTGCAGTGTCCCGGCAGGATAGTCGGCAAGCTGCCTTTGAAAATCACCGAAGGCAACTGCGCAGTCGTAGAAATCCCGCGAATTTTCCACCTTTTCCAGACAGAAAGTATTATCAATAAAAGGAAAGACACGCCAGAAGTTATGTAAACTATCCTCAAAATAGTTTTCGCCGTCTTTCGTCTTTATGACGCTTAAAGTCTCGCGGGCAGGATCGCCGCCCCGCTCCGAAATCTTTTTTTGCAGAAAGGCCGTAACATTCGCCACATTTTCCATAAGCGCACGAGGTTCTTTGAAAATGGAATGGTTCATCCGCTGTAATATATATTTTTGTTTTGTTCCGGCATCGTCGCAGGTCACCAGGAAGGTGTCGTTGATATGGCCGTTTCCGTAGGGGCGCGTATCAAGCGGGCTGCCCTTCAGACAGAAAGCGGCGATGGCGTTATCTATGGTTTCGGGGGTAAGGGGCTGGGACATGTGGGTTCCTCCTTTTTACAACTGCGTAAATGTTCTTTGACATCGTTCTTTTTCACGCTGGCGCCATGTGCCTGCCGCATGATGCCGGCGCCCGAATGCCTGCTTTTACGGCAGGGTTCGGCTTTCCCGGCCGCCTCACAGGTCTTCTTTATAGTCAATCCACTTGAGTTCCATAGGTGCGAGAGACAGGCGCGCTTTCAGCGTTCCTTCTATATAAAGGTCAGTCTCCTTATTCTTTCGGGTGTTGTTAATCACGGCAATCATGCCGGTCTTTTCAAAGACAGCGATCTCGGTCTCCACGTCGGTGACGTAGTATTTTTTCATTTCCTCCTCCCGATGCGCCGCATAGTAGATGGCGCGCAGCAGGATGCGGCAGTTCTGCGGGGAATAGGGCAGTCCCGTGAAGTAGACGCTTCGTCCCTTGCCGTATTCGTTGACCACGAGGCGGCTGTATCTGCCGTCCATGTCGAGAATCTGGTAGTGCTCGCCCTGCGCGTAGATGCGGCTTTTGCCCTCACCGAAGTCAATGTCACCCGCCACGTCCTCCAGAATGAAATGCTCTCTGTTCAGCGCGTTGTACTTGTCGGTGCTCATGGAGAAACCAAGCTCTCTGTCCACGCCGAGGACGTCGCTTAGCTGGAAAAAGCGTCCCTGGTACTGGCAGGCGGTGGGTTCGCCCACACCAATGAAACCGCCGCCCTCATCCACAAAACGGCGCAGGGCACAGACCAAGTCGGGGTCTTTCCAATTGTCGCCCCCGCTGAAAGCGGTGTAGGCGTCGCCGGCGTTGATGATAACCCGGATCGCCGGATCGATGCCCTGTTTCATCTCCTCAAAGGTAATAAATTCCACGTCAATGGGCATACCGCTGAGCGCTTCGATCACGCCCACATAGGAATAGATTTCCCGGTACCAGAGAGCGTGGTGCACCTGATTTGCCATCCAGCGGCGCAGATTTCCCCAACTGTTTAAGACAGCCACCTTAAAGGGCGCGGTGTAAGCTTTGGAGCCCTGCATGTTGGCGTGGATTTCACGGAACTCCGTCACGACTTGATTTATACGGTCAATAAAGCCCGGCCACTCGCTGGCCAGTTTCAGGTAGCCGCCGTAACCGATCCGGTCCACGGGGGAGCGTAGGATGGCGCGGCGTGCCTTGAGCCAATTGTCCTTCGATTCCCCGATGGGATCGCCGCCCTCGGTGAACACGTCAGGGAAGAAGTAGGGCAGAAGCCGCCCTTCCGTATATTTCACGCCCTCTATGTCGGAGATCATGCGCAGAGTCACGCCGTCGCCCACGGAGCCGACCACCGCGTCCAGCCCGATGTTTTTAAAATATTTGCCGAAGGGCTCGGTGCCGATCCAGTGGTCGCCCAAAAACATCATGGCCTCTTTGCCGTAGCTGTGGACGATATCTACCAGTTCCTTGGCAAGCTTGCTCACCTCGATCTGCTGAAATTCCACAAAGTCCAGAAACTGTTTCGACGGCTTTCGGAAGATGGAGTTGTGATAACCCTCGTCCACGATGTATTCCGGGCGGAAGGGGTAGCCCGCCCACTTTTCAAACTGTTCCAGAATGTAGGGGCTGACGCTGGCGCTGTAGCCGAACCACTCCACGAATTTTTCCCGCTTCTGGTCGTCGAAGGTCAGGGTAAACTGGTGGAAAAAGGTGGTAAAGCGAACCACGTCCACCCTGGGATTCTCCTCACACCAGCGGCGCAGCTTCTCTTTCACGTAGGCCTGCGTCTTTGGCTGGCGCACGTCGTAGGTGAGCTGGTGGGGCGCGTCTTTCCAGTCGTTTGTAATAAAGTTGTACATGTGCACGGGATCCCAAATCAGGAAGGCCAGAAAACTTACCGTGTATTGATGGTAGGGGACTGTGTCGATCACCACCTCGCCCGTACTCTCGTCATACTGCCAATGATCTGTGGGAACAATCTCCCCGGTCGTTCTGTCGATTACTTCCCACCAGCGCTTCGGGTCGTCGATGATGTTGACCTTGAGCTGCTGCGTATGGAAGCCTTTCATCAGGCGTATGCGCAGGGTTTTATCCTTCGCGGTCACCCGGTCGCTGATCAGGTATTCCTGCTGTATTTCCTCGGGATGCGCTTCCGCCCAGGCGTTATCCTTTCTGGTGGTGTAGTAGGTGGCATAAATTTTCGCGTCCTGGGACAGCAGGGCTTCGGGCATATTCGTGCCGTCGCAGTCCCGAAGGGCATCTGCGCCTAAGAGATTTTTCAGCCGTATGGTTTCTTCTACCATATCCATATCTGTGGGCAGTGTCAGCCGCCCGGTGAGGTTGTCTTTTTGCATGTTCGATAATCCTCCTTTTTCATGGTATTTAGGAAATTTTCCGCTGATTCGAAGTGGGGAAACGGATCTCGCAATCGGGTGGTGTCTATAATCGAGCTGTGCCTGATTTGGTTACTCTGTCAAATTCAGGTAACTTAACGTTCCTTCGGGCAGGCCCGTGCCCTGCTCCAGCAGAGAAATCAGTCCCCGTATGGTGTACTCGCAGTCTTCCGGCGTGGTGGAGAGGAACGTGTTGTTCAGCTTTACGCCAAGGACGATCAGCACAATTTCGGCCAAAGCCTCCGGGTAGTCGAAATGGATTTCCCCGGCGGTAATGCCCTGTCTGATAATCTTAGCCAGGTTGGGTTTTAATTCCGAGATCAGATAGTTTAAGTATTTCTGGTGCAGATAAGCGGATTCCTGCATCGTGATGGCTCTGTTTTTTTCACTGCCCTGTTTCAAAAAGGCAGCCGCGGAACTGCGGCAGGCCTGGAACAGCATGGCCATCCGCGTGAAGGGCGGGATATCCGTCTGGTCGGCCAGATTTTTGGCGGTCTGTAAAGGCGCTTCGTAATTTCTCCTGATCAGCGCGTCTAAAATTGCTTCTTTTGACGGAAAATAGTAATAAATGCTTCCTTTGCCAATGCCTGCTTTGGTAGCGATATCACTGACGGAGATATTCTGTATGCTCTCATCGATCATAAGCTGTTGGAGCGCGTCTAAAATTCGGTCATATTTCTGTGTGTCTGCCATGGTGAGCGCCTTTCTGGTGAAGGTACATTTATTCGCAGTGCGCGCTGCCTTTTTTCATCTTCCGTCTGCGCACTGCTCATTGCCTTCGCGAAAATTTTACCACAATTTATCGGCGGGGACAATCGTCAGGGGGAGATTGTGTAATATTGTTCTAAATACTGTCATTATCGTGTCAGGCAGGCAGCGTGGAAAAAAGTATTAAAATAAATACATTTCATAAACGAGTTGACCGCGGGTCGAAAGATGTGGTATTGTTAGAGAAGTAGAATCGACCAAGAGTCGAAAAATATAGAGATGAGGGAGAAGGGAGCGGGCGTTCCCGCAAGGAGGAAAGAGTAAAATGACATACGCAGATTTTTTCTATGACATTAAGGGAAGATTCATGGGCGCGGATGTGAGCGACATTCATGAGCATCTGGCATTTGAATTTAATATTGAGGACGAGGAGGCGGGCGGCGCTTTCTACGTGGAGGTGAAGGACGGAGAACTTTACGTGGAACCCTACGAGTATTATGACAGGGACGCCAAGTTTATCTGTGCGCCGGATGTGCTTTTAAAGATCGCGGAAGGGGAAATGGATCCCGTGTGGGCTTTTACCACTCAGAAGCTTAGGGTGGAAGGCAATATTGACAAGGCGCTTCGCTTAAAGGAGATCATCGAGGCGAAGCAGCGGGAGATGAAAAAATCGGCGAAGAAGGAAGAGAAGAAGGCGAGTAAAAAATGAGTAAAAAGATGGGAATTCTGAAAAAGACAGTGCTGGGAGCGGGACTCCTGGCGGCAGCCTGTGGCGGTGAGATCGCTTATTTTTACGGGCGAACCATGAAGCGAGGCAGGGCAAAGACCGAGCGCACCATGAAGATGTCGGGTACGGACTGGAGCCGGTATATGCCGCTGATGGAAGAGCGCAAGGCGGCTATGCTTGCAAGACCGCATGAAGACGTGTGGCAGACGAGTTTTGACGATCTTAAGCTTCACGCCACCTATTTTCCGGCGCAGGCGCAGCAGGGAAAACCGAGGATTGTGATTTGTTTTCACGGTTACACGAGTCAGGGGATGTCTGACTATATCGGTCTGTCAGATTATTATCAGAAGAGAGGGTTTGCCATGCTTCTGCCGGATGCGAGGGCGCACGGAGAGAGCGAGGGTGAATATATCGGCTTCGGATGTCTGGACAGGCAGGACGCGCTTGGCTGGATCAGATGGGCGGTCGGGAAACTTGGCGAGGACACAGAGATTCTTCTGCACGGCACATCCATGGGGGCGGCCACACTTCTGATGTTGAGCGGATTAAAGCTGCCGGAACAGGTGAAAGGCATCGTCTCCGACTGCGGCTTTACTTCCCCGAAGGAAGTGTTTACCCATGTGCTGCATACCATGTATCATCTGCCTGCCTTTCCGATTATACCGGGAGCGGATATAGTGAATAGGAAGCTTGCGGGCTACGGCATGGACGAGTGCAATTCGAAGCGGGAAGTGGAGAAAGCGGAGGTGCCGATTCTGTTTATTCACGGTGGAAATGACACCTTTGTGCCGTGCAGCATGTGTGATGAAATTTATGAACACTGCGCGTCACCAAAGAGAAAGCTGATTGTGGAGGGGGCGGCCCACGCGGAGAGCTACTATAAAGATATGGAGAGTTATGAGAAGGCGCTGACGGAGTTTATTGGAGAGGTTATGTGAAGGAGGGGAGATTGAGTAATGAAAACAAGAAACGGACACAAGGCATATCCGCTGACAGTGGCACAGAAGTTCCATATTTACTATATGGATTTCTGCCCGAAGAAAGAGGTTGTAAATATCGGCACAAGTCTGACGATCGAGTATGAGCTGGATATCGAAGAGTTAAAGAAGGCGATTTATAAGGCTTATGAGCGCTGTGAGTCCATGCGGGTGCGCTTTGCCTACGATAAGAAGGAAGAGCAATGGTATCAGTATGTGGCGGAAAAGGAAGAACGGGATATCGAGTACGTGGACTTCACGGGTAAAACCATGGAGGAGGCGGCTGAGATTATGACAGGCTGGACACGGATGCCTTTCCGGAGAGAGGACAGCCCCCTGAACCGGGTGGTGATGATCAAGACGCCGGACGGCTGTCAGGGGCTTTATGTGCTGGGAGACCACATGCTGATGGACGCACAGTCCCTGATTTGTTTCCTGAGGGACGTGATCGAGCTTTACTGTAACGCCAAATTTGAGTACCCTTATCCGCTTGATATGCGTTCCTTCACGGAGCAGTTGGAGAAGGATCTGGCTTACGAGGCAGGGAGCAAGGCGCAGGCGAGGGACAGGGAGTATTTCCAGAAACTGATCGGGCAGTCGGAGCCGATTTTCAACGGTCTTCTGGGACCGGGGCAGCTGGAGGAGGCGCGGAAGAAATTCCCCGGGACAAGGGCGGCCTTTTCCGCTACCGCACAAGTGGATTCTGCGCTGGATATCTTTCATCTGGAGGAGGAGCCGACCCAGAGACTCATGCGTTTTTGTGAGGAGCAGCACATCTCTCTGCAGTGTCTGCTGATTATGGGGATCCGCACATACCTGCAGAAAATGAACGACAACGACGACGTGTCCATTAACGTGGCTTACGCCAGAAGAGCAACCCTCATGGAAAAGAAATCGGGCGGTACGCGAATCCATTCTTTCCCGTTCCGGACAATTCTCTCCAAGGAACAGACTTTCATGGACGGTATTCTTGCGATTCGAAACGGCCAGAACGAGGTATTCCGCCATACCAATTACAATCCGGTGGAGTATTTCGCTTACAGAAGCAAGCTCTACAATACGCCGCAGGGCGCAACCTATGAGCCGCTGGCCCTGACCTACCAGCCCATGACTTTAAAGGAAAAAGGTTTAGATCAGCTCGGGGATATCCGATATAAGACGAAATGGTATCCCAACGGAGCGACCGTACAGGCCATGTATCTGACGGTGATGCACCGTCCCGATGACAACGGGCTGGACTTTAACTTTGAACATCAGGTGGCGGCGGTGAGCCGCGAGACGCTGGAGCGTTTCTACTATTATATGTGCAAGATCATGTTCAAGGGCACGGAAAATCCGAATCTGAAGATTGGAGATATCATAAAATTAATCTAAGGAAGCGCTGATTAAATCAGCACTTCCTTAGAGCCTCCGGCGGATGCACACGGATTTGCAAAGGAATGTGCCGCTTCGCGGCGCAAATCCGGTGCGGGAAACGCTTTAATCAGCGTTTCCCTAAGAAAAGGAGGCGATTAAAAAATCACGCTGATGCGCTGATTTTTTAATCAGGAATTTGTGTAGGAGCGTCACAAATTCCGGCGATCGCAGAGCAGAATTTGAGATTCTGCTCGCGTTCTTCGCGATATATCGCTTCAGAAAAGAGGAAAAGACATGTTTGATCAGTTGGCGGAAATCATTACAGACTATGTGGAAGTAAAGAAGGAAGATATCAAGCCGGAATCCCGCTTTATGGAAGATCTGGGTTTCTCGTCCTTTGACTTTATGAGTATGCTCGGCGAGGTGGAGGACACCTTCGACGTGGAGATCGAGGAGGAGAAGGCTGCGGGCATCCGTACGGTGCAGGAGGCCGTGGATTATCTCGAAAGCTTAGCGTGAAAAGTGCTTCTAAAGACGTCCCGCCATAGGACGGGACGCCAAGAAG
>ERZ778517.1735-NODE-1735-length-14902-cov-4.631239_pt1 | contig 14902 bp, 13 predicted proteins | sample MGYA00510341_ERZ778517 | MGnify/ENA primary metagenome ERZ778517 (study PRJEB29527, sample SAMN07138964) | mouse gut metagenome | material: feces | host: mouse | place: China:Nanjing | collected 2016-01-25 ... | reverse complement strand
ATGTCGGTCAGAACCTTATCCCGGAAAATATTATTACGCCACTCCGCAAACGGCGCCCACCCTTCCGGCTGGACACCAAGGTTTTTCATTTCCTGCACCGCTTTTTCCTGACTGTAAAAAGGGTGTATTTCCACTTGATTCACATGAGGCGTGATCCGGTTGTGCATGGATAAATCCACAAGCCTGCCGCTGTTTAAGTTTGATACACCGATTGCTCGAACCTTTCCCTCCTCATAAAGTTTTTCCATTACCCTCCATGCGCCGTAAATATCGCCAAGTGGCTGATGGATCAGAAACAGGTCTACATATTCAAGGCCGAGATTTCTAAGGGACTGTTCATAAGCTGCCTTTGCGTGCCTTTCGTCTGCGTCCTGTACCCAAAGTTTTGTGGTGATAAACAGCTTTTCTCTATCTATCCCGCTATCCCTGATTCCTTTACCCACCGCAGCCTCATTCCCATAAATTGCTGCCGTGTCAATCATCCGATACCCTGCGTCCACCGCTTCACAGATTGCCCGGACACATTCATTCCCGTGCATGTGCATCACGCCCAAGCCAATCATAGGCATCTGTATGCCATTGCTTAATATGGTAAATTCTTTTGTTTCCGCTTTATGATCTTCCTTTGGAAGATGATTTCCGAAGATATTTTTCAAACAAAATTTCTTTGAAAAAAGCCTTGTCTTTCCACCGAAAATGTGTAAGCTGTCACTCACAAGGCAAACAGCCAGTACAAAATACAATCAAAAGCGAAAGGTGGAAAACATTATGAAGACAGGAAAAATCACAGCAAACCCCGGGACGCGGTTCCGGTATGCCTTATGGTAGATGGACAGGAAGTAAAACGGTACAAGAACATTGACCTGCCAGATATGCTCAAAGAGGTGGAAATGCTGGACTTCCATTTCAATGTAGCGGAGGACGGCAAAATCACTTTTGAAATCAGTTATGCGCAGGGCATACTGCCAGAGGTATTCCCGGAGCCGAGGGCGAAAATGACGCGGCAAAAGTGGCAGCAAAAGCCGCCGCAGAGCAGGAAGCCGAAGAAACCACCGAGCAGGCGGCGGAAGAATCCGAAGCCGAGGAAACCGGGAGCAAGAAATCCAAGAACCGCAGTATCAAATATGTCTGTCCCTGCTGCGGCACCATTATTCTGGCAACGCGCGAGGTCAATGTAATCTGTGGGGATTGCGGAGAGCCTTTCGAACGAGCGTTATTGCATGGCGGCAAAGCCCGCAGAATAAGGCTTTTTCGGGCAAGGCAGAAAAATAGCCCTCCAAACCGGAAGGCTTATGTTGTATGAAATGTTGTTCCTTTTGACAAGGCATTTTCTGCCTTTAGCTGTTCTGTTGTTATGCCCTGCGTCTGTTTCATGCGCTCTATGAGCCTGTGGAAGCGTTCCCCCGCCTGCCTGTCAATGTCGGCAAGATAAGCGTTGAGTCTGCCGCTTGTGAGAAGATTGGTGTATGTAACCTTGCGGTACTGCTTCAGATAGTCCAGATGCCGCTGTCCCCATATGCCTATCGGCTGTTGTTCCTCAGCGAGTAATTTCAAGTCTGGAGTAAGATACCCGTTTTCTTCGTGGTATGTGCCGCCTAACTGTTCAAATATTGATTTCATATGCAAAAACTCCTTTTCTGTATGGTTTGGTTTCTGCGGGGTATCTGCAAGCAATGTATCAGCAGGCTGTATGTATATACTGTCTTTAAGTTAAGTAATCCCCCTGTCTGATATAAGTACCACCCATTTCTTCAAAAATTGTTTTCTTCATTGTCTGTTCTACCTTTCTTATCGTTCTCTACTCATAGATTTTCTTTACGGCTTGTGTCAGCTTTACAGTAACAATAATTCTCCAATTTTCAGTTCACATTGCCCCTCCCGAAGAAGTATGATAAAATAATTCTATTAAATTGAATCGGAGGTGCCACATGGCTATCAGTTCCAACAACACTCAGGTCTATACTACTTTGTCCAAAGAACTGGTTACTGAGATTGATAAGGATGCAAAAGCGAACTATCGTACACGTTCCCAGCAGATTAACATGATCCTGACCGAGTATTATAAGACCCAAATGACAACCAAACATGAATCCGAGTAAAACACTGAATCGCCTGAAAACACAGGAAATATCAGTGTTTTCTTATGTTTTCCCTTAATTATAAGGTTCATGAGATCCGTAAGTATTTCCAAAGCTTATGTTGACTGCCACCGGTTTCTGATACTCAAGGGCTTTGCGGATCACATAATCAATCCCCATCATGAGTTCTGTTGTCCGCGGGAACCCATCGCTTGACGGATTTCCCAGTTTTACGACTATCAGTTCGCTCTCCGGCGCCGCTCCTGCATAGCGCCGGTAATCTGCACCTGCGCCTCTCCCGTTTCCCGCCGCGATCCCTGCTACTGCCGTTCCATGGCCGGTTGTGTCTCTGGCAGCTATAAGCTTCCCCCTCTCCGCCGGCGTCTGGGCTTTCAACGCCTCATCAATCACTTCCTTTGTATATTCCACCCCGATTTCATATCCGTTTGGCGCACGCTCTCCCTCCCGCGGTCTTAAAGACTGATCCCAAATCGCCCGGATCCTCGTTGTACCGTCAGAATTACGAAAATCATCCAGTGTATAATTAATCCCCGAATCGATCACTGCCACTAAAACTCCCTGTCCAAACAGAGAAAAACGGGTATCCTGCACCGCATCGATACAAGATACCCTTCTTCCATTCGCTGTCTGAAAAAACAGTCTTTTCGGTTTTTCTATATATTCAACCTGAGGCAGAGCTGCCAACTCATTAATGCGGGATTCTAAAACCCTTATCACTGCATATTCATTCATAAGTTCGGTAGTCTGCTCCGCTATCTCCCTCACTGCATCCAGATTCCCAGAATACTTTATGATCAGTTCCCATGACCGCTCGATCGGATTGTAACCCACATCAAGCTGCAGGGATTTTTCTCTCTCTTCTTCCGTGGCATCAAGCGCCAGATTTAAAAGATTCTCAACCTTCTGTCCTGTCAAAATCCCACTCCCGTACCTGTCATTTATCTATCATATGACCAGCAGTGCATGTCCTATGCCGCAGAGCCTTTCACATAATATGACACAAATACAGTTGACTGCTTTTGACCTCTTATTCATTCATACAGCACGATGCCAGATACGGCGCCAGTCCTGCTGGGATAAAATATCCTCTATCATGCTGGCACACCGGACACTTGGCAGGAACGTTTTTCCCGTGATAGATGTGTCCGCAGTTTAAACACATCCAGTCCTGCTCTCCGCTGCTCTCATAGTATTTGTTATTCTCGATCAGTTCTGCCACTTTTCCGAACCGTTTTCCATGGATTTCCTCGATTTTAGCGATTTCCCGGAATGTATATGCCACTTCGCTAAATCCTTCTTCCTCGGCGACTTTCGCAAATGCCGGATAAACATCGCCGAATTCTTCCATTTCATTGTGCTGAGCTGATTTTAAAAGCTTCACCACATCGTCAAAATGATCCACCGGGTACCCGCCGTCAATCTGAATCGTCGTCCCAGACTGACTCTTTAACAGTCCATAAAATCTCTCCGCATGCGCCCTTTCCTGATCCGCCGTAAAAAGGAAAATCTGATTCACAGCATACATCTGCTGCTTTTTCGCCGCCTCTGCAGCTATCGTATAACGGTTCCTCGCCTGACTCTCTCCCGCAAATGCACGCATCAGGTTCTCTCTTGTTTTGCTCTCTTTAAAATCAACAGCCATGTTACACACTCCTTCTTTTTTCAGGTAGTATGTACCATAGCTGTCAGATTATACATATTATTTTTCAAATGACATTCTAATTCTACAAAATATCACTGCTGATTACACATCACTATCTTTACCAACCAAAATTTTTTCAACACGTCCTTGCATGTAACTGCCAAGCCCGTACACTGCGTTACTGATCACATATTCCCCGCCGTTAACAAATACTTCAATCAGATTCGGCTCCACAAAAATATCCAGTTCATAATTGCCATATACCTTAGGCGTATTACTCACCATGCGGTGTCCTTTTATGTCTCCGAACACACTGCTTCTGTCCGTCTTGATAAAGTCCCTTTCCACCCGGATTTTAAATCCGCCGATATCCAGTGTCTCTCCTTTCTTAAGCGTCACCCGGATACGGTATGGCTCTCCTTCATGAACAGAAAGCGCCTGAAAATCTTTTTCTCCGTCAAAAATTTTCTCTTCTGACAGTATTTCCTTTTCAAAAAATGTATCAACCTCCGGATGCACACGGAAATAAATGTGTCCATTTTCCAGTTCCACAACTCTTGGAAGGCACATCATTCCGTTCCATGGTTCTTTACCTTCCTGTTCCACAGCCTTCGGCATACGCAGCCAGGCAATCATCACGCGTCTTCCCGCCGCATCCACATTTGTCTGAGGCGCATAAAGATCCAGTCCATAATCAATGTACTGGTAATTTCCATGAAGGCTCAGACTGCATCTCCCCGGCTCAAAATCCGCCTGCATACAGACAGCATGGTGCTCATAACCGCCTGCATCTTTTGCGATATACATCGGCGATCCAACAAACACATAGCTGTCCCCTATCTTAAAGATATCCGGACACTCCAGTGTCTTCCCAAATCTCTCGCTGCGAAATTGAGATACATATGTCCAGTTTTCGCCGTCTTCACTTTTATAAAAAAGTGCCCGTCCCATCTCACCCCGGTATGTACTACCAAGAACCATGTAAAAGCAATTCCCGTCTTTCCATACCTTGGGATCTCTCGTATCCTTGCAGTCTCCAATCTCTATATCATCAATCCTGGGGATGACAACCCGCTTTCCATCAAAATTATCAAAATGAATCCCATCCTCTGATGATATCATAAGCTGCGAGGCATCATAATCCTTGGAATTAATATGTATGTTTTCAGCATTTATTTTATTATAATGAATTCCCGTATAATACAAACTCATCTTCCCGTCATGTTCTATGGCACTCCCTGAAAAACAGCCGTTTGAATCCTCATATCTTGTAGGGAATAGAACGATTCCTACATGTTCCCAATGTACCAGATCTGTACTCACTGCATGTCCCCAATGCATCGTGCCCCATATGGGGGCATACGGAAAATGCTGGTAAAACAAATGATACTTTCCTTTATAATAAATAAACCCATTCGGATCATTGATCCAATTACCAGGTGCCTTCAGATGTAATGTATTCTCTATCATGCCAATCTCCCGCCTGTTTGTTTAATTTTCTTCATCTTATTTCAGTATAGTAATAAAGAGGGTATTTTTCAATACCCTCTTTGGCAGTACGCAAAATATCTTTATTTCACAGCGCCTGCAACTACACCTCCAATAATCTGCTTCTGCAGTGCAACGTACAGAACGAGTATCGGAACTACACAGAGCAAAAGCCCCGCCATGATCGTACCGTAATCTGCCGAATAGGTTCCATAGAAGCTGTATGTAGAAAGAGGAAGTGTCAGCAGCTTCTTATCTGTCAGTACCAGCGACGGCAGAAGGAAATCATTCCAGAACGCCAGTGAATTTAAGATTACCATCGTAGAGATAATCGGCTTCAACAGCGGCAGTACAATCTTGAAAAATGTCTGTGAATGCGTACATCCATCTATGTAAGCGGCTTCTTCAAGCGCCAACGGCACATTTCCTTTGATAAATCCGTGGAACATGAAGACCGACATCGCCATAGAAAATCCAGTATGTAAAAAAATCAATGTAATTCTGTGATTCAAAAGGTTCAGCGTCCCTCCGTAAATACTCACAAGCGGAATCATGATTGCTTGAAATGGAATGATCATAGATGCCACCATCAATCCGAACGTAAGCTTCGAGATTCCATTATTGTGCCGAACGATATAGTACGCCAGCATTGCAGCAAGGAGAGTCACGAGCACTGTCGCGGACACAGTTACGATCAGTGAATTTTTAAATGCATTCAGAAAATCCATCTGAGTAAAGGCTTTCACAAAATTGTCAAAGGAAAGTCCTTTAATCGTAAACAGCCATGAAAACGGGCTTTTAATAATATCTCTCTTTTGCTTTAAAGAGTTGATCACTACCATGATAAACGGGAACATATATGCGATAAATATGATGATAAGCCCTAACATTGCAAGGATATTTGTTACTTTTCTCTTTGTTCCTCCAATTGTCGTCTGCTTCATTATGCTTCCACCTCCTGTCTCTTAGTCAGGTATACCTGGATACCACTGATACATGCAACAATGATAAATAAGATCAATGCCTCAGACTGGCCTACCCCAAACTGTCTCGATGTAAATGCCTTTTCATATACATGCATAGCCGCCATCTCAGTCGTTCCGTAAGGCGCGCCCGCTGTTAACGACAGGTTGACGTCGTATACCATGAATGCCCGTGATAAAGTTAAAAACAGGCAGATTGTAATGGATGACATCATCAGCGGCATGATAATACTTTTTAATTTTACAAATCCGGAAGCTCCGTCAATACTTGCCGCCTCCATGACATCCTCAGAAAGTCCCATAAAACCAGCTACATAGATCAGGATCATATAGCCGGATAACTGCCATACGGACACAACTACCAGCGCGATAAACGCATTTGTCGGATCGGACAGCCACGATACTTCAAAGAGCTTCCATCCAGTACTTTCCCCGATACTTACAAATACTCTGGAAAAGACAAACTGCCAGATATATCCGAGTACGATACCGCCAATCAAGTTTGGAGTGAAAAAGCCTGCCCGGAAGAAATTCTCTCCCTTCATCCCCCTCGTCAGGAGATATGCAATGGCAAATGCAAGCACATTTACGATAATCACAACAAATATTACATATTTAAAAGTCAGAAGCAAAGATGACCAAAACTGCGCATCCTTTACGACTCCTCCAAAGTTTTTAAATCCCACAAAATTCTTAACCGTAGCAACACCGTTCCAGTCCGTAAACGTCAGATACACACCATAGATAAACGGTACGATCACAACTGCAAAGAAGCAAAACATCCCCGGCAATGCAAACATGCAAAAATCTTTTCCATTATTTTTTGATTTCATATTCTGCTCCTCCTTATTCCTGCTCATCCCAGTAATCCTGAATAGATTCCATCAGCTCCCTGCGGTCGCTTCTGCCTGCAAGATATTTCTGCATCGCGGCTCCAAGCACTGCCCAGTGATCATTCGGTACGATCACCGATGCACTGAAAGCCTTCTGCGCATGCACTTTTTCATAAATATCACGGCTCAGCGGATCACTTGGCTCATACGGATTATTCTGAAACGGCGGGATGAGATTACACGTCTTTACAAGCATCTGCTGCCCAATCTCACTGAATACGATCCAGTTTAAGAACTGCCTTCCTGCAGCCTGCTCCTTTTCAGTCGCAATCTGCCGGTCCACCATCACCTGCTTTGACGGTGCGCCCTGAATCATCTGATTTGCGAAATCCTCTTTATCGTTGTTCATAAAATAGGGAAGGAAACCATACTCGTCTGTCTCTTCGGCTCCTGCCTCCGCAAGGTTCGGCCATGCCCAGTTTCCATTAAACCAGAACGCTGTCTTACCGTCCGCAAGGTCGATCGCCATCTCATCATAGTCTGCCCCTAACGGATCGCCTTTTGCTACGTTATACTCTTTCAGCACGTCAAAGATATCCAGAAATTCCGACATCCGGTTGTATGTATTAAGAGCCAGCGTTCCCGCCTTGATCTCCTCCACCACTTTCTGCGCACCTTCTGAGGTTCCGTCATAAGTCTCGTAAATATACTGGAGATGATGCGCTCCTAACGACCAGTCTTCTTTCGCCATAGACACTGGTTTTTCTATTCCGTTCTCCACTAATCTGTCAAGAAATGCCTGAAACTCATCCAATGTAGTAATAGAAGCCGGATCAAAGGTTTCGCCAAGAGCCTTCTCAATTACCGTTTTATTGTAAATGATTCCACGCCCTTCAATACATAACGGAAAACTATAGATCTTCCCATTGATTTTTGTAAGATACCCCTCTGCCTCCGAGACCCACTTCTCCTCTGACATATCTACTCCCTTTTCCTCTGCAAGAGCGATAACATCCGTCGTATCCAGAATAGCGATCGTAGGCGGATTCCCTGAATTGTAAAGGCTTATCATCTTCGTATAAGGCGAATCGTCGCTGACTGGCATTACCTCCACATGTACGCCGGATTTTTTTTCATATTCTACCCCCATCTCCTCTAATGCAACCTGAATCTCCGCTTTTGTATTAAGCAGCGTGATGTTTGTGCCATTAAGGGAAGCGTCATACTCGAAGGTATCCGTCGAGGTGTCGATGGGTTCCTTCTTCTCTTCTGCATTCGGATCATCCGGATCACTGGCAAATCCAAATCTGCATCCTGTCAGCATTGTCATCATCAGTACCATAATCAGCACAACCGAGACAAGCCTTGCCATGACTTTCTTTCTCATGAATCATTCCTCCTTGTTCTTTAGATTTCTTTTTCATAACCGGTAAAGTAACCGGTTACTTTCGATGTACTTATCATATCACTGAAACTATATTGCGTCAATCTCCAAAAAAATCTTTGTGAAATATATCTGATTTTACACAACAAAACTTGTATATGTTTTACAAAACCGGTTACTTAACCGATTACTCATTGCCTGTATTTTATATTTTTGCTATACTGTAAAAGAGAAAAAATAACAGATTATACTGACAGAAAGAGGCAGCTATGGGGCAGAAAAAAAACGTAACCTTCAACGACATCGCAAAATACACGCACTTTTCCAAGACGACAATTTCCAGATATTTTAACAATCCGGACTCACTCACTCTTGAAAATCAGGAGATCATCGCGAAGGCTCTCGCTGACCTGGACTATAAAGAAAACAAGGTGGCACGCATCCTTGCCAACGGCAAAACAGAATTTATCGGAATCATCATCCCGAATCTCTCTCTCCACTACTATTCCGAGATGTTAAATAAGATTCTGTCTACCTACGAACAATTTGGCTATAAATTTCTCGTATTCATCGGCAATGAGAACGGGGAAACAGAGCGGCGTTATATAAAGGAACTCCTTGCCTATAAGATTGAAGGGCTGATCATCCTGAGCCATACGATTCCCTCAAAGGAACTTTCTGACCTTAATCTCCCCATCGTGACCATAGAGCGAGAAGATAAGTATGTATGCAGCGTGAACACAGATAACTATATGGGCGGCTACCAGGCGACCAGTCTTCTGGCCAGGCTGAATTGCGACATCCTGATACACATCAATTCCCCCACAGATGAAGCCATTCCTGCTTACGGACGTGTCAGAGGCTTTTTAGATCTGTGCAGAGAAAAACGGATTCCACATGAAATTATCCTGAAAGAAATAGGAAGCACTTATGAATCCATTCAGGGACACTTAAAAACCCTCCTTGATGATCTGGAGCAAAAATATGCCAGAAAGAAAAAAGGAGTCTTCCTGTCTAACGATTCACAGGCAAATGTTTTTTTAAACCTCCTTATAAGAAAATACGGGTTTCTGCCCGATGATTATCTGATCATCGGCTTTGACAACTCCCCCGTTTCCAGAGAGGCCATCATACCTATCAGCACCATCGGACAGCAGATTGATAAAATCGCCTATGAAGCGGTAAGTCTGCTTGTAGGGCAGATGAATGAAAGAAAGAAGAGAAGACCGGCTCCTCCAAAAGAACCGGTCCATAAAGTCATTACACCTATATTGATCAGGCGGGACACTACCGAGAAAATGTAACTCCCAGCTTCACACTGCTTGACGGGTTCTGCTCGATCGCCATGTAAGCATCCGCAGCCTCCTCTAGAGCTACCACCGGGTCTACAATGTTCTCACATTTGATGAGTCCCTTTCTGAGCATATCCCAGCATACAGCACAGATACGGTCAAAATCCCATCTTGGGTAATCCCTGTTCGGCTCGCTGCATGCCCGGGACAGTAATATGTTCGGTTGGTTGAAATGAGCCTCCCTGCCCAGATTAAAGCCCCCTGCACATTCATGATACCATCCTACCACCGCTATGTTCCCGTTGTATGCGATTCCTCTGATCGCATGCTGCAGCGCATGGTAATTCGCACTTGTTTCAATGATTACATCCGCACCGCGGTTATCTGTTGCCTTTTTTATTTCCAATCCAACATCAACGGCTGATGAATCCAATGCCAGATCTGCTCCGTTTTCTAATGCAGCCTCACGTCTTTTCTGAATCGGATCACATACAATGACCTTGGCAGCCCCTGCAAGACGTGCAAGCTGCGCGGCGATCAGGCCGATTGCGCCTAATCCAAAGATTGCTACATTGTCCCCTACTCTCACCTGACCGTCGCGGATTCCTCCAAGAGCAAACTGTGCCGGATCGTAACACATCGCTTCCTTCCAGGTCATTCTCTCTGACATTCTCAGCGCATTCTCTGCTTTTAAAGTATGGGTACTCTTAAATGGTCCGTATCCCGCAATTCTTTCACCAACCTGAAACCCTGACACCTTCGGTCCTATCTCCGTAATATTTCCAACCCACATATTGCCCGGCCGCATAAAGAACGGTTTTTCAGCCGCTTCCTTACTGGGTAGGAATAACTGCAGTTCTTCATCAAACACATTTTCTAAAAACGGATCTTCCCCGCGGAAATGGGTAAATTCCGTCCCATGTTTGGCCGCCGCATAAGAGACCTTCACCCGAATCTCATCTTCCTTTAGCGGTGCATCCTCATATTCTCTCGCAAAAGCTTTTCTCGGTTCCGTTGAAACAACCTCTAATTTTGTCATATGCCTACTCCTTTTATTTTCTCTCTCAAATTTATCACTCTACCCTGACAGTGCTTCCTTCTTTCTCGGAAGATGAGACGACTGCACTGACAAGCTTTAGCCCTTCATATCCTTCCCTGATGTCTGCCATCGGTTTTTCCTCTCCCAGAACTGTACGTATAAAATAGCGGTCTTCTTCATAAGTACAATCTGCATCTGCCGCAATCTCTTCAACCCTTATCTCCTCTTCCCCAGTAAAGGTGAATACGGCATGATTCTGATCTTCAAATTCAGCGGTCATATTCTCACAGATCACCCGGAATCTTGCATTCCACTGGTTCTTTACAGAACAGTTGGAGCCGCAGACAGAACCCAATGCCCCGTTCTTGAATCTAATATTACTTACACTGGTGTCCTCAACCGTATATCCTTCCACCTGTTTATGACACAGGTTGGCAACATACCCGTTTACAGCCGACGCTTTCCCCATCAGATACAGACTCATATCATAGAGATGGATCACCTGCTCAAACACCTGTCCGCCACACCTCTTTGCATCCCGCCACCATGGGCCGTGAAGGCTGTTGCACTCATAATTTGCCATATACAGTGTCATTCTTCCTGCCGTACCGTCCGCTATATATTCCTTGAATTTTTTCACGGCGACGCCAAAGCGCATCTGATACCCAACCTGCGTAACAATTTTGTTTTTCTCAGCAGCCTCTGCCATAGCCCGCCCTCTTTTCAATGTAAGCGCAATTGGTTTTTCAATAAAGATATGAATCCCCCTTTTTGCTGCTTTCTCGAATTGTCCGTTATGTGCAAAAGGAGGCAGGCAGATATAAAGCACATCTATCTGCGCTTCTTCAAGCATTTGATCAAAATCATCAAATATCTGGCACTCCAAATGTTCTTCTTCTGCAAATCTTCTGGCATCGCCTATCGGCTCAGAACAGAGCGCCGAAAGCTTTACCCCTTCCATCTTCATCATACTGCTGGCATGTCCTCTTCCCATATTTCCCATTCCAAGTATCGCTGCTTTCAGTATTCTTTCCATCATTCATTTCCCTTCTATGTATATTCCGGCATCCAGTCTCTGTGCGCTGTTAACATCTCATCGCACATACAGCGGATTTCATCCATGGACAGTTCCGCTGCCGTATGCGGATCCATCATTGCCGCCATATATAAATCTTCCTTACGTCTTGATTTAGCTGCCTGTATGGTCAGTAGCTGCACATTGATATTGGTGCGGTTGATCGCCGCACACTGCTCCGGAAGGTTCCCCACGTAACAGGGATGTATCCCCGCCCTGTCAACTAGACATGGCACTTCCACGCAGGCATTGGGCGGAAGGTTGGGAATTATGCCATGGTTCAGCACATTTCCGTGTATGCGGTAAGGGACATCATTTTCCATCGCGTTGATGATAAATGACGCAAACTCCCGGCTTTTTTCATGTTCAAGCTTTTCGTTATTCACAAGCTCTCCCCGCATTTTCTTCCAGTCCTCAATCTGTTTGATGCAGCGTCTCGGATATTCATCCAGCGGAATCTTGTACCTTTCAATCAATTCCGGATATTTTTCCTTAATAAACCAGGGCGTATACTCCGCAGAATGCTCGGAAGATTCCGTGATATAATATCCAAACCGCAGCATCATCTCATACCGCACACGGTCCCAGTCCGCATCGTAAGATGTCTTTCCCGCCAGAAAATCCGCTGCTCTTCTTTTTATCTCTGGATACAGGTCATTGCCTTTTCCGTCTTCCACCTTCAAGAGCCATGCCTGATGATTGATTCCTGCAATGTCCCATTTCGTCTCCGGAACAAGCTCTTCCATATCCAAGGCTTTGAATAGCTGCGGAATACATACCTGCACACTGTGACAAAGCCCCACGGTCTGAATATCTGTAAAGGTTTGAAGATAGCCTGTCAGCATAGCCATAGGATTAGAATAATTAATAAAAAGCGCGTCCGGACACATCTTTTCTATATCCTTTGCAAATCCCTCTAATACCGGAATCGTACGAAGCGCTCTGAATATTCCGCCGATCCCCAGTGTATCCGCAATTGTCTGTCTGAGTCCGTATTTTTTCGGAATCTCAAAGTCCGTAATGGTACATGGATCATACCCTCCCACCTGAACGGCATTCACTACATATTTCGCTCCTTTCAGCGCTTCTTTTCTGTCCAGATGGGCCGCAATCTTTATCTTTCTTTTGGAGTTTGCCGCAAGGTTATCCAACATCATCTTAGAATCCTTAAGACGCACTGGATCAATATCGTGCAGCGAAATTTCTAAGTTTTCAATCTCCGGTGTCAGAATACAATCTCCCAGCACACTTTTGGCGAAAATTGTACTTCCTGCACCCATAAAAGTTATTTTTGGCATAGCAAAAATCTCCTCTCGTATAGTATTATCCTTTCATCCCTGTAATCGTGATTCCTTCAATAATATGCTTCTGGGCAAACAGATACACGATTAACACCGGTATGATTGATATGGTAGATGCCGCCATGATCAGAGACCAGTCTACCGTATATTTCCCTTTAAACATATTCAGAAGCAGCGGAACTGTAAATTTATCCTGTGAATTCAGGAAGATAAGCGGTGTATAAAAGCTGTTCCAGTTCCACATGAAGGAAAAAATGCCAAGGGATGCCAGAGCCGGTCTTATTAACGGGACGATGATCCTGAAAAAGATAGAGCCGTAATTTGCACCGTCAATGATCGCCGCCTCGATCAATTCATCCGGCAGCGCCATAATGAACTGCCTGCACAAAAATACACCCATCGGCATATAAGCAAACGTCATTAAAATAATTGCAAGATGCGTATCGATCAGATTCAGTTCACTAAAGATCAAAAACAACGGAATCGAAATAACCGTATACGGCACCATCATCACGGTGATAAAGCCCCCGAAAACAACATTCGAGCCTCTAAACTTCAGTTTTCCAAGCGCATAGCCTGCCATTGCGGATGTCGTCACCTGCCCCGTCACATTGATGACCGCCAGCTTCAGACTGTTAAAATATGCTTTGTCAAAAGGCAGGTCTGTCAGCGCCTTTTTATAATTCTCCCACCGGAATATCTCCGGGATCAGACTTGGCGGATAGGCAAATGCTTCCTGCGCACCCTTCAGTGAAGTCGAAACCATCCAGAGGAACGGAAAAATCGCCAATGCCGCCATAATAATTAAGATAATCTGTATGATTAGATTCGAAATTCTCTTTTTTGTTTTTCCGCCGATCAAAATCTTTTTACTCTCTTCCATCTTCTGCATATCTCTCACCTACTCTCCGTAATGAACCCATTTGTCAGACAACTTAAACTGCACGATAGATATGACGACAACAATCGCGAACATGATCAGGGCGATTGCCGATGCTTTACCAAGTTCAAACTGCCTGAATGCTGTCTGATATATATGGATCGCCAGTGTATAAGTCTTCTTGGCAGGTCCTCCTGATGTAAGCAGAAACATCTGATCAAACACCTGAAACGCATTGATCATTGTCGTAATCGTCACTAGAAGCGTCGTGGGCGATATCAGCGGGATCGTAATATGGAAAAAGACATCTCTTTCATTCGCTCCGTCAATCTTTGCCGCATCCACATAATCTCTCGCAACATTCTGAAGTCCAGCAAGAAATAACACCACATTGTAGCCAAGCCCCCACCAGATACTCATCACAATGACTGCTCCCATTGCCGTCGCCGGATTTCTGAGCCACTCCTTTCCTTCAATTCCGAAAAAGCTAAGTATCATGTTAAGTATCCCGAACTGCGGCTGATAAATCCATGACCATACAACTGCGATCGCTACAGAGGTAACAATCTGCGGCATGAAAAACACTGCCCGATAAAACATTTTTCCCCACGCCTTATTCAGCAGCAAAGCCAGTCCCAGCGCCAAAACAATCGAGCACGGCACATAGATTGCCGCATATACAAAAGTGTTTTTTACAGCGATCATTGTATCCGAATCAAAAAACACCTCTTTAAAATTGGAAATCCCCACATAAGACGGCGAACCAAAACCATTCCACTCGAAAAAACTAAGTACAAAAGCAATCATGATCGGAATGATTCCAAGACAGATCAGACTGATAAGCTGGGGGAGGATAAACACAATCCCCCAGCGGTTTCTGGAGCTT
>ERZ778517.1734-NODE-1734-length-14910-cov-4.538539_pt1 | contig 14910 bp, 11 predicted proteins | sample MGYA00510341_ERZ778517 | MGnify/ENA primary metagenome ERZ778517 (study PRJEB29527, sample SAMN07138964) | mouse gut metagenome | material: feces | host: mouse | place: China:Nanjing | collected 2016-01-25 ... | reverse complement strand
TGGTACTGATCGGCGCATGTTTCCATACGATTTTCATAACTTCAAATTCAGCTTCGGAAATCTGCGGTAACTCACTCATTCATATCTCTCCTTAATTCTTACGGTTTTAATAACTATATTATAGACATTAACTATTTCTGCGGATTTTGATGAATCGCATAACTTCGTTATACAATTTGGTGTTGTCTTTTTGTCATTTTAATAAGTCGCCGGTGCGAAAGCTAGCCCTAATTACGTAAAACTATCACTTTACTATTAAAACGCTTAGATATTATGCTGAAATAGGACTGGTACTGCCGGATGAAGTCAATCCCTGCAGCGCTTCATAAAAAGAAAAAGGAGATTGCGGTAAAAGTACAGAAGTTTGAAGACACATTGCATCAGATAGCTTTTTCACAGTGATGAGTATACCCCATTGGGATTAGATACGGAATTTGCAATCCCTGTAAAAGAGTATATGGCCGGAACAAGAGATTTCTGTTCTGGATTGTGCTTGAAAACAGTTGTGCATGGTTTTTATTTCGAAGCTTCCTTCAGTTTACGCAAAACAGATGGAATAGGCAAAAAGTGTGATTTCAATATTGATTGGGATTGCTTTGGATAAGGGCTATTAGATGCTTACGCCCATGGATATGGCAAAGATCAGGCAGTTATATCTAAATGGCGGCAGGTGGGAGGGGAAGCAGATCATTTCCTCAAAATGGGTATGCGCGTAAAAGAAAGTTCTTCCTTCAGGAAATCAGTCTGGGTTATACAGAATGAAATGATATTGGAGGTATGTAAAAATGTTAGGAGAAATTATCAAACTTTCGTAAGAGGTGAATGTGGTGAGAAAATGAATGTTATACTTACTGATGGTAACACTGGCTCTGTCTGTTGCGGGATGCAGGAAGAATAGTGAGACGGAAAAAAAGAGCTCCTGTCAGGGAGGAGCAGGATTGGCAGGATCAGGAAGAGGTATGCAGTGCTTCCTCATTGGGCTGTTTGGCGAAAAAGAAGGCTTTGGGGTTCTGCTAGCAGCGGCTGTCGGAGTACCGCTATATGCCTGCGGCGGCGGAATCATCCCGCTTCTGATACAATGGCTGTCAAACGGGACTGGCGGTGGATCTGTTTGTGTAACACGGGCAGATTTTCAGGAATTGTCGGTGATCGAAGATGAGACAAAATCAGATGATTATTTCTGAAATCTCCTTATTCGGTAACTTCCTTGTCAGTTTGACGATGACAATGGATTTTTCCTGTTCAGGCATATTTTGAAATTCAATATGAGTATTAGACATTAGATGAGAGTGGATATATAATATAAGTATTTCAGGAAGGGATATGAAACAGAGCAGGTATCCGAATATAGGAATATTGGAGGAATAGGAACATGACCATGAAAGAAGCAAGCAAGAAATACCAGATCCCTGCGAAGATTCTGCAGCCATGGCGGCGGGCGGTTCATCTTTAAGTGACGATGTGAGACAATGGGTTGAGGCAAATTTAAAAGAATAGGAGGCATTTTGGGATGCAGTATACGAAATTAGGGAATGCAGACCTGACGGTTTCCCGTATCTGCATGGGTTGTATGGGATTCGGCGATGCGAAAAACGGCCAGCACTCTTGGACGGTTGATGAGGAGCATTCCCGCGAGATCATAAAGCGGGGGCTGGAGCTTGGTATTAATTTTTTTGATACGGCGATTGCCTATCAGAGCGGCACCAGCGAGCAGTATCTTGGCAGAGCGTTAAAGGATTATGCAAAGCGGGACGAGGTCGTGGCAGCGACGAAATTTCTTCCCCGGACGCAGGATGAGATAGACGAAGGGATCTCCGGACAGGAGCATATTCGGCGGATGCTGGATAAAAGCCTTGAGAATCTGGGGATGGACTACGTAGATTTGTATATTTATCACATGTGGGATTACCAGACACCGCTCTATGATATTCTGGAGGGCTTAAATCGGGCGGTAAAAGCAGGAAAGGCTCGTTATATCGGTATTTCCAACTGCTTTGCATGGCAGCTTGCAAAGGCAAATGGGCTTGCGGAAAAAGAGGGCTTTTCAAAATTCGTTTCCGTGCAGGGGCATTATAACCTGATTTTCCGGGAGGAGGAGCGGGAGATATCGGCCCTCTGTGCGGAGGACAATATCGCCATGACGCCTTACAGTGCGCTGGCAGGAGGGCGTCTGTCCAGACGCTGGGGGGAGACTTCCAGGCGTTTTCGGGAGGATGCTTATGCGAAATTAAAATATGATGCCGCCGCGGGGCAGGACGAGACGATCATCTCCCGGGTGGCGGAGCTTTCCGAAAAGCGGGGAGTCAGCATGACGGAAATCTCTTTGGCATGGCTCCTTACCAGAGTGACGGCGCCGGTAGTGGGAGCAACAAGCCTCTCTCAGGTGGAGGGCATGGCGAAAGCGGTGGATTTGAGTTTAAGCGATGAGGAGATTCGGTATCTGGAGGAGCCTTACGTTCCACATGCGCTGGTGGGAGTTATGGCGCAGAATACAAGGAAAGCGGCGAAGGATGCACATGTATGGACAACTGGAAATCAGAAAATATAGGAGGAGTGGACGATGAATTATTATGAGACAGATCCGGAATTTATGGAGCGTATGGAATATTTTACCCGGGAAGAGGTGGTAAATGACCTGGGGCAGGAATTCTGGGCTACACCGTCAGGGAACAGGGTTCCGCGGTAAGCCCAATGCCATGAGAGTTTGAATGTCCACAGCAGTGTTACCACGGCACCGAGATTTTTTGAGCCGGTGAAGACCAGCCAAGTGTTCCGCAATAGCGTCGGGGCTGCTGTCTGAGCTGAACGTGGATACGCTGGTCTGCGGAGGAATTGGGGTAGGTGCGCAGGCTGTTCTGGCAGAAGCAGGCATCCGTCTTTATGGCGGTGTATCTGGTAGTGCAAATGAAGCTGTGGAGGCGCTGCTTGCAGGGAGACTGGCATATGATCCGGATGTCCATTGCGATCACCATGGCCATCATGGGGAAGGCCATCGCTGCGGAGAAGATAAGCATAGTTGTGTAGGAAATGGAGGAAGATCTTAACATTAAGGGATTTGAGGAGCCGCGTAATGCAGCTCCTTTTTATTTGTATTATGAAATCAGGATTTTTTGGAGTCAATATTTTGCACTTTCCCATTAGGAGGGAGAAAATGATACAGGTCTTCATAAGATTGAAGTTCTGCTTCAGATTCTGGCTCGGATGGAATCAGCCCGGTACAGTCCTGTGAGGAAGCGGCGTTGGAGAGATAATCGTAGGAATCAATGATTTCCTGATTTGTTTTCTCACGTTTTTGTGTTCTGTTGTTTTGATTCATAAGAGATACCTCGCTTTCTGTTTGAGTTCATACAGATATTTTTTACGAAATTGAATGAATCTATGCATAGTTTACAATGTCAGACGGCATATTCCCTTTTGATTCTTTCCGTTTATCGATTTCTCTATGGAGAAAAATGTTGGATGGTGTTACAATAGGTATGACAGAAAAGAAAGACTTTTTAAGAGAGGGACTTTTTGTGAAACGGATATCTTTAGAACGGCTGCTTCAGTCTAAGTCAGAATTTTCATACAAACAGCAGTATCAGTACATTACGGAACTGATTGAGAGTGGGAAGATTAAGCCTTTGAAGGCTTCCAGAACTAATGGAAAGAAGCCGGCTCTGTATCGGGAATATTGGCTGATAGAACCGAAGAAGGACTATAGTGCCTATGAGGAAGAACTAAAGTACCGTCTCCATTCTCTTATTTCCATAGATTATTATCTGGCTCATCTGCAGACTTATGAAAGAGAGAGGGAATGGGTTTTACAGCTCAGTGATTATCTGAAACAGAAAAGAGAAAAACTGGAATATGAAGTGTCTGTGAATGAACGGAGCTTTGAAGTCTGGAGCAGGGAGAAGTTTCTTGCAAAAGAACTTGGAAAGAGTGTGTTGAGACACTGCGGGCTTGAGGAAGACTTTCTTAATGTCTACGGCACGAGCGAGCCTTTGGCATACTATTCCCACACAAGAAAGACACCTCAGAATATGTTGATCTTAGAGAACAAGGATACTTTTTATAGTATGAGAAGATATCTTTTAGAGGAAAATGATGAGATATTCGGGATGTCTGTAGGGACGCTGATTTATGGTGCGGGAAAGGGAATCCTGAAGCGGTTTCGGGATTTTACCATCTGTGTGGAACCTTATATGACGAATCAGGAGAATGGAATCTATTATTTCGGAGATCTGGATTATTAAGGGATTGGAATCTATGAACATCTGTCTGGATTATTTCAGAATGAGTGGAACATATTACCATTTGTAAGCGCGTATGAGAGAATGATAAAAAAAGCGAAAGAAAATGGGATACATAGACTGCCGGAAACGAAAGAACGGCAGAACCGGAATATCAGCGGAGATTTTTTTCGATATTTTCCTGAAAAGCTTGTGGGAGAGATGACGGCAGTGATAGAGAGCGGGAGATATATTCCGCAGGAGATTTTGAATATTTCGGATTTTACCCATGATTGGTAAAGGATAAAGGGATTAAGATGCAGTATGAATTTTTAAAACATTTTCCAAGAAGAATGAAAAATGTAGGGCTGTATGCGTTGATCATACAGAACAGCGCCCAGAAAACGATATGGAAGCAATATGGCTTCCTTAAGCTGGATGAGCAGCTGAACGTGATTTTTGCAGTGATGCTTTATATTATGGAACAGTCTTTGAAGGAAGAACACTGCGTGATGGACGATATCGGGGCCTATATCGACATGATCAATGTGCAGTATTTCCGGAAGGATATGACGTATGACGATTGTAGGAAACTGGGTGATTTTATTGTCAATATGGTGTTGTCTAACGAAGGAAAGGTCATGCATTTTGATGGCTTTGATTTTGTCCGGAATGCATATCAGAGTATGCATATCAGTTATGTGGCCAACCGGATCGTCTACATTGACCGGGAGTTCAAGCGGACTTCGTACTATCTGACGGATGACGGGTACAATCTGATGCTCTCTACGTTAGAGGTTGAGAATAATATGAAGCTGACTATCCATGAGATGATTTTCCAGATGCATCTGGAGAAGCAGAGTTATGATAAAGCGGTGGATGAGATTAAAAATGTATTCAATCTGCTGCGGATCCAGCTTCAAAAGATTCAGGAGGCGATGGGGAAAGTCAGGCGGAATGCTTTAAGTTATTCTGTGAAGGATTATGAGGATATTCTCAAAGAGAATCTTCAGACGATTGATGAGACAAAAGAAAAGTTTCAGAATTACAGAGAACGGGTAAAAAGCCGGGTGAAAGAACTGGAACAGGAGAATATTGACGTTAAAAGGTTAAGCGAGAAGGATGAGGAAAAATTAAGTTTTTTGAGAGAGATTGAGTTTTATCTGAATCGCACTATTGATGAGCATCAGAAGATACTTGGCAGTCATTTTGATCTGAAGGCGCTGTATACAAAGGAACTGGAAGAGTTGATCCAGATGTCTTTTATCAGGCGTTTTTCTCTAAGGACAGAGTTATATGACAAAGTGCTTCAGAATCCAGAGACACTTAAAGATCTGGATTATTTCCTGAGACCATTATTTAGCCGAGATGTAGATAAGACTTATAATCTTAATAAAGCTTTCCAGCTTCAGCGGCCTGTGAGGAAGAAGCAGGAGGAGGATTCAGGAGAGACGTTGGATTTTGACGAGGAAGAATGGCAGCTTGAGCAGGAAAAATTAAGAAAAAAGAAGCTTAAGCGGTATGAGAAGAGTCTCGGATTTCTTCTTCGTGAGACAAAAGGCAGAGGAGAACTGACTCTTAAGGAACTTGGGGCGCGCATAGAGAGGGCGGCGGATGAGAAGGAACAATTTATTCCTAACGTGGAGATCTTTAAGGAAATCATGGTGGAACTGATCAAAAACCGGGAGATTGATATCGACGTTTTGAAAAAGGAGCGGAGTGAGTATATTCAGGACAGGCCCGGAGAGTTCCAGTTGAATGAGATGCTTCTCCATCTCGTAGAAGAATATCCGGAAAACGGAGATATAAAGCGGGTAGAAGTAACCCGCATAGAGGACGGGAGCACGGTGGTATTTGACGGTATATTGAATGAAGACGGCGAAAGAAAAAGCATCCACTGCTCGAATGTATTAATAAGGGTAGAACGAAAGGAATAAAGGGTTATGGCTTATGAATTGGACGATATAAAGACGAGTCAAGAAATTTTTTATTATCTCCTTGAGAACCATGAACTCCGGGAGGAAGAAGAGCTGTTTCTTTACAGGGCGTACACGGAGGAAGAGGAAGTTCAGAATCTGGTAAAATCCCAGGGGGAGATAGCGGGAAGCACGATAGAGAGATATGGGAATGTCATCTATTTGATTCCGAAGGAGGAGAACAATTTCCTCGGGTTTTCAAAGTCGCAGTTAAAATCAGCACTTTGCAAATCAAATGCTACAGATAAGGATTATTACCTTTCTCAGTTTGTGATATTGACGCTTCTTGTGGAATTTTTTGACGGACAGGGCAGCAGCAGTAAGGCGAGAGAATATATAAGGGTAGGGGAACTCCAGAATCTTGTGTCAGGACATCTTAAGGAAGGAGCAGAGAATCTTGACGATGAGCAGGAAGAACTGGCGGGAATCGCATTTTCTAACATGTATGAAGCATATGAGGCGCTTAGGTCAGACGAGAAGGGTTCCCGTGCAAAGACTACAAAGGAAGGATTCTTGCATCATATTCTTGTGTTTTTGCAGAAGCAGGGGCTGATTGAATATGTGGAGCAGGATGAGATGATCAAGACGACGAAGAAGTTAGACAGCTTCATGGACTGGAATCTGCTGAATCAGAATAATTATCAGAGAGTGCTGCGTGTATTGGGGGTGGCGGAGAATGAGTAAGATACAGACAGTCAGATTGATCAATATTGGCTACAATAATAATGCGATCCGTATCAGTGATGAATGCTTTCATATGAATGGGGAAAGCACTCTTGTTTCTTTGCGCAACGGAGGCGGTAAATCTGTACTTGTGCAGATGATGACGGCTCCTTTCGTGCATAAGAGGTATCGGGATGCGAAGGATCGGCCGTTTGAGAGTTATTTTACGACAAATAAGCCATCGTTTATTTTGGTGGAGTGGGCGCTTGACCAGAACGCGGGCTATGTGCTTACGGGGATGATGGTCAGGAGAAGTCAAGACACATCAGAGGGAAATAATGAGAATCTGGAGATGGTGAACATCATCAGCGAATATAGCGGGCCCTGTGAACAGGATATTCATAATCTTCCGGTTGTAAAGAAGAGCAAAAAGGAGATGACTCTTAAAAATTTTACAGATTGCCGGCAAATGTTTGAAGGATATAAAAAGGAACGTTCCAGAAAATTTTTCTGTTATGACATGACCAATGCCGCCCAGTCCAGACAATACTTTGATAAACTGATGGAGTATCAGATACATTATAAAGAGTGGGAGACGATTATCAAGAAGGTAAATCTTAAAGAGTCTGGTCTGTCTGAATTGTTCGCGGACTGCAGGGATGAAAAAGGGCTTGTGGAAAAATGGTTCCTTGATGCGGTGGAAAGCAAACTGAACAAGGAAAAGAACCGCATGAAGGAATTTCAGGATACACTGGAGAAATATGTCGGGCAGTATAAAGAAAACAAATCCAGCATTAAACGGTACGATACGATTCAGAAGTTTAAGGAAGAAGCGGTTAAGATACGGGAACGGGCTCAGGAATATCAGCGGGCGGAGGAAGAAAAGAAGGAGCAGGAGAATTTTGTGGCTTGTTTCATCGCGCAGTTAAACCGTCTTCATGAAGAGACGCAGGAAGAACTTAAAAAGACAGAGGAATCGGAGGAAGAGGTTTCAGAGCAGATCGGTCATGTAGAGTATGAGAGATTGTCAAGCGATATACACAGGCTGGATAAAGAATGTCGTTTCCATATAAGTAACCGTGATATGCTGGACAGTGAGAAGGAGAGCTTAGAGCATGAGGCAAAGCGGATTTCTAAAGTTATCTGTCTGCTCCTTTGCGCAAAGCAGGGGCAGGCGCTTAAGGAGGAGGAAGAAGAGCTCGAATATGTCCGCCAGAGGCTTCGTGTAGTAAGGAAAAAAGAGGAAGATCTAGAGCCCGAGAGAAATGAACTTGGTTATATTTTGAGATACTGGTATGAACTGCTGGCTGAGAAAAATCAGGAGAAGTCGTTGCAGAATGAGAAGGATTGCCACAAAATCTTAGAGGAAATCGTGAAAGAGAGAGTGAAGATTTCTGATTTGTCGCAGAAGCTCTATGAAAATGCGTCCAAAGAGGGCGCTCTGAAAAGTAACACCTTGTTCTATGATGAGCAGGAAGACGAGTACAACCAGCGCTATGAAGAGGGACTGGCGAGAAATATACTGGGAGAATACGATCCGGGAATGCTGGATATTAAGTTGGCATCCTATGAAAAGGAACTGGAAGAGAAGGTAAGGACACGTCTTGCCATGAGAAAGCAGCAGGAGAGTGACAGAGAGAAAAAGAAAAGTATGGAGCGTTCTCTGGAGGATATGCGTACGGGAAAAATCCGCAAGACGGCTGAACTTTCTCGGCAGCGGCAGATTAGGGAGGAATACGAAGGAGAACTTGAAAGCCGCCGGGTTATTCTGCGTTATCTGAATCTGGAGGATGATCTTCTTTTTGGACAAGATGAGATTCTGCATGTGTCGGAGAGGAAGCTATTGGAAATTGACAGTGTAAGAAGGAATCTTGAGAAAGAAGAAGATATTCTTCTGAAGGATTATCATCGGCTGACTCAGGGGGAAGTTCTAGAGCTTTCGGAGGAACTGAAGACGGGTTTTGAAGAACTTGGAATTCATGTGGTGTATGGAATGGAGTGGCTGAAAAAGAATGGCTATAAAGAAAAGAGAAATCAGGAACTGGTGAAAAAGAATCCATTTCTTCCATACGCCTTGATTTTATCGGAGCAGGAATTAGAAAAGCTGGCTGGCAGCAGGAAGGAGCTTTATACCTCTTCGCCGATTCCGATTGTTTTGCGGGAAAGACTTGAGGAGAACAGAGATGCCGACGGCGGCGGAGTGCAGATGTTTCCGGGCGTCAGTTTCTATGTATTCTTCAATGAAAACCTGTTGAATGAAGAAAAACTCCGGCTCCTTGTGCAGGAGAAAGAACATCAGATTCAGAAAAAACAGGAGGCAATCCAGATTCGCCGGACAGAGTACAAGGAATATTTTGAACGGCAGGAGCAGCTTCGTAATCAGAAGGTCAACAAGAATCTCTGGGATCAGAGTGAAAAGAAGATAAAGGCGTTGGAGACGGAGATAAAAGAGTTGGAACGCAGTCTGCGTACGGCTTCCGGAGAGCTTTTGAAGCTTAAAGAGGGAATCGAAAAGCGGGAACAGGAGATACGCAGCGGGGAGAAAGAGGTGGAACGACAGAAGCGCCGCCTTGAGGATTTTACAAAACTTTGCAGGGATTATGAAAGCTATGAAAAGAGCAGGAAAGAGCTTGAGAAGTGCCGCCGAGAGAAAGAGAAGCTGGAAGAGAAACAGAAGCTTGCGAGAAATCAGGAGCAGAAACTTTTAGACGTGCAGAGAACAAAAGAGGCGGAAAAGGACGGTCTTTTCAGAGAACAGGAGGAGCTTCAAAGAAACATAAGAAAATATGAGCGTTATAAGGAACTTCCGGCAGAGGCAGAGTTCATGGAAAGTAACATAGACAGCATAGAGACTGAAGATATGAAAGAAATGGAGGCCAGGTATGCCGCCATTACAACCAGTATGTCGCAGGAACTCCAAGAACTGGAAGAACAGGAGCAAAGAGCAGCAAAGAGATGTCAGAATATGTCAAGGGAGCTTATGCAGCATCAAAAGAAGTACGGGCTTGACTCTAAGGATTGGAAGGGTGTTATCTACAGCCGTAAGGAAGAGCAGCATCAGGAGAGTATGCTTGAGGATAGGCAGAAGAAGATGGAAGAGAAGAGAAGGCTCTGGAATGAGGAGGATAAAAAGATTGCGCTGACACTCCAAAGAAAAAATGACCGCCAAAAGCAGATGTGGGAAGAATGCGGTGAGGAACAGCCTCTGCCGGAAGAAAAGATTCAGAATCTGGATTTTGCGGCAAGGAAGAATAAGTTGATCTATGAGAAGAAAGAGCTTCGCCGTCAGGGGGAAAAGTTAAAAGAACGTTTAAAAAGCTATGATGAGAATCTGACTGCGCTGTCAGAATACAGTAATCTTCCGGTTATTGCGGAAGTGGAGTGGGAACAGGACTTTGCCGGGATGGATCATCGGAGATTGCGCGATTTTAAAGGAATTCTCATCCGGGACTATAACCAGAGAATTAAAAAGAGGCAGGAGGAAAAGGAACAGCTGACCCATGTGTTGAACAGGATTGTGCGGCTTGAAGATTTTCAGGAGGATTTTTACAGAAAGCCGCTGGAATCTATGCTGGAGCTCACGGACGAGGCTTCTCAGGTACTCTTGCAGCTATCCACGACAATACAGTCTTATGACAGCCTGATGGAAAAGCTTCGGGTGGATGTGTCGCTGGTGGAGCGGGAAAAGAATAACATCGTAGGGCTATTGGAAAACTATTTGGAAGAGGTTCACAAGAATTTGGGCAAGATCGACAGCAATTCTACGATCACGATCCGCAACCGCCCGGTGAAGATGTTAAAGATTCTGCTTCCTGAATGGGAGGAGAATGAGAATCTGTATCGCATTCATCTGCAGGATATGATTGACAAAGTGACGCAGAAGGGACTGGAGCTATTTGAGAAAAACGAGAATGCACAGGAATATTTCGGGATACAGATTACGACGAAGAACTTGTATGATACGGTGATCGGTATCGGAAATGTGCAGATACGTCTTTATAAGATAGAGGAACAGAGAGAGTATCCGATCACTTGGGCGGAGGTTGCGCGAAACTCCGGAGGAGAAGGTTTTCTGTCGGCATTTGTTATACTGTCAAGTCTCTTATACTATATGAGAAAGGACGATACGGATATTTTTGCAGATCGGAACGAAGGCAAAGTGCTGATTATGGATAATCCCTTTGCGCAGACCAATGCAGCTCATCTTTTAAAGCCTCTGATGGATGTGGCGAAAAAAACGAACACGCAGATGATCTGTCTTACCGGGCTAAGTGGAGAATCTATCTATAACCGGTTTGACAATATCTATGTGCTGAATCTGATCGCGGCAAACCTGCGGGGCGGCATGCAGTATCTGCGTGCAGATCACTTGCGGGGAGATGATCCAGAGACGATGGTAGTATCACAGATTGAAGTAGTAGAGCAGCAGGAATTAGTATTTTAAATGAATGGATGTCTTAAATAATACAAACCCCTGACAAGTCTTTGAAATGACCATGTTCAGGGGTTTTAACATACAGTATAGAAAGGGCGGCGGTTTTGGATGTCCAATGGGCGGTTAAGTCAGCTCCGCAATTCTTGAGACGCCTACATAGATCTCTGATATTTTATACCATGTGGGATAATCCACGACTCCGGTCTGAGGAAGGCCGAAAACGGACTGGAAAACTCTGACGGCTTCGGCTGTTCTCGGACCGTAAATTCCATCGGCAGTAATCTTCGGAATCGCTGGATAGGAGCCGGAGATAACGGCGAGCTGTCCCTGCAACTGTCGCACCTTATCGCCGGTGGAACCTTGGGTCAGGTTATAGCCCGGCCATGAGGCGGGGATACCGGAGATGGCTTCAGCGGTGTTAATGTACATGTTGTCTCCGTAGTAGTAGCGTAGAATCTGGATAGCAGTATAGCCCTGGTCTCCCAAAGATTTGGAGCCCCATTGAGTCATCCAGTTCGGACACTGTACTTGTCTGCCGTCACAGTACTGCGTAAGAATCGGCTGCCGTACATTGGGGCGTGACAGGTAGTTGGTAAAAAGCTCATCTACGATCACGGAGATAGTATTATAGATATTGCGCTCCGGAATCCACTTGTGGTCGAAGGCCGTGGAGGAAGTGATGGTGAAATCATAACCTTTATTCCGGTACCACTCCGTATAAACCCTGTTCAATGTAAAGGACATGATTGCCAGTACGTTTGCGCGGATGGTATTGGCGGGCCATGTTGCATAGATTTCACTGGAGGCTACATTTTTAATGTAGTCTTTATATTTTACATAGTAATCTTTGGCGGTGGAGTCTCTGGGGCTTCCGTCGTGAACGACGATATATTCCGGCACGACAACCCGGCTCAATACGATTTCACCCGTCTCTGTGACAGGCTTTATCTCGTCTTCTGGTATTTTTGCAGGATATGTTCCGTATAATGTATGTGCAGGGATGACAAATACTTCCTCCGTCGATTCGTCGGTTGTGATCGGGCGCATCTGTATATTTTGAAGAGCCTTGATCGTGGGCAGAATCTCTGCCCCGGCAATGCTGACGGGTTCGTAGCCGGGGGCGGTTACGTCTATGGTATATTCTGCATACGGCTGAATTTCGTTTTCAGGGTTCAGGCTGTATTCCAGAGGCGGCGCTTCAAGGTCGATGGTTTCCGTCTGCCCGGAGGAATCTGTCGTAAGCTGTTCGAGCTGGCTGTCAGGTACGCCGGTGTAGGAAATGCTGACTGTTGCGTCTTCAATCGGAAGAGAGGAGATTTCAGATGTCAGATTAACTTGAAGCTGCCCCTTATCCGGAGTGTCTGTAGTGGAAGAATTAGGTGTAGGCATAAAACAAACCTCGAAAAAGACTATATCAGTATCAGAATATTCTAAAAGGAAGAAGATGTGCGTAAACATAAGGATAAAGGTTTTTAGGATTGCTATTTCAGCAGTATATCCGTATAATAAAGGGGAATATTTTGTCGAAAGGAAGCGAATATGGGACAGGTAAAGCGAAAAAAGAAAAAGAAGCACGGATGCCTTTGGACGATATTTTGGGTGTTGTTTTTTGTGATCTTAATAGAAGCTCTGGCTGGAGTAGTCATGTACAGAGGGATGATTACGAAAAAAGCAGCCAAATATCTGGCTCCCAAGATTCCCTATCAAGAAGTCAGTATCAAAGAAGAGAATGTTGAACAAAAATATTATTACGATCAGCTTGAGGAAAAGGAAAAAATCGTATATAAAGAAATCCTGCAGGGGATACAGGAGCTTACCGCGGAAATTTACATACATTCTTCGGATGCGAGACGAACGAATGAAATCTTTGAGCGTGTTCTAATGGATAGTCCGGATGTCTTCTGGTGCGATGGCACGGCAAAGACGACACATTATGAGGGGCAGGAAGAATATACCGTATTAGAGCCGGTGTATACCTGCACCACAGAGCAAAAGGAGGAGCGTCAGGCGCAGATTGAACAGGAGGCGTCAAAATGTCTGGCGCAGATAGCGGACGACGCTTCAGACTACGATAAGATTCTCTATGTGTTTGAATACATCGTGAACACAGTTGAATACGATGCTTCGGCAGAGGATAACCAGAATATTTACAGTGTGTTTGCCCACAAACGTTCGGTATGCGCAGGATATTCTAAGGCGACCCAGTATTTGTTGGAACGGCTCGGAGTTTTTTGTACTTATGTGACCGGAGTGGTCAAAAGCGGTGAGAGCCACGCATGGAATCTGGTCATATGCGAGGGCGATTATTATTATGTTGATACGACATGGGGAGATCCGGTGTTCCTAAGTTCTGCGGAAGCGATAGCAAACGACTATGTAAGCTACGATTATCTGTGCTGCAGCGACAGGGAGCTTCTTCACACCCATAAGCCGGATGCGGATCTTAAGCTTCCGGAGTGCACGAAGATGGACTTCAATTATTATGTTGTGAATGGCTTGTATTATGATAAGTATGACAGCAAGAGAGCGTTGGAGGAGATGAATCTTACAATTTCTCGGAAACAGAATCCTTCCGTATTTAAATTTGCGGATTCGGAAAACTACGATGAGGCGCACAATGATATTTTTGGGAATCTGATTGATACGGCGGCACAGAATCTTGCGAAACAATATAATCTGAAACAAGTAAAGTATACGTACATGGATGATCCGGAGCTTAATAAAATCGTTATTTACTGGCAGTATGAGTAAATTCATAGTTGAAAAACAAAGGGAGATGTAGTATAATCTTTACAATTTGAAAGGACATGTCTGGCGGAGACAATGGAGTTTACAACAGGGCGGTTGTGCATGCACATACTGCCTTTTTTATGGAAGGAAACAGGTGGATTATGAAAGCATTTCTTATTTTGGAAGATGGAACGGTCTTTGAGGGAATTAGTATCGGTTCAAAGAAGGAGGTAATCAGTGAGATTGTCTTTAATACTTCGATGACGGGGTATCTTGAGGTACTTACGGATCCGTCATATGCGGGACAGGCGGTTGTGATGACCTATCCTCTGATCGGAAATTATGGGATCACACCCGACATGGAGTCTAAAAAGGCATGGCCGGACGGTTATATCGTGCGGGAGCTATCAAGGCTTCCAAGTAATTTTCGGTGTGAAGGGACAATTCAGGACTTTTTAAAGGAGCAGGATATTCCGGGGATCGCCGGGATCGATACGAGAGCGCTCACAAAAATCCTGCGAGAAAAAGGAACGATGAACGGCATGATCACGGTCAATGAGAATTATGATCTGAAAGAGATTCTTCCTTTGCTTAGAGGATACCGGGTGGGGGATGTGGTTTCAAAAGCGACCTGCAGGGAATCTTATGTATTGAGAGGAGACGGCCCGAAGGTTGCGCTTATGGATTACGGTGCGAAGAATAATATCGCAGAATCTCTAAACAAGAGAGGATGCGAGGTTACGGTGTATCCGGCCTTCACGCCTGCATCGGACGTTATCTCTTCTAAGCCGGACGGAATCATGCTGTCCAATGGGCCTGGGGATCCGAAGACCTGCGGTGCGATCATTGAAGAGGTCGGAAAGCTTTATGAGACGGATATTCCAATCTTTGC
>ERZ778517.1733-NODE-1733-length-14917-cov-4.808572_pt1 | contig 14917 bp, 12 predicted proteins | sample MGYA00510341_ERZ778517 | MGnify/ENA primary metagenome ERZ778517 (study PRJEB29527, sample SAMN07138964) | mouse gut metagenome | material: feces | host: mouse | place: China:Nanjing | collected 2016-01-25 ... | reverse complement strand
CAAGCGTTGTCATGGCCCCTAGACCGGAATTATAAATACCCATGTACTTATAGCTGACTTTTTTCGCATTTACAAAATTATCATTCCCGGCTTTAAACTTCTTCATCTCTTCATTTTCATTAGCAAAAGACTTTACAACGCGGATCCCTGCCAGACTATCTTCAATCTGACTGTTAATATCTGCAATCTTCTCTCTATTATGTACAAACGCTGTCTTCATCTTGCCATTAAAATAAAAAGCAAATATTACCATAATCGGAATAAACGCAAACATAATGAGCGCTAGCCTTACATTCACGGTCATAAGAATGACAAACGAACCAATGATCTTGATGACAGAGATCACCAGATCCTCCGGTCCATGATGCAGAAGCTCGCTGATATCGAACAAGTCGCTTGTGATCCTTGAAAGAAGATGACCTACCTTCTGATTATCATAAAACGCAAAGGTCAGCTTCTGATAATGCCCAAAGATATCCTTACGCATATCTGCTTCCATCTTAGCTCCCATGATATGTCCGTAATATGCTATATAAAAATTACAGAATATCTCTAATACAATAAGCCCCACAAGCGCCAGTCCCAATGAAAGAACCGCCTGCTTTGCCCTTGCCGGTTCATAATATACAACCGTATCCGTAATGTATCTTATAATAAGCGGGATTACAAGAGTAACCCCTGCCCCCAGAATCGCAAAAAACATATCGCTGTAAAACAGACGCCTGTAAGGATCGTAATAAGCAAAAAGTTTCTTTAATTTCTCCTTCATATTTTAAACCTGTAAAATAAAAATCCATTCTAATCGTTCATAGAAGCCAGCTTTGCCGCCTGGTCCGCCGCAATGCACGCATCTATGATCTCCTGTATATCCCCGTTCATGATCTTATCTAATTTATATAATGTCAGCCCGATCCGATGATCCGTCACACGTCCCTGCGGGAAGTTATAAGTACGGATTTTCTCTGAGCGGTCGCCTGTGCCGATCTGGCTCTTTCTTGCTTCCACCTCTGCGTCATGTCTCTTCTGACATTCAATATCATACAGTTTTGCGCGCAAAAGCGCAAATGCCTTATCCTTGTTCTGCAGCTGCGACTTCTCTGTCTGGCTGTAAATAACGATTCCCGTTGGGTAGTGAGTAAGACGCACGGCAGAATCCGTCGTATTGACACATTGTCCGCCGTTTCCGGACGCACGCATAACATCAATGCGGATATCTTTTTCATCAATCTGAACATCCACTTCTTCCGCTTCCGGCATAACCGCCACTGTAATCGTGGAGGTGTGGATACGTCCGCCTGATTCCGTCTCCGGCACACGTTGCACCCGATGGACGCCGGACTCATATTTCATCACGGAATAAGCCCCGTTTCCATTGATCATAAAGGTCACATTCTTCATACCGCCGATTCCGATCTCCTCGCATTCCACAAGCTCTACCTTCCAGCGCCTGCTCTCTGCATAATGAATATACATTCTGTAAATCTCCGCCGCAAAAAGAGCCGCCTCATCGCCACCCGCACCGGCGCGGATCTCAACCACAACATTCTTATCATCATTCGGATCTTTCGGAAGAAGGAGTATCTTAAGCTCACGCTCCAATTCCTCCACTCTCGCCTTGGAATCATTCAGTTCTTCCTTGGCAAGCTCGCGCAGCTCTTCGTCGCTTTCTTCCTCCAGCATCTGCAGACTGTCCTCTATCGCCTGTTTGCATGTCTTATATTCCTTATACGCTTCCACAATCGGAGTCAGATCATTCTGCTCCTTCATAAGCTTGCGGAAACGGTTCTGATCACTTGCCACATCCGGCTCCTGAAGTTCACTGAGTATCTCCTCCAAACGAATGAGTAAATCTTCTAACCTGTCAAACATATCTCTTCCTCCTTACGACTATTCTCCATTGTACATACCATAAACTACGCGGTCAAGACCTGCCAGATCCTTTTTCACTCTTATATCTTTATACCCAGCTTTTTCCATCAGTCCTGCTACCGCCTCCGCCTGCTCACAACCAATCTCAAACAGCAGGCAACCGTCTCTCTTTATATAAGGAATGCTTTCTTTTACAATTCTCCGGTAGAAAAAAAGCCCGTCCTCTCTGCCATCCAGCGCGACATAAGGATCATAAAGCTTTACTTCCTCCTGAAGTCCATCGATAACCGCTGTCGGGATGTAAGGCGGATTGGACACGATCATATCAAATATCTTTTGGGATCCTATATTTTCAAACAAATCTCCCTGCACAAATTTCGCCCGAATCCCAAGCCTCTCTGCATTACTCACGGCTACCCGAAGCGCCTCTTTTGAAATATCCGTACCTGTTCCCGTCACGCCTTCTGCTTTACACAATTTTAAGAGACTCAGCAGGATACATCCGGAACCCGTACACATATCCAATATCTGCATTCCCGGCTTCATCCGCTCTAATGCCGTCTCCACCAGAATCTCTGTATCCTGTCTTGGTATCAGCACATGCCTGTTGACACAAAAAACAAGTCCCATAAACCCCTGCTCACCCGTGAGATGCTGAAGCGGGATTCTCTTCTTTCGCTCCTCTATATAATAAAAATACTGTTCTTTTTCTTGTCTGCGAATCTCGCGCGCGGGATTCCCGTAATAGGAAGCTTTGCTGATTCCTGTCACATGCTCAAGCAGATACCACGCATCCAGTTCAGCTTCCAAAATTCCCGCTCTCTCAAGGCGTTCCTTTCCTTCCCTATAAATCTCCTGTATCGCCAAAATTTTCTGATTCATATGCTCTCCAGTCAAACACTGCCTCTACTGCCTGAATTGCCACCTCTATCATACTGTCATCCGGTTCCTTCGTCGTCAGCTTCTGTACTGCAAGTCCCGGCTTGCTAAGAAGATTTACTACCGGATTCTCACTTCTGCCCGCCAGTTTCAACACCTCATAGGAAATTCCTGCAATAACCGGAAGAAGCGCAATCCGCATCGCCACCCTCATAACCGGCGATTCCACACGTATAAGTAATAGCAGGATGATCCCAATAGCAAGCACAAAAAACAAAAAGCTGGTTCCGCAGCGCTTATGCTGCCTGGAACTTGCCCGCACATTATCAACCGTCAGAGGAAGCCCGTGTTCAATACAATTAATACATTTATGCTCCGCGCCATGATACATAAAAGTCCGCTGAATATCCTCCATCCGGGATATCAAAAGCACATAAATAATAAAGATACCGATCCGCATAACTCCTTCGATGACCGTTCGCCACGTGTAAGAAGTGATGACTGGCTTTAATAACGAAGAAAGAAAATAGGGCAGCACCATAAAGATACCCACTGCTGCCGCAACAGAAAACAGAACAGTCCCTGCCATAATAAGCTTTTCTGCTCTCCTACTCTGAACGGTCTGCTTATCGGCTTCGCCGTTTTCTGATGCCTGCTTCTCCTTATCATCTTCCTCTTCATAAAATTCCGCCGAGTAAGTCAGTGTCTGTATCCCCAGTACCATTGAATCTATAAAATTAAAAATGCCTCTGATAAATGGAATCCTTGTGAGAGGCTTAAAACCAATCACACCGCGGTATTCATCCTTTTTCACAAAGATTTCTCCGTCCGGTTTCCTGACGGCAACCGCATATTCATCCTCATGCTTCATCATAATTCCTTCAAGGACAGCCTGCCCTCCAATATTTGATGATTTCATAAATACTCCTTCAATACGAAAAGTCTGTTACAGGCGACTTTCCGCCTGCTATCGTATAAAAAAGGTTGAGATTTTAAAAACCTCAACCCGATACTTACTTGTAAGCTTATTTTCCCATTCCGTATTTCTTATTGAACTTATCAACACGGCCGCGGGCCTGAGCTGCTTTTTGCTGTCCTGTATAGAACGGATGGCATTTGGAACAGATTTCTACGTGGATATCTTCGCTTGTAGAACCCGTTACAAATGTATTGCCGCAGTTACAAGTTACAGTTGCCTGATGGTATGCTGGATGTATTCCTTCTTTCATGATCTTCACCTCTTCTTTATTTGTTTTACGCTTTATGCGATTATACTTCTTTTTCTAAACAGCTTTCATATTATATCACAAAAGCGCTCCCTTGTCTAGATTAATTTCGTCTTTTTTACTAACTGCATCAATTCCACATTATTTTTCGTGCGGCTGAACATATTAAGAATATTATCCACTGCCTCTTCAGCCCGCAGACCATTCAATGCGCGGCGCATCGTATCCACTGCCTCCTGCTCCTGAGCAGTAAGAAGCAGATCTTCTCTTCTCGTGCCTGACGGTGCGATATCAATTGCCGGGAACATCCTCTTCTCAGAGAGCTTGCGATCGAGAACCAGCTCCATATTACCCGTGCCTTTAAATTCCTCATAGATCACATCATCCATCTTACTTCCCGTATTCACAAGCGCACTGGCAAGAATGGTAAGACTTCCGCCTCCGCGCATATTTCTCGCAGCTCCGAAAAAACGCTTCGGCATATGAAGCGCCGCCGGATCAAGACCGCCCGATAATGTACGTCCTGAAGGCGGAACCGTAAGGTTGTACGCTCTTGCAAGTCTTGTAATACTGTCAAGAATGATCATAACATCCTTTTTATGCTCTACCAGACGCTTCGCACGCTCGATCACCATCTCAGAAACCCTCTTGTGATGCTCCGGAAGCTCGTCAAACGTGGAATAGATAACTTCCACATTCTCTCCCTCTATCGTCTCCTTGATATCTGTCACTTCCTCCGGGCGTTCATCTATCAAAAGAATCAAAAGATGTACTTCCGGATTGTTCTGACGGACAGACAGCGCCACCTGCTTAAGAAGTGTCGTCTTACCTGCCTTTGGAGGCGAGACGATCATACCTCTCTGGCCTTTTCCGATCGGCGACATCAAATCCATAATACGCATGGCAGTGCTTGTCTTACCGCACTCCAGCTTTAGTCTTTCATTGGGGAATATCGGAGTCATATCCTCGAAGTTCATCCTACGCATAGCCTTAAGCGGATCCATCTCATTAATCTTCGTCAGATATAAAAGCGCGCTGAACTTCTCCTGCTGCGTCTTGATCCTTGTATTTCCTTCCAATATATCTCCGGTCTTTAAATTAAATTTGCGAATCTGCGACGGCGACACATAGACGTCATTCTCACCCGGCAGATAATTGGCGCTTCTGATAAATCCGTATCCGTCGGGCATAACTTCCAGAATACCCTGCGCTTTCACCCCGCTGTCCAGTCTGTCGATATCGTGGACTTCCTTATCCCCTGTATTCGCGGACATCTCTTTTACCGTATCCTGCTTTTCCTTCTTCTCCTTTTCGTCTTCTTTCAGCATAAGCTCAATAAGCTCTGCCTTCTTAATTACCGAAATACCTTTTAATCCTCTCGCCTTTGCCAGCTCCTTTAGGGTAGCAAGGGGCAGAGATTCGTATTTTTCTCTCATCATGAATATATAATCCTTTCTTAATTCATCCTGCTATAGTGGGATAAATGGTCTGAACCGACCTTCTTGAAAATATCTGCAACGTTATGATTATACTACAACATTTCCGTTATGGAAAGTCTTTTTTAAGAATTCTTCAAAGGTTGATTTGCTGTTGATTTGCAAGATTTCCAATGATATGATAATATGCAAGACAGTAAATTACGCAGACGGGAGAACATCATGAGCAGACAGACCGTATACTGGGGAGAAAAGCGATATCATTCCCTTGATTATTACTTAAAAAACAGATTCGGGCAAAAGCTTTATAAATTATCCTTAAACGGCGGTATGACCTGTCCGAACCGCGACGGAACTCTGGGGACCCGCGGATGTATCTTCTGCAGCCAGGGCGGCTCCGGAGATTTTGCCGCGAATCCTTCTCTCCCCATTACAGAACAGATAGATACCGCAAAGAAGCAGGTAGATAAGAAGTATTTCGGTTCCGCCTATATTGCTTATTTTCAAGCATATACCAATACTTACGCGCCCTGCAAGACTTTAAGAAAAATCTTCACGTCGGCCATAAACCATCCTGATATCCATGTACTGTCCGTTGCCACAAGGCCCGACTGTATAGACGATGAAGTATTGAGTCTCCTTGACGAACTGAACCGAATAAAGCCTGTATGGATCGAACTTGGACTTCAGTCCATCCATGAACGCACCGCACGCTTTATCCGAAGAGGCTTTGATCTTACCGTGTTTGAAAATGCCGTCTCTGCCCTCCGCAAGCATGGCATCGAAGTTATCACTCATGTGATATTAGGGCTTCCGACAGAGGAAGAACGCCACATGCTTGACACCATCCGCTATCTGAACACACTGGATATACAGGGAATCAAGCTGCAGCTTCTTCATATATTAAAGAATACAGATCTTGCCGGCCTTTATGAACAGCAGCGTTTTCCCGTGCTCTCTATGGAGGATTATCTTAAGATTACAGGACAATGTATCGCTAACTTAAGACCAGATATCGTCGTCCACCGCCTGACAGGAGACGGTCCGAGGTCACTTCTTCTGGCTCCTTCGTGGAGCTCAGATAAACGCCGTGTATTGAACCAGATGCAGGCATATCTGAAACAAAATGATATCTGGCAGGGAAAGGAGTTCAAAAAATGACAACCGCATTTAAACTTTATAAACTGATCGTTCTTTACATGCTGGGCTGTATAGATTTTCCTCTCACAAATTCACAGATTTCCGAATTTGTGCTGGAGCAGGGCTACACGAATTATTTCAAACTCCATCAGGTGATCGGAGAGCTTATTGATGACCGGCTCATACGCAAAGAGTCTACACATAACCGCACCCTCTATTACCTGACCGAAGAAGGCGAAAAGACTGTACGGCTTTTCCGGAATGATATCTCTCCTGACATTCGGAAAGATATCCAGACCTATTTAAAAAATAATGAATATAAACTAAGAGATGAGATCTCTGTCAGGGCAGATTATTATCTGAATTCTGCCGACGAATACAACGTGCGCTGCCAGATTATGGAACAAGGCCTTCCCCTTATCGACCTGACTGTAACAGTACCGACAAAATCGGAAGCTTCAACCATAGCCAACAACTGGTCTGCAAAAAACCAAGAAATCTATGCCCTGGTAATGAAAACTTTATTAAAATAATATCTACAAAAGGAACTCACTCATGACATAATTGCTGATATCGATCCCCTTCTCTGTCAGCCGTACATAATCTCCTTTCTGCTCTAAAAGCTGCTTGCTCTCCATATCTGCAAGCACTTTTTTGTATGTATGTTCCATCTCCTCCCCGAATTCCTGCTTAAATTTTGTTTTTGACACCCCTTTCGTCTTCCTAAGTCCCAAAAACATGTATTCTTCCATCTCATCTTTCTTGCTCAACACTTCCGGCTCTTCCCCCGACATCCATCTTGTATGATTCAAAAAAGAAGCTGCGCCATCCCCAAACCCCAAATATTCTGTCCGGTTCCAATAACCCAGATTGTGAAGACACTCATATCCTTCTTTTGCATAGTTAGAAATCTCATATCGGTGATAGCCGTGCTCTTTTAGAATCCGCTTTGCGTCGTAGTACATCTGCCGTTCGGTGTCTTCATCCGGGAGCTTTGGATACTCCAAACCTTCCGCTCTCTTCTCTTTCAAATTCTTCGGACCCTTCACGCCTTCCGTACAGTTCTTCTCTCCGTAGACTTCACAGAATGGCGTCCCTTCTTCTATGATCAGACTGTAAGCCGAGATATGTTCCGGTTCAAGCTTTGCTACGGTCTGAAGTGTCCGAATAAAGCTTTCATTTGTCTGCCCAGGGATCGCCGACATCAGATCTACATTAATATTTCCAAATCCTGCTGTTCGCGCCATCTGATAAGTCTCTAAGAAATCCTCAAAAGTATGGATCCTTCCAAGTATCTGAAGCTCTCTGTTATCTGCCGACTGCAGTCCGATACTTAAGCGGTTGACTCCGGCTTGCCGGTATACCTTTAGTTTGTCCTTCGTCACAGTTCCCGGATTCATCTCTATCGTGATCTCTGCGCTCTCTTCTATATAAAAGGCATCCCGCAGCGCCTGAAAAATCTCCGCTATCTGCTCTCCCTCTAAGACAGAAGGCGTCCCTCCCCCGATGAAAATACTGATAACACGATAAGCCTTTGCCGCATCCCCGTAAGAACGGATCTGACTGCAAAGGCTTTCTACATATTTCCGCTGCTCCTGTTCCCCCGCCGGAGCCGACAGAAAATCACAATAATTACACTTTTTCACACAAAACGGTATGTGTACATAGATTTCTAAAGGCTTCATTACTTTTTATCATCCAACTTCAATACGCTCATAAATGCTTTCTGCGGAATCTCTACATTACCCACCTGGCGCATACGCTTTTTCCCTTCTTTCTGCTTTTCCAAAAGCTTCTTCTTACGGGTAATGTCTCCGCCGTAACACTTGGCAAGCACATCTTTACGCATGGCGCGCACAGTCTCTCTGGCAATGATCTTACTGCCGATCGCCGCCTGAATCGGAATCTCAAACAAGTGTCTTGGAATCTCTTCTTTTAACTTCTCACACATCCGCCTGCCTCTTTCATAAGCAGTCTGGGCATGTACGATAAAGGAAAGGGCATCCACCTCCTCCTTATTGATCAGAATATCCAGCTTCACAAGCTCGGACTGCATATATCCGTCCAATTCATAATCAAAAGAAGCATAGCCTCTGGAACGGGATTTCAGCGCGTCAAAAAAATCATAGATAATCTCATTGAGCGGCAGACGGTAATGAAGTACCGCGCGTGTCTCCTCCATATACTCCATCCCCTCGTAGATCCCTCTTCTCTCCTGACACAGATCCATAATTGCTCCGATATATTCCGATGTCACCATGATCTCTGCCTTAACGATCGGTTCTTCCATATACTCAATCTCAGACGGATCCGGAAGGTTGGACGGATTGGTCAGTTCGATCATCTCTCCATTCGTCTTATATACCTTATAAACTACACCCGGCGCCGTCGTTACCAGATCCAGATTATATTCTCTCTCCAGACGCTCCTGAATAATCTCCAAGTGCAGTAGTCCAAGGAATCCGCAGCGGTATCCAAACCCCAATGCTACAGAAGTCTCCGGTTCAAATTGCAAAGAAGCATCATTAAGCTGCAGCTTTTCCAGAGCATCCCTGAGATCCGGATATTTTGCCCCGTCCGCCGGATACATCCCGCAGTACACCATAGGATTTACTTTTTTATATCCCGGCAGAGGTTCGCTGCAAGGTGACTGCGCATTGGTAATCGTATCACCTACCCGGGTGTCCTTCACATTCTTAATACTTGCAGTAATATAGCCGACCATACCCGCGCTCAGCTCTTCACAGGGAATAAACTGCCCCGCTCCGAAATATCCGACCTCCACAACCTCTGCTTTCGCACCGGTTGCCATCATAAGCACCGGTGTTCCTTTGCGTATCGTACCTTCCTTAATACGACAAAATACAATAACACCTTTATAAGAATCATAAACAGAATCAAAAATCAGAGCTTTCAGCGGCGCTTTCGCATCTCCCACCGGCGCCGGTATCTTTTCAATAATCTGCTCTAACACCTCTTCCACGTTCAATCCTGTCTTTGCGGAAATACGCGGAGCATCCTGCGCCTCGATCCCAATGATATCTTCAATCTCCTCTATCACACGCTCCGGCTCCGCGCTCGGGAGATCCACCTTATTGATCACCGGCATCACATCCAGATCATGATCCAATGCCAGATACACATTGGCAAGCGTCTGCGCCTCCACACCCTGAGCCGCATCCACTACAAGAATCGCACCGTCACAGGCTGCAAGGCTTCTTGACACTTCATAGTTAAAGTCCACATGCCCCGGCGTATCGATGAGATTGAAAATATATTCCTCGCCGTTCTGCGCCTGATAGACAATACGAACCGTCTGTGCCTTGATCGTGATGCCGCGCTCACGCTCAAGTTCCATATTATCCAATACCTGAGACTGCATCTCCCTGTTTGTAAGGAGACCTGTCATCTCAATGATACGGTCTGCGAGAGTAGATTTCCCGTGGTCAATATGGGCAATAATACAAAAATTACGGATTTTACTTTGATTTATCTCTGCCACCTTTATCGTCCTTTCATCTTTATCTCATATTAGAATGATTCATTCTGATACTGACGGATTGCACCGCAATCTGTGCTCCCACAATCATATCACGCTAAACTATACTTTACAATGAAAAGTTCTACGCTCATCCGGTCATTTAACCGTCCGGTCTTTACCAGTTCCTCATACTCCGCAGCCTCTTCCATGATCGACCTTAGCTGGCTTCCCGAAAAATCTTTGCACTGCTTCATATATTTCCCCGCCGCAAAGGGATGAAGCTTTGTCGTCTTCGCAATCTGCGCTTTGTCATAGCCTTGTCTCATCAACTCCTTCACCTCCAAAAGAAGCCTGAACTGTCGGGACAAGAGATATAGAATCCGCATAGGCGGCTCCTTAAGAGCAAGCAGGTCATAGTAATAATCGAGAGCCTTCTTCTGCTGCTTCGCCGCAACTGCCTCTACCATGTCAAAAATCTTATTTGCGATCTGCGTTGTGCATACTGCCTCTATATCCGCTGCTGTTATTTCATTCCTGCCAAGCGTATAGGAGAACAGTTTCTCAAGCTCCTTTTCAAGAAGCTCCATATCCGTCCCTGCTCTCGCCACCAGATAGCGGGCTGCGGATTCCTTGATCTGCTTTCCTTCCCGCTTGATCTGTCCTGCAATCCAGTAAAGAAGCGTCTTCTCATCCTGCCGCCCCATCTCCGAGATATAGCCGATATCCTTTACTGCCCTGAACATCTTTCCCCGCTTGTCCACTTCATTTTCCACAAAAAGGAAGCAGGCAGTATCCGGCATCGTCTTGATATAGTCAGCAAGTTTAGGCACAGAACTTTTAAAAAATCCAGAATCTTCCACTACGATCAAGCGCCGCTCGGCAAAAAAAGGCATCGTCTCCGCCAAGTCTATAAGATGCTCCGGTTCAGTCCCCTTGCCCTCATAATAAGAATAATTCACCGTATCCCCTTCCGGCAGCATTGCTTTTGTAAGCCTGTCTTTATACTGCTTTTTTAAATATGCCTCTTCACCGTACAAGAGATACACTTTCTGAAATTTTCCTGTCTTGATATGCTCATTGATATTCTTCATCTGCCGCCACACATCCTCTTATATCTTTAGAAACAGTATACTGAAATTTAAGAATTACTTCAAGGATATTGTTATATACGTCTCAAGAAATACCAGAGTATAAATCAGCGATCTAATTTATCAAGATTATCCGGGCCAAATCCAAACGGCAGGAGTTCTTTGAGCGTATACTCCACTTGCTTATCCTCCCCATCAGCCAGAACGATCTGAAACGTCTCCGGGTTACAAAACTCCATCATCACCTGCCGGCAAACCCCGCATGGAGCGCACAAAGTATTTCCGTCCGTTCCCTCCATTCCGCCTACGACAGCAATCTTCGCGAACTCTCTTTCCCCTTCATATACGGCTCTGAAAAATGCTGTTCTCTCCGCGCAATTCGTCGGCCCATATGCTGCGTTTTCGATGTTGCATCCATGATAGATCCTACCGCTCTTTGTAACAAGAGCAGCACCTACGCTGTGATGCGAATATGGAACATACGCGCGTTCCCTGGCTTTTTTTGCTTCTAAAATTAATTCTGCGTTTGTCATTTCAATCTCCTTATAACACTTTTTAATATCCTGAACCATTATTAGTATTTTTTATAATCTGAGTCTTCACATATGCCGCCGAAATCACGCAGATGTTGTCTCATATTCCATCGCAGCCTGCGTCTCAAAAATATCCCGAATCTCCGGATATATGAGTTCCTGATAATCTTCATATTTCAACCGAATCCTGCCTGCCCTTATGCTGTCACTTCTTTTTTCATGTCAAATAATTTTACTCATCTAAACTTTTTACATACCAAGATGGGTTTTCCGTATATGCTGGTGTAAAGAAAACCCTGAAACATATTAACTCCAGAGCTTTCATGTGCCTGTATCCATTTTTATCCATTTTCTGCCAGCACAACCTTACACCGCTTTTTATAGCATGCAATCCCATATTTCAGAATATTCTCTACCCCATCGTCTGCAAGATCATCTTCATATCTGGTATATTCAATCTGTTTCAGCGCTTCTTTACATGCCCCGTCCAGATCTCCGTCATGGGCATATTTTACTTCTATGATAATCCCCAAATCTCCGGTATCCGGTTCCGCAAGGATATCCGCGTATCCCTCTCCCATTTCCCGGTTAGAAGATATCCCCCACCGGTCTTTCACTCCCAGAATTCCAATCAAAATCCCATGATAATAGTTCTCTTTCATCTCTGTTCTTACGGCTGTATCCCGGATACTGATAGTCTTTCTTAAATATTCAGCGAAAAGCTTCTCTACATTTTCTGCGTCTCCCTTTTGCAGCGCATCACAGAAACGGGTCAGCATCTCCCCGTCTTTTTTGACATTCTCTTTAAAAAACTCCATAATCTGCGTCTCAAAAATATCCCGTATCTCCCGATTGGGAATCGCCAGCTTCATCTGCCTTCCCTCTGCCCTTCCCCGTTGGGTCAGATATCCGGTGGTAAAGAGCAAACTCCAGATATTGTCTACTGTCTCATAAATCTCCGGATATGTGAGTTCCTGATGAATTTCCTTCGTAATAACCCCTCCTGCCACCAGGTTCTCAATCTCCCGTTTAGTCGCAGCATTTGCCGACTTCTGAATGAACCATTTTACTGCATCATTGCTGCTGGTATTAATCCAATAGTTTTCCGGCTGTACATCCGGGCTGCTTCTGATCCTGTCACAATGGTTCAATACATCCCACGGACAATACACTCCTACATTTCCAAACTGGTATCCGTCATACCATCTTTTTACTGCTTCATAGTATTCCGTCACTCCATAGTATTCCAGAAGTTCTTTCACCTCTTTGTCTGTAAAACCGAAGTATTCATCAAAACGTTCATCCGCAATCGTCAACGCCTTCAGGTTATTAAGCCCGGTAAAAATACTCTCCTTTGAAATCCGAAGGCAGCCTGTCAGCACTGCAAATTTTAAACTGCTGTTTGTCTTGAGCGCCTCTCCAAGCAGATTCCGGATTAAAGAAACCATCTGGTCATAGTATCCGTTTGCATGAGCCTTTGCCAGCGGGACGTCATATTCGTCAATCAGCAGGATAACTTTAGTTCCGTGATATTTTTCTAATAATTCTGATAATACTCTCAAACTATTACAAAATACCGCTTCTGACATATTATCATCCAAAAGTTTTCGATATTCCGCTTTATCCTGTTCACTTAAAATATCACCCTCCAAAAGATACTGTACTTTTGCAGGAACTCTTTTTATAATCTGAACTGCCATTTGAAATGCCATTTCATAGTTTCGTGCATCAATTCCCTTCAGTGAAACAAAGATAACCGGATATTTTCCCATATACTCTTCACAAACTGACGTTTCCTTTGATATTTCCAATCCCTCAAAAATACTTTTATCTCCATTCAGTGAGAAAAAATGCTCCAACATGCTCATATTCAACGTTTTCCCGAATCTTCTGGGACGGGTGAACAGATTCACTGCTCCCCAATTATGGAGTAATTCCGTAATAAGTCCTGTTTTATCAACGTAATAAAAATCTTCTTTTCTGATATCTTCAAAATTTTCAATTCCAATAGGAAGTTTCCTCTTCCGCCTGTCCATTTTTTACGCTCCTTCCAACCAAAATCTAACTATCTGCAGCCAATTTCTTTAAATACATTATAACAACTAAACAATGGCATTTCCATAGGAATTCCGATACATGGCATCCCTTTTGCAATCTATCTTTGCCATTTCTCCAATCTTAATAACTCTCCGCCTTCTACCTCCACGATAATCGCCCCATTTTCCTGTGTCGAATATACCTTGATTTCAGCATCCGCAAGCCTTTTTACCGTTTCCTGGTGCGGATGGCCATACCGATTTTCTTGCCCCGCCGATATAAGTGCATACGCAGGCTGTACCTGTCTGAGAAATTCTTCAGTCGACGAGTTTTTTGAACCATGATGCGCCACCTTCAGGACCTCCCACGTACAATTCAGATAGCATTCTTTTAACTGTTTTGCAAGCTGTCTTTCTCCTTCCCCCTCTATATCCCCAGTTAAAAGCATATCGAACTCTCCGTACCGCACAGCCAATACCATAGATGCCCCATTACCTGGTTCCAGCGCTGTACTTCTTTCATTAACCGTTAACTCTTCCTTCCCAGATTCTGTTTCCCGTGATTCCATTTTCACATTCCCAGGCTGGATACATGTGATCGCCATCTCCCCTTCCCCGATACTTAGTCCCGGTTCTATCACAGCTACACGAACTCCACAAGCTTTCGCTTTTTCTGCCAGTCTCGTCAACGTTTCATCCCACACCTCCTTCACCGGCAAAACCAACGTCCCAATCTTTACACCTGTATCCTGTCTCTCGATCATCTCTTCCACACCATTCATGTGATCACTGTCACCATGGGATACCAGCACATAATCAACCCTGCCGACTCCCTGCGACTTTAAGAACGGTTCTATTCTGTACCGTCCCACCCTCTTCACATCACTGCTCCCACCATCCACCAAATAGGTGCCGCCTTCCGGTCCTCTCATGAAGATTCCATCCCCTTGCCCCACATCCAAAATCATTGCTGTTAGTTTCCCCGCCTCTCCAAAGCGAGCTGTTAGTATCACAATCCCCACTCCCCACAGAAAAGCCGCAAACCACCTTGGCCGCCTGTTTCTACCCGTTTTTCCCTTTCCTTTTCTATTCTCCTGTCCTTCTGATTTCTTCACTGACAAGACGGTATATTTCATCACCCCCAACCCTAAAAGCAGGAGCCCATAATATACCACTATCTGCCATATATCCGGCCTTCCGATCACAAGTCTCGCTCCCGGCAGATGAAG
>ERZ778517.1730-NODE-1730-length-14953-cov-6.510538_pt1 | contig 14953 bp, 11 predicted proteins | sample MGYA00510341_ERZ778517 | MGnify/ENA primary metagenome ERZ778517 (study PRJEB29527, sample SAMN07138964) | mouse gut metagenome | material: feces | host: mouse | place: China:Nanjing | collected 2016-01-25 ... | reverse complement strand
GGTGCAGCAATGCACACAGCTGAATGCCACTAATCGGTCGAAGGCTTATCCTGGACGGTATGGGAATATAGTGATAGAGGCATTGAAAAAATGGATGGTATTACGAACAAGGAAATAATAGATTAGTACAAATTTCTGTATTTGGTTTTGAGGGAACAGGATTACTGGAAAATAACGGCTCCATGGTCAAGCGGTTAAGACATCGCCCTTTCACGGCGGTAACACGGGTTCGATTCCCGTTGGAGTCATTCATAAAAATTATGGCCTCGTGGCTCAGTTGGTTAGAGCGCCGCCCTGTCACGGCGGAGGTCGTCGGTTCGAGTCCGATCGGGGTCGTTATGGGATCTTAGCTCAGCTGGGAGAGCATCTGCCTTACAAGCAGAGGGTCACAGGTTCGAGCCCTGTAGGTCCCATTAAAAAAGGGTTAATGATTTGAGTCATTGCCCTTTTTTGTGCTCTAGAGTGAACAATAACGAACTTGTTACCACAGGCTGGCACATTTATTTACGCATTTGTTGAATTTTGTATAATCATGTGATATACTACATCATAAAAGTTATTAAATAAAGGAGCTTACAGTATGCGTAATAATTATTCTATTGAGACAAAATGCATTCAGTCAGGATGGCAGCCCAAAAATGGTGAGCCAAGAGTTCTGCCCATTTATCAGTCAACAACGTATAAGTATGAAACGTCTGATGAGATGGGCAAGTTATTTGATTTGGAAAAGGAAGGCTATTTTTATACAAGACTCCAGAACCCGACAAATGATATGGTGGCGGAGAAAATATGTGAGCTGGAAGGTGGAGTGGCAGCGATGCTTACTTCGTCAGGGCAGGCAGCAAACTACTATGCGGTATTTAATATTTGTGAGACAGGAGACCATGTAGTGCTTTCGTCCACTGTTTATGGAGGGACTTTCAATCTTCTGACTGTTACTATGAAAAAAATGGGTATTGAATGTACAATCGTAGATCCCGATGCTGACGAGGAAATATTAAACAGGGCGTTTCAGGAAAACACAAAGTGCGTACTGGCGGAATCAATTGCAAATCCGGCATTGGTCGTTCTTGATTTTGAAAAGTTTGTTAAAATAGCACATGCACATGGTGTGCCTTTAATAGTAGATAATACATTTGCGACACCGATAAACTGCCGGCCGTTTGAATATGGGGTTGACATTGTTACACATTCAACCACAAAATATATGGACGGACATGCCATGAGCATCGGAGGTGCGATTGTTGATTCCGGTAACTTTGACTGGGCAAAGTATGGTAATAAGTTCCATGGTCTTACGACTCCGGATGAATCATATCACGGCATAACATACACAGAAAAATTTGGGAGCAAGGCATACATCACAAAAGCAACAGTGCAGTTGATGAGGGATTTGGGTTCTATTCCATCCCCCATGAATTCATTTTTGCTTAATGTTGGTCTTGAGACGCTCCATTTAAGGGTTCCACGTCATTGCGAAAACGCATTGAAGGTTGCAGAATGGCTGGAGAACAATGATAAGGTTGCATGGGTAAATTATCCAGGATTGAAATCCAATAAATATTATGAGCTTGCGCAGAAGTATATGCCAAATGGTACATGCGGAGTAATTTCATTCGGACTCAAGGGCGGCAGGGATGTCAGTGTTGCATTTATGGATAACCTGAAGCTTGCAGCAATAGTAACTCATGTAGCAGATGCAAGGACTTGCGTGCTTCATCCCGCAAGCCACACGCATAGGCAGATGAATGATGAACAGCTTATAGAGGCAGGTGTTCAGCCAGATTTAATAAGATTTTCGGTAGGAATTGAGAATGCTGATGATATTATTGCTGACATTGAACAGGCACTCACACATATTTGATTATGAAGAATAAAGGATGGATGTCAGTTTTGTTTCTATTTATTCTGGCATGTATAGCAGTTGGTGTAAGAATATACTACATCAATCATTTGATGGATGAAGTAAGCATTAATGAGGACATTTACAATGCGGCAAAAGTTAGCCTGGGCAATAATGGATTGACATCTGCTTTTGCGGACGGTTTTCATATGCAGTCCTTGTATATATATACCCTGTATTTGTTTTTTCTGCTTTTTGGAAATTTTACAGTTGCAGGAGTATATCTGAATATCCTGTATCAGGTGTTTACGGTACTGCTCGTTTACATTATTGCAAAAAATGTATCAAACAGGTACATTGGATTTACAACAGGAGTTATTGTATCCGTTATTCCTGTATATATTGGAAATTTGTCACAAGTAACGATGCTTAATATGGAGATTTTTATTGCAGCTGTGCTGTGTGCTGTTATTTCTTGTGCTGTCCGTATTTTTTATAATAGACGTAAGGCTGGTAAAAAGATGGAACAAGGGCAGGGGGCTATACCAGAAAACATTGCAGCTGCGGCAGAGCCGGCGGCATGCCCTGTTTTGGATACCTCCATGAAAGAGATTGTACTTGACGATTTGGAGGACAAGAAGGTGCAGTATATAGAAAATCCTTTGCCGGTACCGAAACGAAGGGAACACAAGGAAATGGATTTTGCATTTGAACCGACTGGAAATGATGATTATGATTTAAAGGACATGTCAGGAAAAGATTTTTTTGATATTGAATAAAAAAAGCATACGTTTGTATATACTAAAAAGGACTCTGACAGATAGAAATCTGGAAGGAGTTCTTTTTTCATGTACATGTAAAAGTTGGGCTGGAATGGAGGATTATAATGCAGAATCAAAATGAAGAAAAAAAGGAAAACAATGACGAACTGGAAAGCAAAAAATATAAGGATGAGAAGATAGAGAAAGAAAGTCAGGTAACGCTGGATGAAAATAACAGTAACCACAAAATTCATCTGATAACGATTGTCGGGGAGATTGAGGGGCATGAAAATGCAGGCAATCAGTCAAAAGTGACCAAGTATGAGCTCCTATTGCCGCAGCTTGCATCAATAGAGGACAGCAGTGAGATTGATGGGGTATTACTGCTTTTAAATACAATGGGTGGAGACGTGGAGGCGGGACTTGCCATAGCAGAAATGGTTGCATCGCTTAGTAAGCCTACTGTCTCACTTGTTCTTGGCGGAAGCCATAGCATCGGGGTTCCCATAGCTGTAAGTACGGATTACTCGTTCATTGTCCCCACAGGAACAATGGTTGTTCATCCGGTCAGGATGAATGGTATGGTAATTGGGGTTCCCCAGACATTCAATTACTTTAGGGAAGTCCAGAATCGAATAACAGGATTTGTATGTTCACACTGCAGGATTTCCAAGGAAAGGTATGAGGAGCTGATGATGGAGACGGAAGTACTTACCAAGGATGTCGGCAGCGTGCTGGAAGGAGAGGAAGCAGTAAAAGAAGGAATTATATGTGAAATCGGCGGTATTTCTCAGGCAGTGGCAAAATTACATGAATTGATTGTCCAGGATAAGAAATGCCACAAAAAACAATAAATCCTTTTGGAAAATCATTTATTTTTGAAAAAAATATGACAAGCTTTAAAAAAAGTGCTATAATATCATGTAAAACTCATTTGGGGGGAAGGTATTATGGCATCTGCATCAGGGAATAGTGCATCAAGGAGCAGAACAAATACAAAAAAGAGTACATCAACGAAAAGTACGAAAAGGACATCATCCGGTACAAAAAGGAAAAAAACACCTGCCAGGCCTGTGAGGGAAAATGTTGATATTGCAGTAAAGAATGAGGTAATGCTGATTGTCATATTTGCAGTTGCCATTTTTATTTTTTTATGTGTTATCGGACTAATCCACGGAGCTGCGGCCACCGGAATCAGTAATATTATGTTTGGCCTGTTTGGTCTGCTTGCCTATCTTGTGCCTGTCATTGTGTTCCTTGGTTTCGCTTTTGGCATATCCAATAAAGGAAACACTGTTGCGGTGATTAAGATGGTGAGCAGTGTGGTTCTGATTGTGCTATTGGGTGTTTTGGCGTATATGCTTGCAAAACAGGAGACGTTGTTAGACGGAGAGTCAATTGTCAGGGAACTATACCAGACATCCATAGAGCATCGGGCAGGCGGAGGCGTTCTTTTTGGAAGCATCGCACATGGCATGTACAATTTAATAGGATTTGGAGGAACGCTGTTTGTCGTCATAGTGCTCGGAATTATCTGCGTTGTATTTATTACGGAAAAAAGCTTTTTGTCAGGAGTGAAAAAGGGCGGCTCCTACCTTATTGAGTCTGCAAGGGAGGACGCAGTGCGGATGAGGGAATACAGGGAGAGTTTAAGGGAAGAATACGACGATTACGAGGACTATGAGGAATATGAGGAACCAGAATATGAAGAAGTGCGTCCGAAACGTTCTGCACGGCCAAAGGCGCAAAAAGCTGAAATCCCTGAAAAGAATGTCAGAAGGATGGATAAAAGGGCAAGGGGTGTTGCATCCAGTTCCGCAGTAACACTCAAGGCTGAAAAACAGCAGGATATCCATGAGATTGTCTTGTTAGATGAGGAAGTGGGTGCGGCTGAAGCGGAGGCATTTGAAGATATCAAGGCAAGACCTTACAGTGAGGTGCAATATATTGATGCCATAAATGATGTGAATGAATATGGTGACAGTTCTCCGGATGGAGAAACATATAATGAAGACGCATTTGATGAGACGGCGTATGTGGAACCAGTAATGAGTGCGGAGGCATATGTTGAAGAAACGGGGAATGAAGACACAATTGATGCGGATGGAATAGACTATTTTAGTGATAATGAGGGTGTCTCTGCCAAGAGGTCATTTTTAGATGAATTTGAGAGTGACTCCAATATGCAGGAATTGTATGACGAGGAGGCAATCAACAGCATGCCGGAACCCATGACGGAGGATACTGTTATCCAGAAAACGGCGGCGGAAAAAATAACAAAGAACGACAGGGAAGAAATTCGGCAGGAGGAAATGAGCATACAGGATCATATTGCCATGTCGGAGGCAGATATCCCGAAAAAATATGAACTTCCACCATTGAAGCTTTTGAAAAGGGGCGATGGGAAAAAAGGCGATTCTGCCAACCAGTTAAAGGAAACCGCGCTGCGGCTGCAGCAGACCTTGCAAAATTTTGGTGTCAGGGTAACAATTACAGATATCAGTCAGGGACCCTCCGTCACGCGGTATGAAATGCAGCCGGAACAAGGGGTCAAAGTCAGCAAGATTGTGGGTCTTACGGATGATATTAAATTAAATCTTGCGGCGACAGACATACGAATAGAAGCGCCGATACCCGGTAAGGCTGCAGTCGGAATAGAGGTACCCAACAAGGAGAACAGTGCGGTTGCACTTCGGGATTTATTGGAATCGGATGAATTTCAAAAATTTCCTTCAAAACTTGCCTTTGCGGTAGGTAAGGACATCGCGGGGCAGGTGATGGTTACGGATATTGCCAAGATGCCTCATGTCCTGATAGCAGGGGCGACAGGATCGGGCAAGTCAGTCTGTATCAATACAATTATCATGAGTATTTTATATAAGGCAGATCCAAAAGATGTAAAACTTATCATGATTGATCCGAAAGTGGTTGAGCTGAGTGTTTATAATGGCATCCCACACCTGATGATTCCGGTTGTCACGGATCCCAAAAAGGCATCAGCTGCACTGAACTGGGGTGTGGCTGAGATGAACGACAGGTACAAAAAATTTGCAGACCTGAATGTTCGTGACCTGAAAGGCTTTAACAAGGCTGCGGAGATGGGGAAGCTGTCGCCTGATGGGGAACCGCTTCAAATACTTCCTCAGATTGTGATTATCGTGGATGAGCTTGCTGATTTGATGATGGTAGCTTCCGGAGAGGTGGAGGAAAGCATCTGCCGCCTTGCACAGCTGGCGCGTGCCTGTGGCATTCATCTGGTAATAGCAACGCAGCGCCCGTCTGTAGACGTTATCACGGGGCTTATCAAGGCAAATATGCCAAGCCGAATTGCATTTAGCGTATCAAGCGGTGTAGATTCGAGAACCATTCTTGATATGAATGGGGCAGAGAAGCTTTTGGGGAAAGGCGACATGCTGTTCTATCCACAGGGATTTCCAAAGCCTGCGCGTGTACAGGGCGCCTTTGTGTCGGACTCGGAAGTCTCTGATGTGGTTGATTTCTTAAAAAACCAGGCGCTTGGAAATACATATAGCAGCGACATAGAGGAAAAGATAAAGACAATACAGTCTGTTTCGGGTACAGGAGGAAGCAGTACCGGAGGCGGAAGTGATGTGGATGCCTATTTTGCTGAGGCTGCAAAGTTTGTGATAGAGAAGGATAAGGCATCTATCGGTATGCTTCAGCGAGTGTTCAAGATTGGATTTAACCGTGCTGCCCGCATTGTAGACCAGCTGGAAGATGCGGGGGTAGTAGGTGCGGAGGAAGGGACAAAGCCCCGCCGCATTTTGATGAGTATGGAACAGTTCCAGAATTATATGGAAGAAAATATGTAAGTAATGTCACGGAAGGAGAAAAATATGGAAAAGGTTACACAGAATATAGTGAACATCGGGGTTAACGACAGGGAAATTACATTATTTGAGGGACAGTATGCACTGGAGAAAGGAATGGCTTACAATTCCTATGCTATTTTGGATGAGAAGATTGCTGTAATGGATACAGTAGACCCAAGAGTGACCGAAGAATGGCTCGACAATCTGGAGGAGGCCTTAGGCGCAAGAAAAGCGGACTATTTGATTATTCAGCATATGGAGCCAGACCACGGTGGCAGTATTTTACGGATAATGGAGCGATTTCCTGATATGCAGCTTGTCGGAAATGTGAAGACGTTCCAGATGCTGAAGCAATTTTTTGATGTGGATACAGAGGGAAAGGAAGTGGCGGTAAAAGAGGGCGATACGCTTTCTCTCGGGACGCATACGTTACAATTTTTTATGGCGCCGATGGTTCACTGGCCTGAGGTTATGGTTACATATGAGCAGAAGGAAAAAGTGCTTTTTAGCGCCGATGGATTCGGCAAGTTTGGAACACGCGATGCAGATGAAGACTGGACATGCGAAGCAAGAAGATACTATATGAATATCTGTGGAAAATATGGCATGCAGGTGCAGGCTTTATTGAAAAAGGCAGCTTCATTGGACATTCAGACAATCTGTCCGTTACATGGACCTGTCCTGTCTGACAATTTGGATTTTTATATTGGTAAGTATACGGTATGGAGTAGCTATGAGCCAGAGGATGAAGGGATACTGATTGCCTGTGCATCCATTCACGGCCACACGATGAAGGCAGCAGAGAAGATGAAGGAAATTCTGGAATCGAAAGGTGCGAAAAAAGTTGTTATCATGGATTTATGCCGGGATGATATTCATGAGGCGGTGGAGGATGCGTTCCGCTATAGTCATTTGGTTCTCGCAGCGGCATCATATGATGCAGGTGTATTTCCTCCCATGGAAAGCTTTTTAATGAAGCTCAAGGCGAAAAATTATCAGAAGCGCACCATTGGCATTATTGAAAATGGTTCATGGGGACCGACGGCAGCAAGAAGCATGAAGGCAGTATTGGAAGGTGCGAAGGAGCTCCATATTGTTGAGCCGACAGTAACCATCAAATCCGCTTTAAAGGAAACGGATATTCCCCTGCTTGAAGAGCTGGCAGAAAATTTGTTATAGAAATTTTTTGCCAGTTAATGGAACGCAGTAATGCCTACCTTAAAATAAGGCTTTTGGGAGAGGCAACAAAAATTTAATAGACAGTATACACAATAAATGTTATTCTATTAAGAAATAAATTGTTGTTAGAGTGTGTTTGAAATACGCTCTGGTATGAAGAAAACGGTAACAATAAATTTGTGCTGATGCCCGAAGAACCGGGTGATTGGCGGAATGGGGGATTACGATAAATGAAATCTGATATAGAAATAGCTCAGGAAGCTGAATTATACCCTGTTACTGAGGTGGCAAAGACATTGGATATTGCGGCAGAGGATCTCGAATTATATGGAAAGTACAAGGCAAAAATATCCGAGGAATACCTGAAAAAAATTGAGAATCAGAAAAATGGCAAGCTGATTCTTGTCACCGCAATCAATCCGACTCCGGCAGGAGAAGGGAAGACGACAACCAGTGTCGGTCTTGGACAGGCGCTGGGAAAGCTGGGAAAAAGGGCAGTTATTGCGCTTCGTGAGCCGTCGCTTGGACCCTGTTTTGGCATAAAAGGCGGTGCTGCGGGCGGTGGAATGGCACAGGTTGTTCCTATGGAGGATTTAAACCTTCACTTTACTGGTGATTTTCATGCGATAACATCGGCTAATAATTTATGCGCTGCACTCCTGGATAATCATATACAGCAGGGAAATGAACTTGGCATTGATACACGACAGATTGTATGGAAAAGATGTCTTGACATGAACGACAGGGTGCTGCGAAATGTCATCGTGGGGATGGGCAGTAAAATGGATGGCTTTGTCAGGGAAGATCATTTTGTCATTACTGTGGCATCAGAAATAATGGCCGTATTGTGTCTTGCCGAGGACATGGAAGATTTGAAGAAGCGTCTTGACAGGATGGTCGTGGCATATAATTATGACGGGGAGCCGGTTACGGCCGGGCAGATACATGCGACAGGAGCCATGGCGGCTTTGTTAAAGGATGCAATCAAGCCAAATCTTATCCAGACACTTGAACATACGCCTGCGATTGTCCATGGCGGGCCGTTTGCCAATATTGCGCATGGCTGTAACAGTGTCCGTGCGACAAAGGCAGCGCTAAAAATGGCGGATTATGTTGTGACAGAAGCCGGATTTGGCGCAGATCTTGGTGCGGAGAAGTTTTTTGACATCAAATGCCGGCAGGCAGGTCTGAAACCGGATGCTGTGGTGCTGGTTGCAACGGTTCGGGCATTGAAGTACAACGGAGGCGTGGCAAAAAATGAATTAAATACAGAGAATCTTGAGGCACTTGAAAAAGGTATTGTAAATCTGGAAAAGCACATTGAAAATTTACATAAATATGGAGTACCTGTTGTTGTTACATTAAATGCATTTGTGTCGGATTCAACGGATGAAATTGCGTTTGTGAAAAAATTCTGTGAGGACAGAAACTGTGATTTTGCACTTTCACAGGTATGGGAAAAAGGCGGGGAAGGCGGTATTGAGCTGGCAAATGCCGTACTGAATACTTTGGACACGAAAGAAAGTCATTTTGCGCCAATCTATGATAATGCACTTCCGATTGCAGACAAAATCAAATGTGTCGCAAAAGAAATATATGGTGCCGCGGATGTTGTCTTTGCACCTGCTGCCATGAGACAGATGGAAAGATTAGAGCATCTTGGGTTTGGAGGTCTGCCAGTCTGTATGGCAAAAAACCAGTATTCACTTTCTGATGATCCCACACTTCTCGGAAGGCCAGAAGGCTTTACCATGAATATCAGGGAGGTATATGTTTCGGCAGGAGCAGGCTTTGTGGTAGTGCTTACGGGAGCGATTATGACGATGCCGGGACTTCCCAGGAATCCGGCAGCTTACAACATTGATGTGACAGATGGCGGAGTGATAACGGGGCTGTTTTAAGGAGTCTGTAAAGCATGAAATGTCCAAATTGTGGTAATGAATTGGGAGAGGGAAAACTGCTTTGTGAGAATTGCGGCGAAGAGATAAAGATTGTACCCGATTTTGATATAGAACTTGAAGATAAATTAAAAGAGTCCATCAGTGTCATGATCGAGGATATGGCTGTTGAAGATAAGGATGAAAGTGATGCGGCAAGTAAGGGTGCTGCCAGTGAGGAAGAATATCCGTTTGAGGATGATATCAAGGACGAACTGCGTGATTATCTGCCGAAAGGGCTGCCAGGGCTTCATTTTAATAAAAAAATTGTAATTCCAGCTGTAATTTTTTTATCCTTGGCATGTATCATATCAATTGTTATTTTGTCAGTGAGTAATTATAGATATCATTCATTTGACTATCAATATGGCAAGGCGGTTAGCTGTGCGGCGCATAATAATTATCCGGAGGCAATCGGGTATCTTGAGCGGGCGCTTGCGATTGATTCTGAAAACCTGGATGTCAGATTTCTGCTGGCAAAATATTATGACAAAAACAGTCAGCAGGAGAATGCAGTATCGCTTCTGAAAGAAATTTTAAGAACGGATGCGGCGTATCCGAAACGGGATGAGGTCTATGATATGCTGCTCGGGATTGGGGAAGCTAAGGAAGATTACGCCGAAATGGGCGATATTTTAAAAAAATGTGATGTTCCACGGATTGTTTCAAAATATAATAAGTATGCTGTCCTCAAGCCGGAGTTTAACAAGGCGGGTGGCGTGTATGATGAATTGATTTCAATTTCACTGAAAGGAAATGCACAGGGATTTGTGTACTATACACTAGATGGTTCTACGCCAACAGATAATTCCCCTGTATATGAGACACCGATTCTGCTTGAATCGGGAGAATATACCATCAGGGCAATGTTTGTGAATATGTATGGTGTGCAGAGCGAGGTGGAAACCCAGCATTACTATATCAACTTGTCTCAGCCTGACAGTCCTGTAATTGACCCGGAGAGTGGAAAATACAAACGGCCGGTTTTAATAGAAGCTTTTCATGATAACGATACGAAGGTTTATTATACGACAGACGGTTCTGTACCTGACAAAAACAGCTTGCGGTATCTCGACCCGATAGAGATGCCATATGGCGTAAGCAATTTTTCGTTTATATCGATTGACGAGTCAGGACTTGGAAGTGATGTGGTAAACCGTACCTATCATCTGGAGATACAGGCGAATTTTAATCCTGATTTAGCATTGCAGGTGTTAAAAAACAGTCTGTGGGCTGAAGGAAAACTGCTTAATGTGGAAGGTAATGTACCCGATAAGCTTGGAATCAACCAATATAAAGTAAATACCATATATCAGTCTGGCGAATCCATATATTATATTGTATATGAGGAGTATTTGGACACACTGGGTAAGGCACATCGTACAAATAATATTTACGCGATAGATGTCAATACAGCAGATTTGTTTCAGGCTTATAAGGTGGATGAGGGCTTGTACCATTTACAGCCTTTTTCAGAATAGTCATCGAAAGTGACTGGATAATGACTGTAACGCTATGATTGAATTGTATAATATTGCAAAAAAATGTTGAATTTATGCAGTGTATCAGATACAATGAAAAAGATGTGGAAAATGATAAAAAGGAAAGGTATGGTGAAGTAGCTGATGTATAAAATATTAGATGCAAAAGAGCTTACTACCAATATTTATCTTATGGTAGTGGAAGCGCCGCGCGTGGCAAAAAACTGTCAGCCGGGTCAGTTTGTGATTGTTAGGATGGATGAAGATGGTGAGCGGATACCACTTACTGTCTGTGATTATGATAGGGAAATGGGAACAATAACCATCGTATTTCAGACTGTGGGTGCTGAGACGACAAGAATGGCTGCGCTTAAAGCGGGCGATTCTTTTCATGATTTTGTCGGTCCGCTGGGATGCGCATCTGAAATGGTTCATGAAGATAGAGAGGCGCTTGCCAGAAAAAGGATCTTATTTGTGGCAGGTGGTGTTGGCACGGCTCCTGTTTACCCACAGGTAAAATGGTTACATAGTAATGGCATAGCTGCTGATGTCATTGTTGGCGCAAAGAATCATGATCTGCTGATTCTTGAAAAAGAGATGGAAGCTGTGGCAGGCAACCTGTATGTTACTACAGATGACGGCTCTTATGGGCGTAAAGGCATGGTGACACAGACCATTCAGGAGCTTGTGGATGAGGGGAAGGAATATGACCTGTGTATTGCCATTGGTCCCATGATTATGATGAAATTTGTGTGCAAGCTTACAAAGGAGCTTGGAATCCCTACAATTGTCAGCCTGAATCCGATTATGGTGGATGGCACAGGCATGTGTGGTGCCTGTCGTGTCACAGTCGGTGACAAGGTGAAATTTGCATGTGTGGATGGTCCGGAGTTTGACGGGCATCTGGTAAATTTTGACGAGGCGATGAAGCGTCAGCAGATTTATAAGACAGCAGAGGGACGGGCAATGCTGAAATTGCAGGAAGGCGATACGCATCATGGCGGATGCGGTCATTGTGGAGGTGAAAATTAATGGACGTGTTGACAAAAGTACCAGTACGTGAACAGGAGGCAGCGGCAAGGGCGAAAAATTTTGACGAAGTCTGCCTTGGATATAATAAAGAAGAAGCGATGAGTGAGGCAGAGCGCTGCATTAATTGTAAGAATGCGCAGTGTATTAAGGGATGCCCGGTGGCAATCGATATTCCGGCTTTCATCGAACAGGTGAAGCTTGGAAATATTGCGGAGGCATATCAGATTATCAGTCAGTCATCAGCACTGCCCGCTGTATGCGGACGTGTGTGCCCACAGGAAAGCCAGTGCGAGGGAAAATGCATCCGTGGTATTAAGGGTGACCCGATTTCCATCGGAAAATTGGAGCGTTTTGTGGCAGACTGGGCGAGAGAGAACGGCATCAAGCCAGAACCCGCAAAGGAAAAGAATGGGAGAAGGGTTGCGGTGATTGGTTCGGGACCGGCAGGACTTACCTGTGCAGGAGATCTGGCAAGGCTTGGCTATGATGTCACAATCTTTGAGGCGCTTCATGAGGCCGGTGGTGTGCTGGTTTATGGCATTCCGGAGTTCAGGCTTCCAAAGGAAGATGTTGTGGCAAAAGAAATTGCAAATGTGGAATCACTGGGTGTTAAGATAGAGAAAAATGTGATTATCGGCAAGTCTATCACAATTGACGAATTGATTGAAGATGAGGGATATGAGGCAGTCTTTATCGGTTCTGGTGCAGGTCTTCCAAAGTTTATGGGAATTCCGGGCGAAAATGCAAACGGCGTCTTTTCTGCAAATGAGTATCTGACCAGAAGCAACCTGATGAAAGCGTTTCATGAGGATTCAAATACACCGATCATGCGCGGGAAGAAAGTCGCTGTTGTAGGTGGCGGTAATGTTGCTATGGATGCTGCAAGGACAGCGCTTCGCCTTGGCGCGGAGGTTCATATTGTGTACAGGCGCAGCGAAGAGGAGCTTCCGGCAAGGGTTGAGGAGGTGCACCATGCAAAAGAGGAGGGCATTATCTTTGACCTGCTCACCAATCCGACTGAGATACTTGAAGACGAGAATAACTGGGTAAAGGGTATGAAGTGCATTAAGATGGAGCTTGGCGAGCCGGATGCATCCGGAAGGCGCAGACCTGTCGAGATTCCAGATAGCGAGTTTGAGATGGAGCTTGACACGGTAATCATGTCACTTGGTACCTCCCCGAATCCGCTGATTTCCTCGACGACAGAGGGATTGGAGACCAATAAATGGAAATGTATTGTCGCGGATGAGGAATTTGGCAGGACATCAAAGGAAGGCGTGTTTGCAGGCGGTGATGCAGTGACTGGTGCGGCGACCGTAATCCTTGCGATGGGTGCAGGAAAAGCAGCAGCAAAGGGAATCCATAATTATTTATCCGGTAAGTAAGTTACGAGACTGTTAAGGGTAATTTGTGTAATCAGAATACACGGGTTATTTCTTAACAGTTCTTTATTATGCACATGGGCGTCCAAATGAAATATGCCAACAGATCTGACGGACGTCCGGCGCACAAGTAGGGAAGATTAAAACAGGAGGTTTGGGTATGTCAGACAGAAATGATGAGGTAAGGGTCTATCAGGATAAGATGGCAAAGGCAGAGGATTATAAAAGCTCGGCATATACTCTTTTGCTGGTGGGTGTGCTTGGAATAATTGCATTTATCCTGATGGAGGCAGGAGTACTTCCTTTCCGGCTTGCGGGGTCTGGGAAATATATAACCTATGGCGTTATGGGGACGATGTTTGTTATATTTATTGTGATGGGCATTTTTTCGTTAAAATCTTCCCAAAAATATGCGCAGGAGGCAGCGGTTGAGGAAGACCTGACAGGGAAAATCAGGGCATGGGCGAAAGAGCATATTACTGCGGATTCCATAAAAGAGCGTGTCTTGTTTGAGGAGGACACACCAGATGAGGTGAAGTACTTTAAGTATTTCGAGGGAATTAAGGCAGCGGTGACATGGGAGTTTGGCAGCCTGAACACGTCTTATCTCGAAGCACTGTGCGAGGAGCTGTATGCAGAGATTTTTGAGAAAGGGTAATGATTTATATAGCATATGAATATAACATTTGTGACAGTTGGGAAAATAAAAGAAAAATTTTTTCGGGATGCAGTTGCCGAGTATCAGAAAAGGCTATCGAAATATTGCAGGCTGGATATCATAGAAGTCTCGGACGAAAAGACACCGGACAAGGCATCGGAGTTGTTGGAAGACCAGATAAAGCAAAAGGAAGCAGAACGTATCCTAAAAAACATAAAGGAAAATGCATACTGCATCGCACTTACAATAGATGGAAAAAAACGTGATTCTGTTAATTTTGCAGGACATATTGAAGAGCTGGGGCTTGGCGGAAAAAGTAGTCTTGTGTTTGTAATAGGTGGCTCACTCGGACTCCATGAGAGTGTAATCACACGCGCCGACGAGCAGCTTAGCTTTTCTGATATGACACTTCCGCACCAGCTGATGCGGGTTATTTTGGCAGAACAGATTTACAGATGCTTTCGGATTATCAATGGGGAACCATATCACAAGTAAAGGCAAAAAAAGGAACGGATGTTCTTGAGAATAAAAAAGAATAAGAGTTATATTTTTAACCCCATGGGAGTTTATGGCTTCCATGGGGTTTTACTGTTCGTGGCAATAAGGTTCTTACAACGTAGGTTTTATTGCAGAGTCTGTGTTTCTTCTGGTGGGATATATTCTATCAAATCAGTCAGACTGCACTCCAACACATAGCACAGGCGTTTCAGAATGTCAATATCCAGACGTTGTATCTTGTTATCCCTGTAATTTCTTAATTGTGTTCTCTGCATTTCTGTGCGAAAGGATAACTGATTGAGAGAAATGTTTTTTTCTTCTAATATTTCAGCTAAGTGAATTTTTATAT
>ERZ778517.1717-NODE-1717-length-15049-cov-6.632853_pt1 | contig 15049 bp, 13 predicted proteins | sample MGYA00510341_ERZ778517 | MGnify/ENA primary metagenome ERZ778517 (study PRJEB29527, sample SAMN07138964) | mouse gut metagenome | material: feces | host: mouse | place: China:Nanjing | collected 2016-01-25 ... | reverse complement strand
ACCCCTGACCCCGTGCGTGACAGGCACGTATTCTAACCAGCTGAACTAACGCACCTTTTTGCTGATTGCGAATGCAAAGGTAATACAAATTTCGGTAACTCCAAACAAATTCAGCCTTTTTTGAAGAAAGAAAATTGCACGCTTCCGTAACTCCTTAACTGCCAGAACTCCCCGTGCGAAGAAAAATCCATTTTCCGGGAGTGCTCGAAGATGAACAGACCGTTTTCGCGGAGCAATCCGCCCCCGAGGACCGAATCGACGATTCGCTCGCTGCCCTCCAAATCGTAGGGCGCATCCGAAAAAATCACGTCGAACTGCTTCCCGCAGCTTTTCACATAGAGAAAGGCGTTGGCCTTGACCGGGTAGAAATTTTCGATGCCCAGCCGGGCGGCCGTCTGCCGGATGAAATTCCAGTGCACCGGATTGATTTCCACCGCCGTGACGCTCCGGGCGCCGCGCGAGGCGAACTCGTAGCTGATAGACCCCGTACCTGCGAACAGGTCGAGCACGTCGCACTGCTCGAAATCGACCAGATTGCCCAACACGTTGAACAGGTTTTCCTTGGCGAAATCCGTCGTGGGGCGCGCCCGCAGGTTGCGGGGCGGGTTGATGGCCCGGCCCTTGTATTTGCCGCTTACGATTCGCATACGACGTATCTGAAGCGTTTGCCTATCAACTTGCGCAGGGCCTTGGCGCCGGGTCCGGCTATCTGCAGCCGCATCTGCCCCAAAGGCAGCGCCCTGCCCAGCCGGTCGATGAAGTAGAGGATGTCGGCTTCGGCCGCGGCCGGGATGACTTCGGCGAGCCGCAGGGTCCGGCCGAATACCTTTATATATAGCACCCCCGGAGCACGGCGCAGCCAGACGGTCTGCGCTGCCGCCGTGGGACCCTCCAAAAGCGGGGTAGTGAAGTCGGAGCGGTAACCCAATCGCCCGCGGATTCGCTGGAGTATCTTTTCGTCCAACGCCATGACGGCGACCACCTCCTTGTCCCGGCCGAGCGAGCGCGGCATACTGCGGACCGCCTGCTCGTCGTGCCGGCAGGCCATTCCGGCGGCGGCGAGCAGCTCGGCGGCCGTGGATGTCTGGAGCAGGTCGGCGGGTACGAGCAAAGTCTGCGGCGTGAGAATCTCCACCGTCACTATCGCCTCGCCCGTGAAGTCGCGGTCGAGCCCCGAGACCGAAAAAGAGTGTCCATCCAACGAACGCTGAATGGACACCTTGTTCGTGAGGCGCGGGGTCCTACTCCCAGTTGCCTGCTTCATTGTTGCCGGCTTCCATCGAACCGAACTTGACGCCCGGATAACGGTTGAAGTTGTGGACCTCGTCGTCGACCAGGTTGATGAACTCCTGGCGATAAGCGACCGTGTCGAGGAAAATCTTGTAAGGAGCGCGGCACTCCACGACGGGAATGACGACCTTCGATTCGGTGGTGATGATGCCCGCCTCCATGATATATTGGGCCTGGTTGTCCGTGCCGGGAATGTAGCGCAACTGCTCGATGTCGGACTTGCTCAGCACCTTGGGAGCGAAAATCGTGTCGATGACGGCAATCTTGAACTTCTCGATGTTCTTCTTGCCGGCCTTTTTCAATGCGGCCATACCCACCGAGTCGTCCTCGTCGACGATCTTGCGCTCCAGCTCCAGCGTATCGTTGAGAATGAACGCCGTGAGCGTGTCGAAGTCGCCCGTGAAACGCTGGTACTTGGACTTGTAGGCCCGCTGTGCGGTGCGGATGTCCTTGATGCGCTCGATGACCTGCGCCTTGCGGGCGGCCAGCTCGTTGTCGAAACGGATGGGGGTCGAAATCTGGTCGTAGATGACATAGACCAGTGCCACGATCACCACTGCAAGAATGATTTGGATGATTCTTTTCATTTTTTTAATCGAGTATTTGTTATTAATTTTGTCCGAAATAAAACAAGGCGAATGCTCAGCACACGTATCGCGTCCCAAATTTACGCTAAAATTTGTTTCCAAGCAACTCCCGGGCAAAAAAAAATCGTTGAAAGCATATCGGAATACCTTGCCGACGAGGATTTTTCGCGGATTTTCGTGCTGAACGGCTATGCCGGAACGGGCAAAACCACGCTGATAGCCGCGCTGGTCGCGGCGCTGAAGGAGCTGGGCACGAAACCTGTGCTGCTGGCTCCTACGGGCCGGGCGGCCAAGGTGCTGGCGCGCTATTCCGGTGAGAAGGCCTTCACGATTCACAAACGCATTTACCGTCAGCAGACGGCGGCCGACTACGAATCGAAATATTCGCTCAACTTCAACCCCGAACGCGATGCGGTTTTCATTGTCGACGAGGCTTCGATGCTGCCCGACCGCACACCCGACGGACCCCATTTCGGCAGCGGCTCGCTGCTGGAGGATTTGGTGCAGTACGTCCGCAGCGGCCGTGCCTGCCGGCTGATTCTGGTGGGTGACAACGCCCAGCTGCCGCCCGTGGGCAGTGACTTCAGCCCGGCGCTCGACCCGGTGTCGCTGGGAGCCTATGGCGATGTGGTCTACAATACGCTGGACGAAGTGGTCCGTCAGCAGGCCGAATCGGGCATTCTGTTCAATGCTACGCTGGTGCGCTGCATGCTCGAAAACAACATCCTCGACATACCGCGGTTCCGGATGGATTTTCCCGACATCGAAGCGGTCGAGGGCGGCGATTTCCTCGAAAAATTGCAGGACTGCTATGCGCAGTACGGCCGCGACGAAACCATTGTCATCACCCGCTCGAACAAACGCGCCAACCGCTACAACGAGGGAATCCGGCGCAATGTGCTCTACGCCGAGGAGGAGGTGGAGAGCGGCGACATGCTGATGGTGGTGAAGAACAACTACTATTTTGCGCAGGGCGATGACTGCCCGATGAGCTTCATAGCTAACGGCGACGTGGCCCGGCTCAAGCGTATCCGGCGCTTCGAGGAGTTCTACGGGTTCCGTTTCGCCGACGCCGTGCTGGAGTTCCCCGACTACGACGACACGGCCGTCGAGTGCAAGGTGCTGCTCGATACGCTCGCTTCCGAATCGCCGTCGCTCACGCGCGAAGAGTCGCAGCGGCTTTTCTACGAGGTCGAAAAGGACTACGAGGAGATAAAAAGCAAGCTCAAACGCTTCAAGGAAATCCGTGAAAATCCGCACTTTAACGCCCTGCAAGTAAAGTTCTCCTACGCTATCACCTGCCACAAGGCGCAGGGCGGCCAATGGAAGGCCGTCTTCATCGACCGCTGCCTCTTCGGCGACGAGCCCATGACGCGCGACATGCTCCGCTGGCTCTATACGGCCCTCACGCGCGCCACCGAAAAACTCTATTTGGTCAATTTCGACGAGCAGTTTTTCGAGTAGGCACCCCTTGCTGCAAAATGTCATTCTGAGGCGAAGCCGAAGAATCTGTTTTCGAGACGCAGCCAGCGGTGGCCCGCCCACACAGTGGGTTTTGTAGGGGCGCCGGTTCTTAGTGGGGTTCTTTAGCTTTGTGGGCCCCCAGAATATGCGCGGTCACTCCGCAGTCTTCAGCCCGCGAAAACAGACGTAAGACGCCCCACTTTGTCATTCTGAGCGTAGCGAAGAATCTAAAAACAGATTCTTCGTCGGGCTACGCCCTCCTCAGAATGACATTTTGCGACAGCTGGCAACGCCTTTGGAGCGTTGCCCTCGGCCGCCGCCGAGAAGTTGCAGCCTCACAAAAAAACAGGAACCCAGAAGGGTTCCTGCCACAAATTCGGTGCAAGCTATACCTATTTGTTCTCGTTGAACATCTTTTTTGCGTATTTGGCGTAGACGGCCACTTCGATCCAGTTGTAGGTGCCGCCTACGATGCCTCCGAGAGCGGGAATTGTTTTAAGCAAAATGATAGGACTTTTACTGCCGCCTTTGGCTAAGAGCCGGAATCCGACTGCTTTGTTGATTTTTACGATTATCTCCTGCGTAAGTTTCGGCAACAGTTTCTTCACCGCTATTTTTTCTACCGCCTGTATGCCGACCTGTTTTATTACATCGCCGATAGCGTTACCGATAAGGCACATATAAACAAGGGTCTTGACTTGGTCGTCATGAACGTCGTACCCGCGAATCATAGCTATGGCGGCAATCATCCTCTGTTCAATATACAAAGAACTTACAAGGTCGGCAGGTATTGTTACCGGTAATGTTAAGATTCCGCCGAGACCTGTTACGAATCCCGTTCCAGCGCATTTCAACTTTTGATTCAGAATGAATTTCTCGATAGCTGCTTCCTTATTTTCGTTGTGGGTGATGTAGGGAGCTACCAGTTCGGAGAGCGGCTCCGACATCATCGGCACACCATTCAGTACGAAATCGTACACTTTTTGCAACAGCGCACTACCTTTTTCCGCTTTTGCGTTAATTACTTCGTTTTCCATAACAAATTTGGTAAATTAGGGGTTAAAACTTCATTTCGATGATATTTTGAAATCTATTCCAATCATCATCGGACGCTTTGTAGGCTTCAGCGGATCCGACAGGGACATACAATGAGGCAGTCGAGTATTCGCGAAAGAAAATGCATATGGGACTGCAATTATATTCTATGCGTGTGGGAGGAACTACAGCTTGGCAATAGACTTTTTCTAAAGAAGGCAAAGAGACGAACGCCCAAGTTCCAATCTCTGTTATGCTTGCTGGAATCGTTACGCTCGTCAGGCTGCCACAAGCCGCAAAAGCCGCAAAACCAATGGATGTTACGCCTTGTGGGATTACCAGTTCTCCGGTCAGGCTGCTGCAACCTGAAAAAGCACTGTCTCCAATGGTGATTACCCCTTGCGGAATCGTTACGCTCGTTAGGCTGCGGCAGCGGTAAAAAGAGTGCTTTCTTATGGATGTAATTCCTTGCGGGATTACCAGTTCTCCGGTCAGGCTGCTGCAATTGTAAAAAGCACTGTCTCCAATCGATGTTACGCTTTCCGGAATCGTTATGCTGGTCAAATTATAACAACATCTGAATGCCCAAATCCCGATTTTTTTTTAAACTTTGGGTAATTTGACAATTGTCAAGGATTTTTTTTCATTGAACGCCTTATCAGGCAGCGTTTTCAAATTGGCACTCTCCAAATCGAGCACGGCAAGATTGGGCAGGTTTTTCAGCGTTTTGATATCCGTGCTGTTCAGATTGCCTCCTACGGTCAGTTCGGTGATGGCATTCTTGTCGAAATTTTTCAGTAGACTGGCGAGTTTGCCGGCTGTTTTGACCGTAACGGTCGTGCCGTTGACGCCGGACTGGAGCGTGACGGCAACGGTGGCCGTAGCCGTGCGGGCACCGTCCGTAGCAGTAACGAAAATGTTTTTGTCGTACAATACTTGCGCTGTGATAGCTACGCTTCCGCTCGCGGCATCGGTCGGGATTACTTGCATGGTATAGCTTCCGTCGGGTTCTTCCAGCTCGGCCGTTACGACCGTCTTGCTGCTGCCGCCCGTGACGGTGTACTTCACGGTGTGGATTTCATGGGGTTGGAATTTCAGCGGTTCTTCCGCATCGACTGCAATATGCAGCGTTCCCTCTTTCGGGACGGAGAACGCCGTTTCGCCGTCGGCCAGCACGATGCGCCATGCTTCGGCTTCTTCGGTTACTTGCGAGACAAGGGGCATTGCGGCAAGTTCGGTCGTTCCGTCGGGTGCCTGCCCGGCGGGCCACCAGTTTTTCCCGCCGTCAACGGAGATATGCCAGTAGCCTTTTTCGGCTTTCAGCTGCGGGACGGTGCCCTCATCATTCACCACTGGAACCGGTGCTCCGGTCGCCGAGGGCAGCGGCTGGCCGTTCATGGCCCAGCAGCGGATGCCGTCGGCTTCGTAGACGCCGAATTGCGGGACGAATTTTTGGGCCGTGGCATCGGGGTCGAGATAGAGGGTAACGGCCCCGTTTTGTTTGAACGATACTCCATACCCGATCGTCTCGCCGGCCGGGGCGATGGGCGCTACGTTCACCACGCAGTCGGGCAGTTCGTCCGCCGCAACCAGCGTGTAGAGCGTCGCAAGGTCGCCGTTGAGTTGTTCGCACAGCGATTCGAGCCGCTTGGCGGCTTCGGAGGTGGGAGGTTCGGTCGGTTCGTCGACCTCTTTGGTTGAGTTGCAACTCGTCGAGAGCAGCATGCTTGCCACGGTGAGCAGGACAAAGAATTTCTTCATAGCAATATAAATTTGAGTTCTTGTGTTCAAATTCTATTGCCGTACAACTCCTATGCGGCGGGATATGCGCAAAAAGAAAGTGTGGAGCTGATTTCGTTTATCTTTAAGAAGGTTGTAGCAGGACCTTGAATCAAATAAACGATGCGATACCCCACACTTGAATAGATATGGGATACAGGGACGCAGAACGCATCCCTGCCAACATCTAAACAAGAAATGAGTGTTGTTCGTCGTCCTCTTGCACTTGAAAACTTCCACATTTTCACGTAAGGACAAAAAGCGAAAACACTTTCCGATATGTCTGCTTAGGAGTGCAACCCAAGCACCGCAAAAGTAGGAATTTTTTCGCCACGAACAAACACTCTGCGGGGTATTGCCGGCAAAAGTCCGCATTATCTTTCGTGTTTATCCGCTGTGGACGCAGTGGGCTTTGTTTTGTGTCGATTATCCGACCCTTTGGGTCGGGCGAGCTGCAGCCCCCGGATGCGGTGGCGAGCCACCGCTGGCTACGGCCCGCTTTTGAACCATTCAATTTTGACCTTATTTTCGTATCTTTGTCCGAATGAAACCGAACGATAATCCCGGCGAACGCCATCCGCTCGAACCTTTCCTGCCCTCCGGCGCCCGTCTGCTGATGCTGGGCAGTTTTCCGCCGCAGCGCCATCGCTGGTCGATGGAATTCTTCTATCCCAACTTGCAGAACGACATGTGGCGCATCGTGGGTTACCTGGCCACGGGCGACAAGACCCATTTTCTGATGCCCGATGCGAAGCGTTTCGACAAGGAGCGTATCGAGCAGTTCTGCCGGGAGCGGGGGATTGCCCTGTACGATACGGCGGCCGAAGTCATCCGGCTGAAAGACAATGCGTCGGACAATTTTCTTCAAGTAGTTCGCGAAGTCGACTTGGCGGCGCTGCTGGCCCGGATTCCGGCTTGCCGTACACTCGTGACTACCGGGCAGAAGGCGACCGACACGCTGCGCTCCATCGTCGGGTGCGACGAGCCGCCCGTAGGCGGTTTCACGGAGGCGGAATACATCGGGCGGCGTCTGCGTCTGTGGCGCATGCCCTCCTCGTCGCGGGCTTTTCCGCGGCCCGTCGAGTGGAAAGCGGAATTCTACCGTAAGGTATTCACCGACTGCGGGATAATCTGACCTACCTAAAGCGGTGCGGACCGCAAAAGGCCGAAAAATATTTCACCCGGTTTTGCGGAGTTGCCAAATTCCGTTATCTTTGCTTGATTGAATTTATATACAATATCCTATTGTGGCTTCCGAAAAGAAAACAGACAAGAAGTACGTGGAAACCCCGCTCATGAAGCAGTACTATGCGATCAAGGCGGTGCATCCCGATGCGGTGCTGCTGTTCCGGGTCGGCGACTTCTACGAGACTTTCGGCGAAGACGCCATCAAGGCCAGCGGCATTCTGGGCATCACGCTTACGCGGCGGGCCAACGGGTCGGCTTCGTTCGTCGAACTGGCCGGTTTTCCCTATCATGCCATCGACACCTACCTGCCCAAGCTGGTTCGCGCCGGAGAACGGGTAGCCATCTGCGAACAGCTGGAAGACCCCAAGACGGTCAAGGGGCTGGTCAAGCGCGGGGTCATCGAACTCGTCACGCCCGGCGTGGTCATGGGCGACAACATCCTTTCCAACAAGGAGAACACCTACCTTGCGTCGGTTTTCTTCGGGCCCAAGCTCACGGGCGTCGCCTTTCTCGATATTTCGACGGGCGAATTCTATGTCGCCGAGGGTTCGGACACCTATGTAGACAAGCTGATTTCCAACCTCGCGCCCAAGGAGGTCATCTTCCAGCGCGGTTACGAGGACCGGTTCGCCGCGGCTTTCGGCTCGCGGCTCTATACCTACAAGCTCGACGAATGGGTCTTTTCGGAGGAAGTGAACCGCGAAAAGCTCTGCAAGCAGTTCGGCACCAAGTCGCTCAAGGGCTTCGGCATCGACCAGTTCACCGGGGGCGTTTCGGCTGCCGGGGCGATTCTCCACTACCTCGAATTCACCGAGCACCGCGACATCGCACACATCAAGTCCATTGCGCGGCTCGACCAGGAAGATTTCGTGTGGATAGACAAGTTCACCATCCGCAATCTGGAACTTTTCGCTTCCAACGGCGCCCGCGAAAAGGGCAGTTTCGCCGAAGCCATTGACCGGACCCTCACGCCGATGGGCGGGCGGATGCTGAAGCGGTGGATTGCCATGCCTATCAAGAATCCCATGGCCATCAACGAGCGGCTCGACATCGTGGAATACTTTACGCAGCAGGCCGATTTCATCGAGACGGTGCGGGCGCAGGTGACCCTTATCGGGGACCTGGAGCGTATCGCGTCGCGCATAGCCGCCGCCAAGGTGACGCCCCGCGAACTGGTGCAGCTCAAAAATTCGCTGACGGCCATCGAGGAACTGAAACGCCTGCTGGAGCAGGCCGACCAGCCCCGGATGCGGGGATTGTCCCGGCAGCTCGACACCCTGGCCGAGGTGCGCGACCGCATCGCCCGCGAAATCTACCCCGACCCGCAGAACAACCAGATTCAGAAAGGCGGCGTCATTGCCGACGGGGTCGACCCCGAACTCGACGACCTGCGCCGCATAGCGCTTCACGGCAAGGACTACCTGGCCAAAATCCAGCAGCGCGAGAGCGAGGCGACCGGAATCCCGTCGCTCCGGCTGAGCTACAACAACGTTTTCGGCTATTATATCGAGGTGCGCAACACCCACAAGGACAAGGTGCCCGACACGTGGATACGCAAGCAGACCCTTGCCAACGCCGAACGCTACATCACCGAAGAACTCAAGGAATACGAGGAGAAGATTCTCGGCGCCGAAGAGAAGATGCTCGTGCTCGAACAGCGCATCTACAACGAGCTTATCGGCTATATCCGCACGACGCTCAAGACCTTGCAGACCAGCGCCATGACCGTTGCCCGCATCGACTGCCTGCAATCGTTCGCGCGTATCGCCTGCGAGCGCCGCTATGTGCGGCCCGTGCTCGACGAGGGCAAGCGCATCGAAATCAAGCAGGGGCGCCATCCGGTCATCGAAACCACCATGCCCGTGGGCGAGGAGTATATTCCCAACGACATCATGCTCGACGACAAGCAGCAGCAGATAGTCATGATTACGGGTCCCAACATGTCGGGTAAGTCGGCCTTGCTGCGGCAGACGGCCCTTATCATTCTGATGGCGCAAATCGGCTCGTTCGTCCCGGCCAAGTCGGCCCATATCGGCGTGGTCGACAAGATTTTCACCCGTGTGGGCGCTTCGGACAACATTTCGCAGGGCGAATCGACCTTCATGGTCGAAATGCTCGAATCGGCCAGCATTCTCAACAACATTTCCGACCGCAGTATCGTGCTGCTGGACGAAATCGGCCGGGGTACAAGCACCTACGACGGCATTTCCATTGCCTGGGCGATGGTCGAATACCTGCACAATCATCCTACGGCCCACGCCAAAACGCTTTTCGCCACGCACTACCACGAGCTCAACGAAATGGAACAGATGTGCCCGCGCGTGAAGAACTACCACGTGGCGGTCAAGGAGATGGGCAATCAGATTGTTTTCCTGCGCAAGCTCGAACGGGGCGGGACCGAGCATTCGTTCGGTATCCATGTGGCCCGGATGGCGGGCATGCCGACCTCGGTCGTGTCGCGGGCCGACGAGATACTGCGCAACCTCGAACTGGTCTACGGCAGCAACCAGATTGTGCCGAACCGCAGTCTCAAGGAGCGCGGCAGCCGCAAGCCCTCGGCCCAGTCGGTGCGTGAAGCGGCCGAAAACAGCCCGCAGAACATGCAGCTGTCGATGTTCCAGCTCGACGACCCGGTGCTGGTGCAGATACGCGACCAGATCAAGGGGCTCGACCTCGACGCCCTCACTCCCCTCGAGGCGCTCAACAAGCTGAACGAAATCAAGAAGATAGCAGGAATCTGAACGTTTCTTGCTGGCTATGCCAAGGCGAGAAAACCTGCATGAAAAATGGAAAGAAGCCGGTATCGCCGAAGTGAACGGCATGGAGAGGTCGTTCAACATTTTCAGAAACAGCAAAAAGTAGTCTCCCGACATCGATAATAAAAAGTCCGGATGCGATGGCGTCCGGACCTTTTTTTGGCAGAATAGAATTACCTGAAGAAGTACAGGATTTTCTTATAGAAGAAAGTCAGTGAACGCCGCAGATTCTTGAGCGGGAACCTTACCGGATTGCCGATTGAAGAGGTGAACTTACCCATGTGCGACCCTTGGACAGCCACTACCGGATGAGACCAGTAGAGATGGAAAAGTCCTTTTCCGCTGTCATCCGTCTTGTGCCGGAATTCATTGATCCACAGGTCTACCGGACGCGTACATTTTTCTGTTTCCGCCGCGGTAAGAATCGCCTGCGCAAACGCCTTGTTGACCAGATAGCAACCCAGACATTGCAGAAACCGACCGGGGTAGGCGACCTGCCCTTTCACCCGTTGGCTGCGCGGCACGAAACCCATGCAGGTGGCCTCGAATCCGACAAGGAACGGCTCGGACTCCCCGTGCCGCTGCATCATTTCCCGCAGGGCCGAATCGAAAGTCCGGTCGAACTGCTTGGTTATGAACATGTCGTCCTCGAATATCAGGGCATAGGGAATATTCTCCCGTACGATTTTTTCGTAAGTAAGCAGATGTTTGGCGGCACAGCTTTTATGGGGCGTCGGAGTTCCGGCCGAGCCGAAGAATCGTTGCTGCAATTCCGGCGTCAGCTCCGTCATATCACCGTCCAACATATACTCGAAAACTATTCCGTGTGCGGCAAGCGTCCGCTCCATGTGCCGTGCACGGTCTTCATAGCCTTGCTTGACATGCAGAACGAAAACGGGAATCGTACTTTCCATATTATTTGTTGATGAGCGAACTGATGTTCTGAATCAGCATGGCCACGGCGACCGAATTGAATCCGCCTTCGGGGATGATGACGTCGGCGTACTTCTTCGACGGCTCGACAAACTCTTCGTGCATGGGCTTGACCGTGTTGGTATACTGCGAAATGACCGACTGCATCGTGCGGCCGCGGTCGCAGACGTCGCGCAGGATGCGGCGCGCCAGGCGGATGTCGGCGTCGGTATCGACGAACACCTTGATGTCCATCAAGTCGCGCAGCTCCTTGTTCTCGAAGATAAGAATACCGTCGACGATGATGACCTTGGAGGGCTTCACGCTTACGGTCTCGGGCAGACGGTCGTGGTCGACGAACGAATAGAGCGGGTGCTGGATGGGCACGTTCTCTTTCAGCGCCTTGATGTGCTCCACGAGCATCTGCGTGTCGAACGCCTGCGGATGGTCGTAGTTGAGCTTCGTCCGCTCCTCGTAGGTGAGTTCGGGGTGGGCCTTGTAATAGTAGTCGTGGCACAGGGTCACCACGTCGTCGCCCTGGAAAGCCTCCTGCAGACGCTTGACCAGCGTCGACTTGCCCGAACCGGTTCCTCCGGCCACTCCGATTACCGTAACTTGCATAGACAGAGATATTAGGGTGTAGTTATACAAAAACGAAGGACCCCCTTGCAAAGGCGATCCTTTCGTTCTCTAAGCGTCGATATTGGCGTAGTGGGCGTTCTTCTCGATGAATTCGCGGCGGGGCGGCACGTCGTCGCCCATGAGCATCGAGAAGATGCGGTCGGCTTCGGCCGCGTTTTCGATGTTGACCTGCCGCAGAATACGCGTATCGGGGTTCATCGTCGTCTCCCACAGCTGGTGCGCGTTCATCTCACCGAGACCTTTGTAGCGCTGTACGTGGGCACCCTTGCCGAATTCTTCGGTAATCGCATCGCGCTCCTTTTCGGTCCAGCAGTAGCGTTCCTGCTTGCCTTTCTTGACCAGATAGAGGGGCGGGGTAGCGATGTAGACATGGCCGTTCTCGATGAGCTCCTTCATCTTGCGGAAGAAGAACGTCAGCATCAGCGTCGCGATATGGGAACCGTCGACGTCGGCATCGGTCATGATGATGATTTTGTCGTAGCGCAGCTTTTCGAGGTTCAGCGCCTTGCTGTCGTCCTCGGTGCCGATGGTCACGCCCAGCGCGGTGAACATGTTCTTGATTTCCTCGTTCTCCCACATGCGGTGCTCCTGCGCTTTCTCGATGTTCAGAATCTTACCGCGCAGCGGCATGATAGCCTGGAAGTTGCGGTCGCGGCCCGATTTGGCCGTACCGCCTGCCGAGTCGCCCTCGACGAAGAAGATTTCGGCAATCGAACGGTCGCGGCTCGAACAGTCGGCCAGCTTGCCCGGCAGACCTGCGCCCGACAAGACGGTTTTACGCTGCACCAGCTCGCGGGCATGACGCGCAGCATGGCGGGCCGTAGCGGCCAGAATCACTTTCTGCACAATGGCCTTGGCGTCCTTGGGGTTCTCCTCTAAGTAATGGCCCAGCGCCGACGTCATGGCCTGGTCGACAGCCGCCGAGACCTCGTCGTTGCCCAGCTTGGTCTTGGTCTGTCCCTCGAACTGCGGCTCGGCGACCTTGACCGACACCACGGCCGTCAGACCCTCGCGGAAGTCGTCGCCGTTGATGTCGAACTTCAGCTTGGCGAGCATTCCCGAATCTTCGGCGTATTTCTTGAGCGTGCGGGTCAGCGCACGGCGGAATCCGGTCAGATGCGTACCGCCCTCGATGGTGTTGATGTTGTTCACATAGGAGTGTACGTTCTCCGAATAGGAATCGTTGTACTGCATGGCCACCTCGACCGGAACCCCGTTCTTCTCGGTGTCGAGGTAAATGATCGAATCAATGATAGGTTCGCCGCGCGTGGCGTCGAGGTACTTCACGAATTCTTTGAGCCCCTCCTCCGAATAGAAATGGTCCTCGCGGGTCTTGCCCTCCTCGTCCTTGCGCAGGTCGCGGAGGTTGAGCTTGATGCCTTTATTGAGGAATGCCAGCTCGCGCAGACGGTTGGCCAGAATGTCGTACTTGTATTCGGTCGTGTGGGTGAAGATTTCGCCGTCGGGCTTGAACGTGACGGTCGTACCGCGGTCGGAGCAGGTGCCCACGACCTCGACCTGCGAAGTCGGCACGCCCTTGCTGTAGGACTGGCGGTAAATCTTGCCCTCGCGGTGGATTTCAGCGATAAGCAACGTCGAAAGCGCGTTGACGCACGAAACGCCCACGCCGTGCAGACCGCCCGACACCTTGTAACTGCCCTTGTCGAACTTACCGCCCGCGTGCAGCACCGTGAGCACCACTTCGAGAGCCGATTTGCCCTCCTTTTCGTGGAAGTCGGTCGGGATACCGCGGCCGTTGTCCCTGACCGTGATGGAATTATCTTCGTTGATGGTAACGTCGATGTCGGTACAATAGCCGGCCAGCGCCTCGTCGATGGAGTTGTCCACCACCTCGTAGACCAAGTGGTGGAGACCCTTTTCGCCGATGTCGCCGATATACATGGCAGGGCGCTTGCGGACCGCCTCCAGTCCTTCGAGGACCTGGATGTTCGACGCGGAATAGGCTTCTTCCTGTTTCTTTGCGTTTTGTTGTTCCGTACTCATTTTTCGCCTTTGAAATATCGTACAAATATACTGCTAATTTTCGGAATAAACAAGCGCCCGGACCTGATTCAGGATGCGCTTTTTTGTTGCGGTGCCCACGGTCAGCCGAGTTCGGCTTCGAGGTCGATTTCGTGGATTTGTCCCGACGCAAAGAGGATGGCGCGGGCAGGGTAGTTCTCGATAAGCGACGTGTTGTGCGTCGACATGACCACGGCGCAGCCGCTCTTGGCGATTTCGCGGAACAGCTGCATGATGCCGTCGGCCGTCACCGGGTCGAGGTTGCCCGTCGGTTCGTCGGCCAGCAGCACCTTGGGCCGGTTCAGCAGCGCCCGGGCTATGACAAGCCGCTGCTGCTCGCCGCCCGAAAGCTCGTAGGGCATCTTGTAGCTCTTGTTCTCCAGCTCGACCAGCCGCAGGACCTGCTCGATGCGTTCGGCGATTTCCGCCTTCCGCTTCCAGCCTGTCGCCTTCATTACATAATAAAGGTTCATGAACACGTTGCGGTCGGTCAGCAGCTGGTAGTCCTGGAATACGATGCCGATGCGGCGGCGCAGGTAGGGGATGTCGCGCCGCCGGAGCCTGCGCAGATTGAATCCGGCGATATGCCCCTCGCCCGTCAGCAGCGGCACTTCGGCGTAGAGAGTCTTCAGCAGGGTGCTTTTGCCGCTCCCGACCCGGCCGATGAGGTAGACGAATTCGCCTGCGGCGACCTCCAGATCGACCCCCGAGAGCACCATTTCGCTTTCGCGCAACAAGCGTCCGGCAGACTTGTATCCGCGGGCGTCGGCGTGGCAGATGGCTGCGTTGCGAAATTTTACGACCGGTTTCTGATTCATTCTGGATGCTCCGGATTTGGACGGGTAAAGGTAATAAAAAAATCGGATTCGCCGCCTGCGCTTGAGGAAAAACGCCTTTCGGAGGGTAAAAAAGTCGGAAAATCCGAAATAATGTATTATTTTTGCCCTGTTTTCAGTTGCAGCTTTGCAGTTGCCCGATTCGGGGGTGCCCGGTTTTGACAGCAGGCAGAGTTTGATTGTAAGCACGCCGAGCGCTGTGCGGCGGCTCGTAAATACCGACGCTCGAACTACAAATGGCAATAACAGCTATGCACTCGCTGCCTAATTTTCAAGGAAAATCGGCTTAATCGCCGCGGCCAAGGCGCCGCAGCGACGAGTATCCCGGAGGAGGGTTCCGCTCCCTAATCCTCTTCCATACGGGGTATCATCAATTCGGAGATAGTGCGCCGGAGCGTTCCGGCCGGCGTGCGAAACTCAAGGAACTGGGACCCGGGTTAGGCCGTCGCCTGCCAGACCCGGGTAGAAGGACGAAACGGCGACTAAGCGTGTAGAAAGCTTTCGGGTTCCCTGTTTGGACGCGGGTTCGACTCCCGCC
>ERZ778517.1716-NODE-1716-length-15058-cov-3.384190_pt1 | contig 15058 bp, 14 predicted proteins | sample MGYA00510341_ERZ778517 | MGnify/ENA primary metagenome ERZ778517 (study PRJEB29527, sample SAMN07138964) | mouse gut metagenome | material: feces | host: mouse | place: China:Nanjing | collected 2016-01-25 ... | reverse complement strand
GGGAAACTCTCGTTTGGTGGTGCATTAGTACCGCTGCGTGGCGGCTCTTAGTGCAAACGTGCTGCTAAAAGTCAGGAAAACGACGGCAGACATCTCAGACAATGCTCGGGCGGCAGATTTGCAGACGAAGGAAACGATAATTTTTCGGGGAGTGATACAAGGACAAGCCAGCATAAACCCGCCGCTCTGAACTCCGTCTGCCAGGCGTGATCCCTGCTTTTCTATGCTCTAAATTCTTCCTGCTGGTACTCGTGGATCACATGGTTGTAAAACGTCCTCACTGCCGGCGCCATACTGTCGGGATTGAGGACAGCGATCCCGACGATGCGGTACGCTTCCCCTTCCAGTGGATAGCAGTCCACATCATAGGGAATATCCTGCATGACCATCTCCGGCATCAGACAGATCCCAAAACCATTTGCCACCATGGCAATGGTTGAGAGGTCGTCCACGACATGATAATCCGATTTCACATTCAGCTTATTTTCTTTCATAAACTTCTGGATATCTGCATCGGTACTTTCCCGCTGGGTTACAAATACCTGATCTCGCAATTCTTCAATGCCGATGAAGCCGCCCTGCCCGCTTCTTTTCCGCCCTTTTGGCATAACGCAGAGAAGCGGATCTTTATATAAGGGTTCAATCGAAAGCTCTGCGGCGCTCGATACCGACAAAAATCCGATATCCACGATACCGTTACGGATCCAGTATACAACATCATCATAAGTCCCCTGAAACAATTCGATCGCGATCGCGGGATATTTTTCCTGGAACGTGTGCATCAGACGCGGCATCCAGTTCGTGCATACACTGGAAAAACATCCCACCCGGATGCGTCCCTGCTTCAATCCATTAAATTCAGCGATCACCTGCTGCAGACTTTCATCACTATTCAAAACACCATTGACATAGGGAAGAAGACGCTCCCCATAACTGGTGAGCGTCACCCCGCTTTTACTCCGGTTCAATATGGTAAAACCAAGTTCTGTCTCCATGGCTGATATCGCATGACTGACTGCTGATGGCGTCAGACCAAGAATATCAGCTGCCCTGCGGAAACTCCCCTGTCCCGCCACTGTCTTAAATACCTGATAAGACAACAAAGTCATACTAAATTACCTCGCCGTTTTATACAAAAGATCCTCCCACCTCCGGTCTACCTCTGCCTGGAACTGTTCGATCAGATGTTCATTTCCTTTCTTAAACAGATGCTTAAACCGTCCCTGCTCCCGCAGAAAATCTTCGACAGGAAGCTTCTTTTTCGGTTGATAGGACAATGTCCATTTCCCGTGATCCACCTCATAGAGCGGCCAGTAACAGGTCTCCACCGCCAGCCTGCATATCTTCATGATATCTGCCATATCATACCGCCAGCCCCGGGGGCACGGCGTCATAATATTCAGAAAACTGGCTCCTTCTGTATAGATTGCCTTCTCAGCCTTTTTGTGGATATCTTTAAAATCAGGTGTAAAAGTAGTCTGTGCCACATATGCCACATCATGATCAGCGATGATACTGGCAAGATCCTTACGGTTCTGCATCTTGCCATTGGATTCTCTGCCCACTGGCGTCGTCGTCGTATCCGCATACATCGGTGTGGCGGAGGACCGCTGGATCCCCGTATTCATATAAGCACCGTTGTCATAGCAGACATAGACCATGTCATGTCCCCGCTCCATGGCACCGGACAGGGACTGGAATCCGATATCATATGTCCCGCCGTCACCACCAAAGGTGATAAACTTAAAATTGGCGTCCTCTGGCAGCCTGCCTCTTTTTTTCAATGCCTTATACGCCGTCTCCACCCCGCTCAGCGTGGCTCCGGCATTCTCAAAAGCGTTATGGATATAACTGTCCTCCCATGCCGTATAAGGATACATAAAAGAAGAGACTTCCAGACATCCCGTGGCATTTCCGATGACAGCATGGTCATCTTCATGCAGGGCACGAAGAACAGCACGGACCGCGATGGTAGCGCCGCATCCGGCACACATACGGTGTCCGGGAGCCAGCCGCTCCGGTTTTTCCATTATAGTTTTTAAATTATAATCACTCATTCCCGTTCTTCCTCCAGCCATTACTTTCTCAGACGTATATACTGATACTGCTCGACACTTGTTCCCTTTTCGACCATATTTTCCAGTTCACCAAATATGCCCATGGCATCCCGTATCGTAAAATCACGCCCGGCAAGACCATAGATATAGTTCACCGTCTCGATCATTACCTTTTTCTTAAAAAGTGCCGCCGGCACTTCACTGCCCAGAGGACCGCCGTTGCCGTTGTAGCTCTCACACCGGTCCATAATAGCGGCTGCCTTACAGTTTTTCAGAGCCTGTGCAATCTCCTCTGCCGGAAAGGGACGGAATACACGGAGTTTGAGTACCCCCACTTTTTTCCCTCTCTCCCGCAGATCATCCACTGCCTGTTTCGCCGTCCCTGCTGCCGAACCCATGATCAACATGATATAATCCGCATCCTGTGTCCGGTATTCCTCAAAAAGTTCAAAACCACGTCCTGAGAGCTCCCGGTACTCCTGTGCCACCTCACGGATCACCTGCTTGGAGTTTTCCATGGCGATCTCCTGATTTTTCTTTGCCTCCATGGCATAATTCGAGACCGAATACGGTCCTACAGCAATGGGTTTTCCCGGATTGAGAAGAAATTCCTCCGGTTCATATTCCCCGACAAAGCCCTTCACCTGTTCGTCCTCCAGAAGCTCGATGTTCTCCACCGCATGACTTGTGATAAAACCGTCCTGGCAGATCATCACAGGCAGATGCACCCGGGGATCCTCTGCGATCGGATATGCCTGAATAAAGTTATCATATGCCTCCTGGTTGTTCTCTGCATAGATCTGGATCCACCCGGTATCTCTTGCCCCCATGCCGTCCGAATGATCGCAGTTTATATTGATCGGTCCCGACAGGGTCCTGTTTACCAGCGCCATCACCAGGGGAAGCCGGTTAGACGCTGCCAGAAGGAGCTCCTCCCACATCAGGGCAAGCCCTGCCGAAGAAGTGGCAGTAAGACTTCTCGCTCCTGCTGCCTCAGCACCGATAGCGGCACTCATCGATGAATGCTCACTCTCGACCGGAATAAACTCTGTGTTCATTTCCCCGTTGGCAATATAAGCCGATACCATCTGCGGGATCTCCGTAGATGGAGTGATGGGAAACGCCGGCATGACATCCGGATCGATCTGACGGATGGCATACGATACTGCCTCGTTGCCGGACATACGCTCTTTGATCGCCATTATTCTTTCCCCTCCTTCATCGTGATCGCATCAAACGGACATACGCTGGCGCATATGCCGCAGCCCTTGCAGTGATCGTAGTCAAAGTCCAGACGTTTTCCCTCCTTCACCGGGATACTGGAGTCCGGGCAGACCGGGGCACACAGCAGGCACTGTCTGCACAGATCCCTATGTAACACCGGCGTACTGGTCCTCCATTCGCCAGTGTTAAAAAGCCGGGAAGATCCGCCGTCAAAGATCATCAGCCCCTCTGTGAGCTCCTGATGCGGTGTCTTCTCATTAATCTTCGTCACATCTGTTCTCATATCAGCCGCCAACCTCCCTAAGCAGATCTCTTTCTCTCGTGATGGCAGCGGACTGCCTCCGCCACTTCATCATAAGCTGTCTCCAATGCCTTCATATTCCCTTCGATGACTTCCGGCTTCCTGGCAAATTTATGTTCATAAGACGCCTTCATCTCCGAGATAAACTCCTCTCTTGGCATAACGCCGCATACCGCCACGATGGCAGCCAGCATCGGAGAATTCGGAAAATTCTTCCCCAGATTCTCAACCGAAATCTTACGGGCATCCACTGTATATACCTGTCCCTTGTATCCATTCAGATGTTTCATGATCTCATCCTTTGGCTTTGCTGTATTGATCAGTATGGCGCCCGTCTCCTTCAGACCTGCCGTAACATTGACAGAATCCAGCAGCGTCTCGTCAACCACCACCACATAATCCGGGTGGTATATATTGGAATGAACCCGAATCTTATCAGAACTGATCCGGTTATATGCCGTGATCGGCGCTCCCATACGTTCCGGGCCATATTCAGGAAATCCCTGCACATTCTGCCCTGTCTTAAACGCCACATCAGCAAGGAGCAGCGCTGCTGTTTTTGCACCCTGTCCTCCCCTGCCATGCCATCTGATCTCAATTCCGTTCTTCATAATCTCATGTCTCCTTTATACTTTATGTTCTTCTGCATTATTATAAAATTCCCAGCAACATTCATTATATCGCAGAGACCGGAAATGTAAAGCGAAAATGATTAAATTAATTCATTTTTAAATTGAATTATTTTCATCTCAAATTTATTGTTGGAAATAACAGCAAGATGAGTTATACTATACTATAAGCTATCGTCAGTTGGCGCGTTGAGCCAGACAGATAAATAATCAGGGGGAACTGATTTTGATCAAACGATATTTTGTACGTACAAGTTCATTAAAAAAGGGAATGCGGATCGACCAGAACATCAAAGACCGCCTCGACCGTACCCTGGTAGCACGGGGAACGATCCTGGATGATTACGTCATCGAGGGGATACGCAAACGCGGTATCCACGGTGTATACATAAGCGAAGGGGCAGAGGACCTCAAACCGGTAAAGGAAGAAGAAACTCTGACTCCTTTAGTGCGCCACAATATCGAAAAAGCCCGTACAGAAGACCCTGTGAAAGTCAGGCTTTCCGAAAGTGTGAAAAAAAGAGTGTCCGAGGGGATCCAATACCTGTATAACAACAGTGACTCCAAAGAATTTACCGACGCCTCCAACCGGATCACTACCGATCTGATGAAGGCGATCGATGACAATGACGCTCTCGCTGTCGATATCAGTACCTTAAAGACAAGTGATGAATATACGTTTAAGCACAGTGTCGACGTTGCCACTATGTCTATGATCATTGCAAAAAAACTGGGCATGTCCTCTAAGGATGTATACAACATCGGCGTTGCCGGACTGCTCCATGATATGGGTAAATCTAAAATCCCACTGGAGATCCTCAATAAACCGGCAAGACTGAACGATGAAGAATTTGCCATTATGAAAAAACATTCCGAGCTGGGCTATATGATCCTGAAAGAGAAAGAAGAGTTTTCGACCGAGATTTCCCTTGCTGTCCTCCAGCATCACGAAAAAATGAATGGCAAAGGCTATCCTTTTGGCTATAAGGACGACCAGGTCATCCCCTATGCCCGGATCCTCTCCGTATGTGACGTCTATGACGCCCTGGTGACAGAACGTCCCTACAAAAAACCATTTACCCAGCGAAACGCGATTGAACTGATCATGTCCATGACGGACGAGCTGGATATCACCGCCATGCGCGCCTTTCTCGCCACGGTGATCCTCTATCCTGTGGACTCCACCGTCACACTCAGTAACGGAGAAAAAGCCCGGGTCGTGGAGAACATAGAAAACTCGGTTCTGCGTCCTACCGTCGTCGGGCTTAAAAGTGGTATTGTCTATAATCTGTCCGGAGATCTCTCCTGTGCGAACATCGTTATCGAATAAATATCTGTCGTCAGTCTATCACTTTGATACTCTCGATCACCGGCTGCTCGTCCTTGTTGATCGTTCCATTATCATCAATCGGTTTTGCGTCAAAACATATCTTATCCACTACTTTGATTCCTTTTGTCACCTTCCCAAATGCCGCATACTGTCCATCCAGCTGTTTGGAATCCTGATGCATGATAAAGAACTGGGAACTTGCGCTGTCCGGAAGCTGGGAACGCGCCATGGACAGGGTCCCTCTGACATGGGAAAGATCATTCTCCACCCCGTTCGCTGAAAATTCTCCCTTTATGGTTTCCTCTGCGCCACCGGTTCCATCTCCATTCGGATCTCCACCCTGTATCATAAAACTGGAAATAATGCGGTGGAACGTAAGTCCATCATAAAAGCCCTCGCCAGCCAGTTTGATAAAGTTCGTCACCGTTACAGGTGCTTTATCCGCATACAAAACTGCTGTAATCGTACCGTAATTCTTTACCTTGATCTTAACATGATGTTTTCCGGTAAGGGTCTTCCCGCTGTCAATCACCTGTTTCAGTTCTTCACTGAGACCACTCCCGCTTGCTGCCGCTTTGTCATCCGATTCTTTGTTGTCCGCTGCCGGCTGCGCCGGTGCTGATGTCGCTTTCGGCTGATCCTTGCCTTCGCCACAGCCTGTCACTCCCAATGCCATAACTGCCATAACCATAAAAAATGCTACTATCCGCTTCATGTCTTTCTCTCCTTATCACTTATTTTTTAGCGTTAATCATTTACTACGCCAATTCTTTTTTTATCGCCGCCAGAAGCTCCGGATACTCCTCATATGCCGCCAGCTCCGGATGATCCTCCCGGATCGAAGCCGGACTCTTAAATAAAAACCCTGCCTTGCTGGCTTTGATCATGCCAAGGTCATTATAACTGTCACCGCTTGCGATCGTTTCATAACCAATGGACTGCAATGCCTTCACTGTCGCATATTTAGAATCACTGATCCGCATTTTGTATCCTGTTATCCTTCCATCGTCCGCCACCTCCAGCGAATTGCAAAAGATCGTGGGCCAGCCGAGCTTCTGCATCAATGGTCCTGCAAACTGGGTAAACGTATCACTGATTATGATGACCTGTGTCATCGTTCTCAATTCATCGAGAAATTCCTTTGCTCCGGGGATTGGATCGATCTTTGCGATCGTCTCCTGTATCTCTTTCAGTCCAAGACCATGCTCCTTCAAAACACTGAGACGCCATGTCATCAGCTTGTCATAATCCGGCTCATCCCGGGTCGTTCTTTTCAGTTCGGGGATCCCGCTCGCCTCAGCAAAGGCAATCCAGATCTCCGGCACCAGAACTCCCTCCAGATCCAAGCATACGATATCCATACTCTGTTTCCTCCCAAATTGTCTGTTTGTAAAATCACTTCTGACATTATAGCATAAGTTTCCAGAATCTACAATGCTTTTTCAGCCACCCTCAGGGCAATCGCTTATTTGCCTGCAGCTCCCAGGGCGGCAGTATCATCCTATCATCAGTCCCGCCAGCCGGACGATCAGGGCGCAGAGCCAGGCAATGCCGCACTGTAATATCACGATCCCTGCCGCCCATCTGCCACCCAGTTCCCGCCGGACAGAAGCGATGGCAGCCACACACGGCGTATACAACAGGCAGAACACAAGCAGCGACAGGGCTGAGAGCGGCGAAATAACTGCCATCAGGGCCCCTGTCGTGCCAAACAGCACGGACAGCGTCGAAACGACACTCTCTTTGGCGATAAACCCGGAGATCAACGCCGTAGAGATCCTCCAGTCGCCAAAACCAAGAGGAGCAAAGACTGGAGCGATCAAACCTGCCGCCACTGCCAGTATGCTATCCTGGGAATCTGCCACCATATTCATATGCAGGTCAAAGGTCTGGAGAAACCAGATAATGATCGCTGCCAGAAAGATAATGGTAAATGCCCGCTGTAGGAAATCCTTCGCCTTTTCCCACAAGAGGTGCGCCACATTTTTTAGACCCGGAAGGCGGTAGTTGGGCAGTTCCATGACAAAGGGCACTGCCTCGCCCTTAAACGCCGTATTCTTTGCAATCAATGCCGTCAGTATCCCCACTGCGATACCGGTGAAATATAAAGCAACCATGACAAGTCCGGCGTACTTCGGAAAAAACGCTGCCGTGAAAAAGCCGTAGATCGGAAGCTTCGCCGTACAGCTCATAAAGGGGATGAGCATGATCGTCATCTTGCGGTCCCTTGCCGAAGGCAGGGTTCTGCTTGACATCACACCCGGTACAGAGCACCCGAATCCGATCAGCATCGGCACAATGCTTCTGCCGGATAATCCGATCTTGCGCAGAAGCTTATCCATGACAAATGCCACCCGCGCCATATAACCGGTATCCTCCAGCAGAGACAAAAAGAAAAATAATGTCACGATGACCGGAAGGAAACTCAGCACGCTTCCCACCCCGTTAAATATCCCGTCTATGATCAGAGAATGTAACACCTCATTCACATTCCATGCCGTGAGTCCGGCATCCAGAAGCTCCGTCAGTTTCCCGATCAATACCTCCAGCAGTTCCTGCATCCATGCACCCAGTACATTAAAAGTCAGCCAGAATACCAGCGCCATAATCCCGATAAAGGAAGGGATCGCCGTATATTTTCCGGTCAGTATCTTATCGATCTGCCGGCTGCGCTCCCGCTCCCTGCTCTCGCCCGGCTTCACGACACAGCACTCTACCAGTCTGCCGATAAAAGTAAATCTCATATCAGCGATAGCAGCCGAGCGGTCAAGTCCCCTCTCCTGTTCCATCTGGCAGATAATATGCTCCACCATCTCCTGCTCATTCTGCATGAGCTGCAGGGCATCCATGATCTGTGGATCCCCCTCTACCAGTTTCGTGGCGGCAAACCGCAGCGGGATCTGGGCGTTTTCGGCATGATCCTTGATCAGATGCATGATCCCGTGCAGGCAGCGGTGTACGGCCCCTCCATTTTCATTTTCGTCACAAAAATCCAGCCGTCCCGGACGTTCCTGGTATTTCGCCACATGCATGGCGTGGCTGATCAGTTCCTCAATGCCTTCATTTTTTGCCGCCGATATCGGCACCACCGGGATCCCCATCATCTGCTCCATCTCGTTGATATCCACAGAACCGCCGTTTCCCCTGACTTCATCCATCATATTCAGCGCCAGCACCATCGGGACGTCCAGCTCCATCAGCTGCATCGTCAGATACAGGTTTCTCTCAATATTCGTGGCGTCCACAATATTGATGATGCCTTCCGGCTTCTCATCCAGAATAAACTTCCTTGATACGATCTCCTCACTCGTATAAGGAGAAAGTGAATAAATCCCCGGCAGATCCGTAACCTCTGCCCGTTCCTCTCCTTTGATCCTGCCGCTCTTGCGGTCTACCGTCACCCCCGGAAAATTCCCTACATGCTGGCTGGCGCCGGTCAGGTCGTTAAACAGCGTCGTCTTGCCGCAGTTCTGATTGCCGGCAAGGGCAAAAACGATCGGCGAGCCCTCCGGCAGCGGATGCTCATCCGCCCTGACATGATATCTGCCCCCCTCACCAAGCCCCGGATGCTCTGTCGCCTTTTTCCGTTTTTTCCGGTCTCTCTCTCCGCCAGCTTCCTGCGCGGAAAGCGAAAGAAGACTCACACCGATCTGCTGCGCATCCGCCAGGCGCAGAGTCAGTTCATAACCGTGGATCCGCAGCTCCATCGGATCTCCCATAGGTGCATATTTAACAAGAGTAACCTCTGATCCGGGTATCACCCCCATATCAAGAAAGTGCTGACGCAGTGCTCCCTCCCCGCCTACCGAATCAATCACGGCAGACTGCCCTGGCTGTAAATCCTTTAATGTCATGGTGATCTCCTCCTGTCTCTTTTGTCCCTGTCCCGCCCGTCAGCCGCATTATCCATGGATCCTGATCCGGCTCTTTCCCGGCTTCAGATCCTGTAACGGTCCGGGCACCGGTGCCGTCGGTCTCTCTCTGCCCAGCATATCCCGGCAGATGACAACAGGCGTCCCGTCTGGATTTTCATACGCTGCCTCTGTAATCCTTGGTCTCCCGAGAACCTTTGTTGTGATATACGCAGTAGGCAGACTGAATGCCTCTTCTCCCAGTTCTGCTTCCAAATAGATCCCATCCTCTTCTTCCTTCAGCCGGACAATGTCTCGGTCACGGCCCTTCCAGGCATGTTCCTCTCTCGTAAAGCCCGCCGCCCCCTGAAGATAGACATTATTATCAATATATGCCGGCTGCCGGATACTCTCATACGTCTCAATATCCGCCGCCCCGGCTTCCCAGTATCGCTGTACATACTCTTCCATGGAGACTACCGCTCCCTCATACGAACAGGTGCCATAGCAGCGCCCCTCTTCTTTCCCTCCCACAAAGATATTCTGATACCATCGGTCATCCGATCCATAGGTCGGCACGGTGCCGAGCAGTTTGGTGGAATGGGGAAAATGATACGGCGTCGACCGGTTCAGCACCGGATAGTGCGACATAAAGCCCATCACCAGATTATGGACATAGGCACCGCCCTGCGCCGCATTTACGATACTGAACGGGGAAGCAAATATATTATTATCCACCAGATACGGACCATGCGTCACTTCAATCATAAAATCCCGGTCATTGTGGTGAAACAGATTGCCGCTCACCCTGGTCCCCTGCGCCTGCCAGTCCAGCCAGGTTCCGAGGCTGCAGTGATGGATATGGTTGTCATGGATCTGTACGTCGATCGCCGCATGGAGCTTGATCCCGGCGATCTCGTGACCATAAAATTCATGCTTTGTCCCGATATAATAAATTTCATTCTCGTATATTTCACTGAAAATACAGCCCAGATGCCCGACAATCCCTGTCTGCCCGCACTGATAGATCGTATTTCCTCTCACGATATGCGAGCCGGTCTGCTCTTTGCTCCAGCCGATATCTGCCGCCCGGAACACTGACTCCATCTGATACTGATAGCCCGGTTTTTTGTGAAACTTTGTAAATTCATTGTCCCCGGTCGTATCCTCTTTCCCCAGACTGATGGCAGAGCATTTGGAATCATGCAGGATGTTGTTTTCAATGATCCAGCCTTTTGCCCAGTTTGGTCCCAGCATCCCTACCTGGTATGCCGTGGGCGGCGCCCAGTCCGTCGCCGCCTGTGCCATCTCAAACCCGCTCACGGTGATATAATCCAGTCCCCGTTTTTCGGGATAAAAACAGCAGGGTCTCACATTGATCTCCACCAGCTCCTGGTTGGGATCCAGATCCCCGAAACCGGCATAGATCGTCGTGGTGTCCACTCCTGCCTCACAGTACCACTGCATCAGGGAATCTTCCGCATTCCAGACCAGTTCTTTTCGCATCTCCCATGTCTCATAAGGGCTGTACTCCCTCCTGACAGGATGACGGACACTCTCCAGATCCGGCGCCTCAAACAACGATACCCCGTTGATATAGACATCTCCTGTGTGGACAAGGCTTTCCCTCGGATCGACCAGCCAGTCCCCGGAAATCTCTGTGGCATAGGGATTATAGTCACCAAACAGGGTATTATCGATCGTTGCCTTCCAGATTTGGTCCCCCACCGGCTCCCAGCCGCAGATCTGCTCTGAGCCCTTGATCACCACCCTGCCGTCCCCGGCAGTACGGTATATGATCCGGCAGTTGTCATCCAGACCACCATACCGCGGTTTTACCCACTCCCGGTATTCACCTGCATGTACCAGTATGGTATCTCCTGCCACAGCTTCATCTGCCGCCCGCTGTATCGTGAGAAACGGCTGCCTTTCATCTCCCTGGTTCCGATCCGAACCGTCTTTCGCTACATGGTAGATCTTACTCATCCTGATTCCCCCTTTATCTCATCCGATACGGCTGTCTCCCCGGTCTGTGACGATACAGTATCCCACAGATTCAACCCGGCGGCGCAGCTCGTCCAGATGCATTGCTGACTCTGCGCCCGTATGGATTTTATCATGATACAATTCATATTTTGTGCGGACACTTTCTGGTGACAGGTTTGGCATCAGCACATTGGCTCCTGCCAGAAGTCCCCGCTCTCTCCCGTCCGGTGCGATCGTTCCCAGCGCCGTGGTCGCTGGCAGCAGCACCCCCGGAAACATCAGACGGAGTACCGCCAGCAGGATCAGTGTCAGGCGGCAGGAACCATCTGGTTCCCCGGCAAAAGGCGTGTCCGGATGGGAAAGATAGGGACCGATCCCGATCATATGCGGCCTGAGCTGCTGCAGAAATCGCAAATCCGACACAAGATTGTCCACTGTCTGACCAGGAGATCCTACCATAAACCCGGCTCCGGTCTGATATCCGAGGTCGCGCAGTGTATACAGGCACTCCATACGGCTGCGCAGACTCATGTCCTCCGGGTGCAGACGCCGGTAATGGGATTCATCCGCCGTCTCATGACGGAGCAGATAACGGTCTGCTCCCGCCTCACGCCAGCACATGTATTCTTCCCTTGTCCGTTCTCCCACGGAAAGAGTGACGGCACAGGAAGGAAATTCTTTTTTTATGGAATGAATAACAGCTGCCAGCCGCTCCTTTGTATACCAGGGATCCTCGCCGCCCTGCAGGACAAAGGTGCGGAAACCAAGCCGGTATCCCTCCCGGACACAGCACAGGATCTCATCCGGCGTCAGGCGGTACCGCTCAGCCTTCGTATTACTTTTGCGTATCCCGCAATAATAGCAGTCATTTTGGCAGATATTGGTAAACTCGATCAGTCCCCGGACATAGACCGCTTTTCCATACTCTGCCTCCCGGACAGCCCTTGCCCTGGCAAACAATTCTTTTTCATCATCCGGCGTCAGTCCCTGTATCAGCTGAACAAGCCCGGCATTCGTCAGATCTCTCTCTTTTTCCAGTTTTTGTATCAATCCCCGGCTGGTCATGTTCCCCTCCATTTGTACACACTCTCTGACCATGCAGTTTTTTTGCCCGGTCAAATTTCAGCACCTGTTTTCTCCTGACATTATCACCTACGGTATCCCGGTATTCCGCACTGACATAGCGCAGAATCTCCGGCAGGATCTCATCCACTCCCGGTACGTCAAAGTATACTGCCACTACAACATAGTTCATCGGTCCCGTCTGGTACAACTGCAGATCAGCAAAATATTCTCCATAATGATTCTTCAAAAATCCATCAATGGTCTTCACAAGCTGACAATAACGGTCCTGCCAGCCCGGATTCACATAAGACATACTGACATCATACAGATAACTTTCCGCTCTTTTCATATAACATACCCCGGCAAAATCGCTTTCATAATACTATATGCGACTGCCGGGATCAATGCCACTGATTTCTTCGTTCTGGCAGAGCCGGGAGGCTAACTTACCAGTTTTTCAAAATCCTCTTTTACTTTTTTAAATGCTTCCATCAGTTTCGGTGAAAACGTACCGCATTCTCCATCCAGTATCATCTGAAATGCCTTATCCTTCGGGAATGCTGCTTTATATACACGCTCACATACCAGTGCGTCATATACGTCTGCCACCGAGACGATCTGTGCCGAAATAGGGATATCTTCTCCCTTCAGACCGTCCGGATACCCTCTTCCATCATATCTCTCATGATGGTGACGGCAGATATCATAGGACATCTTCTGATAATCATCATCCCAGATTCCCTCAATCTGTTTCAACAGATCACTGCCCTGTGTCGTATGCGTCTTCATCAGGGCAAATTCATCCTCTGTCAGCCTGCCCGGTTTGAGGAGCACCTTATCCGGGATCGCGATCTTACCGACATCATGAAGCGCACTCGCTGCCGTGATCATCTCAACGGTATTTTTGTCCAGACCATATTCCGGATAATCCTTCATGATCTGATGCGCAAGTATCCGGGTAAATCCCTTCACTCTCTTGACATGCTCGCCGCTCTCAAGATTCCGGCACTCCACGACTGTACCAAGAACTTCAATGATCCGGTCATTGGTCTCCTGCAGTCTCTCTGCCTGCATCGCCAGTATTTTATTCTGTTGGCGCAGCGCCTCCGTCTGCGCCTCTACTTTTTGCTCCAGATGATTTTTATAACCAAAAAGATCCACATTGTTTCGTATCCTGTTTTTTACAAGAGCGGGCTCAAATGGTTTATGGATGAAGTCAGCAATCCCCAGTTCAAAACACTGACTCTCCACATCTACCGCTCTCTCGGCGCTTATGATAAGTACCGGGATATTACTGATCCAGTCATTCTCCCTCATGACATCCAGCACGCCAAAGCCATCCAGTCTGGGCATCTGCAGATCCAGAAGAATCGCATCGATTTCTTCTGTTTTCTCCTGTATGATTGCCAATGCCTGTTCTCCATCTTCTGCCGTTTCTATTTCATATTCATCCTCCAATATGGCACACAGAAGTTCCCTGTTCATCTCAGCATCGTCTACAACCAATACTCTGTTCCTCATAGTGTCCTCCATATCCTCCTTTTACTCGCATTAATAGTGTTTTTTACTCGCATTAACAGTGTTTTAGGGATTCCTCTCCCTGTCACATCATATGAATTGTTTCTACTTTTGTTATCATACTACAAAACACACCTATAATCAATATGATATAGGTGTGTTTTTCGTTGTGAGTGATACATAGCTCACTATAGTTCTTTCAGCATCCACTGGAGCAGCATGATATGATATTCCTCATCCCGGATGATCCGCGCAAGCACGGCATTGACACACTCGTCTTTGATCAGTCCCATATGCATCTGATACTGACGCACTGCATCCTTTTCCGCCTCGATATCCGCCAGTATCATCTTGCTGACACTTTCCGGCATGGTAAGATATTCCGGCGTCCACATCCGGTGTCCATTCTGATATTTTGCCGTGAAATCCACACGGCCGCCAAGCAGGCAGATCAATTCACCCAGCTTCTGCAGATGCATCATCTCTGCCATGGCGATGCCAAGTATCGTTCTGGCAGCCGGACACCTCTCACCGGATAAGCGGTTTTCATTGTTGATGTACTGTGTCGTAGCGCTCAGCTCTGATACCGAACCACAGTAATCAATACTGAGCAGATTGGCATAAGCTTGATTTTTTGCCTTTACCTGAAGCGGCGGATATGGCAGGTCTGCCATAATGGGGCGTACCCCTTCAAAGCTGCAGGATGAGGCGATTACGTTGGTCTTTTCTCCCATAAGAACCTCCATTCTGTCATTATTTTACTATGACAGTATATTACCGGTGGGGAGAGGGTATGAATATCATTAACAGGAAGTCTGATTTATAAGAAACCCTTATTGACAGGTTCTGTCCTGGGATTTATACTGAAAAGGACGGAAAAGCATTAGTGGCATCCGTCCTTTACTACAGCATTTTACGAGGTGAACAATTAATGAAGCTACTATTTTATTTCTCAATCCTATTTACCTTGATAATAGTAAACATATCCTGCATCTATCTTAGAAAAAAAGGTACAAAGCCAGGTATCAACCCCCAAAAATATCGCATATTAAGTTTTTATCTGCAGATCATATCAGATATTGTTTTAATAATGATTT
>ERZ778517.1713-NODE-1713-length-15070-cov-7.459274_pt1 | contig 15070 bp, 12 predicted proteins | sample MGYA00510341_ERZ778517 | MGnify/ENA primary metagenome ERZ778517 (study PRJEB29527, sample SAMN07138964) | mouse gut metagenome | material: feces | host: mouse | place: China:Nanjing | collected 2016-01-25 ... | reverse complement strand
TAAAGCGTCTGTACATAAGGCAGCGGACAGTACGCAAACAGATTATCCACATAAAATGTATGCTCCGGCAAAACCACTCCCGACTTGTGCAAAATCTCCGTCCGATAGACCAGCGCATGCATTACCAGATACTGTGCAGGGCGGAACGTTCCGATTTGATCCCATGTGCAAACCTTTTCCTCCGGAAAAACATTCTTGAAATGAATCGTCCTTTTTGTCCCTTTGTCCAGATGGTTGTATGTATAATCACAAATCAGCAAATCAGGGCCAAATCCCTCGTCACACCACCCCGCTATCTTTTCCAGAAGCGCCCTGTAGGCATCCTCCTCCAGCCAGTCATCAGAATCCACCACCTTAAAATACATTCCCGTGGCAAGCGCAAGCCCTCTGTTGACGCCGGAACCATGCCCGCCGTTCTCCTTGTGCACCACGGTCACAATCCCAGGAAACCGTCTGGCATATTGCTCCGCAATCTCCCCTGTACGGTCTGTCGAACCGTCATTGACAATGATAATCTCCACATTTTCCCCGCCAATGACAAGCGAGTCCAGACAGCGCTCCATATAATCCTCTGAATTAAAACAAGGTACAGTAATCGTTAAATGTTTCATAAAAATCCCCTTTCTTCACCAGATTCTATAAAACATTATAACGGCTATACTTTTCAAAACCCTTGACGAAATCTTATTATTTTCTTAATTGACTTGAAAAAATAATTTAAATCCCCGTCATGCGGGATAATTTTTTTTTCCGCATACACTCGAATATTCTCGTTACAGTCATGCTGCATTTCTTCCAATAACTCCCTTGTCAGCATCCGTCTGCACCCCATCTCTTTCACTACATACTCCCGGCAGAAGGAACACAAAGTATATTGATACATATAAGTGCACCTCGACTAAATAACGTGTTTTTTCAATCGTCTGTTGTAAACAGGGTGGTGTCCGCCCTGCAATAGTGGCTTGAATATTGTCGCTCATGTTCCACCTTTTAGACGCAAAAAAGACGCATGGTTTTCACAATTTACTGTACCATGCGCCTTTACGCTGTTATTTTGATATTAAATTATGTTGTTGATTATACTAAGGAACTGTCCAAAAATAACTTTTAATATTACTTGTCTTTTTCTCCGATAGCACCGCTCAAAAATCAGTTACATAGCTCGCTATGCGCCTGATTTTTGAGCGGCACTCTCGAAGAAAAATCCTACGCACTATTTAAAAGTTATTTTTTTACAGTTCCTAACTGCATGACTTCGGCTTGGATGTCAGTTCCTTTTTCCAGTTTTCAGACGACATACGGCGTATTATGTATACCACAAACATCATAAAGGGGCTTAACCGCCAGTACCGGAAGGTGGCAAAGACCAAAAGTGTATTTCCAAGTGACAGTGCATTAAAGAAGATGCTCTATCTAGCCAGTGGAAACGTGGTAAAAAATGGACACAGCGCTACAGGAACCGGGATCAGGTATTGAACCAGCTGATCGTACTTTATGGAGAACGTCTCACCCAGTATCTGTAAATAAAAAAGCTGGAACAGTTTAATAAACTACACAGCTGTGCCATCCTTATTCCATCGACATTAGTAGTATTGCCATAAATCCCCAGTCTTATTTCCCATTGGCTTTCCGTTTCAGATCGTTTTGTTGCAGTCTGTCCTTTCACGCTTCCTTCTTCACAAACGTTTTTCAACCACATCCAGAAATGGTGTGATATCAGAACATTCCATAATCAGTTCATACAGGTGTAAGTACCACGGATTTCCTATTAAATAACCATCCCCGACGACTTCGGCCTTTCTTCAGGGTTAAAGAAGTCATTTTTGCATTTATATTTTTGCAAGTAGTTCCTCTTTTTTGACCCTAAACTCTTCATCTGTAATTATACCTTTCTTGTTCAAATCGGACAGTTTCTCAATTTGTTCTAAAATAGGATTACCCTGTGATGGCATGGCACCACCACTTGCCGATGCCACATAATCTTTTTTTGCGGTTTCAAATACCTGGACAATTCTTTGTACCATATCACGCTTATATGAAACTAAAATATCAAATGATTTCGTCATCGTATGCAACTCAATATGTCCACCCGTCATTCCGTTTGTATTTGAGTTGATAGAACGAATTTCATCAAGAGCCACGATTTCCGTTGAAGAACTAAACATAATTTGAAAATTAAATACCACCCGCTGGTCTGTCAGGATTACAACACCGGGCAGATTCTCTTTTTTTCGAGTGTTAGCAGTAGTGACTATTAAATTAGTTGGAGAAATAAACAAAACTTTTTCAGAAGCACTCAATAGGGCTTCTGCCTTTTCAATGTTCTTTTTGTTCCCTATCGTTTTAATCTCAAATTCTTCAAGAGCCCGCATTATGTCATCTCTCATAGCATACAATCCTTTCTCAGTTTATTATAGTTTATTTGTTACATATTATAAATTATAGCCAAATTCTATTTCATTTTCAATAAAAACTATTTTCGTTTATCTCTCTGCGACTGTACATTTTTAGCGAGTCCGACTTTTCTAAAATCTTTTGACTCACTTCTTTTCTTCCTCGAACAGATTCTTAAAGTTCAGCCAATCCGGACTGAAACCACCTTTTCTGACTTGATCTTAGACGAAGCGCGACAGCTTCATGTAGAAACGGAAAAGAGAAAGCTTCAGAAAACACAAATCTTAAAAAAGAAAAAAAGAAACCTAATTTTTCAAGGTTTCCTTTTTCTCAATGCGGAAGATGGGACTTGAACCCACACGTCGTTACCGACACAAGATCCTTAGTCTTGCCTGTCTGCCAATTCCAGCACTTCCGCATCCTTATAACGCAAATCACTTACCAAACCGCTCTTTGCGTATCTGCAAGATATATAATATCACCATACCATTAAGATGTCAACAGATATTTCATAAATTATCAAAATAATATATAAAATTCAAAAAATAACTTTATTCAAAATATTTATAAAAAATATTCAAATTCCAGTTGACAAATACTCCAAAATGCGCTAGAATATATTTTGTTCGCAGGAGTGGCGGAATTGGCAGACGCGCAGGCTTCAGGTGCCTGTGGTAGCAATATCGTGTGGGTTCAAGTCCCATCTCCTGCATAATACAAAATCCAAGTCAGAGAAGCCTTATTAATGACAGGCTTCTTTTTTATGCGCACCCCGCGCGGCAAAGCTGCTAATTTCCTTACGCACCCCTGCGCAAAACAAAAAGCAGACCCATCGGATCTGCTTCTTGTTTTTATATAAATTAAGCAACAACATACTTTTCAATTCTGGACATGAACTCTTCACTCTCATCCATTTCCGCATGTATGTCAAGAATCAATGGTTTTCTGCAATCGCAGCTCAACACGCCAAGGAGTGATTTTGCATCAAGATATGTATTCCTGCCACTTATCAAATCAATATCGTAAGGTGCGCTCCTCGTGATATCTACAAACTCTTTAACCTTGTCTACTGAATCAAGTAAAACTTTAACTCCCATGATTTTTTCCTCTCTTTTCTCCCCCGCTTGCCGGGATTCACCTGCTACAATTTCTACCGCGGCAAATTACAAAACAGACTGCCGCCTTTCACATTATCGCTTATTTTTGCACAATTCGCAACCCTTAACTTTCTTTTCTATGTTTTATGCAATTTATAATATTTTTAACGCTAATATTTGTGCATATAAGCAGTAATTTTTTTATCATTTTTACATTATCTAGAAATTAAATGCATTTTTTGCACTTTCATGCACATTTTCATTTATCATTCTGGTTTTACATCATTCAGTATATTCCATGGCTTTATTGCCGCTCCGCTGCGGCAGCGTTCCTATATTTATAAGTACTCTTTTAACGCTGCAATGACAGCATCATACTCTGCATCCGACAGTGTCTTTCTTTTCGGATCCATGGCAAATGTGCCACCCCACTCAAATTCATCCTCCTTGTACTTCGGAACCAGGTGAAAGTGAAGGTGGTGCCCGGTATCCCCATAAGCGCCATAATTTACCTTATCCGGTGAAAATGCCTTGTGAATCGCTTCCGCAACATGATTGACATCGCGGAAAAATGCATTTCTTTCCTCCTCGGAAAGCTCTGTCATCTCACTCACGTGATGTTTGCTCGCAACAATGACCCTCCCCTTATGGCTCTGCTCCTTAAACAAGTACACCTTGGTCGCATCCAGCTCGCAAATCTTGATGCCAAACTTTGCTGACAGCTCCCCCTCCATACAATACGCACAATTATTATCTACCATAATGATATGCCTCCCTATCCTTATTTATCCTTTAATTTTTCAAAATGCCGTTCCAGCATCTCCACAACAGCATCCTTGTCCTTCAGTTTGTCCAGTATGACACAAGTCCCGAATACATCATCATACTGGAAAACAAGCTTATATGGGTCTCCCTGAATCATAAACTGGGCATCCCCCTCATAGGGCTGGAACACTTCCTTCCCCATCTCCTGCGCAATGCTCTGCACAAGCATCCGCACGGGCTCGGATGCCCAACCATTTGTGTCAATTGCAATCCATCCGTCCTCCTCCGTAATCATGTTAATCTTATACAGCATCCTTATAACCTCCTTATGCGCCCATACAGCCGGGCAAAAACACCGCCATCCTCTCCTGCACATGCCGTGCAGAAAGAAGGCACCACATTTTTCACGTGATGCCCCCTTGATTTTGTTCGCTATGTTATTTCTGTACAAGGTGAATTGCAAATCCGCCAATTTCCTCATCCATATAAATCGCCGTCAGCTTTCCATTTTTTACTACCGCGCTATCTTCGATGAACTTGACACTCTTTACCGATTCCAGATAATTCTTTGCACGCGCCACGCTGTTTGTGCCAATCGCGATATGTCCGTTTGCACCGCGTCCTACCTTCTTCATTGCTTCCACCTCAATACCTGCAAAGATGGAACTATTGCCTGCTTTCTTCGTAAAGCCAAACAGTTCGTCATATCTCGAAGCCACAGCGTCAGCCGCCGCCTCGTCCGCACAGTTTACACCGATATGCCTGAGCTCAAACCCAAGCATCGTCCGCACGGCTTCCTCTGTCAGCGCCTGGATTTCATCATACTTTCCTGCTGCCACCAGATCCTTTTTCACCATCCAGGAACCACCGCAGGCGATAATCTTGTCAAAGGCAAGGTACTCACAGATATTCTTTGCTGAAATACCGCCTGTAGGCATAAACTTCATCTGTGTATACGGCGCCGCCATGGACTTAATCATGTTTAAACCGCCGGCTGCCTCTGCCGGGAAGAACTTCACAACCTCAAGACCAAGCTCAATTGCCTGCTCCACATCCGAAGGGTTTGATGTGCCCGGAGTTACCGGAACACCTTTTTCAAGACAATACTTGACAACTTTCGGATTCAAACCGGGGCTGACAATAAATTTTGCGCCTGCATTTACCGCACGGTCAACCTGCTCTGTCGTAAGCACAGTTCCGGCTCCAACCAGCATGTCAGGAAATTCGCTTGCCATGATTCGGATTGACTCCTCCGCAGCAGCAGTCCTGAACGTAACCTCCGCACAGGGCAGTCCGCCCTTTATCAGCGCTTCCGCCAAAGGTTTTGCATCTTTCGCGTCATCCAGAACAACAACCGGCACAATACCAATCTTACTGATTTTCTCTAATACTTCATTCATATTTTTCCTCTTTTCTATTGAACCAAGTTTCACTTTTTCTTTTTATTTTGGCTGCTTTCCGATATATGCAAGAATGCCGCCGTCAACATAGAGAATATGTCCGTTTACGCCGTTGGATGCGTCTGATGCAAGGAATACCGCAGGTCCTCCAAGCTCATCTGGCTGTAACCATCTGTTTGCAGGCGTCTTTGCGCAGATAAACGTATCAAACGGATGCCTGCTTCCGTCCGGCTGCCGCTCGCGCAAGGGAGCTGTCTGCGGCGTCTCAATGTAACCTGGTCCGATACCGTTGCACTGGATATTGAACTCGCCGTACTCTGAGCAGATGTTCTTTGTGAGCATTTTCAGACCGCCTTTAGCCGCTGCATATGCCGACACCGTCTCACGTCCAAGTTCTGACATCATGGAACAGATGTTGATAATCTTTCCGTGTCCTTTCTTAATCATGGACGGAATCACTGCCTTTGAAACGATAAACGGCGCATTTAAGTCCACATCAATTACCTGTCTGAACTCTGCGGCTGTCATCTCGCACATCGGAATCCTCTTGATGATTCCCGCGTTATTGACAAGAATGTCAATCACACCGACTTCCTTCTCGATTGAGGCTACCAGCGCATTCACCGCGTCCTCATTTGTGACATCGCACACATACCCATGCGCCTCAATGCCCTCTTCCTTGTATGCCGCGATTCCCTTGTCAACAAGCTCCTGTTTGATGTCGTTAAATACGATTGTCGCCCCTGCATTTGCCATTGCCTTCGCGATTGCAAAACCGATACCATATGACGCACCTGTCACAAGTGCAATCTTTCCTTCGAGTGAAAACGGATTTGTATTTGCCATTTTTCTCATTCCTCCTATATTATGTACTATGATTATCGCTGAACGCGTCCTGAAGCATCCCCGCCAGCAAGTGTCTCAACTTCTTTTCTGGAAACAAGGTTAAAGTCGCCCGGAATCGTATGCTTTAATGCTGATGCTGCCACACCGTATTCCAATGCCGCCTTGAAATCCTTTCCATCCAGCAAGCCGCAGATTACGCCGCCTGCAAAGGAATCGCCGCCGCCAACGCGGTCAACAATCGGATGAATGCTGTATTCCTTGGAATGATAAAATTCCTTGGTGTCCCTTGAATAAATACATGCCGACCAGCCATTGTCAGAGGCAGAATGGCTCACCCTCAGGGATGAAATGCAGTACTCAAAATTGTAATCCGCAACCATCTGCTCAAAAATTGACTTGTAGCCCGCAAGCTCAAGGTCACCGCTTGTCACGTCCGTATTACCCGGCTTATAACCCAGCACAAGCTCCGCATCCTCCTCGTTTCCGATGCATACATCGACATACTGCATCAGGTTCTTCATAACCTTCTGTGCCTTCTCCGATGACCACAGCTTCTTTCTGAAGTTCAGGTCCACGGAAACCTTCACGCCATGCTTCTTTGCCGCCTTCAAAGCCTCCTCTGTAAGAACCGCAGCCGAATCCGATACTGCCGGCGTGATTCCGGTGAAATGGAACCAGTCAACCCCCTCAAATATCTTGTCAAAGTCAAAGTCCGCAGCCGTCGCCGTGGAAATGGAAGAATGCGCCCTGTCATAGACAACCTTGGAAGGTCTCATTGCAGAACCAGACTCAAGATAGTAAATACCAAGTCTTTCTCCACACTTTGCGATATTTGCCGTGCCCACACCATACTTTCTCAAAGCCGCAATCGCACACTCCCCTAACTCGTTGTCCGGAACAGCTGTCACGAAGCTTGCTTCGTGTCCGTAATTTGCAAGGGACACAGCCACATTTGCCTCTCCGCCGCCATAGTTGATGTCAAACTCATCCGCCTGAATAAACTTCTCATTATTCGGTGTAGAAAGCCTCAACATAATTTCACCCATTGTAACTACTTTTTTTGCCATGATACATTTTCCTCCATTTTATCTCATTCTATGTTAATTGTTAAACTTTCTTTTCCATCAGAGTGTCACACCCTGTTTAAAAATAGCCATATCGTGGAATCCTGCAAGCTCGCTCTTAACCTCCTTGCCGGAAGCAATTGCAACCACCTCGGCAAACAGACGCTGACCGGCTGCATCAAGATCCTCACCCTCCGCGACAACGCCCGCATTAAAATCAATCCAGTTATCCTTCTTGCCTGCAAGCCTTGAGTTGCTTGAAATCTTCATCGTAGGCACCGGACACGCAAACGGTGTGCCGCGTCCTGTCGTGAAAAGCACAATATGTGCCCCGCTCGCCGCAAGTGCAGTCGATGCAACAAGGTCATTTCCGGGAGCGCTCAGAAGATTCAGCCCCGGTGTGCTTACCGTCTCTCCATAAGCCAGCACGCCCTTTACAACAGCGCTTCCCGACTTCTGTGTACAGCCAAGGGACTTGTCCTCAAGCGTCGAAATACCACCCTTTTTATTTCCCGGCGATGGGTTCTCATATATTGTCTGATTATGACTCTTAAAGTAGTTCTTAAAGTCATTAATCAGGTCAACCGTCTTGTGGAATAGTTCCTCATTCGCACAACGGTTCATGAGAATGGTCTCCGCCCCGAACATTTCTGGCACTTCTGTCAGTATCGTCGTGCCTTTCTTGCTGATTAATATGTCAGAAAACCGTCCGACTACAGGGTTCGCAGTGATGCCGGAAAAGCCGTCGCTCCCGCCGCATTTCATACCGATGACAAGCTTCGAAACGCTGACTGGCTCGCGCCTGAACTGGGAAACATACGCTGCAAGCCCTTCCACAATCGCAACGCCCTCGGCAATCTCATCGTCACTCTCCTGTGCCACAAGGAATTTTACCCTGTCAGGATTGATGTCACCCATATACCCCTTAAGGACATCGATATTGCTGTTCTCACATCCAAGCCCGAGCACCAGCACGCCGCCTGCATTCGGATGATTTATCAGGTTGGCAAGAATCTGCCTTGTGTGCTCCTGGTCGTCGCCCATCTGTGAGCAGCCGTATGGATGCGGAAAGGCACATACGGCCTCAATATTTTCCCTGACAAGCCCTTTGGACAATTCCGCTATCTTGCTTGCCACATTGTTGACGCAGCCGACTGTCGGAATAATCCAGATTTCATTTCTGACACCTACTTTTCCGTTGTCGCGGTTATATCCCATAAAGGTTACATCCTCGGTGAATTTCTCATCCGCAAGATTCGGCTCATAACTGTAGTCAAGCAAATCACCCAGTCCGGTTTTCAGGTTGTGCGTGTGAATCCATTCGCCCTTTTTTACCGCCTCTGTTGCGTTTCCGATGCGGAAACCATACTTGATAACCGGTGTGCCCGCCGCGATATCCGCAAGCGCAAACTTGTGACCGGCTGGAATCTCCATTGCCGTTGTCACATCCGTCCCGCCCACGCTGACTGTCGTACCTGCCGCAATCACTTCCAGCGCCACAGCCACATTATCATTTTCATTTATCTTAATAAAATTTGCCATATTGATTTCCCCAAAATTTTATTTGAAATTCTTCTCAATTGCCTTCCTCATGCCAAGCGTCCTGATATCCTCAAGGTAAACGATGACGGCATCCACAAGACCTGTAACCTGTGTCAGATCCTGTCCGTGGAAATCCGTGTTGCTCAGGTATGCCTGCACGAACTCCCCTGACGGCTTTGCACTGTTTGCCGCAAAGAACTCAAGCACCGCCATGTCATCCATAATGTTGTACTCCTGCCCGTCCCTGTGGCCGATAAGCGCTTTTTCGCGTATCTCGCTTCCGGTGTAAAATGCCATCAGCGCAGCGATGGAAAATGTCAGGTGTTTCGGAAGGGCACCCTTTCTCTCCACATATCCAAGCAGCGAAGGCATACACCTTGCACGCCACTTTGACACGGAATTGAGCGAGATGGAAAGCAGTGCATGCTTAATGTACGGGTTCCGGAATCTTCCGTCCACTGCCTCCGCAAAGTCAAGCAAATCCTGTTTCGGCAAATCCAGTGTGGGAATGACCTCGTCATAGATTGTCTTGTGCATGAAATCGCCAATCAGCTCATCCTCCATGGACTCCCTTACATAATCATTGCCGGCAAGATAGGAAGCAAGGACAAATGATGTGTGCGCACCATTCAGAATGCGAACCTTTCTCTGCTTATAGGGCTTCTGGTTGTCCGTGAAAATCACAGGACAGCCCGCTTCCGGAAGGGGGAATTCCTTGCTGATATCCTTTGCGCTCTCGATGACCCAGAGACCAAACGGCTCCGCCGTAACCACAATATTATCTTTATAACCAAACTCCTTCCAGAGCTCCTCGGCATCATCCCTCGGATATCCCGTCACAATACGGTCAACCAGCGTGGAAGTAAACACACATGCCTCGTCCAGCCAGGCAAGGAATCCTTCGTCAAGGTTCCAGAGTTTTGCAAACTTGACAACACACTCCTTTAAATGGATTCCGTTGTCGTCAATCAGCTCGACAGGCAGCATCACAAGCCCCTTGTCCGCCGCACCGTTAAAGTGCTGGTATCTTGTATAGAGGAATTTGCAAAGTTTACCCGGATATGTCCTGGGCGGATTGGATTCAAACAGATCCGAATCATCAAACACAATCCCCGCCTCTGTCGTATTCGAGACAATATACCGGAGGGAATCCAGCCTTGCATATTCACTGTACTTTTCATATTCATCGTAAGCATCCACCACATCTGCAACACTCGTCACGACTCTCTTTATCACCTTCGGCTCGCCGTCAACAATGCCGCGCAGGCATACGGTGTACTGGCAGTCCTGGTCGTGGAACATATTGAGAATCCCGGCACCGTCAATCGGTTTTACCAGAACAATATCCCCATCAAACCTGCCTGTCTCATTTGCAATGTCGATAAAGTAATCAACAAATGCACGTAAGAAATTACCCTCACCAAACTGGAGGACTTTAATCGGTCTCGTCTTTTTTCCGGTCTTTGCCGCATTTAATAATTCCATGTCATTATCTCCTATCACTTTTCAATCATTCGTTTGCAACTCTGTTTTGTAAGTGCTTACATTTTGAATTTTATATCGTTTCTATCAGAAAGTCAACTGTTTTTGGAATTCTTTTCATGTCTTTTTTGTCATTTCCATGAAAACGGTTACATTTCATCAAAAAACAATTCAATTCATCCTTTAATGTTCCATCTTCTGCCTTATTTTTTCAATTGTTTTCCACCGGCTGATGCGCTCGCGCTGATCCCGTGTAAGAATCTCTACCATAAACGCACTGATTTCCCAGAAAACCTGCTTGGTCTCCTCGTTCATTCCCGAGTATTCCTGCACAATCGGATGAAGCTTTTTGGCAAACTCCCCTCCTTTCACATTCTTCAAATCCGTCAGCGTCTTTGCCTCAGTGATTTCTATCATTTTAAACAGACTGTCTATAAAATCCCCCACCTGCTCGATTCCAAGGGCAAATATCCAGTTGTTGATACGGTCATAAAGCTCCTTGCGTTTGGGAACCTGCTCCTGTGCCCGCACAAACCGGTCTCCCTCAATGCACCATGAAAAGCATACATGCTGCTGTACCCCAATCTCCGTGCTCTGAATCAGTTCATAATCCTCCTTTTGTTCCATAAGCAGCCCCACAAAGGATTCATCCGGCACAATCTTGAGAATCTTGTCCTTGACGCCGTCATAGTCAAGCGTGTCCATAAAATCCGGCCGGAACCCCGGACCATCCATGTTAAAAATCCTGCCAATCCGGGGTTTTATATCGTCCTCACAGGTCATCGCCGCATACACTGCAAGATTGCCTCCCTTGGAATGCCCTCCCAGGTAAAACCTGAGATTCCTCTTCCTCGCAAGAAGCTTCGCCACCCTGTTCAGATACGCCGTGCTTTTCAGCTGTGCACCGACAGGCGTGCGGTACGCCATATAAAAATCCTCCTTCCATCCCACCAGTGCATCATCCGTCCCCCGGAACGAGACAAACACATCCCCGTTTCCAAGCATAAATGTTACTGCGCAGAACTGCACCCCTTCGTCGGCATTCATTTCTTCCAGAAAATAATTCACCTTCGTATTCCTGTACCTGCGTGAAAACGCCGCCTTGTAAAAGAGCTCCCTGTTCTTTTCCAGCTCCCATTTCACAGATATGAAATTGTGCCAGTCCATCTGCTGCGCAGCGTCGCACAGGAATACCGCCGGCTTATTATCGTCTATATGTGGAATAATTTTATCAAGAAGGAAATAAGAAAAATGAGAAAACAAAAGACCGTCAACTTCACAAAAGGGCTTTTCCGCAAAGGTAAAGCCCCCAAATTCATATACATATGAAATAATATCTCCCATAAAAGATAGTCCCTCCAATCAATACAAAACACCGTCATAATATTCCAGCAGCAGTCCCACGACATTATTATATTGCAGCACACCCTCCTGTACCCCGTTCAGCTTCAGGGTCGTGTCCATCAGCGTGCTGGAAACACTCTTCACCGTCGAGGTCTTGATGACGGCCTTCTTCTCAACCGTCTGCCATTCCTCTCTCGTCAGGAAGATATTGTCATCCGCCACCGCGTCATTAATTCTGACATGGCTCTTATAGACGTTCATGTTCCCTCCAATGGAGTCATAAAAATCATTATTCACATAATTCAGCACACTCAGATAGCCACAGTACTGCAAAAACGAGTCGTCCGATTGAATGCACGCCAGAAACCCAATCATGTTCGCGTCATCCTCATAGATGAATCCCTTTGTATGGGCAAGCTCATGGCAGACGGTGGGTGCCACATTGGTTATGTACATGACGGAATTGATATTTGCTTCCAGCGAAAACGGAAAATAATACCCCATAATGTACTGCTGGCTGAAAAACTCCGAACAGCCCAGATACTTCGGTGTCACATAAAAACCGGAAAGCTGGTCATACTCCTCGCCCAGGTTAAGCATCGCCCGCCTGGATGCCTCTATCAAGTCACCATCATAGTATGCAGTCCCGCTGTCATCATGGACAATCTCCTTTTCCAGCGAATTGCATTTTCCGACAATATAGTCCCTTAAAATTGCCAGCTCCCTTTTTGTATAGGCCTTGTCGTTCATATGCACCTGTGCCGCTATATTGCCCGAAGCACCAGCCACCATCGCATCCGCTCCGATGCCGGCCGACATATATTTTTCCGAAAAACTGGAACCATGATACAGGATAAAGCAGTTCAAGGTCATAACATAGCAGACCCCAAGCACCGTCCACACATAAAACGAGCCAAACCGCCTGACCCCCTGTCTGTATTTTCCCCTGCATATGAGATTCCATACAAAAAAGCCGATTCCAAATAATGTGACCGCCACTGCAAGAATCAGCATAATCTCTCCTACACTCACGGGTACCTTGCTTGTCAGTCTCGCATATGTATTCAGCCATATGGGAAAAATGTTTTTGATATACCAATCACTAAACGCCACACTCTTCCATGAGGCTATATTGATTATTATAACACCCAGCACACCAAATGCAAACAGTTTTTTGTGCAATTTAGCCTTATATTTGGTCTTATCCCTCTCTTTATCCATCGTTTTTCCCTCCGGCAAATGACATTACCCACAAATTCATATACATAATATCACATTATTATTATCAAATTATAAATAAATTGTGAACATTTGCCGAAGTCCAAAACATTGTGGTTGTTTATACTGCGTATTGGTAATATTTAACTAGGCATTTACTCTTTTTGCCCGCTCAGTATAGTCTTAAACTGCTCATATCTTGCCGCGTCAATCCGGCTCACATTTGTCTCCATATACACGCCGTCCTCCCGGTATTCTATCCTGTGTACAACCGCATTGTCATTGAGATAGGACACAATGTCACCCCTTTTATACGGAATGATAAAGCTGCAGTCCTGATAGCGCTTCGAAAGTTTTTCCGAAATCAGCGCCAGAAGTGTTTCCATGCTGCTTTTTGATTTTGCGGACATATATACTTTGTCATCGCCCTGTACGGTGGCAGAATCCCCCATTCCGCACAAATCAGCCTTGTTAAATGCATATATCATCGGAATCTTCTCCGCGCCGATCTCCCGGAGCGTGTCCTCTGTCACCTTTATATGTTCCATATAGTTCTCATCAGAGTAATCAATCACCTGAATCAATAAGTCCGCTTCCCGCACTTCCTCCAGCGTCGACCGGAATGCCTTGACAAGGTTATGTGGAAGATTTGAGATAAATCCTACCGTGTCAGACAGTAAAAAAGCATTTTTGCCTGGCGGCGCTATCCGCCTGACAGTCGTGTCAAGTGTCGCAAAAAGCATGTCTTCCTCATACACCTTCTTTTCCTCACCATCAACATATTCATCGAGGAAAGAATTCATGATTGTCGATTTCCCGGCATTGGTATAACCCACAAGCGCCACTCTCGGAATTCCTGACTCTGCCCTTTTCTTGCGCTGCGTCTCCCGTTCTCCCGCAATGCATTCCAGCTCACGCTTCATGCTCGTAAGCCGCTGCTCTAATCTGCGCCTGTCAAGTTCCAGCTTCTTTTCCCCTGCACCCTTGTTACTCATGGCTCCGCTTGCACCGCCCTGCCTTGACAGGGCATCATGCAGCCCGACAAGCCTCGGAAGCATATATTGAAGCCGGGCAACCTCCACCTGCAGCTTTGCCTCCCTTGTCCGTGCCCTGGTTGAAAAGATTTCCAAAATCAGTGTCGTCCTGTCCATCACCGGACAGTCCAGTTCCCTGGTGAGATTCCTGAGCTGTATCGGCGACAATCCATTGTCAAACACAACAATATCCGCCTCAAGCGCCCTGGCCATCTCAGCCGTCTCCCCAACCTTTCCCGCACCGATGTAAGTGGCTGTATTTGCATATTCCATGTTCTGCTCGATTCTTCCAACCGGCTCCATGTCACATGCCTTCACCAGACTTATCATCTCATCCATGGCAAGGCTGAAGCTTTTCTCTTTTCTATCCGCCGCAATATTTACACCCACGATAAGCGCTCTATCCATATTAAACCTCCGTTCACGATTCGAAATCCTGTTTATGATGTTCCATTTTCTAAATTGTGCCTGAATCAGCCTGCCGTATTTTTATAGTATAATACCTTCTTCTTATTCAATGCAAGCAGCAGTCTTTTTCACCGAAAAAATATAGCCTGCAGAACATAAAGAAAGCTTTCTCAGGCAGTAAATATTTGGGAGGATACTGTCTTGAAAAAGCTTTCTTTTAAGGATTACTTTATTGAAAAAGAGTTAAGTGAAAAGCATTTAATATGCTTGTTCGTGATGAAATTGTCACGAATCTATGTATAATATATCGAATTGTCAGACAATTGTCAATCCTTTGCGCAAATTTTTCCAAAATATTTTTTATTATTTATAATTGACATTTCCCATATAAATGTGTATACTATTATATGTTGTGAATACATATCGGGGTGTGGCTCAGTTTGGCTAGAGCGCCACCTTAGGGAGGTGGAGGCCGC
>ERZ778517.1710-NODE-1710-length-15089-cov-7.947452_pt1 | contig 15089 bp, 12 predicted proteins | sample MGYA00510341_ERZ778517 | MGnify/ENA primary metagenome ERZ778517 (study PRJEB29527, sample SAMN07138964) | mouse gut metagenome | material: feces | host: mouse | place: China:Nanjing | collected 2016-01-25 ... | reverse complement strand
ACCCCTGACCCCGTGCGTGACAGGCACGTATTCTAACCAGCTGAACTAACGCACCGTTTGCTGATTGCGAATGCAAAGGTAGTACAAATTTTCATAACTCCAAACAAATTCGGTCTTTTTTGAAGAAAGAAAATTGCACGCTTCCGTAACTCCTTAATTGCCAGAACTCCGGATAAGCAGAAAAATCCATTTTTTTCGAGTGCTCGAAGATGAATATTCCCTCCGGGCGCAGCAATCCGCCGCCGAGCACCTGCTCGACGACCCGTTCGCTGCCCTCCAGATCGTAGGGAGCGTCGGAAAAAATGATGTCGAACTGCTTGGCGCAGCTCTTCAGATAGAGAAAAACATTCGCCTTGACCGGATAGAAGCGTTCGATGCCGAGCTGTGCAGCCGTCTGCCGAATGAAATTGTGGTGTACCGGATTGATCTCCACCGATGTGACGCTCCGGGCGCCGCGGGATGCGAATTCATAGCTGATCGATCCCGTGCCGGCAAAAAGGTCGAGTACGTCGCATTCCTCGAAATCCACCAGGTTGTCCAGCACGTTGAACAGATTTTCCTTGGCGAAATCCGTCGTCGGACGCGCCCGCAGGTTGCGGGGCGGGTTGATGGCCCGGCCCTTGTATTTGCCGCTTACGATTCGCATATCACTTTCTTGAATCGGCTGCCGATCAGTTTGCGCATCTTCCTGGCGTCAGCGCCGCTCAGCAGCAGGCGCATCTCCTCGAGCGGGAATGCCCGGCCAAGCCGGTCGATCAGATAACGGATGTCCGCTTCGCTGGCGGCCGGAATGGTTTCGGCCATGCGCAATGTGCCGGCGAACACCTTTATATATAGGATGCCGCCTCTGAGTTCGAGCCGGACGGTGGGGTGTGCGTCGGTCGTTTTCTCCAGCAGCGGGGTGGTGAAGACCGCCCGGTCGCCCAGGCGCTCGTCGATGAGTTGCGCCGCCTCGGCTGCCACGACCATTACCGCCACGGCCGCCGTTTTCGGGCCGACCGGCGCCGGAGCGCTCCAGACCGCCTGTTGTCCTTCCCCGCAGGCCATGCCTGCCGAGGCCAGGAGTTCGGAGACTTCCGCGGCGTCGAAAAGTTCGGCCGGCACCAGCAGGGTCCGGGGCGTCAGCACCTCTACCGTCACGGCGTCGCCGCCCGGCAGGATCCATTCGAGCCCCGCAACGGAAAAAGAGTGTCCATCCAACGATTGCTGAATGGACACCTTGTTCGTAAAACGCGAAGCGTTACTCCCAGTTGCCTGCTTCATTGTTGCCTGCTTCCATCGAGCCGAACTTGACGCCGGGGTAGCGGTTGAAGTTGTTGACCTGGTCGTCGACCAGATTGATGAACTCCTGGCGGAATTCGACCGTGTCGAGGAACATCTTGTAGGGGGCGCGGCACTCCACGACGGGGATCACGACCTTCGATTCGGTGGCGATCAGACCGGCCTCCATGATGTACTGGGCCTTGTTGTCCGTGCCGGGGATGAAGCGCAGCTGCTCCACGTCGGCCTTGGTCAGCACCTTGGGCGAGAAGATGGTGTCGATGACGGCCACCTTGAATTTCTCCACGTTTTTCTTGCCGGATTTCTTAAGCTGGGCCATGCCCACCGAGTCGTCCTCGTCGACGATCTTGCGCTCCATTTCCAGCGTGTCGGCCAGAATGAAAGCTGCCAGCGTGTCGAAGTCGCCCGTGAAGCGCTGATACTTCGACTTGTAGGCGCGCTGAGCCGTACGGATGTCCTTGATGCGTTCGATGACCTGCGCTTTGCGGGCTTTCAGTTCATTGTCGAAACGGATCGGGGTGGAGATCTGGTCGTAGATCACATAGACCAGCGCCACGATGACCAGCGCAAGAATGATTTGGAAGATTCTTTTCATTTTTTAAATTAAGTATTTGTTGTTAATTTTGCCCGAAACGGTAGATTCGAATGTTCAGCACACGTATTGCGTCCCAAATTTACGCTAAAATTTGTTTTGAAACAACTCCCGGACAAAAAAAAATCATAGAAAGTTTGTCCGAATACCTCGCCGACGAGGATTTCTCACGTATTTTCGTGCTGAACGGTTATGCCGGAACCGGAAAAACGACGCTCATCGCCGCTTTGGTCGATGCGCTCAAGGAGTTGGGAATCAAACCCGTTCTGCTCGCGCCGACCGGCCGGGCGGCCAAGGTGCTGGCGCGCTATTCCCACGAAAAGGCCCTCACGATCCATAAGCGCATCTACCGCCAGCGCACGAGCGGCGACTGCGAGTCGAAATATTCGCTCGACATTAACCCCGAGCGCGACGCGGTCTTCATTGTCGACGAGGCGTCGATGCTGCCCGACCGCACCGCCGACGGTGCGTGGTTCGGCAGCGGTTCGCTTCTCCAGGATCTGGTGCAGTATGTGCGCAACGGGCGTGCCTGCCGGTTGATTCTGGTGGGCGACGACGCCCAGCTGCCGCCCGTGGGCAGCGATTCCAGCCCGGCGCTCGATCCGCGTACGTTGGACGCCTATGGCGACGTGGTCTACAACACGTTGGACGAGGTGGTGCGCCAGCAGGCCGAGTCGGGCATTCTGTTCAACGCTACGCTGGTGCGCTGCATGCTCGAAAACAACATCCTCGACATCCCCCGGTTCCGGATGGATTTTCCCGACATCGAGGCGCTCGAGGGCGGCGAGTTTCTCGAAAAGCTGCAGGATTGCTATGCGCTCTACGGGCGCGACGAAACCATCGTCATCACGCGCTCGAACAAACGTGCCAACCGCTACAACGAGGGTATCCGCCGCAACGTGCTCTATGCCGAGGAGGAGATCGAGAGCGGCGACATGCTGATGGTCGTCAAGAACAACTACCATTTCGTCGACGGAGACGAGTGCCCCATGGGGTTCATCGCCAACGGCGATGTGGCTTGTCTGAAGCGTATCCGGCGCTTCGAGGAGTTCTACGGATTCCGTTTCGCCGACGCCGTGCTGGAGTTCCCCGACTACGACGACACTGCCGTTTCCTGCAAGATTCTGCTCGATACGCTCGCGTCCGAATCGCCGTCGCTCACGCGCGAAGAGTCGCAGCGGCTTTTCTACGAGGTGGAAAAGGACTACGAGGAGATAAAAAGCAAACTCAAACGTTTCAAGGAAATACGTGAAAATCCGCACTTTAATGCCGTTCAGGTGAAGTTTTCCTACGCCATCACCTGCCACAAGGCGCAGGGCGGCCAATGGAAGGCCGTCTTCATCGACCGCTGCCTCTTCGGCGACGAGCCCATGACGCGCGACATGCTCCGCTGGCTCTATACGGCCCTCACGCGCGCCACCGAAAAACTCTATCTGGTCAATTTCGACGAACAGTTTTTCGAGTAGGGGGCCGGCTCTCGCATCGTTCCGCAAGCAGCCAATGCCCATAAAAAAGAGATCGCCGAACATTCGGCAACCTCTTTCGGCAAACCATGCGAGACGATTTTATAGCGCCGCAATCTCGAATCCGAGCTTCTGTTTCTCGACGTTCGCGATAAATTCGTCGATCGTTTCTTTCGCCCATTGGTTGCAGGTGGCGATTTTCACACCGTCATCCAGCGCAATCAGCATCTTCCGGTCGGCATAGTAGCGGTCGGCTCTCTTTTTCGCGGCCTGTGCTTCGGCAAAGACACCCAAAGTCCGAATCAATTTCGGCGTCGGGAATATCTTTTCCAGTCGGTCGATGCTTACTCCCGGATTCTGTTTTACATAGCGTTTGACAATCTCGTGCACCAGCTTGGCTTTGCCGTAGCGCCCTTCGCCGTCGATTTGGTATTTCGTCGTGTCTTTGACGCTCGTTTTAACGATCGGCGTCGAAAGGACGACGATCTCGCAGGTGTGCGGATTGCGGAAGCGTTCGAGCGTGACGGCCGATATTTGGTCGGTATATCCCTGAATAGTCTGCTGCCGGGGATGTTCTTTCAGCAGATTATTGTTTTTCAAATCCGTTATCGGCATCTCTTTCCGCAGTTCATCGTCGATATACCCGCCGACGAGTACGCCCACGAACTTCACGTTCTCCGGGTCGAGGTCTACCTCCACAGCGTCGCTCTGGTTGATGGCTTCTACTATTTTCTCGCGTTCGGACAGGTAGTCGCATAGCTGGAACAGGGTATCTTTGTCGAGTGCGTGTTTTTTCAGCTCCAAAATCCCGAAGAGATCTTCGCCATACTGCACGACCATATCTATTCTGCCGCGCGTTTTCCGGTTCGTGCATTTGCCGATGCTCATCTCGCACTCGATGATTTGCGGCTTGCCGTATTTGCGGTCGTCGAGTTTGAGGATGGACGGATTATCCATCAGGTAGGCTTCCATGCCCAGCTCGCTCGGAAAAGGGTACGGTTCCAGCGTTATGTTATTGGAACTCGCCTGCTTGTACATGTTCGGGTTGCTCATAATATGAATGTTTTAAAATTGGGTTTCTTCGATTTGGGTAAAATCTTTCCATCCGTCAGCCGCTGCATAAGCAGCCTTGCTGCCTGTCGGAACATATAAGGTTGCGGTTGTACTAACGCCATTAAAAGTATAGTATCCTTCGACTCTTGGCGGGACGAGTGCCTTGCAATAGATGCTTGTCAGGTTGGTGCAACCCCAGAATACGAGGCCCCCAATCGACGTCACGCTGTCGGGAATCGTAATGCTTGTCAGGCTGCTGCAATCGCGGAATGCGCTGCTTCCAATCGTCGTCACACCGTCAGGAATCGTTATGCTTGTCAGGCCACTGCAACCGGAGAAGCTAACCCTCGTCACACCGTCAGGAATCGTGATGCTTGTCAGGCTGGTGCAACCATCAAATACGAAGTCCCCCTCAATCGACGTCACGCTGTCGGGAATCGTTATGCTTGTCAGACCACTGCAACCCCAAAAAGCATTGCCCCCGATCGACGTCACACCGTCGGGAATCGTAATGCTTGTCAGGCCGCTGCAATCACGGAATGCACGATTCCCGATCGACGTCACGCTGTTGGGAATCGTAATGCTTGTCATACTGCTGCAACCGTAGAATGCGTTGGCCCCGATCGACGTCACGCTGTTGGGAATGGTTACGCTTGTCAGTTTGCGGTAACCGGAGAATGCGCTGTCCCCGATCGACGTCACGCCGTAGGGAATGACCAAATCGGTTACCAATTTGCCATTCAAATATAGATTATTGGCATTGCGCAGAGGGTTGCCAATCCCGAATTTTATCGCACACCATTTTGCTATATCGGTAATATACACACCTGATAGGTTATAGCAAGTGGAGAATATCCAGTCCCCGATTGACGTCACGCTGTCGGGAATCGTTATGCTTGTCAGGAGGGTGCAACCGGAAAATGCGTAGTCTCCGATAGTTTTCAACATCTTCGGCAGCTTGACGGAGGTCAACGATTTTTTGTCTTTGAATGCGTTAGCTGGTAACGCTTCCAAATTCACATGCTCCATATCGAGAATTGCGAGATTCGGAAGATTGTTCAGCGTCGCAATATCCTCATCGTTCAGATTGCCGATTACGGTCAGTTCGGTGATGGTAGTTTGATCATAGTTCGCCAGCAGTTCCGCCAGCGTGCCCGGAGTCTCGACTGCAACGGTTTTGCCATCGAATGAGGCTTTAAATACCGTAACGTCTATCGATGCCGTAATCGACCGGTCGCCGTCCGATACAGTGACGATTACGCAATTATAGGTCGGCTTTTGGACCGTAATCGCAATTGTTCCCTCCGTTGCCGAGGTCGGTGTCGTTTCCACCATATAAGCGTCGTCGGGAGTTTGCATCTCGGCTTTCACCACGGCGTTGCCGCTCCCGCCCGTGATAGTGTAGTGGACGGTCTTGGTCTCGTCGACGCCAAAGAAGAGTTCGTTGCCCTCGGCGAACGTAATAGCAAGCTCTTCGGGAATGGGCTTTGTCGATACGGCGATTTCTACCGTAACGGTCTGCGAGCCGTCCGACACGGTTACGAGCACGCAATTGTCGGTCTCCGGCGTTTTGGCTGTAATCGTAATCGTCCCTTCGGTTGCCGAAGCGGGTGTCGTTTCCACTGCATAGGCATCGTCGGGAGTTTGCATCTCGACTTTCACCACGGTGTTGTCGCTGCCGCCCGTGACGGTGTAGTGGACGGTCTTGGTCTCGTCAACGTCGAATTCCAGCGAATTGCCCTCGGCGAATGCAATGGCGAGCGGCCAATCGGGTGTTTCGACGCCATCGTGCTTGCTGCACGACGGGAATGCTGCCGCGATGAATAATGCGGCCAAAAGAAACAGTTTTTTCATAGCAATATAAATTTGAGTTTTCGAGTTCAAATTCTATTGCCGTACAACTCCTATGCGGCGGGATATGCGCAAAAAGAAAGTGTGGAGCTGATTTCGTTTATCTTTAAGAAGGTTGTAGCAGGACCTTGAATCAAATAAACGATGCGATACCCCACACTTGAATAGATATGGGATACAGGGACGCAGAACGCATCCCTGCCAACATCTAAACAAGAAATGAGTGTTGTTCGTCGTCCTCTTGCACTTGAAAACTTCCACATTTTCACGTAAGGACAAAAAGCGAAAACACTTTCCGATATGTCTGCTTAGGAGTGCAACCCAAGCACCGCAAAAGTAGGAATTTTTTCGCCACGAACAAACACTCGGCGGGGGTATTGCGGGCAAAAGTCCGCATTATCTTTTGATTGTTGCCGGGCTTTTGTACTTTTGTCGCATGAATGCGAACGATCATATCGGCGAACGCCATCCTCTCGAACCTTTCCTGCCCTCCGGCGCACGTCTGCTGATGCTGGGCAGTTTTCCACCGCAGCGCCATCGTTGGTCGATGGAATTCTTCTATCCCAACTTGCAGAACGACATGTGGCGCATCGTGGGTTACCTGGCCACGGGCGACAAGACCCATTTTCTGGCACCCGATGCCAAGCGTTTCGACAAGGAGCGGATCGAGTCCTTCTGCCGCGAACGGGGAATTGCGCTCTACGACACCGCAGCCGAGGTCATCCGTCTGAAAGACAATGCGTCGGACAATTTTCTTCAAGTAGTGCGCGAGGTCGATCTGGCGGCGCTGCTGGCCCGGATTCCTGCTTGCCGGTCGATCGTCACTACCGGGCAGAAAGCCACCGATACGTTGCGTTCCATTACGGGTTGCGACGAACCGCCGGTCGGCGGTTTCGTGGAGTTCGATTTCGCCGGGCGCTGCATACGTCTGTGGCGGATGCCTTCTTCTTCGCGCGCCTATCCCCGACCCGTCGAATGGAAAGCCGAATTCTATCGCAGGGTCTTCGCCGATTGCGGCATTATCTGAGAATAGCGCAGCCGGACACCGGCGGCAGGAGATACCCCTTGCGATGCCATGTTCGGGCACGGAGTGGCACTCGCTCCGATTCCGGGAGAATCGGGCCTCCGCGTGCAGGCATTCCTATGAAGTAGCGCTTTAGACAGCATCCGTTAGCCGATTAAAAGACAGCCGGATAATTCGCCTGCACTGGTATTTCCAGATCTCTGTGCGGGTGGATGACCAATTGCAAAAATTTTTTCTTTCCGGTTTGGTCGGGCCGCCGAAATCCGTTATCTTTGCCAGTGTCATAATTTACAATATCTTCTTGTGGCTTCCGAAAAGAAAACCGAAAAAAAATACGTCGAGACACCCTTGATGAAGCAGTATTATGCCATCAAGGCGGTGCATCCCGATGCGGTGCTGCTGTTCCGTGTCGGCGACTTCTACGAAACCTTCGGCGAAGACGCCATCAAAGCGAGCGGCATCTTGGGCATCACCCTCACGCGCCGCGCCAACGGTTCGGCGTCGTTCGTCGAGCTGGCGGGCTTTCCCTACCACGCCATCGACACCTACCTGCCCAAGCTGGTGAGGGCGGGCGAGCGGGTCGCCATCTGCGAGCAGCTGGAGGACCCCAAAACCGTCAAGGGGCTGGTCAAGCGCGGGGTCATCGAGCTGGTCACGCCGGGCGTGGTCATGGGCGACAACATCCTCTCCAACAAGGAGAATACTTACCTGGCTTCGGTTTTCTTCGGTCCTAAGATCACCGGCGTCGCCTTTCTCGACATCTCGACAGGCGAATTCTACGTTGCCGAGGGCCCCGATTCCTACGTCGACAAGCTCATATCCAACCTCGCACCCAAGGAAGTGATCTTCCAGCGCGGTTGCGAGGATCGGTTCGCCGACGCTTTCGGTTCGCGGCTCTATACCTACCGGCTCGACGAATGGGTCTTTTCCGAGGAGGTCAACCGCGAGAAGCTCTGCAAACAGTTCGGTACCAAGTCGCTGAAAGGCTTCGGTATAGACGGCTTCACCGGCGGTATTTCAGCCGCCGGGGCCATCCTCCATTACCTCGAATTCACCGAGCACCGCGACATCGCGCATATCAAGTCGATTTCCCGCATCGACCAGGACGACTATGTATGGATCGACAAGTTCACGATCCGCAATCTGGAGCTTTTTTCGTCGAACGGCAGCCGCGGCAAGGGCAGCTTCGCCGATGCGGTCGACCGTACGCTCACGCCGATGGGCGGGCGCTTGCTCAAGCGTTGGATCGCCATGCCGATCAAGAGTCCCGTGCGCATCAACGAGCGGCTCGACATTGTGGAATTCTTCGTCGGCGAGTCCGATTTCAGCGAGCGCGTCCGCACGCAGGTGGCGTTGATCGGCGACCTGGAGCGCATCGCCTCGCGCGTGGCGGCGGCCAAGGTGACGCCCCGCGAGCTGGTGCAGCTGAAAAATTCGCTCTCGGCCATCGAGACCCTCAAGCAGGAGTTGGAGGAGTGCGGCAACGGACGCATGACCATCCTGGCCCGCGAACTCGATGCGCTGGCCGAGGTGCGCGACCGCATCGCCCGCGAGATCTATCCCGATCCGCAAAACAACCAGATACAGAAAGGCGGCGTCATCGCCGACGGGGTCGACCCCGAGCTCGACGACCTGCGCCGCATCGCCCTCCACGGCAAGGACTATCTGTTGCGCATCCAGCAGCGCGAGAGCGAGGCGACCGGCATCCCGTCGCTCAAGTTGAGCTACAACAATGTCTTCGGTTATTACATCGAGGTCCGCAATACCCACAAGGACAAGGTGCCCGACACGTGGATTCGCAAGCAGACGCTGGCCAACGCCGAGCGTTACATCACCGAGGAGCTCAAGGAATACGAGGAGAAGATTCTGGGTGCCGAGGAGAAGATGCTCGTGCTCGAACAGCGCATTTACAACGAGCTGATGGGCTTCATCCGCACCACGCTCAAGACGTTGCAGGAGAGTGCCGCGACCGTCGCCCGCATCGACTGCCTCCAGTCGTTCGCCCGCATCGCCTGCGAGCGGCACTATGTGCGCCCGGTGCTCGACGAAGGCAAGCGCATCGAAATCAAGCAGGGGCGCCATCCGGTCATCGAGACAACGATGCCCGTGGGCGAGGCCTATATCCCCAACGACATCATGCTCGACGACCGGCAGCAGCAGATCGTCATGATCACCGGTCCCAACATGTCGGGTAAGTCGGCCCTGCTGCGGCAGACGGCGCTCATCATCCTCATGGCGCAGATCGGTTCGTTCGTGCCGGCCAAATCGGCCCATATCGGCGTCGTGGACAAGATTTTCACCCGCGTGGGCGCATCGGACAACATTTCGCAGGGCGAATCGACTTTCATGGTCGAAATGCTCGAATCGGCCAGCATTCTGAACAACATCTCCGACCGCAGCATCGTGCTGTTGGACGAAATCGGCCGCGGCACGAGCACCTACGACGGCATCTCCATCGCCTGGGCTATGGTCGAGTACCTGCACAACCATCCCACGGCCCACGCCAAGACGCTCTTTGCGACCCACTACCACGAGCTCAACGAAATGGAGCAGATGTGTCCGCGCGTGAAGAACTACCACGTGGCGGTCAAGGAGATGGGCAACCATATCGTCTTCCTGCGCAAGCTCGAGCGCGGCGGTACCGAACATTCGTTCGGTATCCATGTCGCCCGCATGGCCGGCATGCCGGTGTCGGTGGTTTCGAGAGCCGACGAAATCCTGCGCAACCTCGAGCTGGTCTACGGCAGCAACGAGATTGTCCCGAGCCGCAGTCTCAAGGAACGCGAGCGGAGCGGCCGCAAGCCTTCGGCGCAGTCGGTGCGCGAGGCTGCCGAGAGCAGTTCGCAGAACATGCAGTTGTCGATGTTCCAGTTGGAGGATCCGGTGCTCGTTCAGATCCGCGATCAGATCAAGGGGCTCGACCTCGATGCGCTTACACCGCTCGAAGCACTCAACAAGCTTAACGAAATCAAGAAGATAGCCGGTATATGACAGCTTCCGGACGCGTGCCTGCGATCGTCCGGCAGGAGACCGAGGCTGATTATCCCGCAGTCTATGCTCTGATCCGGGACGCGTTCGTGACGGCCGAGCATAGCGACGGCAAGGAGCACGATTTGGTTGCAGCATTGCGCGATAGCCGATCGTTCGTGCCCGCGCTGTCGTTGGTTGCCGAATCGGAAGGCCGGATCGTGGGGCATGTTCTGTTTACCGAGGTTTCGATCGGAAATATGCGTTCCCTGGCTCTGGCGCCGCTCGCGGTCAGTCTCGAATACCGCAGCAAGGGCATCGGAGCCGCGTTGGTGACGGAGGGGCACCGCATCGCCCGGAAGCTCGGCTACGCCTATTCGGTCGTATTGGGTGATCCGGCCTATTATGCGAGGTTCGGTTATCGGCCGGCCTGCGAATTCGGCATCCGGGCGCCGTTCGATGTCTGCGATGCGTATTTCATGGCGCTTCGGCTTCGGTCCGATGCTCCGCTGCCAGACGGCACGGTCCGTTACGATGCGGCTTTCGGCATCTGAGCCTTACGAAAATAGATAACGCCCGGGCAGGTCGACCTGCCCGGGCGTTGTGCGTAATGGTGTCCGATCCAGGTTATTCCTGCCCTTGGATCAGCGACTTGATGTTCTGAATCAGCATGGCCACAGCCACCGAATTGAATCCGCCTTCGGGGATGATGACGTCGGCATACTTTTTCGACGGTTCGACGAACTCCTCGTGCATGGGTTTCACGGTCGACGTGTACTGCGAGATGACCGACTGCATCGTACGCCCGCGGTCGCAGACGTCGCGCAGGATGCGGCGCGCCAGCCGGATGTCGGCATCGGTATCGACGAAGACCTTGATGTCCATCAGGTCGCGCAGTTCCTTGTTCTCGAAGATCAGGATGCCGTCGACGATGATCACTTTCGAGGGTTTGACATTCACGGTCTCGGGCATCCGGTTGTGGTCGACGAACGAATAGACCGGATGTTCGATCGGCACGTTCTCCTTCAGCGCCTTGATGTCTTCGACAAGCATCTGCGTGTCGAATGCCTGGGGGTGGTCGTAATTGAGTTTCGTACGCTCCTCGTAGGTGAGCTCGGGGTGGGCCTTGTAGTAGTAGTCGTGGCAGAGTGTCACCACGTCGTCGCCCTGGAAGGCTTCCTGCAGCCGCTTGACGAGCGTCGATTTTCCCGAGCCGGTTCCTCCGGCCACTCCGATTACCGTAACTTTCATGACGTCAGTAGTTTGTTGCTGTTCTTCAAAAGCAAAGGATCACCCTTCCGGGCGATCCTTGCGCTGGCGGTTTACGCGTCGATATTGGCGTAATGGGCATTCTGTTCGATGAATTCGCGGCGCGGCGGCACCTCGTCGCCCATGAGCATCGAGAAGATGCGGTCGGCTTCGGCCGCGTTCTCGATGTTGACCTGGCGCAGGATGCGCGTTTCGGGATTCATCGTCGTCTCCCACAGCTGGATGGCATCCATCTCGCCGAGACCTTTGTAGCGCTGCACGTGTGCGCCCTTGCCGAACTCCTCGACAATGGCGTTGCGCTCTTTTTCGGTCCAGCAGTAACGCTCCTGCTTGCCTTTCTTCACAAGATAGAGAGGCGGGGTGGCGATGTAGATGTGGCCGTTCTCGATCAGTTCCTTCATCTTGCGGAAGAAGAAGGTGAGCATCAGCGTGGCGATGTGGCTGCCGTCGACGTCGGCATCGGTCATGATGATGATCTTGTCGTAGCGCAGTTTCTCAAGGTTCAGCGCCTTGCTGTCTTCTTCGGTGCCGATCGTCACGCCCAGCGCCGTGAACATGTTCTTGATCTCCTCGTTCTCCCACATACGGTGCTCCTGGGCTTTCTCAATGTTCAGAATCTTACCGCGCAGAGGCATGATCGCCTGGAAGTTGCGGTCGCGGCCCGATTTGGCCGTACCGCCTGCCGAGTCGCCCTCGACGAAGAAGATTTCGGCGATCGAGCGGTCGCGGCTCGAGCAGTCGGCCAGCTTGCCGGGGAGTCCTACGCCCGACAGCGGCGTCTTGCGCTGAACGGCTTCGCGGGCCTTGCGGGCTGCGTGGCGGGCCGTAGCGGCCAGCACGACTTTCTGCACGATGGCCTTGGCATCCTTGGGATTCTCCTCTAGGTAGTGGCCCAACGCGGCGGTCATCGCCTGGTCGACAGCGGCCGAGACGTCGTCGTTGCCCAGCTTGGTTTTGGTCTGTCCTTCGAACTGCGGTTCGGCCACCTTGACCGATACGACGGCCGTCAGACCCTCGCGGAAGTCATCGCCGTTGATGTCGAACTTCACTTTCGAGAGCATGCCCGAGTCCTCGGCGTACTTCTTGAGCGTGCGGGTCAGCGCACGGCGGAAACCCGTCAGGTGCGTACCGCCCTCGATGGTGTTGATGTTGTTGACGTAGGAGTGTACGTTTTCCGAATAGGAATCGTTGTACTGCATGGCCACCTCCACAGGAACGCCGTTCTTCTCGGTGTCGAGGTAGATGATCGATTCGATGATCGGCATGCCGCGCGTGGCGTCGAGATACTTCACGAACTCCTTGAGGCCCTCCTCCGAATAGAAATGGTCTTCGCGCAGTTTGCCTGCATCGTCCGGGCGCTTGTCGTAGAGGTTGAGCCGGATGCCCTTATTGAGGAACGCCAGCTCGCGCAGACGGTTGGCCAGGATGTCGTATTTGTATTCGGTGGTGTGGGTGAAGATTTCGCCGTCGGGTTTGAATGTGACGGTCGTACCGCGATCCTCGCAGCTGCCCACCACCTCGACTTTCGACGTGGGGACACCCTTGCTGTAGGTCTGCCGATAGATTTTGCCTTCGCGGTGAATCTCAGCGATAAGCAGCGTCGAAAGTGCGTTCACGCACGAGACGCCGACGCCGTGCAGACCGCCCGAGACCTTGTAGCTGCCCTTGTCGAACTTACCGCCGGCGTGGAGCACGGTAAGCACGACTTCGAGCGCCGATTTGCCCTCCTTTTCGTGGAAGTCGGTGGGAATGCCTCGGCCGTTGTCTTTGACGCTGATGGAGTTATCTTCGTTGATCGTTACGTCGATGTCGGTGCAGTAACCGGCCAGAGCCTCGTCGATGGAGTTGTCTACCACCTCGTAGACCAAGTGGTGGAGGCCCTTCTCGCCGATGTCGCCGATGTACATGGCGGGGCGCTTGCGCACGGCTTCCAGGCCTTCGAGGACCTGGATGTTCGACGCGGAATACGCCTCTTCCTGTTTCTGAACGTTTTCTTTTTCGGTACTCATTGGATAGCTTTAAAATATCGTACAAATATAGGTATAATTTCCCAAATAAGCAAGCGCTCGGAGCGCAGCAGGCGCGGGAAATAAGCAGGGAAAATTCGGGAGTAGCCCAAGTCCCGGGAGCAGAGCCCATGCGGGACGCTGCAAGTGGATCGGTGTGCGAAGAAACGGTCGGGAACAGGAATCTGACCGCCCGCTGAGTTGGGCGCTCGTTCGGAATTTCCGGCCGGCCGAGGCAAGGAAATCCCTGCCGCGGCTTACGATAACTCGGCTTCGAGATCGACTTCGCGGATGTGGCCCTGCGAGAAAAGGATGGCGCGGGCAGGGTAGCTCTCGATCAGCGAGGTGTTGTGCGTCGACATGATGACGGCGCATCCGCTTTTGGTGATTTCGCGGAACAGCTTCATGATGCCGTCGGCCGTTACCGGATCGAGGTTGCCCGTAGGTTCGTCGGCCAGCAGGACTTTGGGTGTGTTGAGCAGGGCGCGGGCGATAACCAGGCGTTGTTGTTCGCCGCCCGAGAGTTCATAGGGCATCTTGTAGCTTTTGTTCCCGAGGTCGACCAGCCGCAGCACCTGGTCGATGCGTTCGTTGATCTCTTCCTTGTGTTTCCAGCCCGTGGCTTTCATCACGTAGTAGAGATTCATGAAGACGTTGCGGTCGGTGAGCAGCTGGTAGTCTTGGAATACGATGCCGATGCGGCGGCGCAGGTAGGGGATGTCGCGGCGGCGCAGCTTGCGCAGGTTGAATCCGGCGATGTGGCCCTCACCGGTCAGCAGCGGCACTTCGGCGTAAAGCGTCTTGATGAGGGTGCTTTTGCCGCTGCCCACACGGCCGATCAGGTAGACGAATTCGCCCGGAGCCACCTCCAGGTCGACGTCCGTAAGCACCATCTCGCTTTCGCGCAACAGGCGTTTGACGGACGTGCACGTATCGTCGGCGTGGCAGATAGCGGCGTTTCGAAGTTTGACGACCAGTTTCTGATTCATGGCGATCACCGGATTTGGGAGGGTAAAGGTAATAAAACAAAATCAAGAATCGAAAAACCGCAGCTGAAAATTCCGCCCGCAGCGTTGGGCTTACGCCCGGAACCCGGACGGACGAGCCTCTCTCCGGGCGGGGAAACGATTTAGGAAGCACCAAGTGCTGGAAATCCGAAATAAAGTATTATTTTTGCCATGTTTTCAGTTGCAACTTTGCAGTTGCCCGATCTGGGGGTGCCCGGTTTTGACAGCAGGCAGAGTTTGATTGTAAGCACGCCGAGCGCTGTGCGGCGGCTCGTAAATACCGACGCTCGAACTACAAATGGCAATAACAGCTATGCACTCGCTGCCTAATTTTCAAGGAAAATTAGCTTAATCGCCGCGGCCAAGGTGCCGTAGCGACGAGTATCCCGGAGGAGGGTTCCGCTCCCTAATCTTTCTCCATACGGGGTATCATCTATTCGGAGATAGCGCGCCGGAGCGTTCCGGCCGGCGCGCGAAATTTGAGGAACTGGGACCCGGGTTAGGCTGTCGCCTGCCAGGCTCGGGTAGAAGGACGAAACGGCGACTAAGCGTGTAGAAAGCTTTCGGGTTCCCTGT